>Ga0302325_10005157_pt1 | contig 29870 bp, 29 predicted proteins | sample Palsa_T0_2_FD_201948 | JGI IMG/M metagenome (GOLD analysis project Ga0302325, IMG submission 201948) | Peat permafrost microbial communities from Stordalen Mire near Abisko, Sweden - Palsa_T0_2 | ecosystem: Environmental > Terrestrial > Soil > Palsa > Peat permafrost | place: Sweden: Abisko...
AGTCGATCCTGCACCCCGAGAGGTTCTCCACCGACGACCCCGATTGGGTGACCAAGATCGGCGGGGCGACGCTCGACCGCATCGCCAAGGGAAATCACCCCTTCAACCCCACCCCAGCCGAGTACGAGATCGGCGACGCGGCTTGGCGCCTCGTCGTCGTTGGCGACTGGGGGACGGGCCTCCCCCATGCCGGCATGGTCTCACGCCTCATGGCCGAGGAGGTCACCGACGCCATCGAGCGGCATCTGCCCGTCCACGTCCTCCACCTCGGCGACGTCTACTACTCGGGCGATCCCGTCGAAGTGCAGCGCCGGGTGCTGGCGGCCGGGATGTGGCCGGTCAGCGCCGAGCAGGCTGCCCAGGGCGTGACGTCGTGGTCGCTGAACGGCAACCACGACATGTACTGCGGCGGCTGGGGCTACTTCGACACCCTGCTGGGCGACGAGCGCTTCACCAGCCAGCACTCGCCCGACGGCAAACCCACGAGCTTCTTCCGCATCCGGACGCCCGCGTGGGACCTCGTCGGCCTCGACACCTCCTGGGACCCCGACCCCCTCACCGAAGGCAAGTCCGGCGTCCTGGCCGACCCCCAGGCCGACGTGGTCCAGGGCTGGGGCGCTGAGGCGCAACGCGAGGGCCGCAAGCTCATGCTCCTCAGCCATCACCAGCTTGTCTCCGCCTACGACACCGGGGACATCGGCACGGTGCTTCCCGACAAGCTCCGCCCTCTCCTTGACGGCCACCAGATCGCCGCCTGGCTGTGGGGCCACGAGCACCGCTGCATGGGCTTCGAAGCGGTGCAGGGGATCCCCTTCGTGCGCTGCATCGGGCACGGCGGGATCCCCGTGGCGCTTCAGCCGTCCTCGGCGCCCATCCCGTCGCCGGGCCTGTGGCAGGAGACCGGCAGCTTCGAGGAGAACAGCTTGAACTGGCACAAGTTCGGCTTCGCCGTGCTCGACTTCGACGGTCCGCGGGTGCAGATCCGCTATTGCGACGACGATGGCACCGAGACGCGGACCGAGTCGATCACCTGAACTGACCTCAGCGCCGTGCAGCCGAAGCGGAGGACATGCTCGCCGATTCGGCCGCTGACGCTAGGTCGCCGCGAGGCCGCCGCCGGCGAATCGCGGCGCGACCGCGGTGTCGGCGGGCTGATCGGGGATCTCCCGGGCGAGCCGTGCCGACTGCTCCCCGCGCCGGCGTGGGCGCCAGACGCGCAGGTATTGAGCGAGTGCGTAAGACCCGAGCACGAGCGTGAGCGCAATGAACTGGCCGATGAACGTCTCCCAGTTGTTGAACAGCGAGAGCCAGGTGCCCATCCAGCCCGGAATCTGGAGCCAGTGGATCTCCGTCGTGCCGATCCAGCCGGCCAGCTGCATCTCGTTGACCTCCTCGCCGACCTGCACCAGCAGCACGAATAACAGCATTACGCCGGTGATAATCAACAACCGGCGGTAAGGCAGCCGTTGGTGAAGCGCGAACGTCAACACGCCCAGGGCCCCAGTGAACAGGCAGCCGATCACGACTCCCTCCAATACGACGCTCGCCCCGTAGAGCTCGCGCAAGTTCTGCAGGAAGATCACGACCTCGAAGCACTCGCGATACACCGAGGTGAAGCCGAGCAGTGCAAGTCCCATCAGCATCCGCCGCTGGTTGGTCTCGGCATCGCTCGACAGAAGGCCGCGCCGGCGCTTGTGGTGGTGAGAGATCCAGCCCGTCCAATAGACCTTGTGAAAGAACCAATTCATCACGATCAGCAGAACGATCAGCGCGGGGATCCCGGTTGCCGCCTGCACGGTGTACTCGCCGCCGTGGAACTGGCCGATCAACCAAATGACGCCGAACCAGGTCGCGATCCCGGCCAGGATCGCCGCTCCTCCGCCGGCCGCGACTGGCCTGCGGTACACGCGGTTGGCGCCCAGAAGGCTGGCCGTCACGGCCGCCAGCACGAGGATCGTCTCGAGCCCCTCGCGCATCACCAGGATCGCGCTGTCAATCACCACCGTCGGATGGCTGAGCCGATGTCCCGGTGGGAGCGCCGTTGGATCAGTCGTGCCACCGCTCGCGTGCCAACTGATGACGACGATGACCACGGCGGCGGCAAGCACGACGGCCGTCCAGACATAGAAGCTCACGCGCTCGGTGGCCCGCTTGGCGACACCACCATCGAACGCTCCTCCAACCTGAGTCATCCGACGACTCCAGCTCTCCTCGGGTTTTGCCAACCGCGCTCCGGCGCACCGAACCGTACCACATATTAGGACGCCCTAATAAGGGAGCCCTAATGACGGCTCGCCCGTGATCATGGCCCCAACACTCGTCTATCCCGACGGACACCACATCACGATTCACGGTGGCCGCGTCGTGCGTGACCACGACGGTGTCATCAGCATCGACTCGACCGCTAAGCGGTTGGTGACCATCATCGTCACACCGTAGGGACGCCGATCGCGAGCATGCCGACGGCTCTTCTGGCGTAATGGTCTATCATCGTTTTGACCGTTATCTGATACCGAGGCCAGGAGGACGCCAATGCCGCTCTACTCCGTGTGGGAGTCGCACTTTGCACCCGAGGAGACGCACGAGGGTCGCGCGATCACCGAGGCGATCTGGCGCGACATGACCCACTTCGATGGCTACGTCACCCACGAGCTGATCGAGGATCTCGACGACCCCGGCCACCTGCTCGTCGTCAGTCAATGGACGGCTCGCCAACACGCGGACGCGGTTCTGCGCGAGTACGCCGGCCACCCCAACGCCCGACGGGCAAATCAGCTCGTCTCGCGTCCGCGGACACGGTTCGTCGGCCACGCCGTGCCCCACGCGGGATGACGCCAGACACCCTGCTGAGGCTGGCGAACCTGACCGTTCCACGCAAGCCCGACCGCGGTCCCACGATCCACCCCGACCCACTCGCCGGCCCAGCCACAGCGGCGCCAGCGCTCGGACTCCCGCGCCTGGACGCCTCCCAGCTCGGCGCCCTGCGCGAGCTTCACCAGACGATCGTTCAGCTGGTTGACGGACTGCTCAGCGGGGGCCCGGTGGCCCGGCCGGCGGCGCGGCTGACCCGCCTCGCGCAACCGAGCGTCGCGACAGTGAGGCTCGACGTGAGCAAGAGTCAGACCTTGCGCGCGGACCTGAGGTGGAGCGATCCCACGCCCTCGGCCACGCTGGCGCGCAGAGTTGCCCTAGAGCTTGCCGTGATCGACGTGGCGCGCCTGAAGCGCTGCGCGCGCCCCGCGTGCAACCTCGCCTTCTACGACACCACGCGCTCCAGCACGCAACGCTGGCACGCCGAGTCGCCATGCGGGAACCGCGAGCGACAACGCCGCTACCGTGCCGCCTCACGCGGCAGCTCACCCATCGAGACAGGCTGACACGGCATAACCACCGACCAATGCACGCGCGTTCCCGGTCACGGCCGGCTCGCGGGCAAGCCGGGCAATCCCGGCTCGACATCGATCGCGAAGGCGGTGGTCATGTAGCCCATCAGCGCGTACAACCCGCACAGCCCGACCAACTCGACGACCCCCGCGTTCCCGACCGCCTCTGCGAGGGTGCGCTGGACCTCGGCGGTGATCTCCCGACCGGCGACTACGTCGTCAACCGCCTCGACCGCGGCACGCTGGATTGGATCGAGCCCGCCTGGCACCGCAGGGCCGGCGAGCGCCGCGATGGTGTCGTCCGCGATGCCGGCCAGCCGTGCCGCGCGGACGTGATGCGCCCATTCGTAGGCGAAGGCGTTGGCAGCGGCGTAGCGGAGAATTGCCGCCTCGCGGATGTGATCGGGCAGCGTTCCGGCGAAGCGCAAGTGCTCGCCGAGAGCGCCCACGCAGCGGGCGAGGCCGGGGTTGTTGAACATCGCGACGTACACCGAGGCCAGCTCCGCGCGGCCGTCGGAGTGGCTGCGCACTCCCGCCATCCGCTGCATCTCGGCCAGCGCCTCGGCGTCGGCCTGCGGGCGGGGATCGGGGAGCTGTGCCATCAGTGGTCATCCTCCCATTCGGCGACGGCCTTCCGCCACGGGGCGATTGGCGTCGGGTAGCGCTTGTCGACGCGCGCCGCGATGACGAACGGGCCGGGATAGGCAAGCCCCCGCTCGAACGCGTCGGCGAGTTGCTCGGGCCGTTGCACCGCGACGCCCTCCCCGCCCATCGACCGCGCGAATGCCGGCCAGTCGATGTCCGGGATATCGGTCAGCGCTTCCGGACCCGCGCCCATCCGCTCGGCCCGATACCAGATATTCCCGTACGCGCGGTTATCGAACACGAGGACCACCAGCGGCACCCGGTGACGAGCCGCGGTGTGGATCTCCAGCCCGTGCATGAGCATGCACCCGTCGCCGGTGGCGACCACCAGCGGCCGCTCCGGACGGGCCAGCTTGGCGCCAATCCCGAGCGGGATCGCGCCACCCATCGGCCCGAGGTTCGCGAGCGACAGATAGTCGCCGTTCCCGTAGCTGGGCCAATACTGCGAACACCACGCGCGATGGGCGCCGGAGTCGACCGCCAGCACCGTCTCCCGTGGGCAGGCGGCACGGGCCGCAGCGACCATCCGCGCCGGATGCATCGGCTTGGCATCGCTATCGGTGTCCTGCGCCTCGTAGGTCCGGGTGCCGCGGCTCCGGACACCGGCCAGAAACCCGCGCCGGCCGGGTCGTCCCGCCTCCAACCCGGCCGCGATCGACCCGCCCACCGCGGCGAGCCGCTCGAGAAACGCCCTCGGGCTCGCGGTCACCGGCACGCTCGCCGGCCACGTGCGCCCGATCAGGCTCGGGTCGGCGTCGACGTGGATCAGCTCCGCCGACGGGAGCATCTTGGCATCCCAATTCAACGTGTCACGCTGCGACAGCGCGGAGCCCAGGACGAGCAGCACCTCCACCGCGGGGTCGAGGATTGCCTCAGTCGCCCAGCGCGAACCGCCATAGCCAAACACGCCGAGCGAGAGCGGATGGTCCTCGGCCAACACACCCTTCGCCCCGAGCGTGCTCGCGACGGGGATCTCGAAGCGCTCAGCGACGGCAGCCAGCGCCGCCTCCGCGCGGGCGTGCGCGACGCCGATCCCGGCCAGGATGACGACGTTGACCGTGGTCGCGCCACGAGAGCCGTCGAACACCGCGAGGGCCGCATCGAGCGCCTCCGAATCGAGGAACGCCGGGCGGTAAGCCGCCTCCGGGAGTCGTGACCAGGTGGCGTCGAGCTCGGCTCGCTGCACGTCAAGCGGCACGGAAAGATGGACCGGCGCGCGCTCCCGCAGCGCGGTCAACGCCGCGGTTCTGAGCTCTGAACCCAGCAACGCGCGCGAGGCGACGCTGAGGCTCTCAGCGGTCACCGGCCGTAGCACTGACACGTCGTCCAGGGCGGCGCCGCTCGCGTCTTGGAAGCCGCCGCGGCCCTCGCGGTCGGTCGGGACCTCGCCACTGATCGCCAGCACCGCCGACCGGTCGGCCCGCGCGGCGGCCAGCGCGGTGACCATATTGAAGATGCCGGGGCCGCCGATGCCGAAGGCCACGCCCAGACGCCCAGACGCTCGCGCGTACCCGTCGGCCATGTAGGCCGCGCCACCCTCGTGCGCCGCGACCACGGGCCGGACCCCGGACGTCCCGGTCATCGCGGGCATGAACGGATCGTTCATGCCGCCCGGAACCATGAACACATGGTCGACGCCCTCCGCGGCCAGCGATCGCACGACAAAGGACGCTCCGTTCACGGGCGAACCCTAACCGGCCGACCGCCAGAGCCGCCGGTCAGCCAGACAGCGCCGCGCTCGGCTCGGAGTCTGATTGACCCCCGGCGCAGCGATGCCACCCCGACCGCGCGACTAAGGTTCGGGCTGAGACGACCGATCGGCCCTGCCCAAAGGAGACCACATGTCCAGTTTCGCGACCGTCAATCTGTTGGAAGTCGAGGACTCCGTTGGCGACCGGGCGCCGGGGATCGAGGGTCGCTTCGGTCGCAAGCACCTCGCCTCCCGGGATCTCGGGATCAGCCTGTTTCGCTATGCGGCGAACTTGCGCAGCCCGATGGCACACAGCCACCGAGAGCAGGAGGAGGCCTATGTCGTGGTCGCCGGCTCGGGACGGATCCTGCTCGATGACGTGGTTCACGACGTCCGTCAGTGGGACGTCATACGAGTGGCGCCTGAGGTCGTCCGCGCGTTTGAGGCGGGGCCAGACGGACTTGACATCATCGCCGTCGGCGGCCCCAAACCCGAGGATGGGGACGGCGTCATGGGCACCGCCACCTGGCCCGACACGCAATAGCTCCGACCCGGGCGTGGCCTGCGCTAAGCGAACAGGATGGAGCCAGCCATGAGCACTCAGCTTCCCGATCCTCGCTTGACCCGGGTCTACCGTCTTGAGGCCACCCTCGCGGCACCGTTGAATCTCGGTGAGATCGCCCAAGGCCAGCGGCGCATCGTGCCCCTCACCGGCGGGACCTTCACCGGTCCTCAGATCAGCGGCACGCTGCTCCCGGGCGCCAGCGCCGACTGGCAGATCGTGTTGCCGGACGGCACCGCGCTCGGCGACATCCGCTACACGCTGCAGACGGACGCCGACGAACTGATCTACGTCCAATCACGCAGCGTGCGCCACGGCAGCGCCGAGGTCTTGGCCCGCCTCGGGCGCGGTGAGGACGTCGACGCCAGCGAATACACCTTCCGCACCTCAACCCAGATCGAGACCGCCGCCCCCAACCTCGACTGGTTGAACAAAGGCGTGTTCATCAGCGTCGGCGGGCGCCAGGCCACAGGCGTGATCTACGAGACCTACCTCGTCGAATGACCCCCGCGCCCCACAAGGTCGCGGTCATCACCGGCGCCTCGCAGGGCATCGGCGCCGGCCTCACGTCCGCGTTCCGGCGTGCCGGGTACGCCGTCGTTGCCAACTCGCTCTCGATCGCCCCTTCCGACGAGCCCGACCTTCTCACCGTGCCTGGGGACATCGGCCAAATCGAGACTGCCCGGCGCGTGGTGGAGCAGGCGCTGGATCGCTTCGGACGGATCGACAGCCTGATCAACAACGCGGGGATCTTCATCGGCAAACCCTTCACCGATTACACCCCCGAGGACTACGCCGCGATCACCGCGGTCAACCTCACCGGGTTCTTCCACATGACCCAGAGCGCCATCCGGCAGATGGTCACCCAGGGCAGCGGCCACATCGTCAACGTCAGCACCAGCCTCGTCGACCGCGCCGACAGCCACCGACCCTCCGCGCTGGTGGCCCTCACCAAGGGCGGACTGGACGCCGTCACCCGCTCACTCGCGATCGAGTACGCAGCAGACGGTGTCCGCGTCAACGCGGTCGCCCTCGGAGTCATCAAGACCCCAGCGCACGGTCTGGCATCCTACGAGGGCATGGCTGGCCTTCACCCGCTGGGGCGACTGGGCGAGATCGATGATGTCGCCGACGGGATCCTGTATCTCGAACGGGCCACGTTCGTCACCGGCGAGACCCTGCACATCGATGGCGGTCAGGCGGCCGGACGCTGAGGCAGGCGCGAGCGAGGTCCCTATGCGGGCGCGCGGTTGCGGTCTCGGCTCGGCAGGGCGTCGTGGAGGCCGTTGCGTGAGCTGATCCCGAGCTTGGTGAAGACCTTGCGCAGGTGCCACTCGACAGTGCGAGGGCTGATGAACAGCTCCGCGCCGATCTCTGGATTCGTTCGTCCATCTCGGGCCAGCCGGGCGATCTGCTCCTCCTGAGGCGTGAGCTCGTCGCGCGTGTCGTCCCGGCGCTTGCGCGGCTTCTCTCCCGTCGCCCGCAGCTCACGCCGGGCGCGGCCGACGAACTCGACGTTGAGCGGCTGTTCACCGAGACGACCGAGGCGTTCGGGGGTGTCGACGTCGTCGTGCACGCCGCCGCGGGCCCAATGATTCTCGGTCCCGTGGCCGACTACGACCTCGGCACGTTCGATGCGCTCCAGCGGACCAATGTCCGCGGCACCTTTGTCGTCAACCAGCAGGCATCGCGTCAGCTTCGTGACGGCGGCGCGATCATCAACTTCTCCCGCTCCGTCGTTGGCCTCGCGCTCCCGACCTTCGCCGCGTACGCGGCGAGCACAGGCGCGGCCGAGGCGATCACGCCGGTGCTCGCCCGCGAGCTCCATGGACGCGACATCACGGTCAACACGCTCGCGCCTGGGCTGAAGCCCCCGGGCACCCCGGCGGAGATCGCCAAACTCGTGGCCTTCCTGGTCAGCGAGGACGGCCACTGGGTCAACGGCCAGGTGATCCGGGTCGATGGCGGGATCGTCTGAATGCCCACCAGGCTGGAGTGTCGCGCTGATCAAGGTTGACCGGCCGGGCTAGTGGTTCCGGATGTACAGTCAGCACGTGGCTGACACGCGGCTGTGGCATCCGTTTGCGGACATGGGCTCCGTCAGGGCCGCAGAGCTGGTGATTGAACACGGCGAGGACGTGTGGGTCTGGGACCGCGAAGGCCGCCGCTACCTCGATGCGACCGCGAGCCTGTGGTACGCGAACGTCGGCCACGGCCGCCCCGAGATCGCCGAGGCCGTAGCCGCGCAGATGGCTCGCCTGGAGACGTACTCCACGTTCGGCGACCTCGCCAACGAGCCGGCGATCGAGCTCGCGCAGACGCTCGCTGACCTGGCGCCGATGCCGGCGCACGTGTTCATGGTGTCCGGTGGAGGTGACGCGATCGACACGGCCGCCAAGCTCGCCCGCCGCTACTGGTACGAGCTCGGCGAGCCCGAACGGATCGTGCTCGTCAGCCGCACCTCCGGCTACCACGGCACGCACGGGTTCGGCACTGCACTGGCCGGCATTCCGGCCAACCGCGAGGGCTTCGGACCGCAAGTCGAGACGGTCCAGGTTCCGCACGATTCGCTTGAAGCGATGGAGGTCGAGATCGAACGCGTCGGCGTGCAACGGGTGGCGGCGGTCTTCGTCGAGCCCGTCATCGGCGCCGGGGGCGTGTACCCGCCGATGCCAGGCTATCTCGAGGGTCTCGCTGCCCTGTGCGAGCGAACCGGGGTGCTGATGGTGGTCGACTCCGTGATCTGCGGGTTCGGACGGCTGGGGACCTGGTTCGGGATCGAGCGCTGGGCCGTCAAGCCGGCGATGATCGTGTTCGCCAAGGGGGTCACGAGTGGTTACCTGCCGCTCGGGGGCGTGCTTGTCTCCGAGCGAGTGGCCGAGCCGTTCTGGTCCGCGCCCGGCGGGCCGGTTTTCCGGCATGGCCCCACCTACTCGGCCCATGCCACCTGCTGCGCCGCGGCGTTGGCGAACCTCGCGCTATTGGAGCGCGGCGGGCTGCTGCAGCGCGGACGTGAACTCGAGCAGCCGCTGCTCGACGCGCTGGCCCCACTGGCGGGCCACGAGACCGTGGCAGAGGTACGCGGGGGCGTTGGACTGATGGCGGCGGTTGAGCTGACCGGCGAGCTGCTCGAGCGTCAGCCCGATGCCGTGGCGCGGCTCACGCGCCACGCGCGCGATCACGGTGTGCTCGTCCGTCCGCTCGGCCGGTCGGTCGCGGTCTCGCCGCCGCTGACCGCGGATGAGCAGCACTTCGCGATCATCGCCGAGGCGATCGATCACGGACTCACCGCCCTCGACGCGCGGGCTGGCGCCCACGCCTGACCCTTGCCGGCCCCGCGAACGGACAGACCACATGACCAGTGAACCTCTCCCGGCGCAGCGAGCCGGCACGTTCCACTTGGGCGGTGACCTCACGATCAACCGTCTGGGTTACGGGACCATGCAGCTCCCCGGACCCGGCGTGTGGGGCCCGCCGCGCGACCACGACACAGCGATCCGCGTGCTTCAACGCGCAGTCGAGCTCGGGGTGAACTTCATCGACACGGCCGACTCCTACGGACCGTACGTCGCGGAAGAGCTGATCGGCGAGGCGCTGCACCCCTACCCGGAGGACCTCGTGATTGCCACCAAGGCCGGGCTCACGCGCTTCGGCCCGGTCACGAAGTCGGGCCCGACCCAGTGGCCGCCGGTCGGCCGGCCTGAATACCTGCGCCAAGAAGCCGAGATGAGCCTGCGCCGCCTGAAGCTGGAGTGCCTCGATCTGTTCCAGTTGCACCGCATCGACCCCAAGGTCCCCTTCGAGGACCAGATCGGCGAGCTGAGGAAGCTGCAGGACGAGGGCAAGGTCAGGCACATCGGGCTCTCCGGCGTGTCGATCGCGGAGCTGGAGGCCGCGCAGGAGATCGCGACGGTCGTCTCGGTACAGAATCAATTCAACCTTGCCGACCGCTCCGCCGAGGCGGTGCTCGACTACTGCACCGACCACGGCATCGCGTTCATCCCGTACCGCCCGCTGACCGCTGGGGCGCTGGCCCGTGAGGACAGCCCCCTGAGCGAGCTGGCCAACCAGCACCACGTCACACCGGCCCAGCTGGCGCTGGCCTGGCTGCTCAAGCGCGCGCCGGTGATGCTGCCGATCCCCGGCACCTCGTCGGTCGAGCACCTGGAGGACAACATGGTGGGCGCCGGCATCGAATTGACCGCGGACGAATTCGCGCAGCTCGCCGCCGCTGCCCGGTCGTCCACGCGGTCGTCCTGACGACGCCGGGGATCGCGGCGGCGGCCGCTGGCCGTCAGCTCCGATCTGCGGTCGCCCGGTGCGTCGGAAAACGGGTCGGGAAGCCTCGCAACAGCTGCGAGAAGATCGCCCGCAGCGTCTGCTTGCCGTAGGCGTGCGAGCCGTCGTACATGGTCAGCACGGCGATCGCCACGCGCGCGCACCCGCGCTTGAGCAGCACGACCTGGTGGTCCAGCAGGCCGGTGCCGTAGCCCCAACCACCCTTGAAGTAGAGCGTCCAGCCGGTGGGAGCCACCTCGCCGATGCCCCACCGTTCCGCCGGCTCGATGCTGGCCAGCAGGTGCATTGCGTAGCGCCGATGGCGCGGGACGATGTAGCTATCGATATGGAGGAAGAACCGTGTCTGGTCACGCGCCGTGATCTGCGTCTCGCCCCAGATCGGCGCGGTGCCGAAGTGGGTCATGCCGACGCGATCCGCCAACGCCTGCAGCGCTCGGTTGCCCACGATGGTCCAGACCGCCATCGCCGCATCGTTGTCTGAGACCGTGATCATGGGGCGCAGCAGCGAGTCATCGCGGCTGTCCAGGGGCCGGGTGGCGACTGACGGCTGGTCGAGGTAGGCGACCATCAGCATCGCCTTGACGACGCTGGCCGACCATTCGATGTGATCCGGGCGGTAGCCGTAGAAGCGGGCATCGGTGCGGACTGCGAAGGCGATGTCGCCGACGCGCGTGCGGGCGTAGGCGATCGCGGCGCGCATATCGGGACGCCACAACTGGTCGATCGTCCGCTCGGTGCCGGGCACCGCGCACTCGAGCGCAGCCGGCCTCGCGGCCCGCTCCGCTGCCGCCGAATGGCCTGACGCTCGGGCGCTCGCACCGGTCGACCCGACGCCGGCGATCAGAGCACCAGCCACAACCGCGGCACTGATCCCGGCGACCGCCCGACCAGCGACTGTTTTCCACACGTGTCGCAGTGTCCATCAGATCGTCTCACCCTGCAAGCACGCAGGACATCCCCCGTCACGCCGCCGGAGCCGCACGGTATGGTCGGGGTCCCGGATCCTCACCTGATCGAACCGCTAGGAGCTTCGAGGTGGCGTATCGTGATCTCACGGATGTTGGCGCGGCCGTCGCCGACCGAATCACAGCGACCCGCTCGACGACGGTCCTGGTCAGTCGGCGTGAGTCATTTAACGCGGCGCACCAGCTGCGCAATCCGGACCTCTCCGATGAGGAGAATCAGCTCCGGTTCGGAAAATGCGCCAATCTGCATGGGCACAACTACGTCCTCGAGGTGGTGGTGGCCGGCCAGGTCGACCCGGCGACGGGCTATGTGTTTGATCTCAAGCAGCTGTCGGACATCATCTGCCGGCGCGTCGTCGAGGACGTTGACCACCGCAATCTGAACACGGATGTGCCCTGGCTGCAGGGGCGGATCCCGACCGCCGAAAATCTCGCTCTGGCGTTCTGGGACAGAATCCGCTCAGAGCTCCCGGACGGGTCGCTGCGGTCGGTCCGGCTGTGGGAGACCGACAAGAACTGGGCCGAAGTCGGTGATCACGTCTGAGGTCCCGCTGCGGCGGGCGGGGGACTTGCGCAGGCGCTACACCGCCGCGGACGTTGCTGTGCTCACCCCGGCGGAGGCGAGACGGTTCGCCCCCCACGGGGCCGGGGACCCGCTCACCGACATCCCCCTGGCCTGGGAGCTGCTCTACCGGCTCGAACCCGAGCTCTATGACCGACTGGTGAGAGCGGAGCGGCTACATCCGGGCGTGCTTCGGTGGCTGCCGCGCAACGTCGACCGGATCGTCGAGGTGGCGGCGGGTAGCGGGCGATTGACGCTGGAGCTGGTTCGGCACGCAGCCGAGGTCGTGGCGATCGAACCCGCGGCGCCTCTGCGCGAGATCTTGAATCAGAAGCTGGCGCGAGCGGATCGTGGCTATCGGGCCCAGGTCACTCACGGCTTCTTTGACGACTTGCCCGTGGCCGACGATTGCGCTGACATGGTGGTCGCGTGCTCGGCCCTCACCCCCGCTCCGGGGCACGGCGGTGAGGCTGGCCTGGCGGAGATGGAGCGCGTCTGCCGGCCGGGTGGTCGCGTCGTCGTCGTCTGGCCCAACGACGTCGGCTGGCTCACCGCACACGGGTACCGGTACGTGAGCTTCGAGGGAGCGATGTTCGTCGAGTTCGCCACTCCCGCGGAAGCGGTTGAGCTGACCGAGATCTTCTATCCCGACGGGGTGGCCGAGGTCCGTCGCCGCGGCTGGCGGCGGGTTCCGTTCGCGGCGCTGGGGATCAATCCCCCCCGTGACCTCGCCTTCAAGGTGATCGCGCGATGAAGGTCGCCATCGTCGCCCCGCTCGTGACGCCCATCCGCGAGCCGCAGCGCGGCGGGTCCCAAGCCTTCGTCTCCGATCTCGCGCGCGGTCTGTCGGATCGAGGTCACGATGTTCACGTCTACGCCGCGTCGGGATCTGCGCTACCGGGCGTCCGGGTGATCGACACCGGGGTGGATCATCGGGCCTTGGAGGCCACTCTGTACCGAGCTTCGGGCGCGGTCAGCAGCGGGCTGGACGCGGCCAAGAGGGCGTTTTCCGGGGTCTACTCCGCGGTCCGCGAGGCCGGGTACGACGTCGTCCACAACCACGCCTTCGATGCACCGGCGGTGGCACTCGCGACCGCACTGGGCGCGCCGGTGGTGCACACGGTCCATCTGCCCCCAGACGGGGCGGTGGCCAATGCCCTGCGCAGCGCCGCTCAGCTCGACCCGCCTCCGACCGTTGCCGTGGTATCCGCCTCCCAGGCCCGCGCGTGGCGACAGGTCGTCGCGGTCGGGGCGGTCCTGCCACCGTATGTCCCAACGCGGTTGATCGGCTGGTCGCCGACGCCGGGGGACCGTGCCCTGTTCGCCGGCCGGATGAGCCCGGAGAAGGGAGCCGCCGAGGCGATCGAGATCGCGCGGGTCGCCGGTCTCGGCATCGATGTCTACGGCGACGACTATGACCCCGAGTACACCCGGGCACACATCGACCCCCGACGCGGCGACCCGGGAGTTCGCGTGCACGCCGGGATTCCGCGCCCGGCGCTGTGGGAGGTGATGGCCCGCGCCGCCGTCGTCCTGTGCCCGGCCCGGTGGGAGGAGCCGTTCGGGATGGTCGCCGCTGAGGCGCAGGCGTGCGGGACTCCGGTGGTGGCGTTCGCTCGCGGCGCGCTCGGCGAGGTGATCGTCGACGGGTTGACCGGCTTCCTCGTCGCGCCCGACGACATCACCGCGGCGGCGGCGGCGCTCACCAGGACGACCCGGCTCTCGCGCGCGGACTGCCGCGCGCATGCGGAAAGCCGGCTCGACCTGGAGCTCAGCCTCGACGCTCACGAACAGCTCTACCGGCGCGTCGCCGTGATGGATGTGGGAGCGGCCATTGGTGGCTGAGGCGAGGCATTGGCTGGCCGGGCGGCTGGCCGTCGTCACCGGTGCCAGCCGAGGAATCGGAGCCGCCACCGCGGAGGCGATCGCGGCCGCGGGCGCACACGTCATCCTCGCCGCGCGCGATCGCGAGGCGCTCGACGCCGTCGCCCGACGCATCGCAGACGCGGGCGGCGAGGCGACGGCGGTCCCGACCGATGTCAGCCACGCCCGGGACGTCGAGCGGCTGTTTGCCGGCGTCGAGGCGGCCGGGCCGGTTGCGGCTCTGGTCTGCGCGGCCGGCGTGCTGACGCGCGCGCCGTTTGCAGACACGACGTCGGACACCTGGGACCAGACACTTGCGGTCAACCTGACCGGCTCATTCCTGTGCGCTCGCGCGGCCTTCACGGCGATGCAGAGCGCCGGCGGGGGACGGATCGTCACCATCGCGTCGCTCTCCGGCGTCTATGCGACCGAGAAGTTCCCCGGGCTGATCGCTTACAACGTCTCGAAATACGGGGTCATTGGTCTCACCGAGGGGATCGCCGTCGAGGGCAAGCCGCACGGCATCAGCGCGATCTGCGTGAGTCCTGGCGCCGTCGACACGCAGATGTTGCGTGAGGCCAATCCCGACCTCCGCCCCGGGCTGACGCCCGCCGACGTGGCGGAACTGATCGTGGCGTTGCTCGATAGCCCCCTGGCTCCGGCCAGCGGGGCGAACATTCCCCTGTTCTCAAACGCCTAGCTGCGGCGCCGGTGCGAGATGGCCGGCGCCATCGATAACGTGTGGCGAGCGGGCGCGGACGCCACGCCTCAGGGCGTGAGCGACCACAGGTCCGTGCTCTCATCGGCGAGTCGGGCCTGAGGCGGTCGGGCTCGCTGCGCGATGAGGTGTGCGCAGGCCGCCATCTCCGAGTCGCGGTCAAGCTCGGGGTCACCGCCCCTGTCCAAGCCGACGGCGGCCTGCAAGAGCCCGTCGCGGAGGTAGAACCCCACCAGCCTTCGGTCCTCCAGGCTTCCGCGCACGACGAACTCGTCCCACTGCGTCGTGTGACCGACGTACTCAAGCTTGTGCTCGTATTGATCGGACCAGAAGCTGTGGATGTATGCGTACGGGGTGGCGGAGCCGAGCATCGATCTCGCCGCCGCGCGGCCCTGCTGTTCGGCGTTGTTGTAATGCTCGACCCGCAGCCGGCCGAAAGTCGGGTGGAGATGGTTGGCCACGTCGCCGGCGGCGTAGACGTCGGGCGCGCTGGCGCGACATCGCTCGTCCACCAGCACGCCGTTGGACAGCGCGAGCGACGATTCCGCGAACGTCGGCACCTCGGGCGTGATCCCGATTCCGGCCACCACGAAGTCGCACTCGATGCGATGCCCGTTGGCAGTGACGGCGGCCTCGAGCTGCTCGGTCCCCGCAAACGCCACGATCTCATCGCCGCTGCGCAGCTCGACACCGTTGGCTCGGTGGATCGCGGCGATGGCCTCGCCGACCTCCTCACCCAGGACCGTCTCGAGCGGGGCTCGGCCGGGAAACACCGCGGTCACCCGAACCCCCAGGGCGCTCAGCGAAGCCGCGACCTCGCAACCGATGAACCCCATGCCCACGATCACCGCGCGCCGGTCCGCGACGGCCTCGCGCTTGATTACGTCGCTCTCCGCGACGGTACGCAGGTAATGGATCCCGGGGAGTCCAGCGCCGGGAAGGTGAAGTCGCCGGTTCTGTCCGCCGGTTGCGATCAGGAGCTTCTGATACTCGAGTTGTGGGCCGGAGTCGAGCCTGATCGAATGGGCGGCTGGATCGACGGCGACGACGCTGGACCCGCCACCGCGCTCGATGTCGTGCTCCTGGTACCAACTCGCCGGTTTGACCAACCATCCGTCGAGATCCTCCTCCGAGCGCAGGTAGGTCTTCGACAACGGAGGCCGTCCGAACGGGATCCCCGGTTCGCGGCCGACGAGCACGATCCGGCCCCCGAAACCCTCGTCGCGGAGAGTCACGGCGGCGTTGCCTCCAGCCAGCCCGCCGCCGATGATCACGATCGGCTGTCCATCCTCACGCACCGGTGGCACGGCCATCACTTTACGGATGCCGGCGTGACGCCACGCCGTGGCGCGACGGCCCCGGCGTGATTGGCGATCGAACGCTCAGGAGGCGGGTAAGTGCGCGGTCGCGTCCAGCAGCCAGCGGGTGACCGCGGTCAGCAACGCCGTCGTGTCGATCGGCTTGGGCAGGTAGTCCGATGCGCCGGCAGCCATACACCGTTCGCGCTCGCCGTGACCCCCCTTGCCGGTGATGGCGATGATCGGGATCTCTGTGGATCGCGGTCGCTGGCGAATCGCGGTCATCGTCTGATAGCCGTTCATCACCGGCATCATGATGTCCATCAGCACGATGCCAATGCCGATCCTGTGCTGGAGAATGTTGAGTGCCACCGCGCCGCTCTCGGCCGTGATGACGTTGATTCTCCCCCGCTCGAGCAAGGCGGTCAGCGCGAAAACGTTGCGGTAGTCGTCCTCGACGATCAGCGCGGTCGCCCCGGCCGCGGCGCCCGCGTAGAAACGGTCTCGGGATGTGCTGAGACGGACGACGTCTCGGCCGTGGTCCCACTCTGCCCGACGATCAAATGTGCCCATGTTCTGCCTCCGTAGGGTCCCGTCAGCACGAAAGCGATCCCGCCGGCACAAAACGACGACACGCACGCCGGTTACAACGAAGACCGCCCAAGACCCCTATCGGCAGCAGGCACCCAAAACTCAAGCCGATATCGGGACCAGCACCCCCTGGCCCGGCGGCGGCCGCACAAACCGGAGCTAAGTCTCGTCGAAGCGCTGGTCGGACTTGACAGAGTGCACCCGCTCCGCGACGCCCTGCAGCCAGCCGGTGCGTGCGGCGGCGAGCGAGTCGAACTCGGGTACGTAGGGCTTGATGTCGAGGACGGGTGTCCCATCGAGGAGATCCACGCCGGCAATCTCGAGCGTTGCGCCGGTGACGCTGAGCAACCGGACCACGGACAGGCCGATCGGGTTGGGGTGACGCGGGGAGCGGGTCGCGAAGACGCCACGCGCGGTGTCGTCGAGGAACGGGACGACGGTGAGTCCGCCAGGGGCGCCTCGATGGAGGTGGGTCACGATGTGAAGGTGCGAGAAGCCATCCAAGTCCCTCAGCCCCGGAGCGAACTCGGGGTGGATCTCGATCTGCCCTTGAACCTCTCGGGCGGCCACGGACTGCAGCGGCATCCCGCCAAGCTCTGTGAACGGGGACCGCACAACCCCGACGGGCGGGTAGCAGATCGCCTCGCGAGGCTCGGTCCGATTCATGCCCGCCTGATGCTATCCCGAGCCAAGCCCCGACGGTGAACTCGAGCCACCAGTCAGCGGTCACGGTGAGTGCGTCTTCGATTGGCCCTCCTTCACCGCGCGAGCGCTAGCATCGGAGTTCCTGAGCAGCCGGAACCCTCGCTTCGCGCACTCGCGCCATTTCCACCCGCATGCCTGCGCATCGGTATCACGCCGCGAGGGCGAGGGCGTGATGGCGTGACACCCTGGTTTCACCGTAAGAGCGAGGAGGAGCAGGCCGCCGAGCTTGCCTCGGGCCAAGCGGCCGCGCAAGCCGAAGTGCGCGCCGAGGAGTCACGTCGTCGGATCGAGGCGGGGGGACTGCCCGTTGCCGCGGAAGACCGACTTCGCCAACTCGCGTCAATCAACGGCCAGCCGGGGTTGTTCAGCAGCGACCTGTCCGTGCAGGAGTTCGCGCTGCTGGCCGGATTCGGGGTTCAGCCGCTGACGCAGGTCATGGGCTCATCGATCTACAACGTCGGCTGGCAGACGGTCTACTACAACGTGCCGACCGAGGTGAGCGTGCTCTCCGGTGCCTATAACGAGTGTCGCCGGCTCGCCCTCGGCCGGCTGCTCGAGGAGGCGCAACTCGCCGCTGCGGATGCCGTCGTCGGTGTCAAGATCGAGGAAGGCTCGCATGATTGGGCCGCCCGGGCGATCGAGTTCATCGCGGTCGGAACGGCCGTGCGGCTCGCCGAGCACATGCGTCACCCGGACGGCGGAACGGTACTCACCGATCTCACCGGCCAGCAGTTCGTGCAGCTGTGCAAGGTTGGCGTCCGTCCGATCGGAATCGCTGCCCACACCAGCGTGCATTACGTTCCCGCCTCATGGCAGACCCAGCAGGCGACCAGCGGTGGCTGGGGCGGAAGCGGGTGGGCCAATCAGGAACTGGTCGACTTCACCCGCGGCGTCTATGCGGCGCGGGAGAAGGCAGTCGGGGCGGCCACGAATCAGGCGCGGGCGTTGGGCGCCGACGGGCTCGTGGGGGTTCAGATCAGCGAGCATGCGCGCACCCACGCGGTCAAGCGCGGCATGTACGACTGCGAGGACCTCGAAGTGACCTTCCACGTCATGGGCACCGCGATCCGCGAGGACTCCACGCTCGCCGACCGCCAGGCGATGACCACGCCGCTCAGCATTCTCTCCTTGCGCTGAAGCCACTCCACCTTCCTCGTCACCTCGAAAGGAATCAGCCATGGCCTACGACCCCAGCAGTACCGAGGGCGTGCCCGAGGCGGGCCGCCAGCGGATCGAGCAAAACCGCACGGGTCTCTACACCAGCGACCTGTCTGTCAACGAGTTCCTGCTCGTCCGCCACGCGGGCTTCCAGCCGCTGGGGCTGGTGATGGGCTCGAGCATCTACCACATCGGCTACCAGCAGGCCCAGTGGAAGCAGAGCCAGGAGATGCAGGTGCTCTCCCAAGCTATGTACGAGGCGCGCGAGCTCGCCATGACCCGGATGGAAGAGGAGGCCGAGCAGCTCGGCGCCGACGGCATCGTGGGCGTGCGTCTGAACATCGGCCGTTATGACTGGGGGCAGAACATGGCCGAGTTCCTGGCCATGGGGACCGCGGTCAAGCACCGCGAGGGCAAGTTGCACCGGGCCCCATCCGGCCGGCCGTTCACGAGTGACCTCTCCGGGCAGGAGTTCTGGGCGCTGCTGCAGACCGGCCACCGACCCGTCGGCATGGTGATGGGCTCGTGTGTCTTCCACGTCGCGCACCAGAGCTGGCGTCAATCAATCGGCAACACCGGCCGCAACGTCGAGCTGCCGAACTTCACCCAGGCGCTCTATGACGCGCGCGAGCTGGCGATGGAAAGGATGCAGGCCGAGGCGCTCGAGGCCAAGGCTGAGGGCATCGTCGGCGTGGACATCCACGAGAACAGCCACGGCTGGGGCAGCCACGTGATCGAGTTCTTCGCCATTGGGACCGCAATCATCCCCGACGAGGGCGCCGAGGACCACGTGATCCCCAACCCCCAAACCGTGCTCGACCTCGCCTAGCCACGAACACCCGTGTGATCAGCGTTCAGCGATCAGCCGCTTGGCGAACTTTCCGAGCACGCCGCCCCCCAGGGCGCCGAGCAGCAACAGGGTTCCGAACAGCACCACCGCATCGATGCTCTCGCGTCCCTTGGCATCCCAGTAGTCGTCCTCGAGGTTGAGCCACAGAGCGAACTCATCGAGGGTCAACGCCGCCCCGGCGCCAAACACAAACGACGTGATCCGTGACAGACGCCGCGAGGGGCGCTCCGCCGTGCCCACCTGCAAGACCCACAGGTAACCGATGATGAGGTTGCCGACGATCCCAAATGTCATGTGATGGATGTGCGGGCCACCTTTGCCACCGATGTTGTGGAACGGGCCCTTCCCGGCCCTGATCGAGTGTGTGATCCCGCGAGTGAGGGCGAAGGTCAGGAAAAAGCCGCCAGTGCTGATGAACTGGCGCTCTCGCCGGTGCTCACCGAAGTGCTCGAGATAGGCCGACCGAAAGTGTTGGGCGGGAGTGTGGCCGGACCGGTGACGGCGCATCGCCCGATGCTACCGCCTGCCCGGAGCGGCACCGCCGCGCCCGGGGGGAGGCGGAGGCGGATGCGGCCGGCCGGATTCGCCTCCGCCGCGCCCCGGCGGAGGTAGCGGCGGCTCTCCGGGAGCCGACGGGCGGGGGCGGCGATACCCGAGCGCGGCCTGGACGCTCGAAGGCCTCCATTCGGACCCCCCACGCGGCGTGGGCAGTCCCTCGGCGTTGAGGGTCGCGGCGATCGCCTGCAGGCTCAGCCCGCTGTCGCGCAACACCGCCAAGCGCTGCGCGAGCTCTGGGTCGATCGACGAGAGTCCCGGTCGACCACGCGCGCGGCGGGTCGGATGAGGCTCGCGGTCCCAGCGCTCGACCTCGCGGAGCAACGCAACCACCTGTCGCGCGCCGGCCTCGCCAGAGTCGAATCCGACATCAGTCGCGATCAGGTCAGCGCCGGCCTCCTGGAGCCACTCGAGGAGCCTGACCAGCTCCGCGAGCGTGGCGGCAACGTCGCGGAGCTGCGCCACCACCAGCACCCCGGCCTCGCCGGCGGCGATCCGCTCGAGTGCCTGGGCCAATCCGCTGCGCGGCGGACCGTCGCCATCGCCGAGCACCCCGATCATCTCGACGCCGTCAATGGCCTCATATTCGGGGTTCGCCGCCGGAGCTGGCTCCCCCGGCGCGATCGCGCCGCCAGACGCCGTCGCCCCCCCAGACGCCATCGCGCCGACCGGAACGACAGCGTTGCCGCCGCTGGGGAGATACAGCATCGCCTCACGGACCATGAACCACGATTCTACGCAAATCATTTGCGTCTGACGACGGGGTCCGGAGGCTGGCCGCGGGCGAATGATCCAGCCAGGTCCGGTCGTTTATCCGACGAGTACCTCGCCGCCGCGGTGTGGCGTGATCACGAGCATGCTGCGTCGTGCCTGCTCGGGTTCGGATCGCACCGGCCGGATCCTCATGTCCGCGGCGGCTCGGATCACCTCTCGCATCTCCATCTCGGCAAACGGGGCTCCGGCGCACCGGCGCACGCCTCCCCCAAACGGAATCCACGACATCGGGTTCGGCGCTGGACCTTCGAGCCACCGCTCAGGCCGAAACGCTGCGGCCGCCGGCCACAGGTCCTCCCGGCGCAGCGCGAGCCACAGGCAGGCGGCGACCTGGACGCCGGCGGGCAGCGACCGCCCCGCGATCCGCACCGGCTCGAGCAGGAGCCGCGGGGCGATCGTCAGGACGGGGCGCACACGGAGCACCTCCTTGACGACCGCGTCGAGGTAGGCGGGATCGCCCTCTCCCAGGCGCGCGTGCACGGCGGGATGGCGGGCGAGCCGCTCAAACGCCCAGCTGAGCGAGGCCGCCGAGCTGTCGTGGCCGCCCACGAGCAGCGCGACGAGCTGGTCGCGCAGCTGCCGGTCGGTGGGCGGGTTGCCGTCCTCGTCGCGCTGCTCCAGCAGCAGCGCGAGCACCGAGTCGCCGCCCGGTTGCGCGCGCCGGCGCGCCAGCAGCTCATACAACAGCGTGTCGAAACGCTCGACCGCGAGCCGAAAGCGACCCCAGGGGCTGCGCGGCCCGAGATCGCGCTGCACGACGGCCATCGCGAGCATCCGCGGCAGCGAGCGAACGCTGGCCAGTGAGCCCTCGATGGCGTCGTGCAACTGGACCGCCTCCGGCTCCCCCCGGGTCCCGAACACCACGCGCAGGATGATCTGGAGCGTCAGCTGGCGCATCCGCTCCAGTGAGGAGACCCGCCCGTTCCACGTGGCCAGCTCGCGCCGGGCCAGCTCGGCCACCATCGGCGCGAACGCGCGCATACGCGCGCCGTGAAATGGCGTCTGGATCAGTCGCCGCTCGCGTAGATGCTCCTCGCCGTCGAGCAACAGGATCGAGTGTGGCCCCGCGAACGGGCGCAGGAACTCCCAGCTCTGCCCGGCGGGCGCGATTGCCGGATCCAGGCGGAAGATCTCGCGCACCGCGTCGGGATGGGAGAACAGCACCATCGGCTCCTCGGTCCAGTAGGTTCGAATCGTGACCGGGTCACCGAAGCCGTGATGCACGCGGCCCAGGAAGGCCGCCGGCCGCGCCATCCAGGCGACCGTCTGCCAGGCGGCGGGGGCGCGCGGTCCGGGCGGGAGATCCATGGGGCCGTCGCCGCCCTCACCCATCGCCGTGGTGGCTGCCCTCACGAGGCGTCGAGAATCCGCCATCGGGACGCGGATGCGGCCTGCTTCCTGGCGGTGCGGGCCGGTCCGACGAGGATGCCCTGCAATCGCCGGGCCGCGTCGAGGTGATCGCCGGTCCAGATCATCCGGGCCGCGGTCCCGCTGGCCCGGCCGTCCTGGCGACGAAGGTCATGGCTGACGGCTTCGATCAGCCGGCCGTCAGCCAGTTCGTCACGCGGGAGCGGCTCGGGTACGTCACCATGACCGGTGAGGCTGGCCGCGAAGCCGTTGTACCAGTCGACTATCATCTCGGCGCTCGCGAGGAGCTCCTGTCGGGCCGCGGCGCGGTCCCCGCCGGCCGCGTCGTCGCGTTGCCACAGATCAAGCACCGCATCGGCGGCGAGCCGCAGGCCCGCTGCGCCGTTGACCAAACCGGTCACCTCGGCCAATGGGGCGTGCTTGGGGCCACGCTCGGCCAGGTAGCCGCGGAAGGCGTCATCGAGCCGTCGCGACGCAGCGGCGGCACGGATCGCCTGGTCGGTCGGCGCGGGCCGGGAGGGCACGCTGAAATCGCAGCGACCCATGCCGAATTCCACCGCGCTGGCCAGATAGCGCACACTGTCTGAGTAGGCCGCCGCGAGCGTCGTGCCGAGTGCGGCGGCGGCGCCCCGCGGCCAAAACAGCAGCCCAACCGCGACGCTGACCGCGCTGCCGAGCGCGATGTCCTCGATCCTGACCAAGCCCAGCTTCCACCCCGCGGGCAGCAGGATGTTGTACAGGATCAAGAGCGTCACCGTGAACGCGGCCTGTCCCGCGGCGAACGAGATGGCGGCTGGGGCCAGGCCGGCGAACAGCACCGCGAGCGGCAGCAGCACCCACAGCACCGTCGTGTTCGTGCCGATCACTACGACAAGTGCCCCGCCGACGATAAAGCCGACGACGGTTCCGAGCAGCCCGCGGACCACGTTCTGGCCCGTGCTCAGAGCATTCGAGCGCAGCACCGACAGCGCGCCGAGTACCACCCAGAACGAGTGCTGGACACCGGTCTGCTTCGCGACGAGCACGGCGAGACCCAGCCCGACTGCGCCGCGGACACTGTTGTGCAGCCATACCGAACTGCGCTCGACGTGAGCGCCGGCCCGCTCCTGGGCCGCCGACAACGGGCCGATGAGGCCCGCGGGCTGGCGACCCAGCAGCCGTTCCAGCCAGCTGCGGCGCTCCGCGGCCGCGGCGAGATCGATGTTGCTGGCGATCTGCGAGACGACGAAACTCAGCTCCTGGGCCCGGAAGTCGGGGTCGAGCGAGGAGATGAACTCGCCGATCTGATCCTCAACACCCTCGGCGGCGGGAGCCGCCGCAGCCGGTTGGCTGGGCAATCTCAGGGTGTCCCCGCGCTCTAGCGCGGCGAGTGCTTCGCGCAGCTCAGCCACCGCGGCACCCAGGGCGTCGGGACGTCCTCCCCGTGTGTCGAGCAGATCCGCGCCACGTTCGAGCACCGAGGCGGCCGCCAATCTGACCGCGCAGGCCGGACGGCTGACTGGCCCCGCGCCGAGCGGCTTTTCGCTCGCGGAAGCGGGAGCTTCCTGATCCGGGCCAGGCTCGGGCGCCTCTCGTCGGCCGTGCGGCGAGGGCGAGGGCGAGGAGGAGACGATGATCATGTTCAGCCACTTCACCTCGTCCACCAGCCGCACGACCATCCGGACCGTGGTGCCGAGTCCGGTCGGACGATAGGGGGTCGCGAAGAAGGCCTGATTCAGTGCGCGGACCGCCCCAGTTGCCTCGGCGACCGCCGCCGCGTAGGACTCCGCCGACGGCGCTGACGCGCCACCGAGGACATACGCGACGTCCGAGCGCAGCCGCGCGGCCAACGCCCGGCAGACCGTGATCGCTGGACCCCGCAGCGCATCACGTTCGGGCGCCGGCCACAACAGTGAAATCGCGAGCAGCGACGCTCCCGCGGCCAGGCCCCAGCCGGCCAGGCGATCCGGGATCGACGAGATCGGGCCGACGAGTGAAACCGACAGGATGAACACCAGTAGCAGCGATGTCGTGGCACCCGCCAACACCGAGCTGACAACACCGGCGAACAGCACGCCGAACGCCACCAGCGCCATGGCCACAACGGAGAGCGGAGTCGAGCGCGAGGCGATCGTCCCCACGCACACGAACAGGCCACCGACGACCGCGAGCGCCGCCTGGGCTTGCAGACGATCGCGCATCCGCCCCCCGAAGTCGACCAACAGCAGCAGAGCGAAGGAGCCGAAGGCGGCGAAGGTCGCCACGGCCGGGTTGGCGATCACCTTGTCGCCCAACGCGAACATGGCCGGCATGACAATCGCGGCTCGTCCGGCACGGCGCAGTCCGGCTAGGCCACGGTCGCGGGCCTGCAGCCAATCCAGTGCGCTCTCGCTCCTATGCTGAAGGGCAGTCGAACTCATCGATGAGGAGGAACTCTATGGATCGAAGAAAGCTCGGAAGCCAAGGCCTCGAAGTGTCGGCACAGGGGCTTGGCTGGTTGACTACGGTTCGTGTGCCCTGACGAGATCTTTCACGAGGGGGAGCTCGAGATCCAGAAACGAGCGGGCGTCGCCGCGGTCGCGGCCCGAGTGGGCCAGGCCAACCTGGTTGAGAGCCTCCCCCCCGGCTTCGCCGATTTCCTTTCCGAGCGCTTCTTCGTCGTGGTCGGCAGCGCCGATCCCGATGGTCAGGTGTGGGCGTCCCTGCTGATCGGGCCGCCTGGGTTCATCCACACCGTCGACAGCCGGCATCTGGCGCTGAGCACCGGGCCGCTGAGCGGCGACCCGCTGCGGCGCTCGCTGGACGCCGGACCCACCACGCTCGGGCTGCTGGCCATCGACGCGGCAGCTCGGAGCCGGATCCGCATCAACGGCGTGGCCAGCCGCGCCCCCGAGGGGGGCCTGGTCATCGAGGTCAGCGAGGTGTTCGGCAACTGCCCGAAGTACATCCAACGTCGGGCTCCGGTCAGTCTCATCGCCGAGGGAGAGGTCGGTCACGCGCGGATCCGCGCGGCCAGGCTCGATGGCCCACAGAGCCGCCTGGTGACGGCCGCGGATACCTTTTTCATTGCCAGCCGGCATCCGCACCGGGGCGCCGACGCGTCCCATCGAGGTGGACGCCCCGGGTTTGTCCGGGTGGAACCCGATGGACGGACGCTGAGCTTCCCCGACTACCCGGGTAACTCGATGTTCCAGACCCTGGGCAACCTGCAGGTCGATGGTCGGGCGGGGCTGCTGTTCATCGATTGGGAGGGTGGGGACACGCTCCAGCTCAGTGGCCGAGGGGTAGTCGTGTGGGACGCGGACACGGTCGCGGTCTGGCCCGGAGCGCAGCGCGTCGTGCAGTTCACGATCGAGGCAGTTGAACAACATCAACGGGCGCTGCCACTGCACTGGGAACTGATCGAACGCCACCGACTCAACCCGCCGGTGCCGGGAGAACCGGAAGCGAACTGAACTGGGCGAAGCGTCGGCCAGTCGACTGGCCGACCCTGGCCGGTCCGCGATACCTGCGCAGCGAAGACGACAGCTTCTTCGCGCCGCTATCGGACCTCGCGGCCGGTGACGCCCGCGTCTACCTCGGCATCGTGCTGCGGCCGACCGGCCGTGAGGCCGCCTAGAGATCCGGCCACAGGGCGCCGTCGGCCGCAGCGCCGTGCTCGATCTGCTCGAGTGTCTCGTCGGTGCGACGGTCAGCCACCATCGCATCAAGCGCCTCACCGATCGTCGGGGCCCACACGCGACGCATCACCGCGGGACGACCGCTCTCGTCTTCGAGCTCGGTCCAGTCGAGCGCGACGCGCACCCGCTCGCCGTTGGGGGCAGTGGGCAGCTGCTCGTCGGCCACGCCAAACAGCGTGATCTGCGCGTGCCAACCGTGCGGACACAGCTCACTCATCAGCGCCCGAGCCCGCACCTCGGCGTTTGCCGCCGCGCGTTCTCGCCGCCGTTTGCGCAGCCACGTGCGGAGCCGCCCGCGCGAGCGCGCAACGAAACTCCCGAGCACCGGCACGGCGACCGCCCCGACGCACACGACGAGCACGATCAGAGACAACGGCTCGAGCATATTGCCGCGACCCGAATGCTCGAGCGCTCCCCCAAATTGCACCATCAACACCAGCACGGGTTCCAAGGTACAGCCTCCGCCACGACCGTCAAGGCCAAGGCGGCCAGACTCTGGCTCCAGACCCCGGCTCGGATCTGATTCGCCGGCGGTTGTCTTGCGCCGACCTGGCCCCGGGGCTATCCTCGTCGGCTTCAGCGAACCTGGGGGTGGGGGCATGTCGGGCCGGAACGGGCGGTGGTGGCGGCGGGCGATTGTGCCCGCGCTGGTCGCGGCGGGGATCGCTGTGGCGGCTCCGTCGCTGGCGCAGGCGACGGCGATCACCGAGTTCTCGAGCGGCTTGAGTGCCGGCGACAGTCCCGCTGCTCCCGTGCCCGGCCCGGACGGGAACGTCTGGTTTTTGGATTCCCATTCGATCGGTCGGATCACGCCGTCGGGCGCGATCTCCCTCTTCACCAAAGGCCTGAACCCCGGCAGCGCCCCGATCGACCTCGTAGCCGGTTCGGACGGGAACCTGTGGTTCAGCGACGATGGGACCACGAAGGCGATCGGCCGCATCACCCCATCCGGCACGATCACCGAGTATGGGACCGCCGACGGCCTCAATCCCGGCGCCGCGCCGCAGAACGTCGTGCTCGGGCCCGATGGGAACGTCTGGTTCGTCGACACCGGAACCATGAAAGCGGTCGGTCGGATCACCCCCTCCGGCAAGATCACCGAATTCGGCACCGCCAACGGCCTCGATTCCAATAGCCAGATCAACGACATCACCGCCGGCCCGGACGGGAACCTGTGGTTCACCGACCAGGGGGACCCCAAGGCGATCGGCCGGGTCGCGACGGCGGGAACGGCGGCGGGGACGATCAAGGAGTTCGTCGGCGACCTCGACCCGATTGACAGCTTTCCGGATGAGATCACGGCGGGCGCCGACGGGAACGTGTGGTTCACCGACAGCAACGAACCCGCGCTGGGCCGGACCACGCCGAGGGGCGTGACCACCGAGTTCAAAACTGTCCTGCAGCCCAACGCCGACCCGGACACGATCACGACCGGCCCGGACGGGAACATCTGGTTCGCCGACCAGTACGCGAACCAACGGGAGATCGGGCGAGTCACGCCCGCAGGCACCATCACCGAGTTCGACACCGGCTTGAACACGAAGTTGCCCGACGACCTCACGGTCGGGGCCGACGGCAATGTGTGGGTCGCGCAGTCGGATATGGCGCCGCTGAGCCTGTCGGTCGCGCGGGTCTCGCCGGCCGGTGTGATCAGCGAGTTCAGCAGCAGCGCCATCACCAGCCCCGGCAGCGATACCGATCAGATCGTGTCCGGCCCGGATGGAAACCTGTGGTTCACCGACGACTTCAACGACAGCGGAAAGACGAGCGGAGCGATCGGCAAGGTGTCGCTGCAGATCCCGCCCACCGCGAGCACGGGTGCCGCGAGCGACATCACCGGCACGACCGCGAGGGTGTCGGGGTCGGTCAACCCGCTCGGTACGGCGACCACGGTCACGTTTGACTACGGAACGACGTCGAATTTGGGTGCCAAGATGACGGCCGAGACGCTGGCGGCGAGCGGCAGCCCGTCCACGGTCACCGGCACGCTGTCGACCCTGGCCGCACGCACCGTCATCTATTACCGGGTGGTGGCGACCAGCGCCTTCGGCACGGCCACCGGCGCGGTGCAGACATTCACGACCGGCGCCGCCGCCCCCCCGGGGTCGTCGACACGGTCGACCACGGCGACGTTCGGCAACCAGCAGATCACGCTGACCACCCCATCGCTGACGAGTTGCACCGCGAAGACCACCTCGCTCGGTGTGAGGCTCAGCTCCACCGCGATCCGCCACTCCCGCGCCACCAAGCTCCACTTCGTCACCGCGGCGTTCTATCTCGACAAGGGTGTGAGGCACGTCCGCAAGCGGACCACTCGCCTGCGCAACGGCAAGCGGACGACCGTCAAGACCATCGTCTACACGGCGAACGCGGTCGCCCACCACGTCCCGGTGAAACTGAGGCTGCGCCTCGCGGGCCTGCGCTCGGGCTCACACACGCTGAAGGTCAGGCTCACCTACCGGGAGACCGTGACCAAGCACCGCCATCAGCGGACCGTGACCGTCACCAGGACGCTGACGGCGAAGTTCCGGGTCTGTTAGCCACCCCATCAAGCAGCGCCGCCGCTCTGGCCGGCACTCCCCAGGAGCGCCTTGTGCGCACAGGAGCGCTCGGCGCCCGCGGGTCCGGGCCGCTCGCCTGGGCCGGCTCGCCGCGCAGACGACGACGCGGCTCCAGCGCTGGCCACCGCGATCACCAGCCGCGATTATGCTTGTCGGACATGGTTGAGCCAAGCGCGCATCACTCAGACACGCCGGACGCCGGCCCGCAGGGCCGGTGCGTATGCGGCGAGAAGGTCACCATCGCCGACGCGCAGGCAGTGATCCTCCCCAACGGTCGCCCCGGCTGGGAGGGCTACTGCCCTGAGTGTGGAGCGCCTCTGTTCGCCATTCGTCGCAAACGCGCGGCGGGCTGAGCGAAACCGGGAGGGATCACGTATGCCCACGACGCATCCTGAATTACCCAGCATCACGCAGGTCAGGACGATCAAGAACTACGTCGACGGCCGCTGGGCGGCACCGAGCTGCGACCGCGTCCTGGACGTGATCAACCCCGCTGATCAGACCGTCCTGGCCCGTGTCCCCTTGTCGGGGCCCGACGACCTTGAGCAGGCGGTTCGCGCGGCCCGGGCGGCCTTCCCGGCCTGGCGCTCGCGCTCGACCATCGAGCGGGCCCGGTGGCTGTTCTCGCTGCGCCAGGCGCTGGTCGATGAACGCGGCGCACTGGCTCGGCTCGTGGTGCTCGAAATGGGCAAGACGCTGGCCGACGCCGGCGCCGAGGTCGACCGGATGATCGAGATGGTCGAGGCCGCCACCGCGGTGCCGACGACGATGCAGGGACGGGTGCTGGAGAACGTGGCGACGAACGTCGACTGCGAGACGATCCGCCAGCCCGTGGGCGTATGCGCCGCGATCGTTCCGTTCAACTTTCCGGCCATGGTCCCGTTCTGGTTTTTGCCCTTCGCGGTCGCGACGGGCAACACGTTCGTGCTCAAGCCCTCAGAACAGGTGCCCCTGACCCAGAACCGGGTCTTCGAGATCATCGACCAGCTCGAGCTGCCGCCGGGCGTGGTCAACCTCGTCAACGGCGATGCCGAGGTGGCCAACGCGATCCTCGAGTCACCGGGCATCGACGCCGTCTCGTTCGTCGGCTCCGCCCCGGTCGCCAGGCACGTTTATGCCACGGCGGCGGCCCACGGCAAGCGCGTGCAGGCTCTCGGCGGCGCCAAGAACCACATGGTGGTCATGCCCGACGCGGTGATCGACCGCACCGTGGAGGGGATCATGAGCAGCGCATTCGGGGCGGCCGGGCAACGCTGCATGGCCGGATCGGTGCTCGTCACCGTCGCAGACGCCGGCGCGGCGCTGCTGCGGCCACTCCTCGCCGCCACCGCGCAGCTGCGGGTCGGCGACGGACTCGATCCCGACGTCGCGGTGGGGCCGGTGATCTCCTGCCAGGCACGCGAGCGGATCGAACGCGCGATCGAGGCGGCGCTCGTCGAGGGCGCGGAGCTCGCCCTCGATGGCCGGCGCAGTAGCGAGGATCCGGGCGCGTTCGTCGGACCGACGATCCTGACCGGGGTGCGTCCCGGAATGGACGTCGTCGCCCAAGAGGTGTTCGGCCCCGTGCTGGCGATCATCGCCGCCGCCGACCTCGCCGAAGCGATCGAGATCGTCAACGCGAGCCCGTACGGAAACGGAACCTCGATCTTCACCGAGTCCGCCGC
>Ga0302325_10005158_pt1 | contig 29868 bp, 32 predicted proteins | sample Palsa_T0_2_FD_201948 | JGI IMG/M metagenome (GOLD analysis project Ga0302325, IMG submission 201948) | Peat permafrost microbial communities from Stordalen Mire near Abisko, Sweden - Palsa_T0_2 | ecosystem: Environmental > Terrestrial > Soil > Palsa > Peat permafrost | place: Sweden: Abisko...
GCCGTACCGGGAATCCGGGCGCATCTAGCATCCTCCCTTCACCGAATAGGTGAAAAATCCAGCGGCCGCAGGATGGCGTTACTGATGTTGGAAACGATCTCGGCGTCCGCGTATCCCGGCTGCGCGCGCAGTTTCTGCCATTCGGGATCGGCGCCGAATGCCCCCCACAGCTTGTCGCGCGCGGCCAGGCTCTCGAACGAGAGCATGTAGGTCAGGTTCGGCAGATTGCGGCCCACCAGCGTCTCGCCGAAAAACACGGGCGCCATGCCGAGCCGCTGGAAAATGGCGGCTTCGCCTTCGTTGAACATGCGGATCTTGCGCTGCGCGGCCTTTACGTTATTGGATTCGTAGGTGCGCAATTCGAAGATGCGCGGCGTGCGCTTCCCAGCCGGCGGAATGGCCATCGATGGCACGCTGTCGAAGGCCCGCAGCAGCGAGTTTTCCATGCGAATGTAGCTCAGCTCGGTCATGGAGTTGTACTCGTCGAAACCCTGCTGGAACTCTTTGTCGGAGGCCAGCCGGGCCATGCTCTCCACGAAAGCCGCGGCCGAGGGATAGCTCGCCAGCGACAGGATGAAGGGGCTCCCTTCGGCGATCACTGCGCCAAAGAATCCCAGCGGGCCGATGCCCAGGCGCGTGGCGGCCGGCAGGAGATGCTTGCTCAGGAAATCGGCGGTGCGCTGCGTCTGGCTGCCGTTGCGCATGTGGTAGTATCGCAGCTCGTAAAAGGCGTTTTGTGGGGCCGCGGCGAGAGGGCCAGCGGCCAAGCCGGCCGAAGCCGCGGTGGTTACGAATTGACGGCGATGCATCACGGATTACTTATACCAGATTTGGTGGGGCAGGCGGTTTCGCCCGCCATGGCCAAGAAGGTGCGAGCACGTCCGGGCAGGCAGCGCGCATTGCGCTCGAATTAATGCGACGGGGAACGGTTACCCCGAGCGCCGTTCGGGGACTCTGTTAAACGAACAGGCCAGCCTCTGGAGTTCTGAGGCGCCTGCGCACTCCGATGGTGACAGGAATCCGTCTCATATCTGCGACTTGGGCGTCATCCGTCGCGCTTCACAAGGGGTAAGTCCTGCAACGACTCGATTATGGAAATCAGTCGTACTCGACCCAAACGAGGTTGGACGCCCCTCATCGCCGGGCAGCCAACGCCAAGATCGATGACTTCATGACCGCCCCACGCTCGCTCCCTGGACGGCGAGAAGCTGGTCCAACTGCTCGAACTGCTCGCCAGACCAACTTATACTCCCAGAGGCCATTGCATCGTCGAGGGCTTTTTTTGAGGGATAGAGTTCGTGTATAACGACGAGCGTCTCGCCACCCCTCTCTTCGAAGGTCACGGTGGTGACGGGCCCATCCTCAACACCTTCGTCATTCGTCCAGACGAGGCGGGAGCCCGGAGTCACCTCGACGTACCTACCAAAGAATGGCATAGGCTGCTCTGAGGAAGGGTGGCTGAACACGAAACGGTACGTGCCCCCCGTACGAACATCCGCCTCGCAGGAAAGGAAGGACGCTCCAAACGACTTGGGCACCCACCACCGCTTGAGCAGTTCAGGTTTGGTCCACGCATCGAAGACAATATGCGCCGGACCGTTGAAGGTTCGAGTCACGACGAGCTCACGCTCGGACTTCCGATCCACTGTGGTGCCGTACTTTGTGGGGTTGATTTCACTATCTTTTCTTTCGTCCATCGGCTTTCTCCTTATGTTTCAATTCCTCATGTTTCAATTCCTCGACAAGCTTGTCCAACTCGTCGAAGCGTGCGGCCCAGCGCTGGCGGTACCTCTCGACCCATGCCGCTTCTTCCTCCAGTCCGCGCAGGCCGAGCCTGCAGGTCCGCACGCGCCCGACCTTCTCTGTGGTGACGAGACCCGCCTGCTCCAAGACGCCGACGTGCTTCTTCATGCCCGTTAGGGTCATGTGAAACTTCTCGGCAAGGTCCGTGATCGAAGCCTCCGTGCGTCCGAGTTGTTCCAGAACGCCGCGTCGGGTGGCATCCGAGAGCGCGGCGAACGAAGCATCGAGGACGGCGCCCGTATACTGAACCATATGGTTCAGTATATAACGCGGATTGGCGACGTGCAAGGGGGCTGAGCGCGCGCTGCGCTGCCTGCTGCCTTCGTTCCCAAATCGACACGCGGCACAACTTCGGGCGCAATACAGCCCCCAGGTTTGCAGCGTGTGTCTCAGGAGTCCCCCTTCAAAATCTGGTCCAGACGTCGAATCAAACCCCGGTGCCGGGAAATCTGAGCGAGAGGGAGTCAAAGTCAGTCCCGATAGGGAACGACTTGCCGGCCTGGCATCCGGAGAGCGCAGTCCCGCGCAGTTTTCGGGGCTATACAAGTTGAATCTTCACTTGCCGGCCAACTATGGCGGCGGCCCGCTCCAGGCTCGATCGCGTTATGTCGTTCGCCGGCGTTCTGCTCGCCTGATCACAGGCAGCGGTCCGCTCTCAGCGACGCAGCCTGAATTCATGCGATGATAACAATTACGGAGGGTCTTTGAAGCGCGTTTCACTATTGTTAACTATCCTGGCTCTGGTATCCCTTGCAGGCACAGCCCAAATCTCTTTCATCGTTTTAAACACGCTCAACTGGCAGCCCGGCCATCTTCCCGACGGCTGGCAAGTGAAGATCAATCGCGGCCGGCCGGAGATCGCCACTATCAGGGAAGGCAATAGCAATTATCTCGATCTGAAGAGTCACGACTCCTCCTATGGCCTGGAGCGCGCGGTGGATGTAGATCCGCACGATGCGCCATTCCTCACCTGGAAATGGCAGGTGAAAGTGCTGCCCAAGGGCGGCGACTTCCGGCACATCAAGACCGACGACCAGGCGGCCCAGGTGCTGGTGGCCTTTGCCGATAAACGCATCTTGTCCTACATTTGGGACAGCACCGCGCCGCCCGGAATCATGGAAAGCGCCAGCTCGATTCCGCTAGTGCATGTCTACGCGTTCGTCTGCCGCTCAGGCGCGGCGGACTTGAACCGCTGGCTTACCGAAAGCCATAACCTGGCGAGCGATTACGTGAAGGCCTATGGCCGTCCGGCGCCGCGGGTGAAAGGCATCCGGCTACAGATCAACACGCAGCATACCGGCACGTCCGCCGAGAGCTGCTTCGGCGAAGTGGCCATCCGCAGCACTCCCCAATCATGATTCTGGTGACCGGCGGGACCGGTTTCATCGGAAGCCATTTGGTAGAGCGTCTGGTGGCGCAAGGGCGCCCAGTGCGGTGCCTGGTGCGGCGCACCAGCGCCATCGCCGGCTTGCCACTGGCCGCCATCGAAGTCGCGCAGGGCGATCTGGAAAGCGGCGCCGGGCTGGCCGAAGCGTTGCGGGGAGTAGACACTGTGATCCATCTGGCCGGCGTAACCAAGGCCCGCGTCCCCGCGGACTATGAGCGCGGCAATGCCGGCGCGACGGCCCAGCTTCTGCGCGCTGCCGGCGACATCCGCAGGTTGGTGCATGTCAGCAGTCTGGCGGCCGCCGGACCCAGTCCGGGTGATCGGCCTCTGACAGAGGAGGATCCGGAGCGGCCAGTTTCGCATTACGGCCGCTCGAAGCTGGCGGGCGAGCAGATCGTGCGGCAATCGCCCGTGGGTGAACGCGCTGTCATTGTGCGGCCGCCTGTGGTATACGGGCCGCGGGATCGAGATGTTTACCAGATGATCCGGACATTGGCGCGTGGATGGATGTTGCAAATCGGGAGCCAGCGGCGCTACTTTAGCTTGGTTTACGTGGGAGACTTGGTGGATGGCCTCATCGCCGCGGCGGAACGGGAAGGCGTGGGCGGTCGTATCTACTACGTGGCACACCCCCGGCCCGCTTCCTGGGATGAATTTGGAAACACGGCGGCACGCCTCATGGGCCGCCACGCGCGCACGCTGGCGATACCCGAAAAGGCTGCGTACGCCCTGGGCTGGTGCGCGGAGCGATGGGCGGGGTGGAGCGGAAAGCCCGGTATCCTATCGCGCGACAAAGTGACCGAAGCATGTTGCGCGGGTTGGGTGTGCGATCCGGGCCGGGCTCGCCGCGAGCTCGGCTTTTGCGCGCAGACCGGTTTGGAAGACGGGCTGCGCCGAACCCTTGATTGGTACAAGGAGGCGGGTTGGCTGAAGTTCTGAAACTTCCGGCGACGCGCGGCTTCTGGCCGGTGGATAAAGTGGTGCTGCCGTTCTACGCGATGGCCAGCGCGGCGATCCTGCTGCTTTGGAACCGCCTGCCCGCTCCCGGCTGGCTGTTTGCCTGGCACGTGGCGGCCATCTTGCTGGCCGTCGCGGCGGTGCGGTACGCCGGGCGCGCCAGTTGGATCTTCCGGCATTGGTATCCGTTACCCTACGTGGCGTGGTGCTATCGGGAGATGGCCGTGCTCATGCCCGCGATACGCGGCAAAGAGATGGATACGGATCTGGCGCGCCTCGATTACCGCTTCTGGGGCGCCAATCCCTCGGTGTGGCTGGAGCGCATCGCCACACCCTGGCTGACCGAATATTTACAGATTGTTTATACTTTGTTCGTTCCGGCCGTGCTGCTGATCGCTTTTCTGCTGTGGCGCGAGCGGCGGTATGCGGAGTTCCGCTTCTATGCGTTTCTGATCGCGCTGGGTTTCCTGGTGTCCTACGTGGGCTACGTGCTGGTACCCGCGCGCGGTCCGCGCTTTTTCCTGCGCAACCTGCAAACCATCGATTTGCGGGGCTTATGGGTGACGCGCCTGCTGCAAGCGACCCTCGACCGCCTGGAATCCAAGGCTTGGGACTGCTTTCCGAGCGGCCACACGGAGCTCACCATACTGGCGTGCTGGGGCAGCCGGATGATCTCCAACCGGCTGTTCTGGATCTACTTCGCCTACACCTTGTCGATCATTTCTGCTACAGTTTATCTTCGATACCATTACACCATCGACCTGCTGGCCGGGGCCGCAGTGGCCGGTCTTCTGGTGCTGTTCGCACCGCCGTTATACAGAATCTTGGGAAAAGAGGCCGCTTAGTTGGGAGGCGTGGAAATCATCGAAGTTCGGGACAAGCCGTCCTTGGGACAGTTTATCGATCTTCCGTACCGGATTTATAGGCACCACCCTTACTGGGTGCCTCCCTTACGCATGGCCCAGAAGGAATTGTTGAACACGCAAAAGCACCCGTTCTATGCGCACGCCGACATGCAGTGTTTCCTGGCGCGGCGCGGCGGGCAGGTGTGCGGGCGGGTGGCGGCCATCGTGGACCGGAACTTCAACGAATTCCAAAAGGAAGAAGCCGGGTTTTTCGGATTCTTTGAATCCACCGACGACGTGGAGGTAGCCGGAGCGGTCATGGAAGCCGCACGGAAGTGGCTGCTGGAGCGCGGCGCGAAGTCCATCCGGGGTCCCATGAATCCCTCCACCAATTACGAGTGCGGGATGCTGGTAGAGGGCTTCGACTCCAGCCCTAACGTGATGATGCCGTATAACTCGCCCAGTTACCCGCGCATGCTGGAGGCCGTAGGGTTGCGCAAGTGCAAAGACTTGCTGGCCTATTGGTCCACCCCCAGCGAAGTGAATGGCAGCAAGGTGGAACGCGTGGCGCGGCGCGCGGGCGGGTCCCGGGGAATGGCGATTCGTTGTATCCGCATGAAGCAGTTCGCCGAGGAAGTCGAGACGCTCTGGAAGCTGTACAACGCGACATGGGCCCACAACTGGGGATTCGTGCCCATGACCCGCGAGGAATTCCTGCACGAGGCGGCCGAGATGAAGCAAATCCTGAAGCCCGAGCTGGTGCTGGTGGGGGAGGTGCAGGGGCGCGCTGTCGGTTTTGCGCTGGCGCTGCCCAATATCAATCTGGCGCTGAAACACGCCGGCGGCAAATTGTTCCCGTTGGGAGTGTTCAAAATCCTGTATCATCAACGTTTGATCAAAGAATTGCGGGTAGTCGCATTGGGGGTGGTGGATGAGTACCGCACGGCGGGGGTGGCCGCGGGATTTTATGCCGCGTTGATTCGCAATGCGCGGCAACTCGGGTTTGGGCTCAGTGAGATGTCCTGGATACTGGAAGATAATGTTCTGATGAACCGGTCTTTGGAAGCCATGGGCGCCAAAAAATACAAAACGTACCGAATCTACGAATGGAATTGAGAACGATGCGCAGCTCTTCGACTACCGTGGCACACAGCCGAAAGGCCGCCGGATGTAACACCCGATCCGCGGATCTTTTCGACAAGTGCCGGAATTTCACGCGTCCGGGCGACCTGCAGGCCGCCGGATTGTACATGTATTTCGAAGTCTTCAGCGAGCGCGAAGGCTGCGGACCGGGCGAGGTCCGCATGGGCAACCGCAAGGTGCTGATGTTCGGCTCCAACGATTACCTGGACCTGATCACGCATCCCAAGGTGAAGGAAGCGGCCATACAAGCCGTGCGGAAGTATGGCAGCGGATGCAGCGGCTCGCGCCTGCTCAATGGCACGCTGGACTTGCACGTAAAGCTGGAAGCCGAACTGGCGGCCTTTGTACACAAGGAATCGGCCATCATCTTCGGCACGGGCTTCCAGGCCAACTATGCATCGCTGGCGGCGCTCACGGAAAAAGGCGATGCCCTGCTGTACGACCACAATCTGCACGCCAGCCTGGTGGAGGGCGCGCTGCGCTCCACGGCGCGTACCGTACGCTTCCGGCATAACGACCTGGAGCATCTGGAGCGCTGTCTGGAAAACTGCCCGCCGGAAGAAAGCATTCTAATCGTTTCCGAAGGTGTGTTCAGCATGGAGGGCGACATCGCGGACCTGCGCGGCATCGTGCGCCTGGCCAAGCCTTATGGCGCGCGGGTCTATGTGGATGAAGCGCACGGCATCGGCGTGCTGGGAGCCACGGGCGCGGGCGCCGCCGAGCACCTGGGCGTGCTGGACGATATAGACATCGTGATGGGCACGTTCAGCAAATCGCTGGCTTCGGTGGGCGGCTTTGTGGCGTCCTCCAAAGAGGTGATCGATTATCTGAAGCACACCTCGCGTCCGTTCGTCTTTTCGGCCAGTCTGCCGCCCGCGTCGGTGGCCGCGGCGGGCGCGGCGCTGGAAGTGATGCGCAAGGAGCCGGAGCGGCAGCAGAGACTGCTGCATATCGCCGGACGCTTGCGCAACGAGCTGCGCCTGTGCGGCTTCCCGGTGCTGGATGGCGAGACTGCCATCGTACCGGTAGTGGTGCAGAACGAAATCGATCTGTGCCGGCTGTGCAAGGCGCTGCTGGAGGAAGGCATTTATATCAATCCGGTGCTGCGTCCCGCCGCCGCGCAGAACCTGCTGCGCATCTCATGTACGGCCGCCCACACCGAGCGCCAGGTGGAGCGGTTGGTGGATACGCTGGAGCGGGTAGCCAAGCGGCTGGAGATCGAGTTCTAAGCGAAGGTTCAGTTCAGCCTCTGTAGGATGTCCGCTGGGACATGCGCGCGCAAGCTTGGGTAAGCCTCGAGGATTCTCTCGATGTCCAGCAGGTCTTTGCGGCGTTTGCTGGGCCGCCGCGTTGGATCTTGGGCCGCCCAGGTCTTGCCTTGCAGAATGTCTTCCAGGCTGGCCACCGGCAGAGTAAGGCCGAGCACCTCGCTTTGTCGCGCCCGATGCACGAATGCCGAGTAACGCGGATCGGTTTGGATTTGAACGCGGAGTTTGGAATGGGTTCCGGTGACACTGACCGATCTCAGCAACCTCTCGGTCGCTTCGACATACTCTGCGGCGACCACCAGGTCGAGGTCCAAGCCGACGAGCGGGTCTACGTAAGCGTTCACCCCCTGGCCGCCGATCACACAATAGCGAATATTGTTTTCGGCCAGCAGGCCGACGATCGCTTCCAGGAAGTCCGACTCGTCCACGATGACGGCTTTCCAAAAAGCCAGTTCTTGCATGCCCATTTGATTGTAGCGGAAGGCCACCGTACAATAGATCCATGGCGGCAGCGACCGGACTGACCATTGACGATTTCGAGCACCTCCCCGAGGTTCTCGCACGCAATCACGAACTGGATGATGGAGAACTGGTAGACGTGTCTGGCAACAACCCGCAGCATAATCTGTTTCGGGATCTCCTGATAGAACTCCTACGGCCGTATATCAGAGAGCATCAACTCGGCATTGTGATAGCCGAACAGGAATTTGACTTCGGCGGCAACGCGTACGGGCCCGACGTCAGCTTCATCAAGGAGTCGAAGCGTCCCCTGCTGAACAAAAGGCTGCGGGTACAACGATTTGTTCCCGACTTGGCCATTGAGATTGTGTCGACCAACGATACGTTCGAAAAACTGGTCAAAAAGGCCCAACGCTATCGCGCGTGCGGCACCGCGGAAGTCTGGATATTCTCCATGGAAGTCAGGGAGGTATTTCTATACTCCGAGCGCGGGCGCGCCATCCTGGATGAGAACGAAGAGTTCCGCCCGGAACCCATCCCCGGATTTGCGATTCGTATCGCGGATCTGTTCAGCCGGTGTTAGACCCCGTGCCGGCGCAGCATCTCCACGCCGCGCGGGTTGCCATGTTCTTCACCTTTGCGCGCATGCCGCCAAGCGGCAGCGTAGTCTTCACGCACTGCGTACATCTCGGCTAACGCGACGTGCGCGTCGGCGCACGCATCGTCCAGACGCACGCTTTCCAGCAGCAGCGCCACCGCCTCATCCGGCTTCTGCTCCATGCGGTAGAGTTGCGCCAGGTTGTACCAGGGCCGCGGATTCTGTGGCTCGCGCGCGATCCACTCCTTTTGCTCGCGGATGTGGGCCGCGGTTTCCCGATCGAGGGCCACCTCTATTACCTCCTTGCGCCAGAAGCTCACCGCTGCTCTCCCACCAGGATCAACCGCACGTCCATCACGTTGGTGTTCGTGGGGCCGGTCACAATCAGATCGCCCAACCCCTCGAAATAATGGTACGAATCGTTGCGCACCAGGAACTCGGCCGCGCGCGGATCGCGCGCCAACGTGCGGCCGTCGGCGATGGCCCCCGCGGCGTCCGTGGGTCCGTCTGAGCCGTCTGTCCCGGCGCTCAGCACCACCACATTCTGCAGGCCGGCAATGTCGATGGCCGCCGCCAGCACGAACTCCTGATTGCGGCCGCCCAAACCGTCGCCGCGCAGCGTAACGGTAGTCTCGCCGCCGGTGATGACGCAGGCCGGCGGTTTCAGCGGCCGTCCGGAATGCACGATTTCCTTGGCGATGGCGGCATGCATGCGGGCAATTTCGCGCGTCTCGCCTTCGATGAACGTGGACAGCACCAGCGTGCGAAAGCCCAATTCGCGGGCGCGCGCGACAGCCGCATCCACCGCCAGGCGATTGCTGCCGACTACGATATTGCGCACCCGCGCGAAGATCGGGTCGCCCGGCTTGGGGGTCTCGGGAATCTCGCCACGCTCACCGGCCTCGATTCGCGCCCGGATGGAGGCGGGCACTCGATCGAAGATTTCGTATTTCTCCAAAATGGCCCGCGTACGCGCGAAAGTCGAGGCATCCGGCGCGGTGGGGCCGGACCCGATCACGTCCAGGTCGTCGCCGATCACGTCGGATAGCAGCAGCGCCAGCACCGGCGCGGGAGATGCCAGGCGTGCCAGTTGTCCGCCCTTGATTTGGGAGATGTGCTTGCGCACGGCATTGATCTCGTGGATGCTGGCGCCGCAGGCCAGCAACAATTTTGTGGTTTCCTGTTTTTCGTCGAGCGTGATGGGGTTGGCCGGAAACGGCATTAACGCGGAAGCGCCGCCCGAAATCAGACAGAGGACCAAATCGTCCACGCCCGCACCTGCTGCTATCTCAGCGATGCGCCGCGCGCCATCTACGCCCCGCTGGTCGGGCACCGGATGGCCGCACTCGTTCAGTTCAATGCGGCGTAGCGCGGCAGTGTGGCCGTACTTGACGTTGAGCAAGCCCCCGGCGATGCGGCGCCCCAATACGCGCTCGGTGGCGCGAGCCATGGCCGCGCCGGCCTTGCCGGCCCCCACCACATACACATTGCGATAGCGCGAGAAATCCTCGCGCGCCAGACGCCTGGCGACAGCCTCCGCGGGATTAGCTGCGCGCAGCGCGGCTTTGAAAATGGCGAGCGCCTGGCGGCGGAGCTTGGCTTCGAGCTTCATCTGAAGAGCGGCAGAGCCAGCACCGCCGCCACCGCGATGGCCGGATCGTCGCCGTCGATCGGAATGCGGAAATCGGCGCGGGCGTATGACACCCGGCGCGCCTCATAAAGCTTTGCGAAAGCTTCGGGATCGCGCGCCAGCGGCCGGTGCGACGCGGGCGCCACGCGCCGGCGCACTGTCTCGAAGGGGCAATCCAGCCAGATGGTGATGCCGTTGTTTTCGACCAGCGCGAAGTTCTCCGGCTGCACGATGGCGCCGCCACCCAGCGCCAGCACCGTGGGCTGTCCGGCTTCGATGGCGCGCACCCGCTGGCGCATGGCTTCGCGCTCCAGGCGCCGGAACTCGGCCTCGCCGCGCGTTTCGAAGATTTCAAGAATGCTGACGCGCTGCGCGGCTTCGATCTCCGCATCCAGATCCACGAAGTGCCACCCAAGCTGCTCGGCGAGCAGCCGGCCGATGGTGCTTTTGCCGGACCCCATGAATCCGACCAGGTAGATGCCGGGCGTTTGTTTCAGCTTCAGGATCATACGTCGTGCAGGATGGCGGCGAGTTGCCTGTCGACCAGCGAGGGAAAGAGGCGCTCGGCCAGCACCAACAGCCAGCCGGATCGGGGAGCCATCACGGTGCGCGCCTCGCGCTCCACGCCGCGCGCGATGGCTTCGGCGCATTGTTCGGGGGTGATGGCGAACTGCTTGCTTCGCGCAATTTTGGGCGGCGGTTCTCCGCCCAGCGCGTGCAGTTGGAAATTCGTCTTCACATATCCGGGGCAGACGGTGATGGTGTGGATGCCGTCCTTCTTCAGCTCCATGCGCAGGCCGTCGGTGAGCGAGCACAGTGCGTACTTGGAGGCGGAGTAGAGCGTGAGCCACGGCAGTGTGGCCTTGCCGGCCACCGACGAAACGTTCACGATCACGCCGGCGGCGCGCTGGCGCATATGCGGCGCCACGAGCTGCGTCATGGCTAGCGGCACGAAGAAATTCAGCTCGAACAAGCTGCGCGCGTCGGCCAGCGGCGTATTCCAGGCGGGATCGTACAAGCCCATGCCGGCGTTGTTGATCAGGATGTCGATGGCGCCGAAGCGCTCGAGGGTGGCCGCCACGGCCGCTTCCCGGATTTCGGGCAGGGTCAGATCGCCGGCGGTGACGATAGCATCAGGGCCGCCGGCGGCCCGCAGCTTCTCCCCGGAGCGCGCGATCAGCGACAGACGCGCACCGCGATTCCGGAAAACCGCCGCGCAGGCCGCGCCGATTCCTTCGGAAGCTCCGGTGATCAGGACCACTTTGCCGTCGATGCGCATTTGCGAAGATTGCCCGGACCGGCCTGAGACGCAATAATAGTAGCATGTCCTCGCGGCTCCTCCCGCTCTTCCCGCTGCACGTCGTGGTCTTCCCGCGCACCCGTCTGCCCCTCCATATCTTTGAGGACCGCTACAAGGAACTGGTCGGCCGCGCGCTCGATGAGAACTCCGAGTTCGGCATCGTGCTGGCGAAAGACCAGGGCATCGTCAACACCGGCTGCACGGTGGTAGTCGAGAAGGTGCTGAAGAGCTATCCGGATGGGAAAATGGACATCCTCACGTGCGGGCGCCGGCGCTTCGAAGTGCTGATGCTCAACGAAGAGAGGGACTACCTGCGCGGCGAAGTGCAATACTTCGACGATGACGAAACCGGACCTGCGCCGCTCGAAGTGCAGCACATGGCGCTGACGCAATACAAAAGCCTGCTGGAATCGCGCGTCATGCAAACACTCACCCCCGAGCCGGACCTGGACGATCCGCAGCTCAGCTTTCAACTGGCGCAGGGCTTGCAGGACGTGGACTTTTTGAATACCCTGCTGCGCACGCGTTCGGAGACCCAGCGCCTGCGGGAGTTGAGCGAGTTCCTGACGCAGTACATCCCGCGGCAAAAGCATATCGTGCGCGTGCGGCAGGTGGCTCCAGGCAATGGATTCGGCGGCAAGCCTGCCGGTATGTGACCGAGCATGTTCGTACGACCCAGACCAGCGCCGTTTGCGTTTTCACTGTTGACCCACGGACTGATCCTGGCGTGGGTGGCGTCCGGCCCGGTACGGGAGAAGCCGCAATCGCTGTACGCCCAGGTGATTGCGCCGCATGCCAGCAAGTTGGTTTGGTACAACTTTCGCGAGAAACTGCCGGAGGTAACGCCCCCGGCGGCGCACAAGCCAGACCAGCCGCCGCGCGCGGAGGTGAAGATCGCTTCGCAAGAGATCGTGGCCGGTTCCCCGAAAGCGCCGCGCGCGCAGCAATTCATTTGGCAGCCGGCGCCCAAATTGGAATTGAAACGGGATCTGCAATCGCCGAATGTGCTGGCAGTCGCCGCGCCGCACACCGCACCACCAAAGCCGAAGCTGTTTGTGCCGCCTCCGGAAGCGCCTAAGCCCGCGGCGCCGGCACCCGCGCTGGCTGCGCCGCCGGAGATTCGCACGGCGCGCAACCTCAGCGCTCCGGGCAACCTGCTGGGAGTGCAGCCGGCGAAAGCGCCGCCCCGGAAATTCGTGGCGCCGCGCGCCGGGCGCCCGGTGGACAAGCCCGCGCCCACGCTGCCCGAAGCGCCCGCCTTGGCCGCCGCAAAGCCCGCCGCGGCAGCTCCACTCGCTTTGGGAAGCGTACCGGCCGCACCTCCGCGGGCTTTTGTGCCGCCCAGCGGAGCCCGAAAGCCCAGCCCACTGGGACCGCCTCTGCCCGCCGCTCCAGCGCTGCCCCAATCGTCGCCCGCTGCGGACGTCAGCGTGGCGATCGTGGGATTGAACCCCAATGCGAGCGCGCCCGCACCGGTGCCTGAAGGCTCGCGCGACGCGCAGTTCTCGGCCGGTCCGCAACCGCGCTCCACCGGCGGAACGGACGGCGCCGCGGAAGGCGCGCTGCTCACGGTGCCGGGCTTGTTAGTCCGCGATGCGAATTCGGATACCAAACCAACCTTAATGGCGCGCGTCGCACCGACCGCCGCGGCTAACTTGCGCGCGGCGGTGCACAGCAGCGCGCTGCCTGCCGCGCCAGCCTCAGCCGACGGCGCCCGCCCCGCGGCCATGCGTGTCTCCGGCGCGCCGGACTCCCTGCTCAACGGCCGCACTACCTACTCCATGACCGTGCAGATGCCCAACACCACCAGCTACGCGGGAAGCTGGATGATCTGGTTTGCCGAGCGGCAGCGGGAGCCCGGCGCGGAAGGTGCGCTGAGCGCGCCTGTTCCCCTGCGCAAAGTGGACCCCAAGTATTATCAGGCGGCCATCGCCGAGCGCGTGGAAGGATCGGTACGCCTGACCGCCGTGATCCGCAAAGACGGCCAGGTGGACTCCGTCACGCTGCTGCAACACCTGGACGATCGCCTCGACCGCAGCGCCGCGGAAGCCATGGACAAGTGGCAGTTCGAGCCCGCCTTGCGTGGCGGCCAGCCCGTGGACGTGGATGCGGTAATCGAGATCCCTTTCCGGCTGGCGCCCAAGACCACGAAATGACGCGCCAATACCTGATCGTCGACGCCGACGATACGCTCTGGGAAAACAACATCTATTTCGAGCGCGCGTTCGACGAGTTCGTGGAGTATCTGGATCACTCCACACTGACTCCACCGGAGATTCGCGCCGTGCTGGATGAGATAGAACTGGTAAACGCCAGGATCCACGGCTATGGCTCGCTGAACTTCGGGCGCAACTTGCGGCAGTGCTACCAGCATCTGGTGGAACGGGACGTGCACGAAGAGGACCTGCGCACGGTGATGTCGTTTGCGGAGCGCATTCTGGATTGCCCAATGGAAGTGATCGGCGGCGTGCCCGAGACGCTCGCCTATCTGGCCGAGCGCCACGATCTGACGCTGTTCACCAAAGGCCATCCGGACGAGCAGAAGCTGAAGATCGACCGCTCGGGGTTGGGAATTTATTTCGGGCACACGGCTATCGTGAAGGAGAAGGACGTGGCCGCTTACCGCGGTCTGGTTGCCGAGCGCGGCATCCATCCGGAATTGGCATGGATGGCCGGGAACAGCGCGAAATCGGACATCAATCCGGCGCTCGAAGCGGGTTTGAATGCGGTGTTCATTCCGCATCCGCATACGTGGACGCTGGAGCGCCAGGACATCCGCCCTGGTAAGGGGCGGCTGCTGACGCTGGCGCGGTTTGCGGATTTACGGGATCACTTTTAGGGGGTGACATGCTGGTTTCAGCGGAGGTTGTGCGGTCTCACATCGGGTACATGGCATGGGCCAGCCGGTTATTGGTGGATGCCGCGGGCCAACTGACTCAAGAAGAACTCACTCGCGATTTTGGCACGGCGGATAAGAGTGTGTTGGGCACGCTGGTGCATGTGTTCGGCGCGGATCGTTTATGGCTGGCGCGCCTGAAGGGAGAGCCGGCCAACACGTTTCTGACCGATGCGGATTATCAACTTGCAGTTCTGCGGAACGATTGGCCGGCGCTGTACCAGCAATGGAAAGAGTGGGGCGCCGGAATCACGGATGAGGCGGCGCAGGCGGAAGTATCGTACGCCGACATGCGCGGCAATCCATACCGGCAGCCGCTGGGTCAGCTTGTACTGCACGTGGTGAATCATGGGACGCACCATCGCGGCCAGGTGTCGGGGTTTCTGCGCGCGATGGGCCGCACGCCGCCGAAGCTGGATTTGGTGAGCTACTATCGCGAGGGATCTTAGAGCTTTCGGCCGAGACCTTTGTTGGGTTGTAGAATGAGAGTGTGCTCATCTACACAGGACACACGATACATATCGTCCCTGACCAGTATGGGGCGTGGAATGTGGTCGACCTCCAGCGACGCCCATGGCCCTTTCCTACGAAGGCTTCGGCTTTGCATTACGCGAAGCGTATCGCCGCTGCCAATCCGCCCAGCCAGGTAGTGGTATTCGATCAATTTGGGCGCATGGAGACCGCGGCGCATTTTCAACTGCCGCAATATCAGATCCCTCAGTCAAACGGCCAACGCGACAGTTCGTTGTTTGAAGCGACCGTTAAGTCGCTCGTCATCGGAGGCCTTGTAGCGGCCGGGATAGGAGTTCTTAATGAGTTGGTCAATCGGGTTGAACGCGATCTAAAGAAGGCATCGGCACGCTCGAAGTCCCCACACGCTCGCAAACTCCCGCTGAGGGAAGCCTGAGACGATTCAACCCAGGCACAGGCTGCGCAAGGCAAGTGCGGGTGCCCGGACGGTCTTCATAAACTGTCCTTTCGACCCTTCTTACCGGCAGATATTCGACGCAATTGTCTTTGCCGTCTGTGCCCTCGGCTTCGAGCCACGCTGTGCCCTCGACCAGGATAGCGGCACCGAAGAGCGTCTGACGAAAATCCTCCAATTAATCGACCAGTGCCGGTTTGGGATTCACGATCTTTCGTACATGGAGATAGATCCGAGAACGCGTTTGCCTCGTCACAATATGCCATTCGAGCTCGGGCTGTTCCTGGGCAGCGAGTTTGCTGGGCGAAAGCGCCCAGGCAAAAGTTGCCTCATATTGGATCGAGCCAGATGGCGCTACCGAAAGTCTTTCTCCGATCTGAGCGGGCGAGATATTAGGGCGCACAAGGGAATACCTTCGCTCGCGATCGCCGCGGTGCGCGACTGGCTGGTGACAGAATCGCAAAGTGCCGATGCGCCGGGCGGAGCCTTCATCGTAGAGCAGCACCGTCGCTTCAAGAAGGAACTGCCACTACTATGCGCGACCGCCAAGCGGAATGTTGCCGATCTTTCATTTTGGGATTACCGCGAGATGGCGAAGGCGTGGCTCATGATGAATGCTTAAGACTCCGCTACTCCATCACCATGGGACCCTTCTGCGGCCCCACCTTCTTGACGAAGAACATCAGCGGAATAACTGCCAGAAAGATCACACCCAGCAACCAGAAGCAGTCCACAAACGACAACATCGCCGACTGCCGCTGCAACATGCCATACATCATGCCTTGCGCCTGCGCTGCGGCTTGCGGAGCGCTGGCGCCGCGCGTAGCCAGCATATGCGCGGTGCCCGAAACGGCCTGGGTATAGTTCAGGTCATAGAGCGTGAAGTGTTCCCCAAGCCTCGACTGATGAAATTGCGCGCGGCGCGCCAGCATGGTGGTTACGATGGCGATACCCGAACTGCCGCCGATATTGCGCGCCAGGTTGATGAGACCCGTGGCGCTGCCCATCTTCGGCCGGGGCACGGTCGCGAACGCCATGGTATTGATCGGCACGAAAAGAAACCCCAGGCCCGCGCTCTGCACCACGCGCGCCATCATGGCCGTGCGGTAATCCACATCCAGGTCGAAATTAGCCATGTGGAACAGCCCGAAGGCCGAGACGCACAATCCGAAGATGACCAGCCAGCGCGCTTCCACCTTCGACAGCATGAAGCCGACTATTGGCATGGACACCGCAATCACCAACCCGCCCGGCGACAGCACCAATCCGCTGCGCATGGCGGTGTAGCCGAGCAGCGTTTGCAGGAACACCGGCAGCAGCATGGTGCTGGCATAAAGCACGAATCCCAGCAGGAACATAGTGGCGGTGGAGAGCATGAAGTTGCGATTTTGCAGCATGCGGAAATCCACTACTGGCTCCTTTTGGCGCAATTCCCAGACGACCACGCCCACCAGAGCTGTGACGGCAATCACGGCCGCGCCCACGATGAAGTTCGAGCCAAACCAGTCGTTCTTCTGTCCATCGTCCAGCAGGATCTCGAGCGACGCCAAGCCCAGGCTCAGCATGCCCAGCCCCATATAATCCACCTTCATTCCGCGCCAGGCCTTGCGCACCAGGTAAGACGGGTCGAAGATCAGCAGCGAGGTCAATGTCAGCGACAGGGCGCCTATCGGAATGTTGATCAGGAAGATCCAGCGCCAGCTATAGTTGTCGGTGATCCAGCCGCCCAGCGTCGGCCCGATCACCGGCGCCACCACCACACCCATGCCGTAAACGGCCATCGCCATGCCCTGCTTGTGCCGCGGAAAACTCTCCACCAGGATGGCCTGCGAGATCGGTTGCAGCGCGCCGCCGCCGATGCCTTGCAGAATACGAAAGACGATCAGCATGGTGAGGCTGGGAGCCAGTCCGCACAGCATGGAACTGAGCGTGAACAGGGTTACACAGATCATGTAGAAACGCTTGCGCCCGATCAGCGACGAGAACCAACCGCTCAGCGGCAGCACGATGGCGTTCGATACCAGGTACGAAGTCAGCACCCAGGTGGCTTCATCCACCGTCGATGACAGGCTTCCTGCGATATGCGGCAGAGCCACGTTGGCCACACTGGTGTCCAGCACCTCCATGAAGGTGGCCAGCATCACCGTCATGGCGATGATCCACGGATTGATAGTGACACCGGTAGGGTTGTCGCTCGTGGGCATGGCGGTTCCGATCAGTGCGTGATGATGGTGGCGTCCACGTTCATGCCGGGGCGCAGCACCACATCCGCCGGCAACGAATCGAAGACGATCTTGACGGGGATGCGCTCCACCACCTTGACGAAGTTGCCGGTGGCGTTCTCCGGCGGCAGCAGGCTCATGCGCGAGCCCGTGCCTCCCGCGATGGAGTCTACCTTGCCTAGGATGGTCCGGCCGTACATGTCCACCTTGACCTCGGCCTTCTGGCCGGGACGCACGCCGGCAAGCTGGGTCTCTTTGAAGTTGGCGGTGACCCACACATCCTTCAGCGGGATGAGCGCCATGAGGTCCTGGCCCGGTTGCAAGATTTGGCCCGCCTCGACCGACTTCTTGGTCACCTGGCCATCGACGGGCGCCACAATCGTGGTGTAGCTGAGATTCAACTCGGCCGCTTCCAGATTGGCGCGCGCCTCCTGCACGCGGGCCACCGCCGAAACAACCTGCGCGTCACTCACCAGCACCTGTCGCTCGCCGGCTTTAGATTGCGCAAGTTCCGCCCGCATCTGCTGCACGCGCGCTTGCGCCGCTTCATACGCGGCGCGGGCGTTGGCGGCGGCCTGTTCCGCCGACTGGACGCGATCTTGAGCCGCCTTCACCTGTGCCTCGGCTACCTTGGCGGCGGCCGTAAAGGCGTCGAAATCCTGCTGCGAAATTTCAGCCTTGGCCACCAGCGGGCGCATGCGGGCCAAGTCGGCTTGCGCCTTCTCGTTGCTAGCCTGCGCCGCCGCCAAATTCGAGTGCGCCCAGGAGATCTCCGAAGTGCCGGCCTGTTCGGCGGCCAGCTTCGCCTGCTGCGCTTGCGCCTCGGCCATCGTCAGACCGGCGGACATTCCCGTGGTGCCGCTCTGGGTGGTCTCGCGCGTGAGCGGCACGGTCACCCCGGCGGCGCGGACCTGACTCTCCGCGACTGCCAGCGCGGCCTTCTGCTGATCCACCTTAGCCTGGTAGTCGCGCGGATCGAGGCGCACCAGCACATCGCCGGCCTTCACTTGCTGGTTGTCGTTCACCAGCACCTCCAACACACTGCCGGAGATTTTGGCGGATATGGGGACGATGTGGCCATCCACCTGGGCGTCGTCGCTGGATACCCGGTAGCGAAAGTGCAGCCAGAAACCGAACGCCACCAGCGCCACCACCAGGCCGCCTCCGAGGATCAGGAGCAGCGCCTTGGCGCGCGACTGCCGGCGCGGCACGGTCCCTTCCCTCTCCTCCCGAGGCTGTTCGTTGACCGGCTTCTCCTCTTCCATCGTGTAAGTTTCCATGGTATCCCTCAAGCGACTACTTGGCGTAGACAGCTTCCATTTGGCCCGTGGCGCGGGCCAGATCGGCGCGCGCCTGGTTGTAACGGTAGAGCGCCACAATCTGGTTATCGTTGGCGCGCGCCAGCGCATCCTGCGCCGTGACCACTTCAATGTTGTTGGCGACGCCAGCCTGGAAGCGGTCGCGCGCCTGGGTCACCTCTTCGTTGGCCAAGCCTACCGCCTGGTTGGCGACATCCACTTCATTGCGCGCGGCGGCAAGTTGCGCGATCGCCGTCCGCACCTGCAGCGCGATCTGGTTGCGTTGCTCCTGCTCCTGTTGCGCGACCTTGCGCAGTTCCAGATCGGCGCGGGCTTGTTCGGCTCCGATGCGGCCGCCCGTGAACAACGGCACATTCAGCGTGAAACCGTAGGTGTAAGCCGGAATAGCCGTGGCCGGCGTCAAACCCTGCTCGGCCCAATAGCCATCGAAGCTCACGCTCGGATAGCGGCTTTCGAATGCCTGCCGCTTCCTCAATTCAACCTGCCGCTGGGTGTGCATCAGCGCCTGCATTTCCGGGCGATTGGCGTATGCGGCTTCCAGGCTGCGATCGACTTCAATGACCGGCGTATCGAAAAAACTCACTTGGTCCGTCAGTTCGATCTCCCGTTTCGGATCGACGTTCAAAAGCTGCGCCAAACCATAGAGTGATGTTTCAAGCTGGGTCTGCGCTTCAATCAGCCGCTGCCGCTCATTTTGCAGCTCCACGTTGGAGCGCAGCGTATCGATGCCGGTGCCTGCGCCGTTCTTCTGCAGATCGGCGGCCTGATCGTATAGAGCCTGCGCCAGATCCACACGCGAATGCGCGGCCTTCACGTCGGCCGAGGCGCGCAAACTGCCGAGATACTGCGAGACCACCAGCATGGCGATCTGCTCGCGGACACCCTGGCTTTGCGCGCGCGACGCGCCCACGCCTTCCTTGGATGCCTGCCACTTGCGCCAAAGCGTCAGATCGAAGACGGGGGCCGAGAAGTTGGGGCCACCCTGATAGACCTGATACGGACCGAGGTGACCTGGAAAGGGGAAACTCGGCGGAAGCTGTTGGAGACCGAACAGGGGCGCCACGGCGAAGCGGCGCGTCTGTTCGTAAACCTGCAGGCTGGCCTGCGGCAGGAGACCGGCCCGCGCCAAGACCTGATCCTGCTGGCTCTGGGCTACGTTCAGGTTGGCGATCTGCACCTGTGGGTTCTCATTCAGGGCCAGTTGCACGGCGTCATGCAGCTTGAGGCGCAACGGCGCGGTGTCCTGCGCGCGGCTCCCCACGGCGCACGCCAGCGCCACGGCCAGCAACATCAGTGCATGCTTTCCGGCGCGCGCGATATCATCCACGATGGATTTGTTCAGCGGGCTGCAGGCGATCAGAGTGGCGCCGCTCGCGTGCATGCGCGCCAGCAGATCCCGGCCCGCACAATCGATGTAGGTCACCTCCGCCAGGTCGACGACTACGGTGCGGGCAGGCATCGTGGACGCCGCGGCCGCGCCGGTCCAGGCTTGCTCCAGTTCCCGCACCCACGGTCCGGTGAGTTTGCCTTCGAGCTTGAAGGTGCTGGCCTGGGCCGATTCCTGAATGGTAATGCGCAGCATGCCCGGGGAACGGCAGGTAAACAGCCAAACGGAGTCACCGGCTTTTCAAAGGGATGCGGGAGGCGCCGAAGGGGTGCCGATGCCGACCGGGCGGCACGCGCCGGTATCTCGGCGGCTGGCCGCGTCGTTGCCGCCGCCCTCATATGGTTGGGGCCAGGATAGTTCGCTATTCCTTCTCCTGTATGACTCTTTCAATCACACCTTCGCTCCGGTTTGTCCCGACGCTATCCAGGCCGGGGGCCTGCCCACTATTTCCGCTACGGGAACTGGTAGAAGACTCCCGCAGTGGCCCGTACCAAGCGCTCGTGTTCCCCTCCGTAGCCCTTCACTTCCACACCAAAGCCGACGTGCTGCGTCACATAATACAGCGCGCCCACGCTGGCGTTGCCCGCCAGTTCATTCTGGCTCTGCTTGATAGTCGCAGTGGTACTGAAGCCACTGGTGTAGTCGCTGGTCGAGACACGCAGGAGCCCCGCGCCTAACCCGACATATGGAACCCAGTCGCGCTTGCTGGTAAAGCGGATTTTGATCCCGCCATTGACATCCACCAGGCTCGAAGTGAACAGCCCCTTGCCGGTGTTGTTCGCGCCATAAGTGTATGCATAGCTGGTCAGCGGCGAATACGAGAAATCGATAAACGGCACAATGTATCGCGACACTGGCGCACCCAGGCTTCCACCTACGGATCCGTGGCCTCCCAGGCCGAAGATCCCGCCCGCCGAGAACTCCGCGATACCCACACCCGTATCCGATTGTTGCGCATTCGCGGCAAACGACAACAACATCAATGCAATGGCGGCGCGACCCATTGGTTGGCTCCTAAATACTGCGTACACCCATGTTGACGATGTCATCCACCTGCATGGTTTCCTTGACCACGAAGGGTTCGCCGTATTTCACACCAATCAAGTTGCCGTAGAAACGTGCGATGGCGCACAAGCGTTCGCGGATCTCCTGTTCCTGCGGAAACAGGCCGCTGCCCTCGCCCTGCGCGCCCTCGCCTGCCGAGCCGTACTGCGATTGGTAGCTCAGCAACGCCGCCATGCGGGCCTCGAACTGCCCGCTGATATCCACCACGAACGAGGGCGTCACGTTGGCGTACAGCGATGCATAAACCATCTTGTGCGGGCGGTGCGGCTCGGAATACTCGTCGAGCTTCTTCAAGCCCGCCAGGAAGCAGGCCTCATAGCCCAATTCGCTGGCGCGATAATGATCCGGATGGCGGCCCTCCCAATAGGGCAGAATCACGACGCGCGGGCGCAGTTCGCGGATCTTCACCGCCAGCGTCATGCGCGCGGCGAGGGTGTTTTCCAGGCGCGCATCCGGGAACCGCAGATTGCCGCGCCAATCGAGGCGCATATGTTTGGCGGCCACGCCGGCCTCGGCCAGGCGCTGTTCCGGCGTGCCGCGCGTACCCATATCGCCCGCGGTCAGGTCCAGCGCGCCGGTGCGGTAGCCGCGCTCCGCCATGCGGATCAGGGTGCCGCCGCAAGTCTGCTCGATATCGTCGGGATGCGCCGCGATGGCCAGAATGTCGAGCGGCGTGGGGCTCATGCGCGCGCCGCCAATCTCTTCAGAAATTCATGCATGTCGACTCTGTATTTGAACGCCTTGCGCCCATCGATGGCGATTACCGGTACCTCTTCGTTGTAAAGCGGCAGCCACTCGGCATGCTGGTCGATGTCGATCTCTTCGACATCGAAGGCCGCGCGTGCGCGGGCCGCCGCCAGCACCTGTTTGGCTTCGTCGCACAGGCAGCATCCCGCGCGCGTGTAAAGGATCACTTTGGGAATCGGCAGCGCCATTACCAGTAATGGTCCCGCCGGCGGTTGTAGCGGTCGCTGGCGCCCATCACGCTGACCAGGATCATGCCCGCCACGAACCCGCCCACGTGCGCGAAAAAGGCCGTCCCGCCGCTCTCGGAGACGTGCGTCCGGGCGATGGATCCCAACCCGCTGAAGAATTGAATGACGAACCAATACACCAGCATAATGGGCGCGGGAATTTCGATCGTGGTGATGAAGAACAGGATGAACACCAGCGTCAGCACGCGCGCCCGCGGAAACTTCACCAGGTAGGCGCCCATCACGCCGGCGATGGCGCCGCTGGCGCCCACCATGGGAATCGTGGAATACGGCCCGGAAAACACTTGCCCCAAGGCGGCCGCGATACCGCACAACAGGTAGAACAACAGATATTTCGCGTGCCCCAGCAAATCCTCCACGTTGTCGCCGAAGATCCACAGGAACCACATGTTGCCCAGCACGTGCAACCAGCCGCCGTGCAAAAACATGGAAGTCAATACGGCGCTCAGCCGGAAGTGGTCCGGCACCAGCCCGTAACTCTCGATCAGCGCGTTGCGCTGGTAGGGGTCTAAGGAAAACTCGAACAAGAAGACCAACAGGTTCACGGCGATCAGCGAAATCGTGACCACCGGCCGCGAGTAACTGGGCTGTGTATCCTTGAGTGGGAACATTTAGATGGTGGACGCCGCGCGTTCCATGCGGGCCTGCATATCCGGGTGCGCCCGGCGCGGCGCGCGCGCCATCAGTTCACGCACCTCTTCTACGCCGCAAATTCCGCCGCGGGCGCCCATCGCGGTGCAGTTGAGGGCCGCCATGGCGTTCGAGAAATCGAGTGCATCGGCCAGCGTCATGCCCTTCAAGACAGAATAGCAGAAGGCGCCGTGGAACACGTCTCCGGCGCCGGTGGTATCCACGCAGTTCACCACAAATGCCGGCGAATAGAGGAAGCGGCCGTTGGCCAGCGCCAGCGCCCCATGCGCTCCCAGCGTCATGGCGGCCACGCGCATACCGTATTCCCGCTGGATCGTTTCCAGGGCTCGCATGGGGTCGCGTTCGTTGGTCCACTGGGTGGGGAATTCGGAGCTGGCAATCAGATAGTCCACATGCGGCAGCACCCGGTCGAAGCCGTGATAGATGGTATCCACGTCGACTGTGACCGGGATTCCGGCACTGTGCGCGATGTGCGCCGCGTGCGCCACGGCGGGCGTGTCGTGCCCGTCGATGTGCAGCAAGCGCGCGCATAGGATCTGCTCGGGTGCGATTTCCGCTGGATCGATGCGCAGGCAATCCGGCCGCGACCACAGCACCGTGCGCTCCCCCGTGCCGCGATCGATGATGATGTAGGCCGACTGGTTGGGGCACCCCGCGCGGCGCTGCACGTGATCCAGGTTGATGCCCGCCTCGCGCAGGCTGGCAAGCTGGATGCGTCCGCGCTCGTCGTCCCCCACGGTACCGATGTACTTGGTCCGCAGCCCCAGCCGGGCGCACGCCGCCATGGCGCTGGCCACCTGGCCCCCCGGACTGACGATCTCCTCCTCAAAGGGAACCTTGCCGGCATACGCCGGAAAGCGGGGGACTACCAGAAGAGTATCGGTGGCGTTGAGGCCCACGCCTACTACGTCGAATGGCGGCGTCACGGAACTATTGTAGTGTCACTTCTAGTCTTCCGCTACAGATCATCGTTCGAACAACTCGGCGTGGGATCCAGTTCGAACCAGGGTGAGGGTCCCCGGGGTGAGCCTGTAGATCGACAGCCAGTCCGGGCGCACGTGGCACTCCCGGTGATGCCGCCAGTTTCCAACCAGTGCATGATCGCGATGTCTTGCGGGCAGAGATTCGTCGTTGGCAAGATTGCCGATAATCGCGAGGAGTTCGGCCAATGGTAATGCCCGGAACGTGCGACCCTCTTCAGGTCCTTTTTGAATTGCGCCGTCTGGACGGTTTCGCGCACGCTGCCTCCCAGTCGTGGGCAGGCTGCGCAAGGGATGTTGCCTCAACTTCGCCGCGGTCGGCCGCTTCCATCGCCGCTACGGTGGCCGCGTTCGGCGCTTTGACCACAAATGGCAGCCGCTTCTCAGCGACCACCTGCAGGAGAAAAAGACGAATCGCGTCGCTGAGGGTCAGCCCCATGCTCCGCAGCACACGATCAGCTTCGTCCTTGGCGTTGGGTTCGATCCGGGAGCGAATTACCGCCGTCTTCATGTAGCCACATTATAGCCACATTCGCCGCAAGAGTCACCCACCTTACTTCTGCCCGATCTCGTAGACGTAAATGTAGTGCAGCACGCCGCCCGCGGTGATGGGCACGATGCCGGAGGGCGTCCAGCCGCGGATCTCGTAGTCGTTGGAAACCACCCGCGCGCCAGGCTTCAGATACTTCTCCAGATTGGGACGCAGGCGCTCGTTGGAACTGGTCAACAGGTAGAGCGTCACCACGTCGGCGGGGCTGAGATCCACTTTCAGCATATTTTCGTGAATCAGCCTTACGCGCCCTTCCAGTCCCAACGCCTTGATGCGCGCTTGCGTCGATTTGCAGAGGTCCGCGCGCAATTCCACGCCCACCGCGCGCGCCTGGAATTTCTGCGCGGCGGTGATAATGATGCGCCCGTCGCCGCTGCCCAAGTCGTAAACCATTTCGTCGGGCTTCACCCGCGCGGCCGACAACATCCGGTCGACGACCTCCTGCGGGCTCGGGATGTAAGGGGCCAAGCTGTCTTTGCTGAATTGTTGGGAGTATGCCGGCGCACCAACCGCAAGGGCTAGAAGCGTTACCGTCGAGAGGGCGTGCACCCGCATGGTTTATCGGGAAGCGTCAATTGGCCGCACGCTTTCCCAACTTCGATTTTACTATACGGGACATGATATCGCCCCAGGCATTCCACAAATCCCGCGGCCGGGCGATGGTGTATTCGGTTCCCCGGAGGAATTTCACCGCGTTTCCGATGGCGTCTCGCCACGGGACGGCTTGCGGATCGAGGTTGTAATTCATGTAGAAGACCGGGTATTCCACATCCGCGACCTTCTTGAGCGACTCCTGCGGCACGCCGCTGTCCAGCATTGCCTTGGGGCCTGCGAAGATCACCGCGTCGGTATGGCCCTGCACATTCAACTCTTTGGTGAGCAGGTTGGCCAGAAACTCGGTTTCGCCGCGCTTCTGGCCGAGCCTTTTCACGTCCACGGTGCCCAAATTCAGCGAACCCAAGGCCTGCCCCAGGGCCGGAAAATTGATTCGCGAAGAGTTCTCCTGCCGGTAGACCACCCGCCGCTCCTGAAGATTGAAGGCCACCAGTGAAAACGTGCCGATGCGCGGCTCGCGCGCCATGCTGCGCAGAATCCAGATGAGGGCGTTCATATCCAGGGGCTGCAGAGTGGCCGCCGCCGAGTCTTGCGGAGCGAAGTTCACGATCACTTTCACATTCAAGGGCGTTCCGCGCGCCTCCCGCGCCACGGGCGGCTCATCCTTGAAAGGCTCCTTGTCGGCGTCCAGCACCGTGTCTGGCGGTATCTCCAAAGTCACCGGCCGATCCTTGGCCGGCACGCTGGCGTCGATATCCCAAAAAGCCGAGCACACGCGCTCCGAGCGGTCCCGCATCATCCAGTCCACATGATATTTGCCTTCGCCCACGTCGAAGCCGCCCTGCAAATAGGCGTCGCCGTGCGCGTTTTCTTCGATGGCCGGCACATTCACCCGTTGGGACATATACACGGGCTCGTCCCGGCGATTGGCTGGAATCACCCTGTAGATCATGGTGAGCAAATTCTGCGAGCCAGACAATTCTTTCAACGGGACGCTCACTTCGTAACCGGAATGAAACTTCAGGTCGAATCCCAGGGCGGGTTTTACAGGCGTGGCGTTACACGGGAGATCTTTGCGGGTTTCCTGCGCTTCCAGAATGGCCAAATCGGAATTGAATATGTTGACCACACCCCCCGGCCCGGAGCCCGGCAGCGTGGTTTGACCTTTCAAGGCCCCCACCGGCAACAGACAGAGAGCCATGCCCAGTACGATCGATGGAGCTTTCCCCGAGTGCGTCGACATCGCGGGAACCTTTGCACCCGACATTCCAGTTTATCCCCATGCGCGCGTACCGCGCGCCGATTTCTGTATTATGGCGCATATTTTGAAAGGCGCAAGCAGAAATTGTGGCCACTTGTACCATTACGGCCGCGGAACACTGCACCATTCCAGCGCCTGCGGATTCTCCACCGTGGAAGAATCCCCCAGCGGTTCGCGCAAATAAGCCTGCCGTATCAACCGCCGCACCACTTTGCCGCTCTGCGTCTTGGGCAGCTCCGGCACCGCGTAAATGGCGCGCGGCCGGAAAGTGGGACCCATGTGGTGGGCCACATGCGCCGCCAACTCATCACTAACATTGGTTAGCCCGGCGGCCGCTTTCAGCACCACGAACGCGACGACCCCTTCGCCGGTCAACTCGTCGGGCACTCCGATCACGGCGGCCTCCGAAACGGCGGCATGCGCCGTCAGGCACGCCTCCACCTCCGCCGGACCCACCTTGCGGCCCGCCACGTTGAAGGATTCGTCCGCCCTTCCTTGCAGGAACCAATGGCCGTCGGCATCCACGGTTGCCCAATCGCCGTGGTACCAGACGCCGGGCCAGCGCGACCAGTACGCCTCCAGGTAACGCCTGGGATCGTTCCAGATTCCGCGCGTCATGGAAGGCGCCGGCCTGGTGCAAACCAGGTAGCCCAGTTGCCCGCGCACGGGTTGGCCGTTCGCGTCGAAAACGTCCGTTGCCATGCCCGGCGATGGACCGCCCAGCGAGCAAACCTTCAACGGCTGGATCGGCAGCGGCGCAAGAAAGCAGCCGATGATTTCCGTGCCGCCGGAAATGTTCATAATGGGAAGCCGTCCGCCTCCCACGCGATCGAAAAACCAGCGGTATGAGCTCTCGTCCCACGGCTCGCCGGTAGAGCCGAGCAGGCGCAGTGAGCTCAGATCGAATCCATCCGGGCCCACGCCGGCTTTGCGCATCAACAGGCGGATGGCCGTCGGCGAAATACCGAACGTGGTGACCCGGTGCCGCCCGATCATTTGCCAGAAGCGCTCTCCCGCCGGGAAGTCCGGGGCGCCATCGTACATCACAATCGTTCCGGCCAGATGGTGGTTACCGATAATCTCCCACGGACCCATCATCCAGCCGATGTCCGATACCCACCAAAAGCGGTCGCCGGGCTGGTGATCGAAGGTCAGGTAGATTTCCTTGGCCGTCTGCGCCAACGCGCCGGCGTGCGTGTGAACCGCACCCTTGGGCCGGCCGGTGGTGCCCGACGTGTAGAGCAACAGCGCCGGCGCTTCGGAATCGAGCGGCAGGGATGCGCACGTCTCCGGTTGGCCGGCCACGAACTCGTCCCACCAGATATCCCGGCCACTGGTCCACGGGACTTCCCCGCCTCGATAGCGCCAGACCACCACCCGCTCGACCGCGCTACCCTCGGCCAATGCCTCATCGGCTTTCGCCTTGAGCGGGATGCGCCGCCCGCGACGCGCCAAAAAATCGGCCGTGAAGAGGAGCTTGGCGCCGGAATCCTGCAGCCGCACGGCCACCGCGCCATAGCCGAAGCCGGAAAAGACCGGCACGGCGATCAGGCCCAGCTTGAAACAGGCATACAAGATGACCACCACTTTCGGCGCCATCGGCATATAGAGCGCCACGCGATCGCCGGGCGCGAGGCCGAGGCCGCGCAGGGCATTCGCCAGCCGGTCCGTCTCACGCTGCAACTCGCCGAAGCTCAGCGTGCGGACGCTGCCGTCTTCGCCCTCCCAAACGATCGCGAGCTTGTCGCGCGCCGCCCCGGCGGCATGCCGGTCCAGGCAGTTCCACGCGATATTCAGCTTGCCGCCGGTAAACCAGCGCGCCCACTCCACCCCCCGCGAAGCGTCCAGCACTTGGGTATACGGCTCGAACCATTCGATGCCCAGTTCCCGCACCATCCGGTCCCAGAACTCTTCCAGGCTTTCCCGCGAGTAACGAATGAACTCCTGGTAGGTGCCGATGCCCAGCCGCCGCATGAAGCGGTAGACGTTGGTGCTTTCGATGAACTCCGGCGAAGGTTCCCAGATGTAGCCGTCGGGCATATGCGATTCAGCATAGCCAATCGGGATTGCAAATGTGTGGCGGCTAGCCCGGAGCTTGGCCCCGGATGAGGCTTGTGATCGGGTCCGTCATTTCGGGGCTACCAGCGCGGTGATTTTCGCAACGACGGCATCATCCGGACCCGCGGCGACTCGATGCCGGCGAATCCCGGCCAGTCCCGGCAGACAACTCGATTGCGTTGTTGGTGACGAGAATCCAATCCTCCAGCGCAACAACGCAGAGGATGTCCCAGTCCTTCGATTGATGCAGGCCGTAGTAGTTGACGTGCGTCGCCTCATATTCGCGCGCGTGGGCGGTCTGTGGCAACAGAACAGAGAGGTTCTCGTCCACAAGAAAGCGCGGCGGCTTCAAACACTTCGCCTCGGAATCAACTCTGCCGCCAGCGGTCCGGAACTCCGCGAGGCTGGTTTGCGCGGACGAACCCGCCGCGGATGGGCTTGTGCGAAAATTCGTGCGGCCTCTATCATCCCCAGAGTGAGGTTCGGGTAGTCCTCGCGCAGTTCGTTCTCTGGCACGCCCTGCTGCAGCAACGCGGCAATATGGTGCACCAGCAAACGCGTACCCTTGAAGGTCGCGGCGCCGCCCTGAACCTCATGGTCCTCGACGATCAGCTTTGTGGCTTTACGGTAACGCCGCATCCGCTTTGTAATCGCTGAAGTCGTGGGCCGGGTGTCGATAACATAACTGAACAGTTTTGTGCCGTACTCCACGCGTCCGGAACTGCCCTCCTTGAATTTACTGTAGACGAAACGGCGCACTTTGATGGGCACATCCTTCGGCAGTTCATAATCCAGCCGGGCCGGCGTTAGATAAGTCTGGCCGGCCCGGCGGATCAGCGACGCAGCACTGTATCGCGGTTATGGTGTTGGACGTAATCGCGGATCGCCTTGTATCACCGCACGTGTCTCGCCGGTGGGTTACGGTCCCCGGCGAATTTCCGCTGATGCCAGTACGGGTAAGGCAGCGGAAGAGCGCTCACCTCATCGAGACGTTCCACCTCGGCGTCCGTGAGGGTCCAGCTCGCGGCGGCCAGATTGTCGCGAAGCTGCCGCTCGTTGCGCGCGCCCACGATGACAGTGTCCACGCCGGGTTTGCGCATGACCCAGTTCAGCGCCGCCTGGGATACCGAAATCCCACGCCGGCCGGCGATCTCGGCAAGCGCCTCCACGATTCTGAAAAGCCGCTCCTCATCGATAGTGCCGGACGCGTCGAGAGTGTTCAACCGCGACTCGGAAGGCTTCCCCAGGCCGCGGCCGAATTTGCCGGACAGCAGGCCGCCCTGCAGCGGGCTCCAGGCCATTATGCCGGTACGCTGGTCTAGTCCGGCGGGCGCCAGCTCGTGTTCCGCGTCGCGGGCCAGCAGCGAATAGTTGATCTGCTGCGAGATATAGCGCGCCATCCCGAGCCGGTCCGAGATGGACAGAGCTTTCATGAGTTGCCAGCCGGAGTAGTTGGAGCAACCGGCGTAGCGGATCTTACCGGCGCGGATCAGATCGTCGAAAGCCCGCAGCGTCTCGTCGAGCGGCGTGAGAGAGTCGAAATTGTGCGCCTGGTAGAGATCGATATAATCGGTTCCCAGGCGCCGCAGACTGCCGTCGCAGGCCTCCAGGATG
>Ga0302325_10005159_pt1 | contig 29860 bp, 26 predicted proteins | sample Palsa_T0_2_FD_201948 | JGI IMG/M metagenome (GOLD analysis project Ga0302325, IMG submission 201948) | Peat permafrost microbial communities from Stordalen Mire near Abisko, Sweden - Palsa_T0_2 | ecosystem: Environmental > Terrestrial > Soil > Palsa > Peat permafrost | place: Sweden: Abisko...
AAAGCCCCCGCTTTCGTCATGGCCTCGCATGTCCTCCTGGCCACTGGCCGCAGGGCCGATACCGTCGGACTGAACACCGCCGCCGCAGGCATCGCGCTGGACACGCACGGATTTATCAAGGTTGATGACCGCCTGGAGACTAACATACCGGGTATCTATGCTCTCGGCGACGTCAAAGGCGGCCCTCAGTTTACCCATATTTCTTATAACGACCATCTCATCGTCTATAAGAACCTGATAGAAAAGGCGAACGTGAGCATTGCCGGCAGGGTGCCCATATATTGCCTTTTCACCGACCCGGAACTGGGCAGGGTAGGGCTCACCGAAAAAGAGGCGAGGGACAAAGGTTTGAATATCAAAGTGGTTACGATGCCTGCCACCTGGATTGCCAGGGCAACCGAGAACGGTGAAACCCGGGGAATGCTAAAGGCTATCGTGAATGCCGATGACAGGAAGATTTTGGGTGCTGCCGTACTCACCGTCGGTGGCGGTGAACTGATGAGCGTCCTGCAAATGGCTATGATGGGCGGACTGACCGCCGACACTCTCCGGGATGCCATCTTCGCCCATCCCACATTTGCCGAAGCGTTAAACAATCTCTTTGCAAAGTTGTAAAAGGGAAGGCAACCGGTAAAACAAGGACAATAGGTCAAGCCGCCACAAAATGATCGTCGTCAAAAATATAACCAAAACTTTCGGTGCCCGTAAGGCCGTTGACAATGTTTCCTTTACCGTCAACGAAGGTGAGAATATCGTGTTCCTGGGCACGAGCGGCTGCGGTAAGACTACCCTTCTCAAAATGATCAATCGCCTCCTTGAACCGGACTCGGGCGAAATATGGATCAATAACCATCGGATTGTCGACCAGCGCCCTGAAGACCTCCGCAAAAAGATCGGTTACGTTTTCCAGAATACCGGCCTGTTCCCGCATTATACTATCGAAGAAAATATCGGCACCGTGCCCCGCCTGCTGGGATGGGACAAGGCAAAGATGGCCGCGCGGGTGAGCGATCTGATGGAAAAGCTGCACCTGCCACCCGATCAATACCGTTCCGCCTATCCGCATGAGCTCAGTGGCGGCCAGCAGCAAAGAGTAGGCATAGCCAGGGCACTCGCAGCCAATCCCCCCGTACTGCTCATGGACGAACCCTTCGGCGCACTGGACCCGATTACCCGGGCCAGCGTTAGAAAAGATTTTAAACAGCTGGACGAATTGAGATCGAAAACGATCGTTCTGGTGACGCACGACGTACAGGAAGCCTTCGAATTGGCCGATAGGATCGTCCTGCTGGACAAAGGAAGGATCGTACAGCAGGGGACACCCGACGAATTACTCTTCGAGCCTGCCGGTGAATACGCCCGCAACTTCTTTGAAGAACAACGTTTTCAACTCGAGGCTGGCAGGATCGGTGCGACAGACTATCCTGCCCTCATCCGGGCATTCGATCACTTCAGGAAAAGACAGCATTGATGGACTCATCCGAAAGCCTCTGGCAATTCATGCATCAGCAATCGGGCAAGCTATTGCAGCAAACCGTACAGCATATCGGGCTGACCTTTATTTCCCTGCTGATCACCGTCCTCATCGGCCTGCCGCTCGGTATCTATATCACCCATAATAAAACTACCCGGCGGCTGGTGCTGGGCGTTGCCGGTGTATTGCAGACCATTCCCAGCATTGCCCTGCTGGGTTTCATGATCCCGCTGCTGGGCATCGGCCCACTGCCGGCCATCACCGCATTGTTCCTTTATTCACTGTTGCCCGTGATCCGTAATACCTACGCCGGCATCAGCGGCGTAGATCCCGGCGTCAAAGAGGCCGCCGTGGCCATGGGCATGACGCCGGCTCAGCGGTTGTTCAGGGTCGACCTCGTGCTGGCCTTTCCGGTCATCATGGCCGGTATCCGCACCGCTACCGTGATCAATGTGGGAGTGGGTACGCTGGCTGCCTATATCGCCGCCGGCGGTCTCGGAGAATTCATCTTTGGCGGGATTGCCCTCAACAATACCAACATGATCCTGGCAGGTGCGATCCCCGCAGCACTGTTGGCTATCGTGCTGGATTTCCTGCTCTCTCTCCTGCAACGCACGGGCGCTGCACGCCGAAAGGTCGTCCTCACCCTGCTGCCGCTGATCATCGTCTGTCTCTCTTCTTTTTATGTGTTGCCCATGCGCTTTGGCAGCCGCCTGCTGGCCGGCTTCACGCCGGAATTCATGGGCAGGAGGGACGGGGACATCGGCCTGCAATCCGTATACGGCCTTCATATCCGTACGGTCGTCATCAGCGACGCGGTCATGTATGAGGCCATCTACAAAGGCAAGTTGGACGTCATCAGCGGCTATAGCACTGATGGGCGGCTGAAGGCTTACGACCTGGTCGTACTCGACGATGATAAAAAGATCTTCCCACCCTATTACGCTGCTCCCGTCATCCGGCGGGACGTGATGCAACGCTATCCCGAACTGGCCCCGGTCCTCAACAAACTGGCAGGACAGATCAATGACTCCATGATGACTGCGCTCAATTATCGCGTCGAATACCTCAACCAGTCTCCTGAACAATGCGCCCGCGACTTCCTGGTCTCCCGGGGCCTGTACCAAGCCGCCCGCAACGGCAGAAAGGGCACCATCCGGCTGGGCTCGAAAATATTTCCCGAACAATACATCCTGACGGACATCTATGCCTTCCTGATCCGCGGGTATACCGATCTGCAGGTCGACAGCAAGACAGGGTTGGGTGGAACGAAAATTTGCTTTGAAGCGCTGATCAACAACCAGATCGATTGCTACCCCGAATACACCGGTACTGCACTGCTGGCCATTCTCCACCCCCCTGCCGCAGAGAGCCAGCGGTTGGCCGGTAACAGGGACAGCGTGTATAATTATGTGCGCCGCCGCTTTGAGACAATATATGATCTCGAGTGGCTGGACCCCATCGGTTTCAACAATGCCTATGCCCTGATGATGCGCCGCGGACAGGCACAACAATTGGGTATACATACTATATCGGACCTCGCAGGCTATCTTAAAACAAACAAACGATGAACTTATTACAAAAATACCGGGCGGTCCGGGCCGCCAGCGAAGCTATCTGCAGACCGTTGCAGAAAGAGGACTATGTCGTACAACCTGTCGTCGACGTCAGCCCACCAAAATGGCACCTCGGCCATATTACCTGGTTCTGGGAAGCCTTCATCCTGACGCCGCACCAGCCAGGCTACCAGCCTTATAATCCGGATTATAACTACGTATTCAACAGTTACTATGAGACCATCGGCGCCCGGGTAGTCCGTACTGACCGGGGCAATCTCAGCCGGCCTTCCGTTGATGAGGTCTATAGCTATCGTAAATATGTAGACGAAAAAATGGCTGACCTGATAACAGCCGGCCCGGATGTGCAACTGGAAAAACTGATTATTCTTGGGCTGAATCATGAACAACAGCACCAGGAATTGCTTTATACCGATATCAAGTATATCCTCGGTCATAATCCTCTCTTTCCGGCCTGGTCGGATCACGATATCGATGAAGGACCTCCGCCGCCTCAGCCCGGATCAGCAGACAGCGCCGCAGGCTGCGAATTTCTCTCCATCCCCTCCGGACTCTATGAGATAGGTTATCAGGGAGATGGGTTCTGCTTCGACAACGAGCTCGCCCGGCACAAGGTATATCTGAATGATTTCCAGATCGCGGCTGATCTTGTCACCAACGAGGAATACCTTACATTTATGGAGGCCGGCGGATATAAAAATTTTATCTACTGGCATGCGGAAGGCTGGGATTGGGTGAAGACGCGTGCCGTCACCGCCCCACTGTATTGGCACTTCATTGAAGGCCAATGGTACCAGTATACGCTGGCAGGACTGCGGCTGCTGGACAAAAAACAGCCGGTTTGTCACATCAGCTATTATGAGGCCGTCGCCTATGCCGCCTGGAAGGGGTGCCGATTGCCCACTGAGTGGGAATGGGAGACCGCAGCCGGAGGGTTCCAATGGGGAAAAAGATGGGAATGGACGGAGAGTGCCTATCTGCCATATCCCGGCTTCAAAAAGGAAGAAGGCGCCGTAGGAGAATATAACGGTAAGTTCATGGTGAGCCAGATGGTGCTGAGAGGCGCGTCTGTGGCTACTCCGGCGGATCATAGCCGCAGCACTTACCGTAACTTTTTCCATCCGTCATTAAGATGGCAATTTACTGGCATAAGGCTTGCACAGTGAATTGGCTGCTCGTTTAAAATAGTGTCTAACCATAAAATAATGCTATGTTGTCAGCAACCTCCATTAAGCTAACTGCTAAGAGGCCCTCCTCTTTTTACCAGGAAGTCATCGACGGATTACGGGCAGAGAATAAACACCTTTCATCCAAATATTTTTACGACGAGGCGGGAGACAAGCTCTTTCAGCAGATCATGGCCTCGCCGGAATATTATCCTACCCGCTCTGAAATGGAGATCTTCCAACACCAGTCGGTAAAAATGGCCAGCCTATTTCAGGAAGACAGTTCCTCTTTCGACCTGATCGAACTGGGACCCGGAGATGCTACCAAATCCTGGTTTTTGCTGAAGGAACTGCAGAAAGAAAAAGCCCCATTCACTTATTACCCCATCGATATCTCGTCGAATGTGATCAACTGGCTGGAAGACCGGTTGCCTGTTACCGTGCCCGGCATTCGTATGCAGGGGCTTAATGGCGAATACATGGAAAAGATGCAGCAGGTCAGCACTTTTTCGACAGGCAGGAAGGTCGTCCTGTTCATGGGCGCCAACATCGGCAATATGACACCCCATCAGGCGACATTCTTTTGCCGGCAGCTACACGACCGGATGCGGCCCGGTGATCTTTTGCTGATCGGGTTCGACCTGAAAAAACATCCGAAGACGATCCTCGACGCCTATAATGACCGCCAGGGTATTACCCGGGCTTTCAACCTCAACCTCCTGCGCCGCATCAACCGTGAACTGGGCGCCGATTTCGACGTGGACCAATTCGAGCACTACCCGGTCTACGACCCCGGTACCGGCGCCTGCCGGAGCTATCTGATCAGCCGCATCGCGCAGGAAGTGCATATCGGGGAAATGACTTTTACCTTCCGGGAATATGAGCCTTTATACATGGAGATCTCGCAGAAATATGCCCTGCCGGAAATTGCGCAGATGGCTGCACAATCCGGATTTCAACCCGTACATAATTTCATGGATTCGAAGAAATGGTTTGCCGACGTACTGTGGCAGCGTCAGCCCTGAACGGTTCCGGCGGCCAGCGCCGCGATCTCCGTCTGTATCATCACCGTCTTCTCCTGGTTGTACCAGCGCTGTAATTCTTCCTTGATGACCTCGAAGGGAAGACCTTCACTCCGCATTCCTTCAAAGGTCTTCTGCAGGGCAGATGGGCGCGGTCCCCAGGTAAATAAAACCTCGCCCGTGACCGCATCGGCAGCGATAAGCTTGGGAATACTCCGGCTGACCCCATTGGTCAGGAAGCGGTCCATCAATTCCAGGTTCTCATCCCGCAACAACAGGCGCAGGCTGATCAGAGGATTCAGTTCGGCCAGGGCATGTATTACCGGCAGGCTTTGTGCCGCATCCCCACACCAGCCCTCTGTCAGCACCAGCCATATCTGGGACCGGTTGACGCTCAGCAATTGCGTTGCCACCGCCGGCAACACCTGGGTCGTTTTCTCCAGGCGGTGCATCCTTTGCAGGTTCAGTTGGGCATAATGCACCATGGATTCCGATTGAAGGGGGCCGGTCGTTTTACCGGCGCTCAACAAATCCTCTAATAAACGCTTGTAGGCATCGTACGAAATGGCTTTTTGCAGATAGCCCGATTCTATTTTTTGGCCGGTTCCGGGAGAGTCCATATTGTTTAGCTTTTCAGGCGCAAATATCGTCATTCCACAGCGGATTTACCGTCCGCTGTCTGACCGTTTGACGCCAATATGATATCTTTGCCGCATGGCCAATCCGAATCTCAATCTCAACAATGATAAAAGCGCTTTGACTCCCGCAGACAAAGAGTTTGAGAACAATATCCGGCCAGCTGTCATCGAAGAATTTTCCGGCCAGCCCCAGCTGATCGAAAATCTGCGGATCTTCATCAAGGCAGCCAAAATGAGAGGTGAGGCCCTGGATCATATCCTTTTTCATGGTCCCCCCGGCCTGGGTAAGACCACGCTGTCGAGGATCGTGGCCAATGAACTGGGCGTCAATATCAAAGAGACCTCCGGTCCGGTCATTGAAAAGCCTGGCGATCTGGCCGGCCTACTTACCAACCTTGGGCAGAACGATGTCCTGTTTATCGATGAGATCCATCGGTTAAGTACTGTCGTGGAAGAATACCTCTATGCAGCCATGGAAGATTACCGCATCGATATCATGATCGACAGCGGCCCCAACGCCCGCAGCATCCAGCTGACCATCAACCCTTTTACGCTAGTCGGCGCCACCACCCGCAGCGGCCTGTTGACGGCCCCGCTGCTATCCCGCTTCGGCATCAAGTCGAGACTTGAATACTATAACGCGGAGACGCTGCAAGGGATCATCCTCCGCTCGGCCGGTATCCTGCAGACAAAGATAACCTCGGATGCCACTTGGGAGATTGCCCGCAGGAGCCGCGGCACTCCCCGCATCGCCAACGGACTGCTGCGGCGGGTCAGGGATTTCGCCCAGGTACTGGGCAACGGCGTGATCGATCTGGGCATCACCCAGCATGCCTTGCGGGCGCTTAACGTGGATGAACATGGCCTGGACGAAATGGATAACCGGATACTGTTGACTATTATTGAAAAATTCAAGGGCGGCCCCGTTGGGATCACGACCATCGCCACGGCGGTGGGGGAAGAGACCGGCACGCTCGAAGAAGTCTACGAACCCTTTCTTATACAAGAGGGCTTTATCATGCGCACCCCTCGCGGCCGGGAAGTAACGGCAAGGGCTTACGAACATTTGGGCAAACAAAAGCCGGGCAAAGAGGGCGAACAGCTTTTATTCTGATCTTCCTCCCCGCCCGGTCTGCTTATGGCTGTTAGCCTACGCGCTTACCGGTACCACCAGCCTGAATCCATTACCGTGTATATTCACGATCTCGATATGATCGTCATCTTTCAGGTATTTACGCAGCTTCGCAATATACACATCCATACTGCGGCCATTGAAATAGGTGTCGCTGCCCCAGATCTTTTTCAACGCCTGCTCACGCGGCAACAGATCGTTCATATGCTCGGCCAGCATTTTCAGCAACTCATTTTCTTTGGGTGACAAGGTCTGCGTCTGGCCCTTATGACTGAGTTCCCTCAGCTTGGGATTGAAATGATACGATCCCATTTCGAATTCCTTGTTATCCGATTCCTTATTCAGATCGTCATTGCGCTTGAGGATCGCCTTGATCTTCAGCAACAGCACCTCACTGTCGAAGGGTTTGGTAATATAATCGTCCGCTCCCAACTTGTACCCCTGGATGATATCTTCCTTCATCGTCTTGGCACTGAGAAAGAACAGGGGAATATCAGGATCTACATCCCGGATCTCCTCCGCCAGCGTAAAGCCATCCATATGCGGCATCATGATGTCCAACAGGCAGAGATCGAACCGTTCCCGCTGAAATGCTGCCAGCCCGAGCCGGCCATCACGTTCCAAAGTCACATCGAAATCGCTCAGCTCAAGATAATTTTTCAACACCATCCCGAGGTTGGGGTCGTCTTCGCACAATAATATTTTGGGTTTCTTGCCTTCCATGTTTACTTATTTTAGTACAAATAAAATTAAATCATTGCGGTAGACACTGCAAAATCGCGTAATATTTTGTTAAACCACCCTAAATTTGCCTTTATGTACCTGACTTCGGGCATTAAACCTCCCTCGGGGGCCCCTTGCAGCCCCGGGAAGGAGATTTGAGCGCCGATTCCCCTATCTTTGTCGGCTTTAGAACCAAGTATACCGCATGGACGCAAATTTCAATCCTGACAAGCAGCACACCTTAGCTTCGGCAACCAGTATTTCGGGCACGGGCCTGCACACCGGCATCAAGGTGGATATGACACTGAAACCCGCTAACCCGGGGTTCGGCTTTCAGTTCCAGCGCGTCGACCTGCCGGGCCAACCCGTCATCAAGGCCGACTGTGACCTGGTGACAGACACGTCCCGGGGTACAACCCTCGAAGACAATGGCGCCAAAGTCAGCACCGTAGAACATATATTGGCCGCCCTGGTAGGCATGGGCGTCGACAATTGCCTGCTGGAGATCAACGGTCCCGAAATACCCATCATCGACGGTAGCTCACAGCCTTTTGTCGAGATCATTGAAGAGGCCGGCGTACTCGAACAGGAGGCCACCAAGGCCTGGTATAGCATCGACACGAATATCTCTTACTACGATGAAAAGAAACGGGTCGAAATGGTGGTCATGCCGTCCATGGAATACAAGGTCACGACCCTGATCGACTTCAACAGCCCTGTTCTGGGCACACAGCATGCCGGACTGAAAACGATGCGCGATTTCAAGACGGAGATCTCCCCCTGCCGCACCTTCTGCTTCCTGCATGAACTGGAAATGTTGCTGGATCACAACCTGGTCAAAGGCGGAGATATCAATAACGCCATTGTCGTGGTAGACAAACCCGTCACCCCGGAAGAAATGGAGCGGCTGGCCAAGGCCTTCAAGCGCGAGAAGATCGAGATCAAGAGCGAAGGATACCTGAATAACCTGGAATTACGGTTCCCCAATGAACCGGCCCGTCATAAACTGCTGGACGTGATCGGCGACCTGGCCCTGATCGGCTATCCTATCAAAGGGCATATCATTGCTAACCGGCCCGGACACTCTACCAACGTGGAATTTGCCAAAAGGATCAAGCAGTATATAAAAAAAAACAAGCATCTGAAGAATACACCGGTATATGATCCCAATCAGCCGCCGGTCTATACAGCCCAGCAGATTGAGCGGACGCTGCCTCACCGTTACCCTTTCCTGCTGGTCGATAAGATCATCGAACTCACGGACCGGCATATCGTCGGTATCAAGAACGTCACGTTCAATGAACCTTTTTTCGTCGGCCACTTTCCCGGTAATCCGGTAATGCCGGGCGTTCTGCAGATCGAAGCCCTGGCCCAGACAGGAGGTATTCTCTGTATCAATGCCATGCCCCCGGGGGAATATGACACCTACTTCCTCAAGATCGATAACTGCAAATTCAAGTATAAAGTGGTCCCCGGGGATACTATGATCCTGAAAATGGAGTTACTTAATCCTATCCGTCGGGGGATATGCGAAATGAGGGGAACGGTATATGTCGGAAATAAAATTGCTACCGAAGCAGACCTTATGGCTCAACTGGTAAAGAGAAGTTAAGACAAGTTAATTTGGGATATTTGGGGCAAATAAGTTTATTTTTGTAGAAGGCGCCGGGTATTTCTCAGCATTTTTTATGAAGAAAACAGCAATCCATAAGGAAGAGATAATAATGATCCAAGACACTGAAAATCAATCAATTGACCATCGAATGATCCACTCCTTCACTTCCATCCATCCGGACGCCCGGCTGGCTTCTGATGTACAGGTGGACCCATTCACGATGATTCATAAAAATGTCCATATTGGTGCAGGGACCTGGATCGGAAGCAATGTGACGATTATGGAAGGCGCAAGGATTGGAAAAAATTGCAGGATCTTTCCCGGAGCCGTTATTTCTGCTGATCCTCAGGATCTTAAGTTTGATGGGGAAGACACGACCGTGGAGATTGGCGATAATACGACCATCCGTGAATTTGTCACCATCCACCGCGGCACCCGCGACCGCTGGAAGACAAAGGTCGGCAGTAACTGCATGATCCTGGCCTATAGCCATATTGCCCATGATTGCATCATTGGCGACAATTGTATCCTTAGCAATAATTCCCAGGTGGCAGGCCATGTCGTTCTCGGAGATTGGGTCATTCTCGGCGGCATGTGCGCCATTCACCAGTTTGTAAAGGTCGGTTCGCACGTATTTTTGGGCGGCGGCTCTCTCGTAGGAAAGGATATCCCCCCATATATCAAGGCTGCCCGCATGCCGTTGAGCTACTCCGGCGTCAACTCCGTTGGCTTGAAACGCCGCGGCTTTACCATCGACAAGATCAATCATATCCTCGATATTTACCGGGTCATCTACAATAAAGGCATGAACACCAGCCAGGCCCTCGAATACCTGGAAGAAGAATTCCCGGCCAGCGACGAACGGGACGAAATTGTCGCCTTCATCCGGGAGAGTGGCCGCGGTATTATTAAACGCTTCAGCAAAAGCAGCTTTGATGAAGATTACGCTGACTGATGCAGGCAAGCGTTTCAATCGCGACTGGATTTTCCGCCATCTCAGTTACGAGTTTTCATCCCAACATCACTACGCGATCACCGGTCCCAACGGATCGGGAAAATCTACCCTCCTGCAGGTCATAGCCGGCGCCATGGGTATCAGCGAAGGCCGCGTAGACTACGAAGCGATCGTGCGCCATACTTCCCCTGGTACTGTAGCGCCTGCCGCCGCCATACCCCCCGAGAAGGCCTATCACTATCTTTCTTTGGCCGCTCCTTATCTCGAGTTGATCGAAGAGATGACCGCAATGGAGTTTTTACAGTTTCACCATTCCTTCAAGCCCTTTCTGCCTTCACATCCTATTCCCAATATTCTTTCCACTGTAGGCCTCGAAGCCGCCGCACGTAAACAGATCCGCTTTTTTTCCTCCGGCATGAAACAGCGCATGAAACTCGCGCAGGCCCTCTTCTCCGATACGTCTGTCATCCTCCTCGACGAACCCTGCACCAACCTCGATGCCGAAGGCATCGCCCTCTACCAGCGCCTCATCCGCGAATACGGCGCCGGCCGGCTGATCATCGTCAGTTCCAACGACCGCCAGGAATATGATTTCTGTGATAAAGTGATTGATATTACCATCTACCGCTGACTCGCGATCAGCAAATTGAGATCCGTATATTTCAGGTCGAACCGCTGACTGAGATGGAAATTTGTCAGCGCCCCTTTGAAGAGATAAATCCCGCTTCGCAAGTGGATCTTGTGCCAGACCAGGTTTTCGAATCCCCCTTCTTCCCCGGCCTCCAGCAACAGCGGCATCAGCACATTGCTGATAGCATGCGAAGCTGTACGCGCGAAACCGGAAGGAATGTTCGGTACGCAATAATGGATGACGCCGTATTTCTGAAAGACCGGCTGCTCGTGCGTAGTGATCTCAGATGTTTCGAAACAACCACCCCGGTCGATGCTGACATCGATGATCACGCTGCCGGGCCGCATATTGCTGACCATTTCTTCGGTCACGACTACCGGTGTACGGCCGCTTTGCGAGGACAGCGCACCTACGGCAATCTCACAGGTCTTGATCTGCTTGGCCAGGATGCGTGGCTCCATGACGGAAGTCCACATCCGCTGCCCGATATTGTTCTGCAACCTCTTCAGGCGGTACACGCTGTTGTCGAATACCTTGACCGAAGCGCCCAGCGCCAGCGCGGCCCGGGCCGCAAATTCGCCTACGATACCCGCCCCCAGGATGATGACCTTTGTGGGTGGAATGCCGGAAATGCCGCCCAGCAGGACCCCCTTGCCGTGATTGGACGAGCTCAGGTACTGCCCCGCGATCAGCATGACGGCGCTGCCGGCGATCTCGCTCATGCTGCGCACGATCGGGTAGGTGCCACTGTCGTCTTTCAGATTTTCAAAGGAGATGCCGGTGATCTTCTTGTCCATCATCTTCTGCAACAGTTCTGCCTTCATGGCGGAAAGATGGATAGGGGATATGACGATCTGGTTCAGGTGCAGCATCGGCAAATCCTCCTCGATGACCGGCGCACTCTTCACCAGTATCGGCGCTTTCAGTACTTCCGACTTGTCATAGACAATGCGCGCCCCGGCTTCACTGTAATCCTTATCCCGGTAATGGGCCGCTTCGCCGGCATTATGCTCGATGATGACCTGGTGCCCGTTGCTCACCAGCACGCCTACCGCATCCGGCGTCAGGGCGATACGATTCTCCTGGAAAGCAATCTCCTTGGGAATGCCGATATGCAAAGGGACTCCCTTGGGCTTGACGTCCAGGGTTTCTTCTAATGTTTCGTAGCTGAAGGAAGTACTGATGACTGGTTTTTGCTGCGACATATATGCCTGTCAAATTACAATTTAAAATTGATTTTAAAGCTTTAGATTTCACCTTCCCGACTCGTAATTTCACGCGTATCGGCATCGATCATGTCTATCCGGAGGGATAGCGTGTCCGGAGGAAAAATACCCGGAGCCCGGTCCGGCCATTCCACCAGGCAGAGGGCTCCGCTATACAGCACATCTTCCACCCCGGCCCTTAACGCCTCTTCTTCATCCTTCAGCCGGTAAAGATCGATATGAAAGATTTTTCCCGCCGGGCAAAGATATTCATTGATAATGGAAAAGGTCGGGCTCCCCATGCTGCCCGTCACTCCTTTTGTCCTGCACAAGGCATGGATAAAGGTGGTCTTACCGGCTCCTAACCCGCCATGGAAGCCAAAAATTGTTTGCGTAGGGAAATCCTGCCAGAATTGCCTGGCGGCAGCATCGATGTCGGACAGACGGTAGCGCAGCAACATGGCGCAAAGGTATCGGTTTCCCTTTGCAATCTGTACCTTTGCAGATGGCAGCCACCGGCTGCCATAAGAATCGTTATATGGAAACCATTAATTGGAAAATAGAAGGGATGAGTTGTTCGACCTGTGCGCTCACGATCGGAAAATACCTGGAAAAGAAAGGAGGTCTTAATATAAAGGTCAGCCTGGCCAGCGGAGATGTCAGTTTTGATTCACCCGGAGAGCTGGACCGGCAGCAATTACAGAAAGGGATCCACGACCTGGGTTATTCGGTCGTCAAAGAACAGGCGCCCGGCACGAATGCTGTTCGCCGTCCCCTAAACCGGCACCTCCGGTATTTTCTTTTCTGTCTTCCCTTTACCATCCTGTTGATGCTGCCGATGGCACCGGGCATGGCCGGTCTTCACTGGTTAATGTCCCCCTGGGTTCAGCTCGTTCTTTGCCTGCCTGTATTCACCATAGGGATGCTGTTTTTCGGGCGGAGCGCCGTCAAAAGCCTGTTCAACGGTTTGCCCAACATGAATGTGCTGATTGCAGTCGGCGCTACTGCGGCTTTTGTATACAGCCTGGTGGGCTCGATTGCAGGGTTAGGGTCCGACTATCTTTTTTATGAGACGACGGCCGCGATCATCACCATCGTCTTCCTGGGTTATTACATCGAGGATGCTTCCATCCAGGCTACGCAGCGGTCTCTTAACAGCCTGGCTACTTCGCAAAAGATCATGGCCACGATGATCGCTTTTGATGACCAGCATCAGGAGGTGCTTTTCCCTGTTGAGAATACTCAACTGAGGAGCGGCGATCTCATCCTTATCCGCTCCGGCGAACAGGTGCCTGCCGACTGTAAGATCCTCTGGGGAGAGGGCGGAGCGGACGAGTCGATCCTTACCGGCGAAAGCCTCCCTGTCGATAAGGTGGCAAAAGACACCCTCATCGGTGGTAGTTTGCTGGTGTCCGGGTCTGTGAAGGCGCAGGTAACGGCGGCCATCGGGGATTCCGTGATGGCAGGCATTGTCCGGCTCGTGCGGGAGGCCCAGGGTGAAAAGCCCCCTATGCAGCAGCTGGCAGACAGGATCAGCGCCGTCTTCGTGCCCGTAGTGGTCGGACTCGCCGTGATCACCTTCCTGGGCAATTATTTGTATCTCCACCAGGCGCCCCCGGCGCTGATGCGCAGCATCGCCGTGCTCGTGATTGCCTGCCCCTGTGCTATGGGCCTGGCTACCCCTGCCGCGATCGCCGTAGGGCTGGGTCGCGCCGCCCGCAACGGTATTCTCTTCCGCAATGCCCGCCATCTCGAAGCTTTCAGAAATATCCGGCAGGTCATCTTTGACAAGACCGGAACGCTGACTACCGGAGACTTTTCTATTGGCCGCTGGCAGGTACAGGAGGGGGCCGTCGACCAATTCCGCGAAATAGCCTTCTCACTCGAAAAATACTCCAATCACCCTATCGCCAAAAGCATTGCCCGGGAATGGAAACAAAAAAAATCCCTTCCATGGCAAAAAATCGAAGAAATAAAAGGGCTGGGCATGAAGGCGCAGACAAAAACAGGGGATATCTATTGGGCAGGGTCGCATAAAGTGGCTGCCGCACTGACGACCGACGATACACATAATGTCTATATCGTTTGCAATGATCGCCTGCTGGGTTGGATCGACGTACAAGACACCCTCCGGCCGGAAGCCGCATCCGTCGTACAATGGTTGCACGGTAAAGGTATCCGTACTGTCCTGCTGAGCGGCGACCGTCGGCAACCCTGTCTGCAGCTGGCCGCTCAGTTGGGGATAGCAGAAGTACTGGCGGAACAAACACCCGAACAAAAGTTACAGCAGGTTACCAGGCTCAACAGTGAAATGCCGTCAGCAATGGTCGGCGATGGGATCAATGATGCCCCCGCTCTTGCCCGGGCGACGATCGGACTGTCGATGAGCGACGCCTCCCACCTGGCTGTGCAGACGGCCGATGTTGTGCTGATGAACCAGGGTTTACGTCATCTGCCCGCTGCCCTCGAACTGGGACGGCAAACTTTCGCTACGATCCGCAGCAATTTGTTCTGGGCCTTTTTCTACAATGTTATCGCTATTCCCGTGGCCGCCTTCGGCTGGTTGACGCCTGCCGTGGCTGCTCTGGCCATGGGATTCAGTGATGTGGTACTGGTCGCCAATTCTCTTCGGCTGTATGTAAAAAAAGTAGCGGGATGAACGACGATCTGCAATCTCTGCTACAGCAGCACTGGCATTATCAAAGCTTCCGGCCACAGCAGGAAGAAATTATGCGTTCGGTACTGGAAGGAAGAGATACCCTGGCCCTTTTGCCTACCGGAGGCGGTAAATCCCTGTGCTTTCAGGTGCCTGCCCTTGCACGGCCGGGACTATGCCTGGTTGTCAGTCCGCTGATCGCCCTGATGAAGGAACAGACGGACAGCTTGCGGAAAAAGAATATCACCGCCTTCTTCCTTCACACGGGCATGAGCCGCAAGGAGATCATCAATACCCTGCAGACAGCCGGCGAGAGTAATTGCAAATTTCTGTACGTGTCTCCCGAACGGCTGGAGACCGATTTGCTGATCAGCTATCTTCCTTCGCTGGATGTCCGGCTCATTGCAGTAGACGAAGCCCATTGTGTATCCCAATGGGGATACGATTTCCGGCCGTCCTATCTCCGCATTGCAGCCCTTCGGGCGTTATTGCCCGGCGTTCCGCTGCTGGCGCTTACGGCCTCTGCCACGCCGACGGTATTGAATGACATCGTCGACAAGCTGGAGTTGAAAGAGCCGGCCATCTTCCGTCAGCCTTTTACCCGTTCCAATCTCTCCTATAGTGTCTTTACCGAAGAAAACAAGATCCGCAAGATCACGGAGATCCTGCAAAAAGTTCCCGGCAGCGGCATCGTCTATTGCAGGACCCGCCGCGCGACCGGAGAGATCAGTGAATGGCTGACGCGCCAGGGGATTCCGTCGGCAGCCTATCATGCCGGGCTGTCACAGGACGAAAGGCACCAACGGCAGGACGACTGGCTAAAAGATCGCATAAGGGTGATGGTTTGTACCAATGCTTTCGGTATGGGCATCGACAAATCCGGCGTGCGAACCGTCATCCATGCCGATATTCCTGAATCGGTCGAAAATTATTACCAGGAGGCCGGCCGTGCCGGTCGCGACGGTCGGAAGGCCTATGCTGTCTTGCTGGCGGCGGGCACCGACCTTACCCGTCTCGAAAGCCTGCCCGACATCCGATTTCCGCCTCCCTCAACCATCCGGCTGGTATACCAGCACCTGATGAATTATCTCCAGCTTCCGGCAGGCGCGGGGGAAGGCCAGTATTATGATTTTAACCTGACAGAATTTGGCCAGCGTTTCCAGCTGGAGACTTCCGCCATACTGGATATCCTCAAAGTACTCGAGCAGGAAGGGGTACTCATCTTCCAGCAGCAGGTATTCATGCCTGCGCGGGTGCAGTTCACCATTGGAAAGGAGGCATTATATGACTTTGAAAAAGATCATCCTGCCCTGCAACCGTTGATCCACGCCCTGCTGCGTAGTTATGAAGGTATCTTCGATCAGCCGGTGCCTGTCCGTGAACGCCAGCTGACCTACAACACCCGGTCGGCGCCCGGGCAGGTCGCAGCGGACCTGGCGCAATTACAGGCGTATCACATTATCGGGTATGTACCGCTGAAGGAATCTCCGCAGCTTTATTTTTTCCGCGACCGGGTGGCGGCAGAAGATCTCTACATCGATCCGGTAAGGTATCGCGAAAGAAAGGAACAATATGCGATCCGCATCCGCGCCATGGTCCGCTATCTCGGCCTCTCCGTCGACTGCCGCAGCCGTTACCTGGCCAATTACTTCGGGGACAGGGACGCGGAGGACTGCGGCGTTTGTGATAATTGTTTGCGCGCGTCGCGCGGGAATACCTCGGCCCTCCGGCGCTAACGCTCTTCTGTTTTACGATAAGTTGTTCGGGAAATGATGGTCTTTTTCTTTGAATGCGGAATTTCTTTTTATTTACACCTTCTCCCCCATCAATTGCTTAATCTGCTCCTCCAGCTCTTTGAGCCTCTTCTCCATCTCCGGCAGACTCCGGCTGACGACTTGGCTGCGCAAGGCGCTGGTATAATCGTAGGCAGGGCTCCCGGTTACGGCGCCTCCCTTTGTTTTGATGGATTTCGTGACGCCACTTTGAGCGTTGATCCGGGCTCCGTCTGCGATCTGCAGGTGACCGACAATACCCGCCTGTCCGCCGATCATCGCACCATTGCCAATCTTCGTACTTCCACTAACCCCCGCCTGCGCGGCAATGACCGTGTAATGCCCAATCTCTACATTGTGCGCGATCTGTATCAGGTTATCGAGCTTGGCGCCTTTGCGAATAATGGTCGACCCAATGGTGGCCCGGTCGATAGCGCAATTGACCCCGATCTCTACATAATCTTCCACTACCACATTACCGATCTGGGGCACTTTCTTGAACGTCCCATCGGCCTGCGGAGCGAAACCGAACCCATCCCCGCCGATCACCGACCCCGCATGAATGGTGACATTAGCCCCGATCACACAGTTGTGGTAAACCTTGACACCCGGATGCAGCACCGTATTTTCGCCTATTCGTACATTATTGCCAAGATAGACTTGCGGGTGGATCTTCGCCTGGTTGCCTACAACCACTCCCTCACCCAGATATGCAAACGCTCCTATGAAGACTTTCTCGCCCAATTTCGCCGTCTTGGAAATATAAGACGGCTCCTGGACCCCCGTCAAAAGCTGAGCCTCTATCTCCTGGTACTTCGCCAGCAGGCTTGCAAACGCTGTATACGCATCCGGCACCCGGATCAATGTTGCACCTACCGCCTGTTTAAGCTCCAGGGAATCATTGACGATAATAATGGAAGCGCCGGTGGTATAAATGTGCTCAAAGTATTTTGGATTGGCCAGAAAAGCCAGCTGCCCTTTGACGGCTTCTTCGATCTTTCCGAAGGATGCCACGGAGGCATTCGGATCTCCTTCTATCTTACCGTTGATCAGTAGGGCTATCTGTGTGGCTGAGAATTGCATATTGGGTGGTTAATTGGTAATAACAAAGATAAAATTTTTTTACTGCGCTTGCCAGAGTTTGGTGGATCAGCGCATTGTCCACCTGGGAAATATCCTTCACCGATCCATCCTTGAACAGGATATTGATCTTCTCATCGACAGCATTATACGTGGTATTGGCCGCTTCTCCCGTGAAGACAAAATAGCCCGCTTCTTCCGCCGGCAGCGATAGTTCCTTCGCCACCGACTCTTTCAACCCTTCTACGACATCTTTATCGAAAGGAGTTGCCTGCAACCTGACTTTTAACAGCCGCCTGTCGATCAGGCTCCGGGAAAGCAAGGACAATACTTTATCGGGATGGAACATCCAATGCTTGATGGCGCCCATTACATCGAAATCATCCAGCAGGCAGAACTTGTCCAGGTGCATTTCCACCAACGACTCATCCACGGTAGTCTGCTGCAGGAAAAAATCCAGCACCGGGGAGCCAGAAGGTACACTTTGCCCTGAAAGGACTAGCTCTCTCGCCCTTTCCAATATCTTCACCAGCATCTTTTCAGCGCTAAGCACCGTTTTATGCAAATAGACCTGCCAGTACATCAGGCGGCGGGAGACCAGGAATTTTTCGATGGAATAGATGGCCTTTTCTTCCACCATCAGTTCACCCCGATGTACCGTCAGCATCTTCAGTATCCGGTCATAGCCGATCACACCTTCTGAAACCCCGGTGAAGAAACTGTCCCGCGTGAGATAGTCCATCCTGTCCATGTCCAGCTGCCCGGATACCAGCTGATGTAAAAAGCGCTTGGGATGCTCGTTCGTAAAAATACGAATGCCCGTTTCCAACTGCCCGCCGAACTCCCCATTTAATCGTTTCATGATCAGCAGCGACAATCGTTCGTGATGGACCCCCCGGATCAATACGTTTTCCAAAGCATGCGAGAAAGGACCATGCCCGATATCGTGCAACAGGATAGCCGTTTTGACGCCTAGCTCTTCTTCTTCGCTGATCTCAAAGCCTTTTCGGCGTAATTCCGTCACCGCATTTCCCATCAGGTGGTAAGCGCCAAGGGAATGATGCAGCCGGGTATGAACTGCGCCCGGATAAACCAGGTGAGCAAAGGCCATCTGATGGATCCTGCGTAATCGCTGGTAATAAGGATGTGCAACGATATTCAGCAGGAGATCCTTGTCCAGCGTAATAAAGCCGTATACCGGGTCATTGATGATCTTACGCGATAATTGGGCCATTCGGGCGTTGATTTGTTAAATCGGGTTTAAACAAGCTCCAAAACTAGGTAAAATTGGCCAGGAGTTTGTAGTTTGTGGTTATGTCATTAGGAAAAATACTCTGGGTCGACGACGAAATTGAAAGCCTCCATTCGCAGATCCTGTTCCTCGAAAATAAAGGTTATGAAGTAAAGGCGCTCACCAATGGTTTCGATGCCATCGATTTCCTAAAGGAAAACCCTATAGATGTCGTCTTAATGGATGAGACAATGCCTGGTATCACCGGCTTGGAAACCCTGGCCAAGATTAAGGAGAACAATCAGCAGACGCCCGTCGTACTCATCACCAAGAATGAAACGGAAAACCTGATGGACGACGCCATCGGCAGCCAGATCACGGATTACCTGATCAAACCGGTCAATCCCAATCAGGTCCTCCTGAGCCTCAAAAAGATCATCGACAATAAAAGGCTGGTCTCGGAAAGGACCACCACGGCTTACCAGCAGCAATTCCGCAACCTGTTCATGGCCCTCAACAGCAATCCGGACTACAACGAATGGATGGAGATCTATAAGAAACTGGTGTACTGGGAACTGGAAATGGAGAAATCGGATAGCCCTGAAATGCGCGAAGTGTTGCAGTCCCAGAAACAGGAGGCCAATACGGAATTCTTCAAATTCGTATCGAAGAACTACGCTCGCTGGGTTAATCCTCGTGCGCAGGAAAGCCCCATCATGTCCCATAATCTTTTCCAGTTTAAGGTGCTCCCGCATGTGGAGAAGGGAACGCCTACCTTTTTCATATTGCTCGATAACCTGCGGATCGATCAATGGAAGGCCATCCAACCCATTTTCGCAGAGAGCTTCCGCATCCAGGAAGAAGACAGCTTCTACAGCATCCTGCCGACCGCCACCCAATACAGCCGCAATGCGATCTTTTCAGGACTGATGCCCCTCGATATCGAGAAACAGTTTCCTTCCCAATGGAAGAATGACGACGAAGAAGGCGGCAAAAACCTCTTCGAAGAAGAATTCTTCCGCGCCCAGCTCAAACGCCTGAAAAAAGATCAGCTGAAATCCTCTTATACCAAGGTGCTCAATCATCAGGCGGGACAGGATCTTGTCAACAATATCCACAACCTCCTGAACAATGACCTCAACATCATCGTTTACAATTTTGTGGATATGATGAGCCATGCCCGTACCGAAATGGAAGTACTGAAGGAACTGGCCGGCGACGAGATCAGCTATCGCAGCCTCACTGCCAGCTGGTTCGAACATTCCCCCCTCCACCAGGCGCTCAAAAAGATCGCCGATAAAAAGATCAATCTCATTCTGGCCACCGACCACGGCAGCGTTCGGGTAAAGACGCCTTATAAGGTCATCGGGGACAAACAGACCACGACCAACCTGCGCTACAAGCATGGCCGCAATCTTAATTACGAGGCCAAGGAAGTGCTGGCCTTCCGTGATCCGAAAGAGGCCGGCCTGCCGGTACCGACCGTCAACTCTTCTTTTATTTTCGCAAAGGGTGACGGCTTCCTTTGCTATCCGAATAATTACAACTACTATGTCAACTATTACCGCAATACCTTTCAGCACGGCGGCATCAGCCTCGAAGAAATGATCATACCCGTCATCCGCATGACCAGTAAGAACGCCTGATTATCCCCTTAGGAGCCGCTTTCAGCGGCTCGACCGATGCAATTTCTTTCCACATTTGCCAGGTTCCTGTGGATAAAATGGGAAGACGGCACGCCGCTAACGCATTGTTATGTAGTAACTTTGGGAAGATGAAGTTTACACAAACTACACTTGATAAGATCGAACGGGTCCTGGACGAAGTGGGATACATCGTACGCTATGAAAGAGGGAATTTTCAAAGCGGCTACTGCATTCTGGAACAAAAAAAAGTGGTAGTCCTGAATAAATTCCTCCCGCTGGAAGGCCGTATCAGTACCCTTATAGACATTATTCCTCAGTTGAAGATCACCCCGGAAACGCTGAGCCCCGATGTCCACCGGATATACAATGAGATAGTTTCAGCGGCTCATCTCAGCGAAAGCTGAACGACGGCATTCCTTCTCTTCCTGTCGGAGAATCGGCCTTATTCCTTAACTTTATCCGGTGAGTCATCCGCCAATTACCATCACATTCCTGGGTACCGGCACCAGTACTGGTATACCCATGGTCGCCTGTCCCTGTGAAGTATGCGCTTCTACAGATCCCAAAGACAAACGGCTTCGCAGCAGTATCCTGGTACAATCACCTTCTACTACACTGGTCGTCGATACCACCCCCGACTTCCGCTATCAGATGCTAAGGGCCGGTGTCCGCCAGTTGGATGCAGTCATTTTTACACATCCCCATAAGGATCATTTGGCCGGGCTGGACGATGTAAGGGCCTATAATTTCTTCCAACGCAGGGCTATGGACCTTTACGCCAATGAAATGACCCAGGAAGTGATCGTCCGGGAATTTCCCTACGCCTTTGCGGATATGAAATATCCCGGTATCCCGGACCTCCGGCTCAATCGGATCGATAAGGACCCCTTCACCATAGGCGACATCACCATCATCCCCATCCAGGTATGGCATATGAAAATGCCCGTTCTGGGTTTTCGCTTCGGTGATTTTACCTATATTACCGACGCCAACCGCATCGATGACAGTGAAAAAGAGAAGATCCGGGGCAGCAGACAAATCGTGCTCAATGCCTTACGCCATGAAAAACACTTGTCTCATTATTCTCTGCCCGAAGCGATAGCGGAAATACAACAACTCGGCGTCCCCGAGGCTTGGTTTACCCATATCAGTCATCAATTGGGCCGGCATGCGGATGTCGAGCCCGATCTTCCACCAGGGATGCATCTGGCCTATGACGGGCTTGTATTGCACGCCTGATGACTTTTTGCATTTGATTAACATTCGTTAAGTGAATGTAAGTCCGAAACAGCGTTAAACTTTTGGCAGGATTTTCCGTCTATTACCATACTTAAATAGTATGTATGAGAAAAATAGCATTGATCCTATCCGCTGTTCTGTTATCTGCGGCCAGTTCCTTCGCGCAGACCTCTGTTGAGCTTGTTCCACAGGTCGGCTATTCCTTCCCTGCGCGAAATGACTTTTACAATGACTATGGTCGCATTGCCGGGGGACTCAACCTGGGCGGCGCCGTCAATTTTAATTTCACCCGTAGCGTTGGCATAGAAGTCCTTTATAATCACGTCAGTTCATCCTCAGGCGTCTATAATTACGGCTATGACGGAGGCTCGCAACTCGTCGGCGGCAATCTCAAACAGGATTTCATCATGGCGGGGCCTGTATTCTCCGGTACCATACCCAATTCAACAGTGCGACCCTTCCTGGGTATTTTACTGGGCGCGGATATCATGACGCCGGGTGCGAACACGGGGTATTCATCCAATACCAATTTCGCGGTGGGGTTCCAGGTGGGAACGAATATCTACATTTCACCGCGGGTGGGTATCCAGCTCAAAGCCCAATTGCTTTCACCTGTCAGCGCGGCAGGGGGCGCCTATTACTATACTAATTACGCCGGCGGTGGGATCAATCCCAATCAATCCACTTACCAGTTCACCCTCGGCGGTGGCCTGATCATCGGCCTCGGCCGCGTCCTGCCCGCAGAACATTATCGTCCTGCCCGCCGCCGTCCGCGCCCTATGTATTACCGATACTATTAATATTATTGATTTTGATCCATACCTTTCGCCCCCCGCAGGCATCGCCCTGCGGGGCCCCGTAAGGCAAAGCCTTACGGGACTTTATGAAAAGAGGCCGTCTACTTTTAGCTTTAGACGGCCTTTTTTTTTGCAAAAAAACTAACAAACGTTAGTACCTGTATCAAATATTAATTAACTTTGTAGTGTAAGGTCGAGAGAGACGCTTACTTAGATAACGTTTGTTTGCCAGTGTCCAGGCAATAGCCCCCCGGTTGTTGCCTGGTTTTTTTAAAGGCCTATGATTAACCCATTATTAAAGAAGAAAACATGGACTTTTCAACGGAAGAATTAACGCAACAGGTGGGCCATACAGCCCGTGATTTCGCTGCCCAGTTTATCCGGCCTTACGTCTCGCAATGGGACGAACACCAGGAATTCCCCCACCAGTTGTTCAAAGAGCTGGGGAAATTGGGAATGATGGGCATCGTGGTCCCGGAGGCTTATGGCGGGTCCGGTCTTTCTTATACGGAATACGTAACGATCATCGTTGAAATCTCCAAGGTATGCGGCGGCATCGGGCTGAGCCTCGCTGCTCATAACTCTCTTTGCACCGGCCACATCCTTGCCTTTGGAAATCAGCAGCAAAAGGAGAAATATCTTCCCGCCCTTGCCTCCGGCGAGGCGCTTGGCGCATGGGGACTCACAGAGGCGGGCACCGGCAGTGATGCAGGCAATATGAGTTGTACCGCCGTTAAAGACGGCAATGAATGGATTCTTAACGGAACAAAGAACTGGATCACGCACGGCATCAGCGGTAATACGGTGGTCGTGGTGACCAGGACCGGCGAGCCCCGGACCCGCAATAACGCCACCGCTTTCATCGTCGAAAGAGGTACCCCCGGGTTCAGCGGTGGGAAAAAGGAGAATAAGCTGGGGATGCGTGCCAGCGAAACGGCAGAGATGATCTTCGATCAATGCCGTATCCCCGATGCCAACAGGTTAGGCGAAGTAGGAGATGGCTTTCACCAGGCCCTGAAAGTTCTCGACGGCGGCCGCATCTCCATTGCCGCGCTTTCCCTGGGCATTGCCAAAGGGGCCATGGAGGCTGCGACACAATATGCAAAAGAACGGCATCAGTTCGATCAGCCCATCGCTAATTTCCAGGGTATCTCCTTCAAATTGGCCGACATGGCGACAGAGATCGCCGCTGCCGAATTGCTGACCTTTCAGGCTGCCGACCTTAAAAATCGACACTTACCCATGACACTACAGGCCGCCATGGCAAAATATTACGCCAGTGAAGTAGCCGTGAGGACCGCCACCGAAGCGGTACAGATCTTCGGCGGCTATGGATATACGAAGGATTTCCCTGTGGAAAAATTCTATCGCGACAGCAAGCTGTGTACGATCGGGGAGGGAACCTCCGAAATTCAAAAGATCGTCATCGCCCGGGAGGTATTGAAAGGTTAGGGCATAAAATCCTCTTCTGCCTTCGTTCCGTATTTGTCGAATAATTTGTCGACAGCCCCTGCGAAAAAAGGGAATTTGTCCTTGGTGAAGTCTTTGATGATCTCGATGGCCTTGAGAGCCTGCTGCTCTGTCAATCCTTCCGCCTTTAACTTATCGATGAGTTCCTTCATTGGAGTTAAGCTACTTTCAGTAAATTCATTTTACTCTTGTCGAACTTCTTTTGCGCATATTCCAGGTCGAGATGGAATTTGTCTTCCTTGGCGGAAGGCAGCTCGAACATAGCATCGGTAAGGATACTTTCACAGATGCTCCGTAATCCCCTTGCCCCCAGTTTGTATTCGACAGCCTTGTCTACCATGAAGTCCAGCACGTCCAGATCGAAACTCAGTTGAATGCCTTCCAGTTCGAACAATTTTTTGTACTGGCGGATCAGGGAGTTCTTGGGCTCGGTCAGGATGGACCGCAATGTCGCCTTGTCCAGCGGGTCCAGGTGCGTTACAACCGGCAACCGGCCTAGTAATTCGGGTATCAGGCCAAAAGACTTCAGGTCCGGCGCATTGACATATTGCAGAAGGTTCTTTTTCGCCGCTTCCTGCTGTTCTTTATTGACATTGAAACCGATCGCGTTCGTGTTGATCCTCCGGGCAATGATCTTGTCTACACCGTCGAAGGCCCCGCCGCAAATAAAGAGGATATTTTGGGTATTGACTTTGATCAGCTTCTGCTCCGGGTGTTTCCGGCCGCCCTGTGGAGGCACCAGCACATCGGTCCCTTCCAGCAATTTCAGCAGGCCCTGCTGAACACCTTCCCCGCTGACATCCCGGGTAATGGAAGGATTGTCTCCCTTGCGGGCGATCTTATCGATCTCGTCGATATAAACTATTCCTCTCTCGGCGGCAGGTACGTCATAATTGCAGACCTGCAGCAGGCGGGTCAGGATGCTTTCCACATCCTCGCCTACATAACCGGCTTCTGTAAATACGGTGGCGTCAACGATGGCGAAAGGGACATTCAATAGCCGGGCGATGGTCTTTGCCAGCAGTGTCTTGCCTGTGCCCGTCTCACCTACCATGATGATATTGCTCTTCTCGATTTCTACTTCGTTCTCGACCACTTTCTGCTGCAACCGCTTGTAGTGGTTATAGACGGCCACCGACAGCACTTTCTTTGCATCATCCTGGCCGATCACGTACTCGTCCAGGAACCGTTTGACCTCAATGGGCTTCTTTACAGTTAATTTAAAGGAACTGCTGCCTGTCGTATCTTCACGTATCATCAGCTCCTGCTGAATGATCTCCTGGGCGTGCTCGACGCAGTTCTCGCAGATATGCCCTTCCTGCCCGGCTATGAGTATCTTCACCTCATCCCGGTTACGTCCGCAAAAAGAACAATGCAAGGTATTTTTTGCCATTATAAGCTAATTGTCTGAATGGTGGACTACAAAGTTACCCAACTTATTGGATTCTCACAATGTGTGGAAAAAACAGTCCCGAAATATTTCGGGACTGCGCTAAAAGTTTTTTTACGTAAAATATTACTAATCAACTGTTTGTGTTAAATCTTCTCGAAGACCTGATCCACGATCCCGTACTCGATGGCCTCTTTGGCGTCCATCCAATAATCCCGGTCGAAATCTTTCATGATCTGCTCGAATTTCTTCCCACAGTTATCGGCCAGGATCCTGGCGCTGATTTCCTTGACCCGACGGGTCTGTTTCGCCGTAATTTCCAGGTCGATGCTGACCCCCTGCATATAGCCACCGATGCTGGGCTGGTGGATCATGATCTCGGAGTGAGGGTAGACGAAACGTCGTCCTTTTACCCCGCCGCTCAGCAGGATGGATCCCATCGAAGCTGCCAAGCCCATACAGATAGTGCTAACCGGGCTCTTCAACATTTTCATCGTATCGTAGATGACCATACCGGAAGTGACCACCCCTCCCGGGCTGTTGATAAAGAATTTGATCTCTTCGCCGGGCTTATCCGCATCCAGCAGTCGTAACTTGGTGACTACCTCTTTGGCCGATTTGTCGTCCACCGGTCCCCATAGTTCGACGCTACGGCTATCGAAAAAATATTTTTCCAGTTTCTTGGCCAGCATTCCCATATCCGGGCCCTTATCGTCCTTTGGCTCTTTTTCTTCGGGCTCTTCGTCGTCCATGTGAAAAGGTTTCACCAGGTATTTTGAATAGTTCATGATCTAAGTTTTTTCAGGTTTTAATTCGAATCTTTTTCCTTCCGGGGGTTCTGCAGCAATACTTCATCTACCAGGCCGTATTCCTTGGCTTCCTGGGCAGTCAGCCAATAGTCGCGGTCACTGTCCTTTTCAACCTGCTTGGCCGTTTTCCCGGTATGGAATGCGGTAACCTCGTACAATTCCTTCCGCAGTTTTTTGATCTCGTTGACCGTGATCTCGATATCCGAAGCCTGGCCGCCGATGGAGCCGCTGGGCTGGTGCATCATGATCCGGCTGTGTCTGAGCGCCGTCCTCTTGCCTTTTGTGCCCGCGCACATCAGCACCTGCCCCATACTGGCCGCCATCCCGATACAAATGGTAGCGACATCGGGGGTCACATACTGCATGGTGTCATAGACGCCCAGCCCGGAATAAACGCTTCCGCCGGGACAATTGATGTACATCTGTATATCGCGGTGACGGTCCGTGCTGTCCAGGAACAGCAACTGGGCCGTTACGATGTTGGCTACTTCTTCGTTGATAGGATAGCCCAGGAAAATGATCCGGTCCATCATCAGACGGCTGTATACATCCATGACGGCTACGTTCATCGGACGTTCTTCAATAATGTTCGGCGTCAGGTTGGTGACGGTGTATCTGTTGTAATCATTCAACGTATTACTGGAAATACCACGGTGTTTCACAGCATATTTCTCGAATTCGTTTGCAGGATTCATAATCATATTTTTCAATGTGTTAATGCCAATTCTATTCTATGGACAGGTATCTTCCTTCCAAATCTCCGTCCAAACTTTCAAATTGCCAAAAAACTGACAATCCGACATAAAAATAAGTGCCATCGGTCATCAGCCCTTTAAAAAAAATCCCGGTCGAAAACCGGGATCCTGTTATTTCTAATGATGGTGATGATGATCATGTTCTTCCACCAGGTGTCGGAACTCGTCCCGGCTGATGGGCTTGTCCGTAGGATGGATCTGCGTCTCTACCCAGGCGAATACTTTCTCTGTCTGGATACGGTGCATGGTATCTTCCACAAACTTCCGGTCCTGCATCATGCGCTGAACGTAATCGCCGACCCAGGGTTGTTCTTCGGCGCCTGCCTGCATCCCCATATACCCGAACAACTGTTGGCGGGCAAATGCCTTGATATCGTCCTGGCTTACCTCGATGCCATTATCGCTGACTACCTTGTCCACGATCAGGGTCCATTTCAACTGGTTGACGAAAGTAGGGAATTCTTGTTCCACCTCAGCCTGGCTCTTGGGCTGTTCTCCACCGGTCTGCATCCAGCGCTTCAGGAAGTCTTCCGGGAATTCAATCTTCGTATGATCCAGCAACACATGATACAGCGAATGCTGCAGCTGGTTGCGGCTTTGACCATCCCAGTAGGCCTGGATATCTTCCTTCACAGCATCCCTGAACGCTTCTGCCGTCGTGATTTCTTTGGTTGGATAAACGGTTTTGAAAAAAGCCTCATCCAGTTCAGCCTTTTCGATCAACCCTACCTTGGTGATGGTTGCCTTGAAATATTTGTCGGCGGCAGCGGCATCGTCTTTGGCCAGACCTAAATCGTTCAACACCCATTCTCTTTCCTTCGCTTCAAACGCAGTGGAAGGCTGTACTATGATGGAGTCATCCTTTTTCAAGCCAATCCATTTCGGCCGGGTAGCTTCATTAAAATATTTAACCAGCAGGGAATTGTCTTTTTCGATACCGCCTTCCAGCACCGTACCGGCTGCGTCGGTTTCCGTAAAATGCAGGTTGAGGACATTGTCGTCGGTGGCTACCGTCTCTGGTTCCGTCATTTTGCCATTACGGGTCTGGTGGCGCTCGATTTCTTCGTCGATCATTTCCGGGGTGACGTCTACCTTATGAAAGGTCAACGGGGCGGTCCCGAGATCTGCCAGGCTGAAGGCGGGTTTCAACCCGACCTCGAAAGCAAAGGAATAATCCGAAGGATTGCTGACATCGATTTGCCGGGCGTCGTTCTCCGGTAAAGGCAGCGGTTGGGCAAAAATTTCGAGTTTCTCATTGGACATGTAGGTGGTCAACTCTTTTTCTACCGTTCTCAGCACCTCGTCAGTGAAGACCGAACTGCCGTACATTTTTTTGATAAGACCGGCAGGTACCATGCCTTTCCGGAAACCCGGGATATTCGCCTGTTTGCCATATTGTTTTAAGGATTTTTCAAAAGACGGCAGATAATCGCCTTTTGCAATATTGACGACGATCTTGTCCGTCAAAAGCCCAATATTCTCCCTTGTTACTGTTGCCATATTGATATAATAGTTTAAATCGGGGGGCAAAGGTAGGTATTTTTTGGCTTCCGGAGCAATGCGGATTGCCAATGCGAGTTGGGGTGATATGTCAATTAATGAATTGGCAAAATTCATAGAAAGAAATCATCCGGATCTAAAGAGCTATAACCGTAGTGGCCTTTACCGGATGAAGCAATTCTATGAGACCTATTGTAATACTCTAATTGTCGTGCCACTGGTGCGACAATTACAAACGACTGAAAATCAAATAAATACAATTGTGTCACCACTGGTGACACAATTGACCGATATCAGGAATACGATCCTGGCTCAGATAAGCTGGACTCACCATCTGATCATTTTTGCCCGTACCAAATCAGAAAAAGAAAGAGAATTTTACATCCGCCTGTGTATTCGGGAAAGGTATAGTAAAAGGGAACTGGACCGGCAAATCTCCAGCGGTCTTTCAAGCCCGAACATCTCGGCCAGCTGAATTTCTACCTCGAAGCCCTCGACCGCGATGTGAAAAAGGAACATGAAAACCCAAGCATCGGCATCCTCTTATGCAAGGGCCATGACGCCGAAGTCGTCAAATACGCCCTTAACCGTACGTTATCCCCGGCATTGGTCGCATCTTATCAGACCCAACTGCCAGACAAACGGATCCTGCAGCAAAAGTGGCAACAACTCTTCGAACAGGAAGAAGAAACATCAAAATAAAAAAACCTCTCCATCCGGGAGGTCTGTGCGAGTGATAGGACTCGAACCTACACGCCTTGCGGCTCCAGATCCTAAGTCTGGTGCGTCTGCCAATTTCGCCACACTCGCGTTATCAAAATCCTGCGCCATAAGGTCATCAACATATCTTCCTGATTCCCAGGAATATCGACTCTGGGCTAACCTCCCTGGCCGAAGAAGGTAAAGCGTGCAAAACTAGGCTTTTTTTTGTAAATTCGTAGAGTATGGACATGGAAACAGTAGCTGCAATACCGAAATACAATCTTACGGAAGACCAGGAAAAGAGACTCATTCTAAGGGAATACCGTGCTTTGCTCCGTTCCCTCAAGGGCAAACTCAAACTCGGAGATAAGGAGTTGATCCGATCCGCCTTTGAAATGGCCGCAGATGCCCACAAGACCATGCGGCGCAAGAGCGGAGAACCCTATATCCTGCACCCCCTGGCCGTGGCCAGGATCTGTTCGGAAGAGATAGGGCTGGGCGTGAGATCCTCCATCTGCGCCCTCCTCCACGATACCGTCGAAGATACTGACATCACCCTCGAAGATATCGAAAGAGAATTCAGCAGCGAGATCGCCCGCATCGTCGACGGCTTGACAAAGATCTCTAATGTAGTGGATGTCAACGCCTCCCGTCAGGCGGAAAACTTCAAGAAGA
>Ga0302325_10005160_pt1 | contig 29855 bp, 28 predicted proteins | sample Palsa_T0_2_FD_201948 | JGI IMG/M metagenome (GOLD analysis project Ga0302325, IMG submission 201948) | Peat permafrost microbial communities from Stordalen Mire near Abisko, Sweden - Palsa_T0_2 | ecosystem: Environmental > Terrestrial > Soil > Palsa > Peat permafrost | place: Sweden: Abisko...
ACCACCTGCGGCAAGGGATTGGCGCCCCCGGCTACGGTGGTAAACGAAAGCGCCGGCACCGTTTGGAAGGTCTGGGCGGGCGCCACCGGCGCGAACGAGGCGAACAGCAGCATGGCGGGGAAAACCGGCGGCGTTTTCCGCAAGAATAACAATAATGAAGACAAGACGATTCCTCCTGGCCTAGAACGCCCATTACTTGTCCGGGAGCCCTGACGGGTGATAGCATTCCGATAGGCCGCTCTCCACCACTCGCTAAAATTCCTCAGGGCAGTGGACCTACTACGCATTGCGCAAAAGCGCCGGAAAAACCGTCATGCGCTTTCGAAATAATGGAACGGCACACGGATTCAGTCCTGGCGAGGGGGGTGCCACCCCGGCGGAAAGGCGCGCGCTCGACCATCTGTTCAGCCTGACTTACGAGGAACTGCGCCGTCTGGCCTCGACCGTAAAGCGCGGGGATCCGAACGCCACGCTGAGCCCCACGACGCTGGTTCACGAAGCCTGGCTGAAGCTGGCGAATTCGCCGCACCTGGCCGATACGTCCCGGCTGCATTTCAAACGGATCGCCGCGCGCGCCATGCGGCAGCTCCTTGTAGAGGCCGCCCGCCGGCGGCGCGCCCACAAGCGCGGTGGCGGCGAGGGCGTTTTCGTGGTGGCGTTCGACGATTCGTTGGACGAAGCCGCCTCAAGCGGAGACGAACTGCTGGCCCTGGACGGTGCGCTGGACGATTTGGCGCGCATGAGCCCTCGCCAGGCCATGCTGGTGGAGAGCCGCTTCTTCGGAGGGTTGGACATCGGCGAAACGGCGGCCCTGTTGGATGTATCGGAAGCCACCGTCCTGCGCGATTGGCGGGCGGCCAAGGCTTGGCTGGCGCATGAGCTGCGCCGGGCGGGTTGACCGGCAAGTTGTCCGGAATCGAAATGGATAGCGCGCGTTGGGATCGAATCCAAACGTTGTTTCACGAAGCGGCGGACCTGCCCGAGCGCCAGCGCCGTAATTTCCTTCAGGATGCTTGCCAGGACGACAACGGTCTGGTGGCGGACGTGTTCGCCCTGCTGGAGGAGGATTCGCTGGGCGGATCACTCCTGGACGGGGACGTAGCGCACCTGGCGCAGGGTATTCTCTGCAACGGCGCCGCCGCGCCGATCGCCCCCAAGGATTTCGGCCCTTACCGCCTCGGCAGCCTGCTCGGGGAGGGCGGCATGGGCGTGGTGTATCTGGCCGAGCGCCACGACCTGGGCAGTCTGGTGGCCATCAAAATCCTGCGGGATGCCTGGCTTTCGCCAGCCCGGCGGGAACGCTTCCTCAGCGAGCAGCGCACCCTGGCGCAACTGAATCATCCGTTCATCGCGCGGCTCTACGACGCGGACACCCTGGTGGACGGAACCCCCTGGTTCGCCATGGAGTACGTGGATGGCTTGCCGCTCACCGAGTACTGTTGGCGGCGCCAGTCGTCCATCCGGGAGCGCTTGCAATCGTTCCGTTCGGTGTGCGAGGCGGTGCAACACGCGCACCAGCTTGCCATCATCCATCGGGACCTAAAGCCGTCCAATATCCTGGTGAAGGCCGATGGAACCGTCAGGCTGCTGGACTTTGGCATCGCCAAGCAACTGGACAGCCCGGATAAGCCGGTGGTTCGGACCGTCGCGGGCTTAAGGCTGATGACGCCCGCGTACGCGGCGCCGGAGCAGGTCCGGGGCGAGGCGGAGGCCGTCTATACCGACGTTTATTCGCTGGGAGCGATCCTGTATGAGATGCTGGCGGGCCGGCTTCCGCGCGATGCTTCCGGGGGCCAGCCGGAAACGCCTTCGGTGGCGGCCCGGCGCGCGGCGGAGTTACCTAGCCTAAGCTCGCGGATTGCCGCCGCGAGCAAGACCGCATGGGCCGATCTGGACGTGCTGTGCCTCACCGCCATGCACCAGGAATCCGAGCGCAGATACCGGTCGGTGGAGGCGTTGATCCGCGATATCGACCACTACTTAAAGGGTGAACCGTTGAAGGCGCGGCCGGACAGCGCGCGCTACCGAGTAGGCAAATTCGTGCGCCGCAACCGGCGCGCTCTAGCCGTGTCGCTGGTGGTATTCACAGTTATGGCGGGCTTAGTCGCCTTTTTCACCCTGAGGCTGGCGGCGGCGCATCATCGGACGCTTGCCGAGGCGGCCCGTACACAACGCATCCAGCGTTTCATGCTCAATTTGTTTGGCGATCAAACCGCCGGTCCCTCCGATAGTCTGCGCGTGGTGACGTTGTTGGACCGGGGCGTCGAGGAGGCGCGCATCCTGGACCGGGAGCCGGATGTGCAGGCCGCACTCTATCAGACGCTGGGGGGCATTTACCAGGAACTGGGCAAGCTGGATCGGGCGGACGCGCTGCTGGGTTCCGCTTTGGAGCGGCGGCGCGCGATTTATGGCTACGACCACGCCGAAGTAGCGGAGAGCCTGGTAGCGCTGGGGCTATTGCGGGTCAACCAGGCGCGGCTCGACGAAGCCGAACGGCTGGTCCGCCGAGGGTTTGAAATGAGCCGGCGGATTCTTCCGGCCGGCGATCCGGCGACGGCACGTGCCACCTCCGCTTTGGGTAAAGTGTTGGAACACCGCGGAAGGTACCCGCAGGCCATCACCTTGCTCGAGGAAGCCATAAAGCTGCAATCGGCCTCCGGCGCGCAGGCTGCCGACCTTGGGGACAGTGTGAGCGAGTTGGCGAACACGCAGTTCTATCTGGGCCACTACGATATCTCCGATTCCTTGAACCGGCGCCTGCTGGCGATGCACCGCCAAATATACGGTGGGCGCCACCCGCTGGTCGCGGACGATTTGATCAACCTGAGCGCGATCCAATACAATCTGGGGCATTACCCGGAAGCCGAAACGTTCGCGCGGCAGGCGCTCGACATCAACCAGTCCTGGTATGGCAAGGATCATCCCGAGGTCGCCGCCAGCCTGACTTTCCTGGGGCAGGCGCTGGGCCGCGAAGGGCGCTATAACGAGGCGGAAGACGCGCTGCAACGATCGCTGGCGATTCAGGAGGAGGTCTATGGGATGGTGCACAACCGGGTTGCCCTGACGCTCAACGAGTTGGGGAATGTCGAGCTGAAGTGCGGGAAGCTGGATCGGGCGGAGGCGCGATTCCGCCGCGCGGTGGATATCTATCGGGCGGCGAATGGCGACCGCCATTATTCGGTGGCCGTGGCATTGAGCAATTTGGGCGGCGTGTATCTGGAAAGGAAGCAATACGCGCGTGCGGAGCGGCTACTGAGAGAAGCGATCGTACGCTTCACCGAAGCGCTGTCCGCCGATCACCTGAACACCGGCGTGGCCCAAATGAGGCTGGGACGCGCGCTCTTGCGCGAGCACCGCTGCGGCGAGGCGGAAACTCACCTTCTGGCGGGCTATGCCATCGTCGGCAAGCAAACCAGCCCCGCGATCAGTTGGCTGCAGACCGCGCGGCAGGATCTTGTAACGCTGTATGACGAGTCGGGCCAGCCGGAGAAGCTTGCGCGATTTCGTGCCGCCGGTCGCGTGGCGCTGCAGTAGAATTGCGCGCCGGCAGGCGCTCCGGCAATCGCCTGCTATACTGCTGCCTGAGACATGTCCTATGGCGGAAAACTGTACGCGGCGGTGCTGGCCGCCGCCGGCGCTATTCTCACCTACCAACTCTTCATTCCGCCAATCGTGGGGCTGGCGGATCAAGGCGACTTTATCCGCACCATCGGCCGGTTTGGGTACGGGCCGCAGCACCACGGCAGCCTTGAATATGTCTATGTCGAGCCTACGTTCATCCCCGATCCGCGCTACCGTTCGACTTACTGGGAGCAGGCTAACAGCGAATACATATTCGTGGGCGCCGCGCTGCTGCTGAACAAGCTGGTCTCCAAGGATGGCCTGCTGGACATCACTGTCGCCGGATTCGTCCACTTACTGGCTTTCATGGCGGCCTTCGCGCGGCTGCTGTGGGTGGTGCGGCGCGACCGAGCCTACGCGCTTCTTTGGATCGGCGCGCTGGTGGCGTTGACGGATGTTGGGTATGCCGCGTACTGGAACTCGTTCTACGCCGAGCCGGCTTCCTGCATCTTCTTCCTGCTGCTGCTGGCGGAAGCCGTGGAGATCTCAAGAGCCGGCCGGACCGGCCTGGCGGGTATCCTGCGATGGTCGTTGTGGTCGGTCCTGTGGATATTGGCGAAGCCTCAAAACGCGCCAATCGGGCTGATTCTGGGCGTATTCACCTTCCGGCTGGGGATGTGGACGCAGTCCAAAACGGCCCGCTTAGTTGCTCTTGTGGGCGGGTGCGCCTTGTTCGGATGCGCGGCGTTCAACGTGAGCACGATGCCGAACGTCGGGCGGCAGGCAAATACATACGGCATGGTCTTCTCGGGCATCCTTGCCGATTCGAAGAATCCGGCGGCGGACCTGCGGGTGCTGGGTCTTGATCCGCAGCTCGCCAAGTACGCAGGCACTGGCGCATGGAGCGCCGGGACCGATTTCCCGGAGGTAGCCGCCTCCGGAGTGCTGCAGCGCGTGAACACCTTTACGGTGCTGCGCTTCTACCTGCTGCGGCCGGCGCGGATGTGGCGGCGCCTGCACCGGCTGCTGCCGACGATTACCTACTTGCGCTGGCACGGGTACGGGAATTTCGAGCCATCCGCCGGGTTGCCACCATCCGCACAGAGCCGGGCGTTCACCCTGTGGAGCGGTTTTCACGAACACGTTTTGCCGCCGGTGAATCAATGGATCGTCTTCGCGCTGGCGGGCTGGCCGCTGCTGGCCGCCGGGAGATGGCTCCGCGGCCGGGACATCGTGCTGCGCAGGCGATTGGAACTGATCGCGCTTCTTCCGGTCTGCTGTCTGGCGGCATTGTTCAGCGCTGTGTACGGCGATGCATTCGACGCGATCAAGCACATGTACCTGTTCAACCTCTTACTGGATACGTGCATGCTTTACGCTGCGTCAGTGGGATGGAATCTTATACAGCCCCAGTGCGCCAACCTTCGCAGTAGGCGGCATGCAGGTCGGCCGATATTTCGGCTTCCGATCTAGGGGAGCGCAACAGGAGCCTCGCCAAGTTCAATTGCGTTCCCGGAGCCACGCTGACTTTGGGGCATACGCACCAAAGCTGCGTTTAATCACATCCACGTTCAATCCGACACCGCCGGCGGCTGGGCCGGCTTCTGACTTCTGCCTTCTCTCTTCTGCGCTATTCTGGAATTTACCATGCCGGTTCCCACCCCGGGGCGCGAGGGCGAGGCCGCGTCGCTGGTCCTTCAGGAGCTTTCCGCGGAAGTCCCTCCCGCAGGCGATCCGCACGGTCTCAAACAAACCTTCCGCGCGTTACGCCACCGCAATTTCCGGTTGTTCGCGGCCGGCCAAATCGTTTCGTTGGTCGGCACATGGATGCAGACCGTGGCCCAAGCCTGGCTAGTCTACCGCCTGACGCATTCGGAATTGTTGTTGGGCACGGCTTGGTTCTGCACCCAAATCCCGGTGTTTGCGTTTGGCGCGTTGGGAGGGCTGGCGGCCGATCGGTATTCGCGGCACCGGCTGGTGGTGGTGACCCAGATCCTTTCCATGTTCCAGGCGCTGGCGCTGGCAGCGCTCACCCTCAGCGGCAAAGTGCAGGTGCCGCAAATTATGGTGCTGGCCGTGGTGCTGGGAACGATTAACGCGTTCGATATGCCGGGCCGCCAGTCGCTGATTATCGAGATGACCAGCAAGGACGACCTGCTGAATGCCATTTCACTGAATTCAGCGATCTTCAACGGCGCGCGCGTGGTGGGACCGGCCGTCGCGGGATTGTTGGTAGCGGCTTTCGGAGAGGGCGTCTGCTTCCTGCTGAACGGCGTCAGTTTTCTGGCCGTGATCGGCTGCCTGCTGGCGATGCGGTTGCCCAAGTTCCAACGGCGCGCGCAGGATTCGCCTTGGGCGCACCTGGCTGCGGGCTTCAAGTACGTGCATGGCCACCGCGCCGTGCGCACGTTACTGGGTATGATGGCCGCCATCACTATTGCGGGCATGCCCGCCCTGGTCCTAATGCCGTTCTTTGCGGACGCCATCTTTCACCGCGGCTCGCGCGGCATGGGGATCCTAATGGGGGCGATGGGCGCTGGAGCCGTGGCCGGCACGCTGGTGCTGGCATGGCGGGCGCGCCTATCCACCTTGCCCCAGGTGATCTTCCGGAGCGCGCTCCTGCTGGGCGCCGGTTTCTGCTTCTTCGCGTGGTCGAATGTTTTCTATTACTCGCTGGCGGCGATGCCGCTGATCGGATATAGTGTGATGCGCCAGATGGCTTCGGCCAATACTTTGATCCAGACCTTGATTCCGGATGAATTCCGCGGGCGCACCATGGCTTTCTACACCATGACAGTGGTCGGCCTGGGTCCCGTCGGCAGCTTGGCGGCCGGAGCGCTGGCGCACGCCTATGGCGCTCGGCTGACCGTATTCGCCGGAGGAGCGCTGGCCATGACTGCCGCCGGCATTTTTAGGATGAAGTGGCACGTATTCAGGGAGGTGCTGTAGCATGGCGGTCCGCATCAAGGCGCTCGTTCTGGTTGCCCTCGCTCTTCTCGTGGTCGCTGCGGCTGGCGCGCAATCCGGCGTGGAGGTTAGCCAGACCCGCGAAATCTTCAGCGAGATCGGCGGCATCCTGCAGGACCTGCACGATATCACCGGCTTCAAGATCAAGCATCGTGTGCCAGCCGAGATCATCACCCGCGACAAGGTGAAGGAGTTCCTGCAACAGCGGATGAAGGAAGCCAGTTCGCCCGAAGAAATCCGGGTGGAGGAACTGACACTCAAGAAGTTCGGACTTGTGCCGCAGGATTTTGACCTGGCTAAGAATACTGTCGACTTGTTGACGGAGCAGGCGGCGGCTTTCTACGATTTCCACCGCAAGCGAATGTTCATCACCGATTGGACGCCATCGGCCACGCGCGAACCCGCCCTGGTGCACGAGCTGGGGCATGCGCTGGCGGATCAAAACGTGAACCTGGATAAGTTCATCAAGCAGGGCCAGAAGAGCGATGACGGTTCGATGGCGCGGCTGGCCGTCATGGAGGGGCAAGCCTCCTGGCTGATGGCAGAATACCTGGCGCGCAAGGCGGGTCAATCGCTGGCTACCTCGCCAGCCCTGCTGGATACCATGTCGCATTCGATCGAATCCGGCGCCGGCGAGTTTCCGGTTTTCGAGAGCGAGCCGCTGTATTTGCGGGAGACGCTCACATTTCCTTACAGTCGGGGTTTGTTGTTCCAGAATGCCGTATACCTGCGCATGAAGCAGAAATCATTCGCGGAGGTATTTCGCAAGCCGCCTGTGTCCACCCAGCAAATCCTGCACCCAGATACCTATTTTTCGAGCTTGGAGCCTGCCCGTCCAGCGTTGCCGCAGCTTCCGGATACCCATGGATACAAGCGGATTGCGGACGGCACCATGGGGGAATTGGATCATTCCGTCCTGCTGGAGCAGTATGCCGGTCGCGAGGCGTCCGCGGCAGTTTCGCCGCATTGGCGGGGAGGCGCGTACGCGCTGCTGGAGCACCGCTCGCCGGAAAGGGTGGTCCTGCTGTATGCAGTCGAGTGGGACGATGCTGCGTCGGCCGGGCGGTATTTCGGGCTGTACCGCAAGGTGCTGGAAAAGAAATGGAAGCGTCTGGCGATCGAATCCGAAAGCCCCACGACGCTCACGGGTACCGGCGATGACGGGCACTTTCTGGTGCAGTTGTCGGGTAATGTGGTGACCAGCTTGGAAGGCGCGGAAGATGTCGTGGCGCCCGTGCGCTAAACTGTGGAAATATGCCGAGTCGTGGTGTGTTCCTTACAATCGCCTGGGTTTGTTTGACTATGGCGAAGGCCGCGGAAGTGCCGCGGCCTTCTCCGGATTTCGCAATCCACATGCTTGGCGGACAGCAGATCCGGGTGAGCCAGTATAAGGGCAAGGTATGCGCCTTGGCGTTCATCCTGACCACATGCCCGCATTGCCAGAAGACTGTCGGGTATCTTTCCACCATGCAGAACGAATACGGTGCGCGCGGTTTCCAGGTGCTGGCCAGCGCCATCGAAGACATGGCGGCGATGAACGTGCCGGATTTTGTCAAGCGCTTTCAGCCTCCCTTTCCGGTGGGGTTCAGTAATCAGAACGAGGTGCAGGAATACTTGCAACATCCGGTGATTTTCCGGCTGCTGATGCCGCAGCTCGTATTCATCGACCGCAAGGGGACCATCCGGGCGCAGTTTGGGGGCGACGACAAATTCTTCGCCGAGGACCAGGACAAGCACATCAGGGAGCAGATCGAGGTTTTGCTGAAAGAGGGGCCGGCCTCAAGCAAGAAGCATGCGACTGTTGCCACGTTCAAGAAAAACTTCACCAACGTCACCAGATGGTGATATGATATGGATATGAAGCGAGCAACGATCACGATTGGCGGAGACTTGGAGAAGGCGCTCCAGTCCTACACGAGCCGGCAGGAAGTCGCCCCAAGCTTTACAGCGCTGGTGCAGGCGGCGCTCCGGGAATACCTGGCGCGCAGGGGCGCGGCGGCGCCCGCGCATCCCCTTCGCATAACTCCGGCAAGTAAAGGCAGCGGAAAGTCCGATATAAGCCAGCGGCATGACCGCTACTTCGCCGCCGATGCCTAAACCCGTTCTTGCCGACACGGGCCCGCTGTATGCGCTGGCCGATCCTTCGGACCAGTATCATACGGATGCCCAAGAACAGCTTGAGCGGTTGACGGCAGCCGGCCGCTTCGTGGCCATCACATATTCGACCCTCGCCGAATCCTATACTTTGGTTCTTCGGCGGCTGGGCATGGCCTATGCGCACGTGTGGCTTCAAGAGATCTTGGATGGCTCCGCCATGATCAATCCGGAGCCAGGCGATTACCTTCAAGCCTCAGGCCTGATGGTGGCCTACACGGACCAGCCGCTCACGATGTTCGACGCCGTAGCGGCTGCGGTTGCGGAGCGGCTGAGCCTAGCCGTGTGGACCTACGATCACCACTTCGATCTGATGGGATCGAAACGTTGGCAGTAGCCGCCGCAACCCGGATTATAATCGGCCAATGCCCAATTTGCTTCGCCGGCTGCTGCTGCTGATTGTTCCCCTCGCACTTGCGCTCGATTCCACTGCACAGGCGCCAGACGCGCTGACCGCCGACGATTGCGCGCGTGCCGAGAAGTTCATGGGGTACAATGCGAACCCGCTGGTGTATCACGCGGTGCACCCGGCATGGACCGCAGGCGAACTTCTGTGGTACCGCGACACCGGCGCAGATGGCGCGCGCTTCGTGCTCTTCGACCCCGCCAAGCTCACCAAAGAACCGGCCTTCGAGCATGCCAAGCTCGCCGCCGCCCTCTCGGCGGCAGGCGGGCGGAAGTACGAGGCGCATAAGCTGCCGTTCAACGCCATTGAGGTATCGGCTGACGGGAAATCGGTTTCATTCAGCGCCGCGGGACGCAGGTACCGGTGTGACCGCGAGCGCAGCCAGTGTGTGGTAGAACCAGGAGGCGCCGCGGCAGGCGGCCGTTTCCGGACCGATGCGCCTTCGCCGGATAAGAAGAAGACGGCCTTCATTCGCGAATATAATCTGTGGGTGCGCGATATCGCAACGGGCAAGGAGACGCAGCTTACCGCCGATGGCGTCAAGGACAACTCCTACGCGCGGGACAATGCCGGTTGGGTGAAGACCGATCGGGCGATCCTGGTGTGGTCGCCCGATTCGAAAAAGATCGCCACTTTCCAGCAGGACCAGCGCAACGTGGGCTAGATGTACCTGGTGGAGACCAAAGAAGGGCATCCCGTGAACGAACTGCAGAAGCAGAAGGAGCAGATCCGCTCCCTCGAAGAGCGGCTGGCAAGGGTGGAAGCAGCGCTAGAAGGAACCGCTGTGACCCACCCGCTGTGGCCCACCCGCGTCCCGTTAAGCGGTCCGAGTGTGATAAACTAACCGCGACCTGGAGGTCACATGCCTACAACCTACGAAAGCCGCTTACTCGTTGCTTGTTTCCTGTGCTCTGTGGCTGTCGCCAGCGCGCAGCAAACCCAGAGCGCCAACACACCTACCGCCGTTCCCAAACTCGTGCATTTTACCGGATCCTTTCACCCCGCGGTGAGTCAGCCTGCCGGGATGATCGGCGCCACTTTCGCGATATATAGCGAGCAGGAAGGCGGCACGCCACTGTGGACCGAAGATCAAAACGTCGAGTTGGACGCCAATGGCAATTACACGGCGCTGCTCGGCGTGACCAAGAACGGAGGGGTACCAACGGAGCTGTTTGCGGGCGGCGAAGCACGCTGGCTGCAGGTGAAATTCTATGCGCCTAGTGAAGTGGATCTGCCACGGGTATTGCTGGTGAGCGTGCCGTATGCGCTGAAAGCCGGCGATGCCGACACGCTAGGGGGCAAGCCCGCGTCGGCTTACCTATTAGCTGGCCTGTCAACTTCCGCGCCGCCATCCGAAGCAGCGCTGCCCACACAACCGGAGACCGCGGTGCCAGTCGGGAAAACGGCGGCCGTGAGGCCGGCCTTTACGACCACCGGAACTACTAATTACATCTCCAAGTTCACCGACACATCCGGCGACGTGGGCAATTCCGTGATGTACCAGAACGGCAACAATATCGGCCTTGGAACGACCGCGGCGGCTATACCGTTTGATATCCGCCCAACCCCTGGCTCTCCGTTTGCGCAGCTCGGAGTGGCGCAGACCGTCGACTATATGACGTTGTTCGCTTCCGATACTTATGGTCCAGCGTTCTACTGGGATCCCACGAAAGCCCTGCGTTTCGGCAAAGGCGGCACAAGTCTGTATAACGCGAATGGATTTGTGGAGTATATGAGGATTCAGCCGAACGGGTACGTGGGTATCGGCACGCAGACGCCCGGGACGACTCTGGAGGTCAATGGCAATGCTCAAGTGGACGGCGGGAGCATATTGGCGAGCGGCGGCGCGCCAGTAATTCAGTTTTTCAACAATGGGTCAAACAACTTTAGCGCGGGCTTGAGTGCCTTGCCACCCAGTACGACCGGGACCCAGGACACGGCCGTTGGATACAGCGCCCTTAAGTCAAACACAACTGGCTGTTGCAACACAGCCACCGGCTCCCAAGCGCTGGCTTCCAGCACCACCGCCTTTGCAAACACGGCCACCGGTTACCAAGCGATGCAGAACACCACGTCAAGTGGCAACACAGCCAGCGGCTACCAAGCGCTGCTCTTCAACACGACCGGGTACAACAACAACGCTACCGGCGCCGGCGCGCTCAACGACAACAACACCGGGGTCAACAACGTGGCCGACGGTAACTCCGCGTTGTACGCGAACAGCGGGAGCTACAGCACGGCCGTAGGGTCCCAAGCGCTGCGTAACAGCACCAGCGGGAACAACAACATCGCCATCGGGTATCAAGCCGGGTTCAGCGTCACCACAGGCAGCAACAACATCCAAATCGGCAACGAGGGCGCTGGCAGTGACAGCGACGCCATCCGTATCGGAACCGCTGGTACCCAGACCACAGCCTTCATCGCGGGCATCTACGGCGTCACTACCAGCGCCAGCAACGCCGTGCCCGTCCTGATCGACTCCAACGGGAACCTCGGGACTATCTCGTCGTCCCGCCGGTACAAGGATGACATCCAGGATATGGCGGACGCCAGCAGCGGGTTGATGCGCCTGCGTCCGGTGACCTTCCGATACAAGAAGCAGTTCAGCGACGGGTCGAAGCCGATCCAGTACGGGCTGATCGCCGAAGAAGTCGCCGAGGTGTATCCGGATCTGGTAGCGCGCACGACAGACGGGCAAATCGAGACGGTGAAGTACCAGGTGCTGGACTCCATGCTGCTGAACGAACTGCAGAAGCAGAACACCACAATTTCGGCGCAAAAAGAGCAGATTGGGGCGCAGGAGCAGCACATCCGGACGCAGGATCAACAGATCCGGTCTCTCGAAGAGCGGCTGGCGAGGGTGGAAGCCGCGCTTGAAGGGAACGTCGCAACCGCAAGTGTCCACACGAGTGTGGACACGGCACGCTGAGAGCGTGCGCCACGGCCATTCAAATTTGCAGGCTGAAGGACTCGCCCAGATACACGCGTTTCACTTCCGGATCGCGTGCCAGCGCCTCTGGACTGCCCGCGCGGAAGATCCGCCCATTATCGATGATGTACGCGCGGTCGGTCACCGCCAGCGTCTCGCGCACGTTGTGGTCGGTCACCAGAATGCCGATGCCGGTCCGCTTCAAATCGAAGATGATGCGCTGCAACTCCAGCACCTGAATGGGATCGATGCCGGAGAACGGCTCGTCCAGCAGCAGGAAACTGGGGCTGATCACCAGCGAGCGGGCGATCTCCACGCGCCGACGCTCGCCGCCGGAGAGCATGTAGCCCTGGCTGCGCCGCACCTTTTCCAGGCCAAGCTGCTCGATCAGGCGGTCCAGGTTCTCGCGCCGCTCGCGGTTGCGCAAGGGCAGCGTTTCCAGGATGGCCATCAGGTTTTCCTCGACGGACAGCTTGCGGAACACGCTGGCCTCCTGCGGCAAGTAGCTGATGCCGCGGCGCGCGCGCTGATACATGGGCAGCGCCGTGATGTCCGTGCCATCCACCAGAATGCAGCCGGAATCGGGGCTGATCAGGCCCACAATCATATAGAACGACGTGGTCTTCCCCGCGCCATTGGCGCCCAGCAGGCCGACCACTTCGCCCTGGTCGACGCTGACGGTTACATCATCCACCACTTTGCGCCCGCGATAAGATTTTGAAATTTCCCTGGTTTCCAGTTTGCTCATTGCGGGTGTTTCTTCTTGATGTGGCTGACGGCCGGCGTGCCGTCCGAGCCTTTCACGAGCAACCGGTCGTCGTCGGAATAATAAGTCAACTCCGTGCCTCGAGTGTTCCCGCGGACGTTGTCGTTCATGGTAGGGTCGCCGCCGCGCAGGACGATCTTATTTTCATCGGTGTAATACTCGGCGTGCTCGCTGGCGCCAGTCCTGGTGCGGATTGGCCCGGTCTGCACGATCTGCACGGCGCCATCGGCGAATGCTTTCTGCAGGCGATTGTCGGCGCCCTCTTCCGCCAGCCAGGACCGCAGATCGACCGCCTTCATCTGTAGACCGGCGCGGTTAAGGAAGACTCCTCCGGAGTAATGCGCCAGGCGGTCCTCATCCGTGTAGATCATGTGCGGCGCCTTCACCAGCGTGAATATTGCCGGCGCCGGATCGGCGGGCTTGGCGGCCGGAGCGGGCGCGGGCGGCGCACCGGCATCCGCCTTGTTATCCTCGCGCGATTGCGTGACCACGTGGCCGTCGGCGATAATCGAGCGCTTCTCGCGGTCGATCTCGACGTAGTCCGCCTGGATGCGGTTGACGCCCTGCCACAGCACCGCATCGCCATCGTATTTGACCAGTTTGTTGTGATTGGACGAAGCCATGGCGCGGGCCACGGCTTGCAAGGGCTCGTCGCCAGACAGCATGGCGGAGTCGCTCTTCTTCTTGGTCTGGTCCGGCAAGCGGCTGGTGTTGACGTGGCCCTCGGCGGTGAAGTTGCCGCTCTTTTCATCGAGCACGATGCGATCGGCGATAGTGTTTCCGGTGCTGTCCCACATGCGCGCGTGCTGGTCCAAAGTAATCCGGTTTTCCACCTGCTCCAGAATGCCGCGGTCCGCGCGCGCTTTGCGGTCGCCCGATTCGTAGGAGAAATCTTCCCACTGTTCCATGCGCGTCAACTGACTGGTTTTCGGATCGAATGCGGCCGAGACATTTTTGCTCACGGTAGTGGTGATGGGATGCTTTTTGGCCAGTTCCTCGGGATTTGGGTCGGTGACGGTGCGGCAGTTGATAGCCTTGAACGACTGGATGCGGTTCTGCGCTCCATAGTCGATCCACATGCGATCGCCGATGAATTTGCGGTGGTGCTGGGCGGCGAGGTTCGGCATGAACTCCAGTTCGCTGGGGGCGTGCGTCTCGATAGCGGCGACTTCGCGCCCGCCGGGCCGCATTTTCATCTGAATGATTTCGCTGCGCAGGATACGGGTCTCGGCGGGGTCGTGGCCCGGCGTCGCCAGTGGTTTCGATTCCAGGAACCCATGGCCGCTGACCAGCGCTAGGGTGAGCGTGCCCTGGCCGTTGTAATCCTCGAACTGCAGGTCCACACGGTCGCCCGTGGCGGTTATCTGCGAGCCTTCCGAATCGGAAGCCAGATGCGCGTGCCCCTCGCCGGTGATCTTTTCCACTTCGCCGGTATCGCCGTAATCGACCGTCAGATGATCGGCGCCGTATTGCAGCTTGCGGCTCGGGTAAGCATCGGTACCATGCGCTTTCTGCGCGTCGACATGATGGATCTTCCCGTCCTCCAGCGCGATGACCGTATCGCCCGCCTCTACGATAGTATTCTCGCGGGTCAGGCGAGCCCACGAATTCAGCCAGATTCCCGCCAGGTTTTCACGGTAGATTACTTGGCCGGCTTCGATCTTCATAGTCTTGGCATGCGGCCCCGGAGGATACCAATGCAGTTCCGCCTGACCGTTCAGGAACAGTTCGCGGGTGCTGGGATCGTAGGATGCGCCAACCGCTTTGCCATCCCCGTTTTCGAACTTGAACGTCGCGGGGCGGTCGGTGTTCGCCTTTCCGCTAGTGCTGTCGAACGTGACGCCCGAGGAGTGGACGGAAACCAAGGTGTGCTTGGGCTGGCCTTCATTCGGCACGGCCAAGGTGATATCCACGGCGCCATCGGAGTAGAGCCGCTTTTGGGATTGATTGTAGTCGGCGTGCGCGCTGTGCACCAGATTGTAAGTGTCCGCATGCATGGAGGGCATGCGCAATTCGACCCGCTCCAGTTCCACTTGGTTGGAATCCTTGGCCTGGCGGGCGTCTTTGGCTGTAATGCGGCAGATGGTGCGGCTTTCCGGCGGCTCGGAGGTCTCGATCCAACTCCAATCCTGGGCAGCGGAACTCAACTCGGCCGCCATGGCAGCGGGCTTCGCCGGAGCCTGGTCGTGCAGTTCCCTTTTCTGGAGCCGATAGGTGGCTGCCACGCCCGCCAGCAACAAGGTAATGGCCACCAGGATGAGCCAGCGCGTGCCTCGCATCGTTACTTCTTATTGTAGCGCCAGGGAGAACAGGCTTCAGCACGGCAGGAATTGTGGGGCGGCCCCCCCGGATCGCGGGCCGACGCCCTCGTCGGCCACTCGCGATTATTGAAAATCTTGGTCTTTCGAAGGAAAGAGCGGGTCCAGGGGGACCCGCGCGGACCAGGGGGTCCGCCCCACAAAACCTGTTACCGCCGCGCTGCCGCAGCCGCGTTAGGTCTCGGGACGGCTTCCGGTGCGGGCACAGGCTTCGCTTCCGCCTCCGGCTTCAGCAGGCCCAGTTGCCGCCGCAACTCCGTGTCGATTCCCACGCGGATATCGGCATTGTCCTTCAAAAACTGGCGCGCGTTTTCGCGGCCCTGCCCGATGCGGTCGCCCTTATAGCTGTACCAGGAACCGCTCTTCTCGATCAAGTTCTGCGCCGCGCCCAAGTCCAGCAGATCGCCTTCCTTCGAAATGCCCTCGCCATAGATGATGTCGAATTCGGCCTCGCGGAACGGCGATGCCACCTTGTTCTTCACCACCTTGACCTTGGTGCGATTTCCCACCACCGCGTCGCCATCCTTAATGGCCGCGATGCGCCGGATATCCACGCGGATCGACGCGTAGAACTTCAAGGCGCGCCCGCCGGTGGTGGTTTCCGGATTGCCGAACATGACCCCGATCTTTTCGCGAATCTGGTTGATAAAGATGAGGCAGGTCTTGGATTTCGAAACCACGCCGGTCAGCTTGCGCAACGCCTGCGACATGAGCCGAGCTTGCAAGCCCATGTGACTGTCGCCCATTTCGCCATCCAACTCGGCTTTGGGCACCAGCGCGGCCACCGAATCCACCACCAGCACGTCGATGGAGCCGGAGGCGATCAGCGCGCCGGTGATTTCCAGCGCCTGCTCGCCGTAATCCGGCTGCGAGACCAACAGGTTGTCCACGTCCACGCCGAGCTTGCGCGCATACGCAGGGTCGAGCGCGTGCTCCACGTCGATGAAGGCCGCCATGCCGCCCTTCTTCTGGGCTTCGGCGACCACCTGCAGCGCGATGGTGGTCTTGCCCGACGACTCCGGACCGTAGATTTCGGTGACGCGGCCGCGCGGGAAGCCGCCCACGCCCAGGGCCGCGTCGAGCGAGATCGATCCCGTGGAAATCACGGCCACCGGAACGATGGCGTCTTTGGAGCCGAGGCGCAGGATGGAGCCTTTGCCGAACTGCTTTTCGATCTGGCCCAGGGTGGCTTCTAATGCGCGGGCGCGTTCTTTGTCGTCCATTATGAGAACTCCTTGAAAAGTGCCGAAGGGAGATTATAGCAGTTTATGCAACTGGGCGAAAGTAAGGCGAAAATCGTAGGCCTAGCGGTATCCTTTGGAGTGGTGGACGCTGCGCCCGAAATCGCGGTCCTGCAGTTGCCTAAGTTCAAGGCCGAGGCCGCGCAGGGGAAGCGCGGGGGCGCGCGGGTCGTCTACTCGAACCTCGTGATCGCCGCGCGCATTTACCTTTTCCGTTGCTATGCGAAAAATGTCAAGACGGATCTGACTCCGAACGAGCAGAAGGAATGGCGGCAAATCGCGGCGCATTTGAAAGGAGCGCAATAGAATGCGAAAGAAAATACCCCCGAAGACGACAGCCTTCGGAGCAGACCTGATCGTAGGAATGAAGCTGGCGTTGGCGCACCAGCGCGGCGAAATCGAACTGGAGCAGATTTTGCCGAAGCCGATCGACGTGAAGGCGATTCGGAAGCGCGTGAAGATGTCGCAGGCCGAATTCTCGCGTGCCTATGGCATCGGCAAACGCGCCTTACAGGGGTGGGAACAGGGCGGCCGTCAGCCGGACTCGGCCGCACGCGCGGACCTCACTATGATCGCGAAGGAGCCGGCCGTAGTGCGCCGCGCCCTGGCTAGTGAGAACGCCCGCGAATAGCTCCGCTTGCGTCCGCAAACCCGCGGCGGTATCCTTTCTTAGTCCACCGCCATACCATGGCCCAGGAGTTTCTATGACCAAGACCGCTACCGCCCTGTTCGCCGCCGCGCTGAGTTTGACCCTCTGGGTCTCCTGCGCGAAAAAGGATTCCGGCCTCGCCGCCGGCCCCGATTTTCAGAAGAAATTCCAGGAGGCTTTGATCGCCGCCAAGCCCGGCGCCGTCATCGAACTGCCGGAAGGCCGCCTGGATATGGACCGGGCGCTTTCGCTATCGGTCGACAACGTCACCATCCGGGGCAAAGGCATCGACAAGACTATCCTTTCGTTCAAGAACCAGAAGACCGGCCCGGCAGGCCTGCAGGTGACCTCCAACGGCTTCACCATCGAGGACCTAGCCATTGAGGACACCAAGGGCGACGCGCTCAAAATCAACGGCGCCAACGGCGTCACCGTGCGGCGCGTGCGCACCGAGTGGACCGGCGGTCCCAGCGACAAAAACGGCTCCTACGGCATCTACCCGGTGCAGTGCAAGAACGTGCTGATCGAGGAATCCGCTTCCATCGGCGCAGCCGACGCCGGCATCTACGTGGGCCAGTCGAGCAATATCATCGTGCGCCGCAGCCGCGCCGAGGCGAACGTAGCCGGCATTGAGATCGAGAATTCGCAGTTCGCCGACGTCTACGAGAACAAGTCCACGCACAACACTGGCGGCATCCTGGTGTTCAACCTGCCCGACTTGCCGGTAAAGGGCGGCGGCAACACGCGCGTGTTCAATAACGAAATCGTCGAGAACAACACGCAGAATTTCGGCGCCAAAGGGAGCATGGTGGCCAAGGTGCCCACCGGCACGGGCGTCATCGTGCTGGCCACCAATCACGTCGAGGTCTTCAAGAACACCATCAAGGACAACAACACCACCAATATTTCCGTGATCAGCTACTTCACCACGGGCAATCCCATGAACGACGCGACCTACTATCCGTTTCCGGAAGCCATCTACGTCCACGACAACACGATTTCCGGAGGCGGAACGGCGCCCAGCGGTGAGTACGCCGATGTGCTGGCGCCGGTGGTCGGCAAGCCCATGCCGGCGATTCTGTTTGACGGAATTGTGAATCCGCAGAAGCTGGCAGCCGGCAAGCGCCTGCCCGACGACCTGCGGATCTGCATTCAGAATAATGGGGACGCCAACTTCATGAATTACGATGCGGGCGGCCATTTCAAGCACGTCAGCCGCGACCTGAAGCCGTACAACTGTTCGCTGACGCCGCTATCCGCCGTCAATCTGCCCGCGCCCGCGGCTGGCGCTCCGGCCGGAGGCAATTAGTTGTATTTCCGCTCATCCTGGAGGGCGGGCAATCTTGCCCGCAGCCGCCTTTCAGGCGGCTCTTTTGTCCTTGCCATAACCCTCGTCTTCACCGCGTGTGGCAGCCGAAGCGTGCGCCCGCAGCTAGCCGAGCCATTCCCGACTAAGCTCTCCGGTTGGCGGCTCTTTACCGGCAATCCCGCCGCCCTGAAGCCAAACGCCGGAGTGGTCCCCTACGATCTCAACACGCCGCTCTTCTCCGACTACGCAACTAAGTACCGGTTTGTCTGGATGCCGCCCGGCACTTCGGCAACTTACAGTGACACGGAGGCGTTCGACTTCCCCGTAGGCACCATCTTCTCGAAGACTTTCGCCTTTCCCGACGCCGACCAAGGCGGCAAGCAGCGCATCATCGAGACACGTCTGCTGGTGAACAGCCAGTCCGGCTGGGTCACTCTGCCCTATGTGTGGAACGCGGCCCAAAACGAAGCTGCCCTCGATGTGGCTGCCGACCCAGCCACCGTACACTGGGTTCACCCATCCGGTGCACGTTACACCATCGACTATGTGATCCCGAACACTAATCAGTGCAAAGGCTGTCACGACAGGTCCAAAGTAGTTACGCCGATCGGTCCCAAGGCGCGCAATCTCAATAAAGATTTCAACTATCCCGAAGGCCGCTTCAACCAGCTCGCCTACTGGACCAAGATAGGCTATCTGAAGGGCGCGCCGCCGCCGGACCGCGCGCCGAAGCTGGCTGTGTGGGACGATCCATCGAGCGGCAGTATGGACGCCCGCGCGCGTGCCTACCTGGAGGTCAACTGCGCGCATTGTCACAATCCCCGCGGCCCGGCCAACACCACGGGCCTCTACCTTCTGGCCGCGCAGACAGATCCCATGCGTCTGGGTCTGTGCAAAGTACCGGTTTCGGCGGGGCAGGGATCTGGGGATCTGCTGTTCGATGTGGTACAGGGCAAGCCCGAGGAATCCATCCTGGTGCATCGCATGGAGTCGACCACTCCTAAAATAATGATGCCGGAGTTAGGCCGCACCATGGTTCACCAGGAGGGCGTGGCCCTGATTCGCGAGTGGATCGCCTCGATGCAGGGAAGTTGCAATGCGGGAAAATCCGGGCACCTTTAGCTGGCACCGATCCCAGCCTTTATAAGCCTGGAGCACTTCGCATCAAGCGTCCAGCGGATTGGACCATTTCAAGCCGGGGAAGCGGGTGAAACCGCGATCGTTAGTGTATAGGACCGCGCCGTGCTCGATGGCCAGCGCCGCCAGGTGGGCATCGGTGACCAATCGGCCTTTGGCCTGACCCGCCGGCAGGATTGTTCTGAGGATTTCCCAATGCCGCGCGGTCGGCGCGGCGATGCCGACATTGGGACTATTGAGCCACTCTTGCACGATAGCGATGGCTTCGTCCAAAGACAGCGGGCGCGCCAGTATCGCAGGCTGGGTCGTCAGGCGCAGGAAAGCCAGGATCACAACCCAGGCGAGACGCACCGGTTCGCCTGTTGAAAATGCCTCCTGCAGCCATTTTCGAGCGGTCGCGTGCCGGCTCGAATTGGCATCGTAAGCGTACAGCAGGATGTTGGCATCGACCATGATCATCGGTGCAACGGCCCTTCGGCCTGCTCGATGAGTTCCTCGACGTTGTCGTACGAAAAGCCAGGCTTAAGTCCTAAAGGCCGCGCCCGGACGACAAAGGGCTTCGCCGGTTTCATTTGGGCCTGAGCGTCCAGCCCAAGGCGCAGGTAATGATTCACGGCCTCCTTGAATGACTTGCCATTCTTCCGCACTTCCCGATCAAGCTTGGCTTTTACGTCGTCGTCCAGGGTTAAGGTGGTTCGCACATCATGATGATAGCCGAGTAGCATCATGATGTCAATCATGAATCGTGGGGTGCGCGACAAGGAAGTGGAGGTTGGCGCGATTCATCGACAAAACGGCCAATTGCGCGCTTGCGCCAGACGGCGGCGGTAGCCAACCGCCGCGCAGGCTGCCAGCCCGCCCCACATGATCATCCGACTATAATAATCGTGAACTCATATGCGACTTTACCGATTAGCATTCGTCATATCCGCGCTGGCCTGGGGACAGGCGTTTGCGCAACCGCCCAAGCCGCCAAAAGCCCAAGGCCCGTGGATGGACAAAACGCTGTCGCCCGATAAACGCGCCGACTTGGTTATCGCGCAGATGACGCTGAATGAGAAGATCCAACTGGTCCATGGCACCGGCTGGGGCGCCCTGCGGCCCGGCGAACCGATTCCGCCGGGGTCGAACAAAGGTGCGGGTTTCGTGCCCGGCATCGAGCGGTTGGGCATTCCGGCCATCAACATGGCGGATTCCGCGGTCGGGGTCCGCATGGCCGCGGTGGAAAGCCGCTACGCCACGCTGCTCCCCTCTACGCTCGGCGCGGCGGCCAGCTTCGATCCGCAAGCGGCGTATCTGTATGGCTCGGTGATCGGCCGCGAGCTACGCGACCAGGGTTTCAACATGTCCATCGGCGGCGGCGTCGATCTCATCCGCGAACCCCGCAACGGGCGCAATTTCGAATATGCCGGCGAAGATCCCATCCTGGCTGGAACCATGGCGGGCCAACTCATGAAGGGTTTGCAGGCGCAGCAGGTGATGGGCGACATCAAGCATTACGCATTCAACGACCAGGAAACCGGGCGCAATATCCTGAATGTGATCCTCGACAAACGGGCCATGCGGGAAACCGATCTGCTGGCGTTCCAAATCGCCGTGAAGATCGCCCAACCCGCAGGCGTGATGTGCGCGTACAACAAGGTCAACGGCGATTATTCCTGCGAAAACGACTACCTGCTGAACCAGGTGCTGAAGAAAGAGTGGGGCTTTCAGGGCTGGGTGCTCTCGGACTGGGAGGGCACGCACTCGACGACCAAGGCTGCCCTGAACGGACTCGACCAGGAGATGCCGGGCGACCGTTTCTTCGGCGCGCCGCTGGAGAAGGCGGTGGACAGCCGGGAGGTGCCCGAGGCGCGGCTCAACGATATGGTGCATCGGATTCTGCGGAGCATGTTCGCTTGCGGAGTGATCGACAACCCGCCGGTGCGCAGCGTGGTGGATCCCTTCCAGGGACTGGAGGATGCGCAGCACATTGCGGAAGAATCCATCGTGCTGCTGAAGAACGACGGCGATCTGTTGCCGCTGGATGCGGCGCGCGTGCAATCCGTTGCGCTGATCGGATCGCATGCCGACGTGGGCGTTTTGTCCGGCGGGGGTTCCGCGCAGGTGGACCCGCCCGGGGGAGATCCGGCCACCCACCGGAAGGGCGGATCCCCATGGATGCATCCGGTCTGGTTTCCGTCTTCACCACTGAAATATATCCGCGCCCATGCGCCGCAGGCAACCGTGGAATACAACGATGGCGCCGACCCGGCGGCCGCAGCTAAGTTGGCGGAAGCATCGCAAGTGGCCATTGTATTCGTCAACCAATATATGAGCGAGGGACGGGACGCGGCTACGCTCTCCTTGCCCGACAATCAGGATGCGTTGGTGAGCGCTGTGGCGGCGGCCAATCCGCACACCATCGTCGTGATCGAAAGCGGCGGACCGGTTTCCATGCCGTGGGTCGGGAACGTGGCGGGCGTATTGGAAGCCTGGTATCCGGGGATCGGCGGAGCGCAGGCTCTGGCCGCGATCCTGTTTGGCGACGTGAATCCTTCCGCTAAGCTGCCGGTCACTTTCGCCAAGGGCGACGCGGATCTGCCGCATCCGGAGGTGCCGGGTATCGACCTGAAGCCGGCCAACCGGCCACCGCCCTTCGACGTGAAGTACACGGAGGGTCTCAAAGTAGGGTACAAGTGGTTCGAGGCGGAGCACAAGCAACCGCTGTTTCCCTTTGGGTACGGTCTTTCGTACACCACGTTCGCTTATTCGGCTCTGCAGGCGGATGGCGGCGCGCGCACGGTCACTTTCAGGGTGAAGAACACCGGGCGGCGGACCGGCGCCGAAGTCGCGCAGGTTTACGTGATGCTGCCATCCGCGGCGGGCGAGCCTTTCAAGCGCCTCATCGCTTGGGAGAGGGTGCCCTTGAAGGCCGGCGAATCGAAGACGGTCATGCTGCAAATGGACCCGCTCTATCTTTCCATTTTCAACTCGGAGAAGGATGGCTGGGAACTGGTGGCCGGGGATTATAAGGTATTCGCCGGGCCACTGACATCGCCATTCCACATGGGCGAGTAGGTTGTGGGGCAGGATGGCATCCTGCGGCCGATTGTTAATCGGCCTAACTTGCGCTACGAGAATCTTTGCCCCAATCGGGCACTCTGCTTTCGTGCCCGCCTTCCGCGCGCGACGCTTGCCACACTATCACGCCATCGACCAACCCGTTTTCCTCACATGGCGCTTGTACGGCAGCCTTCCCACAAACCGGCATTTCCCTTCCGGAACCACTTCGAGGTCGGGTCAGGTCTTCGTGACCATGGACCGACTTCTCGACAACGCACGAACTGGGCCTCTATACAATTCGCCAGCCGGAGATGGCGGCTATGGTTGTGGAAGCAATTCGTTATCGGCAAGAACAGGGGAGCTATCAAATCCACGCGTACGTCGTGATGGCGAACCACGGTCATCTGCTGATTACTCCGAATGTGGAGGTTTCGCGGATAATGCAGTCCCTCAAACGGTTCACCGCGCGTGAAGGCAACCGAATGCTCGGGCTCGCGGAGCAGCCGTTCTGGCAGGATGAGAGTTATGATCGGCTCGTCCGCGACCAAACCGAGTTCCAGCGGATCGCTCGTTACATCGAGATAAATCCCGTTAAAGCTGGATTGGTTTCCAAGCCGGAGGATTTTCCTTGGTCCAGCGTGGGCCGATTGCCAATCGGCCTGCAGGTTGCCAACCTGCCCCACAAGGCGGAACAAATTTCACTGGATTCTCGTTAAGCAGATTATGAAAACACTGATCTGCCTTTTGCTATTGACGGGATTGACCTTAAGCGCCGGAGAGCTGACCGGCAAATGGAGCGGCAAGTTCGACATCACCACTCCCGATGGGGAACTCAAGCCCGACTCGGCGGTTATGAACCTCAAAGTGGATGGAACCAAGGTTACGGGCACGGCCGGCCCGAACGAGGACCAGCAATGGACCATTCGAAACGGCAAGTTGGAAGCGGGCAAGCTCACGTTTGAGGCCTTGCCGGAAGGCGACGAAGATAAGGGATTGCTCGTTTTCGATCTGGTGTTCGACGGCGATACGATTCGGGGGAGCGTAACCGGCCATGATGGGGACAACAAATTATCGGCCAAAGTGGATTTGAAACGGGTGAGCTGAAAGCGCGCTATACTGGGTAGTTTGAAATAAGATGCCGAAACGTACCTTTCAGCCAAACAATCGCCGGCGCGCGAAGACGCACGGGTTCCGGTCCCGCATGGAAACCAAGAATGGGCGGGCAGTTCTGGCGCGGCGCCGCGCGCGGGGCCGCCACAAACTCACGGTCAGTTCCGAGAGGTAAGCATCCCTGGCTTCACGAAACGCTTCCCGAAACGTGTTCGTCTGTTGCGATCCACGGATTTCCGCAGAGTCTACGACCGGGGTTCCCGTTTTTCGAGCCCCTTCTTTGCGGCGTTCTGCGTGCGGGAGCCGGAATCGAGCGGACCGCGAATCGGTTTCACCACGCCGCGCAAGCTCGGCAAGGCGGTGGTGCGCAACCGCATCAGGCGGCGTGTGCGCGAAGCGGTGCGCCTGCATCTCGAACAATTGAGTCCAGAGTGGTCAATCGTCTTCAATCCCCGGCGCAAAGCGATGGAAGCCCCGTTTCCCGAACTGGAGCGGGAGGTGCAACGTCTCTTTCAGCGGTGCAGCGGGTCGTGATTGCGGCGCTGGGTTTTTATAAGCTATACCTCTCGCCGCTGCTGCCTTCGGCTTGCCGGTTCTATCCGACCTGCTCGGAGTATATGTTGCAGGCGGTCGAGCGGCGGGGAGTCTGGCGGGGCGTTTGGATGGGGACCAAGCGGCTGGCGAGGTGCCATCCCTTTCACGCGGGTGGCGTGGATCCCGTCCGGTAAACACAAAACAGAATGGCTGAACCGAATAGCGGCGGAACGTCTGGCGGTCCGGGCAAACCGAAAGAGTTGTCCATGGAGTTGCGGCTCCTGCTGGCCTTCATCCTGATGGGCGTGGTCCTGTTCGTCACGCCGTATTTCTACAAGACCGTAGCTCCGCCGGTGAAGAAGACGGCGCCCGCCGCCACGAAGAGCGAGCCTGCAACGGCGGCGCCCGGCGCCACTACCGCGCCTGCGGAAACCGCAGCCATCGCTTCCGATACCGCCGATTCCGAAACCGCCGCTCCGCCGGTTGCCGCGCAGAAGGAAGAGACCCACACCGTCGATACAGATCTCTTTCAGGTCGCTTTCAGCAATCGGGGCGGCGTAGTGAAGAGCTGGCTGTTGAAGAAGTACAAAGAGCACAGCGGCGCGCCCTTGCAACTGGTCAATACCGCATCGCACGCCGACCCGCCGGCGGCGCTCTACTTCCCCACACAGAAGCTCGCCCTGGATCTCAATCAGGCGCTCTATGAGGTGCACACCGATGCGGACGGCTTGGCCATCAGCTTCGACTATTCCAATGGCAAGGTGGTGGCGCACAAATCCTTTCAGTTTAGGAAATCCAGCTACTTGCTGGATGTTGCGACGGAGGTAACGGAGGGCGGCAAGCAGCTTCCGCATCAGATCGAGTGGCGGGGCGGGTTCGGCGACATGGCTGCAGTGAACCCGGCGGGCGAGCAGCAAACCCTGCGTTTCGATGTGACCGACGCCAAGCTGATCAAGAGCGCAGCCAAAGCGGCCAAAGACGGTCCAGTCACGGTGACCGGCAACTATTCTTTTGCCGGTATCGAGGATAAGTACTTTGTGGCGGTGGTCCTGCCGGAGCGGGGCGCCACGACGGCCATGAGCACGTTCAGCGATAGCGAGCCCACCGCGCGCGAACCGAAGGAGTTGCCTTTCGCCGGCGCCGCGGTCGGCGACGGCCCGGCGAACCGCTTCTCGCTGTACGTCGGACCCAAGGATATCGACATTCTGCGCGCGGTCAATCCGAGGCTGGAGCAAGTGGTGGATTTCGGCTGGCTCGGCATTCTGGCGAAGCCGCTGTTCCTGATTGTCAATTGGGTTGCCGACCGCGCCATCCACAACTATGGCTGGTCGATCATCCTGGTGACCATCGCGCTCAACTTCGTGCTGTTCCCGTTGAAAATCACCAGCATGAAGTCGATGAAGAAGATGCAGGCGTTGCAGCCGCAGATCGCCGCTATCAATGCCAAGTACAAGGACGTCGGCCTCCGCGACCCGAAAAAGGCGGACCAGAACCAGGAGGTCATGGAGCTATACAAGAAGCACGGCGTGAATCCCATGGGCGGCTGCGTGCCCATGCTGCTGCAAATCCCGTTCTTCATCGCCTTCTATAAAGTGTTCTCGGTGTCGGTGGAGATGCGCGGCGCGAGCTGGCTTTGGGTCACCGACCTTTCGCAGCCGGAAACGCTGGCCATTCACCTGCTGCCCATCATCATGGTTGCCAGCCAGTTCGTGATGCAGAAGATGACTCCCACCACCACGGGAGGCGATCCCAGCCAGCAAAAGATGATGCAGTTCATGCCGCTCATCTTCGGTTTTATGTTCTATAATCTGTCGAGCGGATTGGTACTATACTATTTGACCAGCAACCTGGTGGGCGTCGCGCAGCAGTGGTTCTTCAATCGAACGTCGATTGCAAGCGTGGCCGCACAGTCGGTGCAGCCGCTGAAAAAGAAAAAAGACGGCAGGAAGTAGACGGTGAATCCTCGCAAGTATTCAGTATCGTCGGCGGGTCCGCGCATCGAGCAGTTTCTGCGTTCCGTGCTGGAGCAGGCGGGCTTCCGCATGGATTACGAAATGGCCGACGGGCAGGCCACGGACGACGACTTCGAGACTCCGGACGTTCTAGTGAAATTCAGCGGGCCGGACGTGGAGTACCTGCTGGCGAACCGCGCGGAACTGCTGCTGGCGCTGGAGCACGTGACCATGGAGGCGTTGCGCATGCCCTCCGAGGATCACTCGCGCATTTCGTTCGATGCCAACGACTACCGGCTGCTGCGCATCGAGGAATTGCGGCTGAGCGCCGCGGCGGCGGCCGAGAAGGTGAAGCGCACGGGGCAGCCGTTCCGGTTCAATCCCATGAACAGCCGCGAGCGGCGCGTTATCCATTTAGCGCTGCGGAACGAAACCGAACTGCGCAGCGAATCGAGCGGTACGGGTGGTTTCCGGCACGTGGTGGTGTATCCGGCGGGCATGGCCAGCCTGCCCGATCCTCCGCAGCCGGCATTTGCGCGGCGCGATGGGCCTTATGGCGGCGAACGGCGGGACTTCGGACGAGATCGCGGCGGCCCGGACAGGGGCGCCCGTCCGCAGCGCCGCGGCGCCCCCCGGCGGTAGTTGAACCTCACCGACACCATCGTCGCTATTTCCACGCCTCCCGGACGTTGCGGGATCGGTCTAGTGCGGCTTTCCGGTGCGCGCGCGAGAGAGATCGTCGCAAGGATGGTCCGGTTTGCGGGCGCGCCGGACTGGCGGCCGTGGTCCTGTCAACTGGCCGAGTTGCTGGACGCGCCACATGACAAAGCCCAGGCGGTGGACCAGGTTGTGGTCGCCTTTTTCGCGCGCCCGCGTTCGTACACCGCCGAAGATGTGGTGGAGATTTCGTGTCACGGCGCGCCGGTGGTGCTGCGGCATGCCTTGACGCTAGCGATGGACGCGGGGGCGCGGCTCGCCGAGCCGGGCGAGTTCACCTTACGCGCTTATCTGAATGGCCGCGTCGACCTGCCGCAGGCGGAAGCCGTGCGCGACCTGATCGATTCGACGACGCTATACCAGGCGCGCATCGCCGCGCAACAGGCCGGCGGGTCGGTGTCCCGGCGCATCGGGCCGCTCAAGGAGCAGCTTCTGGAACTGATCGCGCTGCTGGAAGCGGGCATCGACTTCGCGGAGGACGATGTGAGCGTGGCGCCCGCAGCCGAAATCTTGCGGCGGTTGCAGCCGGTCCGCGCGGGCGTTTCCAGGCTGGCGGACAGCTTTGCCTTTGGGGGCTTGGTGCGCGCGGGCCTGACGCTAGCCATCGTGGGGCGGCCCAACGTGGGCAAAAGCAGCCTGTTCAACCGCCTGCTGGAGCAGGACCGCGCCATCGTCACGGACATTCCCGGCACCACGCGCGATGTGGTGTCGGAGGTGGCCGCGATTCACGGCATCCCGGTGAAGCTGTTCGATACGGCGGGCATTCGCGAGGCGCAGGGGCTGGTTGAGACGCTGGGCATCGAGCGCAGTTTCCAGGCCATGGCGGATGCCGATTTGACGCTGGTGGTGGTGGATCTGTCGTTGCCGGTCGCCGAACATGATCGCGAGTTGATGGCACGCGCACGCGACCAAGGCCGCTGGATACTGGTGGGCAACAAGTGCGATCTGCCGCGCCGCGCGGAGCCGGTCGTGCAAATGCAGCCGGTTTCGGCGCTTACCGGCGAAGGGATCGAAGTCCTGCGCGAGGCGGTGTTCCGCGCCGTGGCGCCGGCGCAGGGCGGCGAACTGGAGACGGGCTTCATCACCAGCTTGCGTCATGAACGGCTACTGCGGGAATCGCTGGAGTATCTGGAGAAGGCGGCCGCGGCGGTGGCGGGGAATGTGCCGCATGAGATGCTGCTGCTGGATCTCTACAGCGCGCTGCGGCCGATCGACGCGATTACGGGCGCTACTACCGCGGACGATATCCTCAACCGCATTTTTTCGACGTTTTGTATTGGAAAGTGATGGCGGGTCGGTGCTTCCGCCTGTCTATGGCACTATGGCAGACTGAATCACAGTGTCAAAGCGGCTTTGGAAGCCCGTCAACGTTGTCGCCGGCATGCGAGATCCGAAGACGACCCGGCTTTTCTCGCCTTCGACCCAGGTTGTATACTCAGCCATTTGCTGTCCGTTCCTCAGATAGTCGGCGATCCCACTGAGAGCTGGCTTCCCGCCGATGTTGGTCTGCAGAACGCTTTCGGACCGGTACTTGTAGGCCTCAAAATTGTTGCGATCCTTCATCCTGTTATCGATGCGCCTGTTCAGCAGGGCGGGAATATCGGCCGCATCGACCGTTCGCGCCTTCATCCATACAGTGGCGATCACGTTCGAAACAGTGTCTCTGATCAGGACAGACTGCGCGCCGCCGGGATCCCACACCTGGCTCACGATGACCCAGTCGGTCGGCAAAGTGAACTGAACGCCCGTCCGGTTGTGATGATAAACACCGTTCTCGAACGTGCCCATCGATTGGCCTTTAGCGGAGGTCTGCGCCTGGGCCGGTATCGCCGCCGCGATCAGCGGAAGAAGCGCCAAAATGCGGAACCGCTTAGTCATGGATACACACCTACCTCTAGGGATTATAACGTAAGGCTGGTGCGCAGGTTACAGCCGTTTCCATGTGCGTGACGCGATTTCGGCCTGGCGTTTGGCTTCATAAAGCGCGCGATCGGCGGCTTCGACGCCCGACTCAGCGCTGGCAGCGCATGCGAGGCTGGCAAACAGGAAGCCGAACTGTAAGAACGTCGGGAATGCGCGCATCGCGCCACGTATCCTATCGGCGGATTGTTCCGGGACGAATAGCCAGAGGCGCGACCAGGGGTCGCGCGCGGACGGGGGCGACCGCCCCACTTTGGCACTCTCTAGGGCGTTAATTTGCCCAGGATGACCGGCCCGCGGGCTCCCGTGGCCGAGGGCAGGTTGGATGGTTTGCGGCGCCAGGTCCGGTAGGCGAGGATGGCGAAGGCTATGGCTTCCTTGGCATCCACATCGATGCCGTAGTCCGCCGAGGTTGCCACGGCCACTCCAGGCAGGAAAGCGGCCAGGTGCGACAGGATTTGGGGATTGTGCGCGCCGCCTCCCGATACGATCAACTCGTCGGGCGCGAAGGGCGTGACCGCCATTGCAATTGTTGCCGCGGTGAGCACAGTGGCGGTCGAGATCAGGTCCGGAAGCGGCAGGCCGGTCTGCTTCAGGCGCGCCACGAATTCCGCGCCGTACTGTTCGCGGCCGGCGCTCTTGGGCGGCTTCTTGCGGTAATACGGATCGGCCAGCAAATCGTCAAGCAGCGGGCGATTCAGAATGCCTTGCGCGGCGATGCGGCCGCCGCGGTCGAGCTTTTGGCGGCCCTGGGTGTACTCATGCGTGAGGGCATCAACGACCATATTGCCGGGGCCGGTATCGAAGGCGATGCCGGACGGAATCACGGTGATGTTGGCGATGCCGCCGATATTCAGGGCGACACGCGTGCGGCGCGGATGGCTGAACAGCAGGCGGTCGACAAATGGAACCAGCGGCGCGCCCTGGCCTCCGGCGGCGATATCGCGCGTGCGGAAATCGGAGACCACCGGGACCCCGGTGCGCTCCGCGATCACGGCGGCTTCGCCGATTTGCAAAGTGCTGGCGCCGCCTTCGTGATAGATGGTCTGGCCGTGGCAGCCGATGAGCGCTACGGGGCCGAAGCGGCGGCAGGCGCGCAGGACGGCGCGGGCATAGAGTTCGCCCAACTGAAAATTGAGC
>Ga0302325_10005162_pt1 | contig 29851 bp, 20 predicted proteins | sample Palsa_T0_2_FD_201948 | JGI IMG/M metagenome (GOLD analysis project Ga0302325, IMG submission 201948) | Peat permafrost microbial communities from Stordalen Mire near Abisko, Sweden - Palsa_T0_2 | ecosystem: Environmental > Terrestrial > Soil > Palsa > Peat permafrost | place: Sweden: Abisko...
AATGTGCCCTGTGGTGCGGCCTACTTGATGAACAACGTCTCGCGAAGCTGATCGCGAGCCACGAACGATTTCATGGTGCGGTAACGGCCAAAAAGATCCTGAATCTCACGGTTCTGATAAACGCGCTGGGCCGGGCAAAGGACCGGCGCGGAAATCATTTGCAAAGTGCTTGAGTCGGCCACTCGATAGCGTTGAAAACCTTCCGGTTTTTTGCTGTGAAACATCGCCAGGAGGACTCCCCCTGGCCGCAACAATTCGGTAAGAGCCAGCACCGTCTTGGTGGCCATCGCGGGTTCCAGGTAATCCAGCAAATCCCAAAGCAGGACGGCGTCAAAAGATGCGACGGGATATTCGAGATTAGACCTCAGGAATCGGTCGGCACGCCCTGCCGGGGTAACATCGAGCGAATCCGGAGTACGTGTCGCTTGCCGGATTTCTCCTTCTTCTTTGACCAGAAAGTCTTTCCAAGCCCGCAACAAATCCTCGGATGTAACTCGAAAGCCGCGCTCAATAAAGAAGCTGAGGGTGGTCTGCCAGGCAGCCCCCAGGTCGAGCAGAGTTCCGCGACCCAGCCCATCCAGATTCCACAAGAATTCCTTGAGTCCGTTCGAAACGCGATTGGTAGTGCCTTGCGGTTCCGGCACGCGGGTCGATCCAACGGCCGTCGGCGGAACTTGTGTCGAACGTGAGCCGGTATTTGAGAGCCGCTCGGGCGCCGGGCGAGCGACATCTCGCGCGCCGTGCCCCATGCCGAGTTTATTGAGCAAACTCATAAATTAGATGGTAACAGTTCCCGGGCCCACTGACACGTTGCCAGTTTTTCCGTTGGGTCCTACGGTTGCCGAGCGCTCCGCCGCGGAACGTTCCACCGGTTTTCCAGCTTCCACTTTGCCGCGGAGTATGGCGCCGTCTTCGATCGCCAAGCGGTCGGTCTGGACTTCTCCGTGCACCTGGGCGGTGCCCCAGAGCTGAACGCGATCGCGACCCGCGACCTTTCCGTCCACCTTGCCGCGAATGATCACCTCACGAGCGGAAACGTCGGCCTTCACGGTTCCATTCGGTCCCACGGTCACGCTGCCATTGGCCAGGTTGAGCCTACCCTCAACCAGGCCGTCGATGAACAGGTCCTCGCTGCCAGTGATCTCGCCTTTGATACGAATCCCCTGACTGATGGTAGCTGCTCCGCGGGAAGGAGCGGGGGCAGCCGGCAGATCCCGGAAACTTGCAGCCGGGGCCGGAGAATTCGCCGGTGTTCCGGACGCCTGAGCTACCTCAGGAACGGATTGGTTCTTAGACTCTTCTTTTTTCCACATGGGACACCTCGATCGAAGATTTTAAATCGGTAAGTCGCAGATCATCAGGCTGAAAGGGGCGCGCGACTCAGAAACTCGAAGATAGTACAGGCCTTAGGGACTGTAAAGGAAAATGGCGAAACGGACCCCGGCGCTGTTCCGCGACACGCTACACAAGATGTAGGGTAAGAGCCAGCTGACGGGCCACAACCGGCGGTATGGCGGAAGTTACCCGATCTTTGGTATTGAGTTCCCAGATGGCGGCGAGCATGCCGGCCAGTTCATGGGTGAACCTCTTAATGGACACCCGCTTTTCCCACCAACGTTCGGCATCGAAATCGCCGTCGCGCGCGGCCGTGACCATGACTTGAGTGGACCTAGGAAAAACGCGGGTAAAGATATAGCGGGTACGGCGGGTGTGGTAGTTCGAAGTAACGATGATCACGCTCCGCCACTGTTGCTTCAGGGCCCATGGCGCCAGGGCCCGCGCTTCATCTCGGGTATTATCGGCATCATGGGCAATCGACAGTATTTTGTCCTTCGGGACCCCCCGCTCGATCAGATCGTGCTGCATCAACTCCGCGATGCCGGCGTAGGGACGAAGACGCCGGCCGCTGGCAACGACCAGGGGCGCGAGACCCTGGCGATAAACTTCGGCAGCTCGGGTGGCACGGTCGGCATAAAAATTGTCATCGCTTATAACGATGATCGCGTCGGCCGGATGTAGGGTGTCGTCGATAATCCAGGCCTCGGCGGCGAACCGCAGGATCGGATGGCGAGCGAAGTACAGAATGGCGCAAAAAATGAAGAGGAACAGGATGGAAACGAGCGAAGAGATGATGCCTCCCCGCTGTGAACGGCGCGACCAACGCATCACGGACAACGACTGCATGGTCACGAGTTCGGATCCAGCGACCGCAACTGTTCCGCGGCCTGCTCTGGCAGCACCCCATTAAAATAGATTTCCTTGATGCTGTAAGACTTGCTGCGCGTTTCCAGGATAGGCAGGATTTCGATGTGCCAATGAAAGTCTTCGGCAAGGGTTTTCCAGTAACCAGCAAGCTCGCCTTTGCGATTGCGGGTGTTGGGCGCGGTGTGGACCACGAGGTGGAAAGCCGGCGCGATCTTTTCCAGACGCCGGAGCACCCGGCCTAACAGCGCCGCAAGGTGACGACGATTGGAGCCTGGGCGGGGTTGCTCAAACAGATGATTGTGGCGGCGATGCAGGAGCCACATCTCGTAGGGCACCCGCGAAGAATATGGGCACAACGCATAATATTCGCCTTGCACGTCCACAATGCGTTTGCCTTGCTTCTCGTCCTGCCGGACCACGTCGCAAAAGATGCAGCGTTCCCGTTCATGGAACCATTCGTTGGCAGATTTGAGTTCGTACTTGATGCGGCGCGGCACGAAGATGGTGGCAGTGATTTGCGAGTGCGCGTGGGACCACTCGTCACCAGCCAATGCCCCCTGATTCTTGAAGACCGCTACGTACTTGAATCGCAGGTCCTTCTTGAGGTCGGAAATGCGCGAAGCCCAGACCCATAGGACACGTTCGATTTCTTCATCGGACAGTTGGGAAAGCCGCTTGTCATGCTGGGGGGTTTCCACAACGACTTCGTGAGCGCCAGTGGCACCCATTTTGTCGTACAAACCGTCGGCGGAGCGGCCCGGCTCGCCTTGAATGCGATAGAGAGGTTTGGGATGAGGCACCACGCGAACTTGTGCAGGGCCTTCGGCAGGCCAGGTAAAAATGTCCGATTGCCTATCGCTGGAGAGCGAATCGAACGGACATGCCGCAGACCTGTCCTCGGGTTCTTCGCGTGGACCCACAACAACCCAACTTTGCGTGATCGGATCTCGTCTGATTTCCATGCAGGTTTTAGCGACTGCCCCCGAGGGATAGGAAGGCGTTCGAACGCGCACACACAAAGCGCGTGGAGGAATGCTCGGCCATGCGCAGTAGTTTCTTTCCCGCCATCCTAATTGTCAAGGTTTTGCGGGCGCAAGTTTAGCGGGCGCGCTGGATCCGGTAGCGCATGTTATTCTCCAGCGCAGCATGAAGCAGGATCTCGATTTCATGGTCGAAGCACTAGTCGAAGCCCGCGCGGCGGCGCTCGCAGGCGAGGTGCCGGTGGGAGCACTGCTGGTTCATGACGGACACCTGATCGCGCGCTCGGGAAATCGCACCATTCGTGACTGCGACCCGACGGCGCACGCGGAAGTGGTAGTGCTCCGCGTGGGATCGCGGCTACTTGGCAATTATCGTCTCGCGAGAACGACCCTGTACGTGACCATCGAGCCGTGTAGCATGTGTGCCGGGGCGCTGGTGCAGGCGCGAGTCCCCCGGCTGGTGTACGGATGCGCGGATCCCAAAGGTGGAGCCGTGGAATCTTGTTTCGAAATGTTGGCGCATCCAAAGTTGAATCATAGGGTCGACGTGACCGCCGGAGTGATGGGCTCGGAGTGCGCGACGCTGATTCAGTCTTTCTTCGCAGCGCGACGCTAATTCAGTCTTTCTTCGCGCGCATCCTTGTCCGGTGCTTGTTCGCGGGTAACGCCAAGAGCTTCCCCAGCCGGCCAACTCACTCTCTCCTGGGGCTCACACCCAGAAGTTCCCCTGGCGCGATGAGATGAATTTCCAATTCCGAGCTCCTCTGAATTGCCACGGAACGAAATCGTCTGTTACGATGACTTGCTCGATCATCGCGGAGAGGTGTCTGAGCGGTTGAAAGAGCTCGCCTCGAAAGCGAGTGTAGGAGAAATCCTACCGTGGGTTCGAATCCCACCCTCTCCGCCAGTCAGTCTTTTGTACGGTCCGAAGAGATCCTTTACAGAACGTTCCGGAGACATAGCGTAGGTGGTCTCAACAGGTCGGCGAAACACCTCGGCTAATCTTGGCTTAGGAGGTGTTCTGCATGACTGGACGTCCCCCGAAAATCAAAGGCGCGTTGCGCGAGGAGCTTTGGCGACGGTACAAGACGGGCGAGACGATTCTTGGGATCGGACGTGCGCTTGGCCAGCGTCAGACGACGATTCACCGCGTGCTGCAGGCCACTGGCTGGTGAGTCCGAACGCACAGTTGAAATTCCCTCTGTTCCTTTCAATTGCGCCGAAACTGCAACTTTTCAGGCCCTATTGCTCGAGGTATGCGCTACCCCTTCGGTCCCATCAAGCAGGTGTCTCGCTGAACTTCCTGTTTTTCTCCCGTCAACTTGAGGAGGTGCACTTACGAGGGAGCTCCGCGCAGATGAAGTCCGGCGCTGGTGCTTCCTCTGCCTTCTAAGTCTTCCTTTACGAAGAATCAAGGACTTACAGCAATTGCTACGTCAATCGACGGTGTGCGACAACTCGCGATGCATAAAGGGTTTCAAGACAGGTGAATCGCTAATCATCGAACCCCATCGAGCTTGCTGGTGGGCACAATTCTGGGCACAGTCGGGGATGCCGACGTTGGTCAATTGGGCTGTCGATCCGGGGGTAGGCAACGAAGTGCCCGGGGGCTTACGTGTTCTAGTATGCTGGCGGGAAATTTTGGGGAATTTTCGCTCTTTGATGCGGCAGCACCCCATTGACTCGGGACGTCGAGCAAGATGCCTTAGTGGAACCCGGTCCAACTCCTGCTGATACTCAATTGTTCATATCGGTGTCCGTCGGACAATCTTTCTGAGGATCGGAAATCCTTGCCTGTTGCTTTGAACGCTGGCGTTCGAGGGTGAACTCCCCAGATTCTCGACCGCCCCCCGGCGGATAAGCAGAATAAATACCCCTAAACCCGTCAGCTGAGTTCCGCCCCTCAAAATGCATGTAGATCGAAGCGCCGTTAACGTCAAACTGCACATCATCCCCTTGCACACTTCCCTGAAGCGGCCCGCTCCCGTACAGAGGAGCTTTCACACCCAGACATCCTTGCAGTAACCCTTGACGCTCCTCGACAATAATACCGAATCCTGCCGTAACGTTTGCGGTCAGGTTGTGTGCTGTCCCCCAAAAGCTCCCAGTCAGACCACCGCGTGGTGTGGGGGCCGCTCGCCCCACCGTTTCCGGTCGAGCAGCTGGTTCGCCGGCAACGTGAGTCTGTTTATAGAGCTGTTCAAGTGGCAAATTCTCCCTTTGATTACTAATCGCAGCGACCTCGCTGACCGGAATAGCGAAATTTAGATTTTGCCCCTCTCGGGATTGGAAACTGGTAATGGCAACAACCTGTCCTTTGAGATTGAAAACGGGACCGCCTGAGGAACCATGGGAAATAGGCGCAGTAATTTGAAAGTACTGCTCCCCGGCGTCACCCCGAATGGCACTTACTAATCCGTCCGAGACGGTGTTTGATAGGCCTTCGGGGCTGCCCACCGTGGTGACCCGATCACCTACGCGAACTCTCTCGGAAGAGAGTTCGACATGTGACAAATTGGTTGCTGCTTCTACGCCGAGACTTGTCCTTCTGCCTAATTGAAAAATAGCAATGTCATGATTTGCCTGGAAGGCGTGCACCGCGAGGACATGATAAATGCGCCCATCACCCAACTTCGCCTCAGCCGAAAATGCGTCTTTTAGAACGTGGAAATTCGTGACGCCTACCCCATCATCAGTAATCAAGAACCCACTGCCCAGAGAGCTCGGTTTGCCTTCGGGGTCATATATGTAAAGAGTGACCACGGCTGATATCTGCTTGAGGACGGACCCCAAAGCAGATGGTTCGTTGGGTTCCTGGGCGGTAGAAGCAACACCGCTGGGCCTGATCTGTCGTAAGAAAGAAACGCTTCCAAAAAGGCCAATAAGCACTAGTAAGGCAACTGATGCGCGCCGAAAGAAGCTAACCCGACCCATCCGAAATACTCTCGTCTTGGCCACATAATCATGCAACGCGAGCCGCTCTCTACTAAGGATCATCATGAATCCGATCCCGAAGATGGCGAGAGAAGCAGATTTTCCGATGAATTCACGCAGGTAAAATTGGAAACGATTCTTAACTGGGACGGAGAGGCCAATGAAGCAAGATGAACCAGGTTATTCCCGGGGGTCTCAGGTGCATTCAGTGCGGCGCACAGTGGTCGCCTCCCAGTGCCCAGCCGCGTATGCAACAGCTGACTCGCACTGAGGTCTTAAATAGAGTCGGGTTCGGGCGGTTCGGCATCAGAATTCCACGGATCCCACGAGCATAGCTAATATCTCAATCTAAAAACGATAACGTGAGTGACATAAGGCACATGCATAGCCGTGATGTCTGAAGGGCAGTTGAACTAACTTGTTGAACGACGATGGACTTGGTGCAGAAGATTCATAGTTTCGGAGTGGCGGTGCGTTTGGCTCCGAGGAACCGAGGACGGTTGTGGACCCGGGCCCTTCAAGACGGTATCCGGAGAAGTGCCACCAGCTTTGACACCCATCCCGGCTTCGTGACCAATGGGTGCGTTTACATTGAGTGTCCACCTCGTGCTTAGCCCCTTCGGTTGCTCCGGAGCCGGTTGTGGCCACATCGAAGGACAACGGGCTGCCTTGCGGTGCCTGGTCGATTCCGTGCGCGACTGTTGCATTCGGTTCGAAACTGCGTTGCACTTCCTACTCGGGTTGATCGTGGGCGTCTCACTCTTCTCACAGGATGTCTAACTGTGACGTTGTGATTTGCCGGTATGTAGACTCAGATTTGTCAGTGGGAAATCGGCCGGCAAGGTGAAGGAAAACAATGCAGCGCCGATCCCGTTGCTTGCAACACGCAGCGAGGCACCGTTTGCCCCTAAATCATCTTGGCATTGGACAATCCCATTCTCAGTTCCATGGATGACATTTCAGGGTTGAGTTGAATACTGGGAAAAGGTTAGAGCAGTTTACAGAAGGTCTGCCACATAGAAATTGCCATCGGAGTCGACGGCTACGTCTGTAAATCCATTTGACCAAAGTGTTTACTGAGCTGTCCAGCCCCCGTCTACAGGAAGGCTAGCCCCGGTCATGTTCTCAGCCGCTTCGCTACAGAGGAAAACAGCGAGTTGGCCGATCTGGTCAACTGTGGTGAACCGGGCGGATGGTTGTTTTTCAACCAATAATTCGCGTTCGGCTTGGCTTTTGGAAACGTCTTTTTGAAGTGCTCGCTCCTCAACCTGCTTGTGGATCAATGGAGTAAGCACCCACCCTGGACAAATCGCATTGCACGTGATGCCGGTCCCAGCCGTCTCCAGCGCCACTACCTTCGTTAGGCCAATAACGCCGTGTTTGGCTGCTACATAACCCACTTTATTGATGGAAGCCACTAGACCATGGACTGAGGCGATGTTGACAATACGCCCCCATCGGCCGGCTTTCATTTCAGGCAGAGCGCACCGGATAGTATGAAAGAATGAAGAGAGATTGATGGCGATGATTGCGTCCCAACTCTCAATCGGGAAAATCTCGACGGGGGCAACGTGTTGAATTCCAGCATTGTTTACGAGTACATCCACGCTGCCCATACGCATCTTCGTGTCCGTGACCAGGTCAACGCAAGCTTCCGGGTTTGCGACGTCGGCGCTGTTGTATAGCACTGCCACTCCGAATTTCCCGGCCAGAGCCAAGCGTTGGGTCTCGATCTCCGCGGCATCGCCAAAGCCATTCAACATAACGGCGCATCCTTCGGCAGCCAGTGCCGTCGCAATGCCCAAGCCAATGCCGCTGGTCGATCCAGTGACAAGGGCTACACGGCCCTTCAACATTGCCTAGCCTCCTATGGATGACGCACCGAACTTCGAATCCAATGAGATCCAAGAAACGCAAATAGTTTGCGCAAGGCTCTCCACTGGAGTACTTCATCGAATTATCAATGGGTTAGTCTAACTGTCGCCACTCTTCCGCAGAACAAGATCGGATTTGCCTGCTCTTGCCACGGTGTTACTAGCGCCGTTACACCGCGCGAGGCGGCGTTTGAAGACCTGTCGCATCAACTGGGTTCTTGCGAGTCCAAGAAAGAGCAGATGATTTGCGTGTGGAGGCAGCCGGCGCAGGATTGCTGGATTCACCGACTTGTCCGGCTATTCAATTGCTGCCAACCGCTCTGCCCACGTACCGATCGAAGAACTTGGCCATATACGTGAAGGCTTCCGCCGCTTCGGGCGTGTCGTGGTACATCAGCCAATGAGCGTGCGGCATGCCCTCGAAGACCACCAACTGCGCATTGACCCCGGCTTGCAGCAACGCTCGGTGATAGAGCGTCGTACCGCTCAACAAAAGATCCCGGGTGCCCGTGATACACAGAGTCGGCGGATATCCCTTCAAATCGGAATACAGAGGCGAAAGTACGGGGTCTTTTGGATCTGTCTTGCCCACGTACGGATTGAACCTCTGCATCTCGTCGGCGCTCTTAGTCACCCGTAGTCCCCCAATGGTGAACCACGACATAGAGTCCCCTTGCAGGCTGAAGTCCGCCCATCCCGAAAAGAAACCGAGAGCGGCCGGTAAAGGCAGCCCCAATTGCTTGATCTTTGCCGCCGTTTCCGACGTCAACGTAGCTCCGGCGGAAGTACCGTAGAGTCCGATGTTTCTTGGATCGTATTTTTTGAGCACTTCTTTGTAAACGACGATAGCGTCGTCCAGGCCCGCTGGGAACGGATTCTCTGGCGCCAGGCGATACTTCACGGCAATCACTTCAATTCCGGCGAGATACACAATCGGGATATTTTCAATCAAAGAACCAGCGTCAGTGTTGAATGCGCCGCCATGGACGTTGATAAGGATCCGGTTACGATTCTTGTCCTCCATCTTCAACGACGAAATCAGCAGCACTGAAACGCCTCCCATCTTCGACTCCTCGATCCGGACAGGATAATTCTTGAGCATGTCTTCCGACATCGTCTTCTGCCGCTGGTCCCAGAATCCACGTTGTTCCGCGACAGTGCTCGAAGCGAACGGCTGTTTCAGCGAGGAAGTTTGGGAGGCTTCATATTCCTTCATCTCCTCTTGAGCCTTGGAGCTAACGGTCTTGGGGGCAGGTGGAGCAGCCAGGGGCTGTGGATTAGTAGCCTGCGCTTGAGGTGCCGCTTGGGGTGTTTGCGCCTGCGTCAATCTTCCAACGGCTGCAACCGTCGCCAGAAGCGAAAGTAGCCGGATGAATCTAACAACCGCACGATCGGTGCGGTCCGTGCCTCTCCGTTGGCCGATTGCCATTCGCAGTAGCTCGCTTTCAGGATTCATGTCCCGGGCGTTCCGATTGAGCCACGGTCCGCAGCTCTTCAATTCCTCTTCGCTCCTCGTGACCGATTGCAGGAGGCAGCATCCCACTCAGGAGGCATTGGGCACCCTCCGGCAGGAAACTACAATTAGGATGGCGGGCGCGCATTTCCGCGGAACACCGGCGGGTGGGCCACCGGTGTTTGTGGAGTTTGGGTTATTAGAAGAGGAGCTTCAGAGCGAATTGAATCTCTCTCTGATCAGCACCGATCGTGGTGCTGGAGATTACGCCGAAGTTGCTTTGCCCCAGCGTGGACCCTGGATTGGCAAAATTCGCCTGGTTGAGAAGGTTAAAAAATTCGGCCCTGAACTCTAAGCTCGTCCTTTCCCACATCGGGAAGGTTTTGAACACGGAGAGGTTGAGGTACCGCTGCGGTGGGCCGAATAGCTGATTGCGTCCCTCGTTACCCAAGGTGTTGGGTGCCTGAGCAACGAACGCCGCCGTGTTGAACCATTCAGCGTTAGATTGGTTCGGAATGCTCGCCGAACCAACTTGATTCGGTCGATCCGAACCGATGTTGATGTTGCTGATCGCCCCATTGGGGTTTAAAACTGTAAATGGAAACCCGGACGACCAGGAGTAAATCACGTTTCCGCCCCACCCTTTGATCACCTCTCCTTTAACACCGGTTAGGGATTTACCGAAGGGTAGTTCGTAATTTATGCCCATGGCGACCCGATGACGAAAGTCGAGCAGGGCGTTGCCCATGTCGTATTGATTCCAGCTGTTTTCGGTGGCAAATCCGCCCTTGCCATTGTCCACTCGGCATGGCCCAAAGCAATCGTTGGTGTCGTTCTGTGGATTTTCATCTATGACTGTCGCGTTCGTAATGTTGTGCGCGTAGGTATAGTTGGCGAAACCGGACAACCCGTTTCTCAACCGCCGCTCTAAAGAGAGCTGGAGAGCGTTGTAACGAGAAGTTGCCTCGTTAACCTGGGGGATGATTTGAACGCCCGGCAGTTCGGCGAAGGGATATGTCCCACCCTCCGCGAGCGGGAACGACAGTTGGTTAATGTTCGGCTGTGTCGTGAGTCTGCGGCCTAAATTCCCCACATACCCAATCGATGCTACATTACCCGCGAACTCCTTCTGGACTCCCAGGCTGAACTGCTCCAGATAGCCTGCCCGTTGATTAAAAGGTTGGGATCGGATGTATGAGTAGTTACTCGGATCGGTAGCCAGCGTTTCGTCGAACGTAGGAACAGGGAAGCCTGCGCCCACCAGAAATCCGTTCTGCGTGGGGGTGGCATAGGGGGCTGCACACGGGATTCCGGCAAAACCTGGGGATCCACAACTGAAGTTGAAGTTAAAGGGTGCATTTTCCATGGTTGAGCCGGAGGCGTAGTTCTGCGGAAAGTAGCTGATTCCGAAGCCGCCACGCACCACAGTACCGTGTGCCAAACTAGCTGCGAACCCGATTCGCGGAGCCAGATCGTGGTAGTCGGTTCGAACGCCCGCAGTCGGGCCGGAAGCCTGTATTCCTGGCAGAGCCGGGCCGATCAGCAAACCCAAAGATGGGTCAAAGTTGGAGAAAGCGTTGTTACGTTCGGTGTAAGGCGTAAAAACATCGTAGCGCAGGCCGAGATTTAGCGTTAGCCAGTGGGTTGCGCGCCAGTCGTCTTGAGCGTACACCGACGGTTCCCAACCCCGAATTCTCGGGGGGACCAGATTGAATCCGCGTTGCGCTGTAGTGGCCTGACCAGTTAGAAGATCAGCCAGGGAATTTCCGGTGAATATGCCGTCAAATGACATGTCGCCGCGAAGTTGGGAGCTCTGGATGGCTAGCACCTGGCGCCGGATCACGGCGGAGCCGAATTTGAAACTGTGAGTTCCCTTGGTCCAAGTGACCGCGCCCGAGTATTGGAATGTATTCTCGATGTGGATTAGAGGAACATACGCGTCGTCCCCCAGCGAACTGTATCCGTTGCTGAAATTGACAGAGGGAATTCCCTGAGATGTGGAATCTACGTTGATGCAGCTTGTAGCCGTGCATGGAAATCCAATCGCCGTCGCGGCGTTTTTAGTGCCGGTGTTTAGTGCCAGCGACGCAATATTGCTGCGTAGAAAGCCCGCTCTCAGTTGAAGCAATAGATCCGGGCGAAACACGTGCACGTACTCGAGGCCAAGGCTCTGTTGACGCTCTTGAGCCGGGCCGGGGAAGGTTCCGTATGGGCCCGTGCCCGGTGCAATACCGTCGACAATCGGGAATGCATCCGGAGTAAATGTGTCGACGTTGTTGAAGGAGTACCGTCCGAAAATCGAATTCTGATCGTTAAAATGGTGGTCGATGCGAGTATCGAAAGTGTTGGTGGACTGCGTTCTGCCTGTCGTGTACGTAAAGTTATTGGTAGGGACCTGCGCGGTTCCGTCCACGATGCCCGGGTAGACCGCGGGGGCCGTCGGCGTGGGGTACAACTTCAGATAGTTCAGGCCGATGGGCGTCAGCTGGCCGGCAGGAATGATTGGTCCGCCTTTGCACGCTGTCCCAGGGGTTCCTGAGGTGTTGCACAAGTCCGAGAAATCTCCAGGATGAGTCTCTTCGTACTCTGTAGGCACCGTGGAGGTGAAGGTCTGACCCTTTACTTGCCGAAAGCCTTCGTAGTCGCCGAAAAAGAATGTCTTGTTCTTTATGATCGGGCCGCCGATGCTGGCGCCAAACTGATTCTGGCGCAACTCAGCTTTTGGCCGGTCCGGAGTTGGATTGGGTACCCAGGTGTTGGAATCGAATATGTCGTTGCGGAAAAACTCGAACGCAGAACCGTGAAAATTGTTACTGCCGGATTTGGTGATGAGATCTACCACCCCACCCACCGTACGCCCGATCTCAGCCGTGTATAGACCGGTCAACACCTTCACTTCTTGAATTGCGTCGATCGACGGACGAACTCCGATCGTGCCGATCAAACGCTCATTATTGTCCATGCCGTCAATGAGGTTGTTGTTGACCTCGTCAGACTGGCCATTCGCGGAGTAGTTCGAAGAGAGGCGCCGATCATCAGGGCGGTTTCCGCTGGACATCGAATTCGTCATGCTCGGATTAATACCTGGGGAAAGTTCCACTAATTGAATAACGTTTCGTCCGTTGAGGGGCAAGTCTTGAACCGCCTGAGTGGTAAGCAGTAAGCCGGTAGAAGAGCTGTCCGTCAGGAGGGCAGGCGTCGTGGATTCCACTTGTACTGTCTCGGTTGTTTGCCCAACGGAAAGACCACCGTCGACACGAACCCGGTCGCCGGCCGCCAAAACTACGTTCTTGGAGACGAAGGTCTTGAAGCCTGCGGCCTCGATACTCACCGTATAGGCCCCTGGGAGCAGCAGGGTAAATGTGTAATCACCGGCACTACCGGTGGTCGTCGTGCGGCTTGCCCCGGTCTCTTGGTTTAGCACGGTCACGGACGCAGACGGAACAATCCCGCCGCTCGGATCGGTGACGGTACCGACGATATCAGCTGTAGTTACTTGCGCGCTCGAGCTAGGGCTCAGTAACACCACCACAGCAAAGGTAAGGCCGGCGAGGGCAATGTATCCGCAAAACTGGCGCAAAGTCTGACTTGCTTTTCCCATTGATGTTGTCCTTTGTCTGCTGTTCCTTTTTTGAGTCACGAACCTGCTGACGGCAACCCTCGGAGCCAACGTTCAAGCTCCGGGGTTGCCATCCATCCTCGCCTCGACTGTCGTAAAACAATTAGGGGTTTGTTTTTGCTCTTTGTTGAGTAGAGTTGAGCAGGCTCGTGGTGGACGATCAAGCACAAAGATTTATCAAATTACATAATTTCATTATAGAATTTAACACCGCTATACACGAATTAGTACACACGGGAGTTATCCTGCTGCCCTTATGGATTCTGGCGCCATGTCGCATCGGATGCGCCGCGTCGCACTAATTTATGATGCGAGGCTGCGATACGACCTTAAAGTGGTAAGCGGCGTCGCCCGTTATATACAGGAAGGTGCGGACCTCAACATCTACATCGAGGAGGACGCTCTCAAGAGTCAAAAGCTCCCCGATCTACGATCCTGGCGCGGAGACGGCATACTCGCTGACTTCGACGATCCTCGGGTGGTAGATGCAGTGTCTCGCGCAAGGCTCCCGATCGTCGGCTTTGGCGGCGGTTTCGGTTCGTATCCACGCAAGTCTCGGATCCCGTATTTTTTCAGCAACCAGACTGCAATAGCGGATCTGGCGGCCGATCATTTGCTCGATCGCGGTTTCCAACATTTCGCCTTTTGTGGCATTCCTCCGAGTGCAACGAACCTTTGGTCCGAAGAGCGTCACCAAGCCTTCGCAAGGCGCCTCAAGACTCGCGGATTCTCCTGCCGCGGGTATCGTGGTGTACATAAGACCACACGCCAATGGAACTTGGTCCTGGCTTCTCTGGGATCGTGGCTACGGTCGCTTCCCAAGCCGATCGGACTTTTGGCCGCCAATGATAGGCGCGCGCTCCAGGTCTTGGAAGCTTGTCACACCTATGATCTAGGCGTTCCCGAAGAAGTAGCGGTGGTTGGTGTTGACAATGATGAGTTGCTCTGTGAATTAAGTACCCCACAACTTAGCAGCATCGAGCAAGACGCCAAGAGAATCGGCTACGAGGCTATCGCTCTCCTTGATCGCATGATGAGAGGTCAGAAAATACATCAACGGCATTTTCTCATCGCTCCGATAGGAGTTGTCGCCCGGCGCTCGACCGACATCTTGGCCGTTGAAGACCGTCTCGTGGCCAAAACGATGACATTCATCACGACCGGCACTTCCACGGGAGTTCGAGTTCAGGACGTAGTTAAGTGTTCGGAAATTTCGCGGTCCGGCCTCGAAGCCCGCTTCAAATCGGCCATGGGCTGCACGATTCATTCCGCTATCCGGAAAGTGCAACTTCAGCGAGCTCGACGCATGATCGCAGACACGAATCTGGCCATGAAGGAAATTGCTTCGGGAGCTGGATTCAAGTCCGTTCAACAGATGACGACACTGTTCGGAAAAGCCTTTGGTCAAACTCCAGCTAAGTATCGCAAAGCAATGATCCCGTAGACGCTCGGACGCAGACGGAGGGCTATCGATTACGGCCAGGATTATTTGTTTGCTGTTTTTTACTTGCCTCTTCTTGTGAAGTATCAACTAGCACGATGTCGGATGATTCACCCGCCTCAACGTGTGGTTGTGCAAACGGTGTGTGAAGCCGATACCAACAATGGGCCGGCCATTGTCAGATAGGCGTTTCGCGCGGGTTAGACCAAGTCAACTGAGCTTTGGCCAAGGTCGCTAGGCTCAGGGGTTCCAGGTTATTGCGGAAGTTGCTGCAGAGCTTTTTGAGCTTGGGCATGATCCGGATGTAGTTTGAGAAGTTGAAGCAGAACTGTTCGAGCCTTTTCCGGCATACCTTGCAGCGCGTAAACCTGGGCGAGATCCAGGTAGCACCGGCTGAATGTGGGTGCGACTCGGATGCATTCCTGGAAACTTTCCACGGCGTCATCAATCCGCTGCGCGCGGAGATAAAGAATGCCCAGATTATTCAGAGCTTCCGGATAAGCCGGACGAAACTCCAAGGCCTTCTGTAAAAATTCGTAGGCTCGCTTGGTGTCGCCGGTTTGGGCGAAGACCATGCCCAGACCGTAATTTGCTTCCGGATCGTTGGGTTTCACTTTCAAGGCCCGCTCAAGGGTGTTGCGAGCCTCTTCCCAGTCTTGCAGTTGCCGATACACGGCCCCCAGATTGTCAAGAGATACCAAGTGATTTGGGTCGAGCCGGAGCGCCGCCTGGAAATACGATTTCGCCTCAAGCATTTTCCCTTCACGTGCAGCCAAAAGGCCCAGGTTATTCCAGGCATCGGTCAGAGTGTTTGGATAGTTGGTCTTGAGCTCTACCGTCCGCAGAAAGCTCTTTCTTGCTTCGCTGTTCCTCTCTTGCTTCAAATACACACTGCCGAGGCCGTAATGGGCCTCGGCATTTGAAGGATCATCCTGCAAAGCCTGCTGAAACGACACTTCCGATTGATCGTAGTATCCGCGCTGGAAGTAAATCGACCCATAGCCGTAGTAATTTCGCCGAAATTCCAGGCCGGTACTCATGCCAGAAAAAGGGAGTGCCAACGCCAATCGCTGCGAGTTAGTCTGCGGAATATTGTCGACATCTTCTTCAATGTGCCGAGGATCGACGGGCCCCTGATATACCTTGACGACGTCTCCCTTGGCATCAATCAGGAATGAGCTCGGAAGTTTCAGATCACGATGACGGTCGAACAGGTAACGGTAAAGAATATTGTAAATGCCAGCGACATCGTCCGAACCCAGAAGGCTGGTGAAAGAAAGAGATCGGGTTTGCTCTCTAAGCTTTTCGGGATCGGCAGGGTCGTCGAAGTTGACAGAGAGGACATGGATGCTCAAGCCCGCCCAGCGTTGGTAAGCCCGGTTAAGAACTTTCAATTCCTCGTAACAGAGAGGTGAAGCCGTAGTCGAGAAATTCAACAACAACGGCCGGCCGCGAAATGACGCTAACGAGTGGGCACGTCCCGTCAGGTCGGGTAGACGAAAGTCGGGCGCGGAAATCGGTATCAGCAGCCAGGTTTCGACTTGACTTGGTAGCGTCTCTGTTTTCATCGACCTTGCAGCGGCGTCGGTATAGGAGAAGCTTTGCGGGAGGTTCCGGAAAGCTTCCAAGCGAGGTAGATTGGAGCCCTCTTCGACCCATACTCGGTGGTTGAGCGGAAGGTCGTGGACTTCCTGCACAAACCCACTCGGCCAGTGGATGGACGCCCGTACACGACCCTTGGCCTTGCCCAGTCCGAAGAATAAATCCTTGCTATGCTGGGAAAGAAATCCTGACCCGGCCTGCAAACTGCGGGTCTGACGGCCGGATTCTGTTTCTAACGTGACCACCGCGCCGATGGCATCGCGGTTGCTCTTGGTGCCGCGGAGACAGAAAGCGATCGACGGGGGAAGGTTGCTCATCACATTCTTTAAGACACGCAACTGCGGGCCGTTGCGATTTTTTAGAAACGCTTCCACCCGGCCGTCGTGATCGAAATCAGCGAGAGCGAAGGACCTGCCATCCTCGAGAAAGTCCATTTCCACCACACCGGACACATCGGAAAAGGTGCCATCACGGTTGTTCGCATAGAAGACATTGCGCTCGAACCCGCTCCATGTGCCATCGGCGCGAATGAGCCGATTAATCGCCTCCCAACCTCGTTCGTAGTCATCCGCAGGTTTGTCCGGCGGCGGTGACTGTGCAACGACCTGTCGCCAGAAGAAACTGTTAAGGTCCTCTCGAGATGCGCCGGAAACCATACCATCGGTGATGTAAAGGTCAGGAAAGCCATCGTGATCGAAATCCCAAGCGTCACTCGACCAGGACCAGCGCCCCATTTCGACTCCCGCAAACGCGGTTCGGTTTTGAAAGGTTCCGCCATTGGCATTGCGAAACAACGAATTGCCCATCGCATGTTTGCGATAGAGGGCGCGCTCTTCTTCGGGCGCCCCTTCCTGGAAGATTCCCTGGGTTGAAACACGCTTGCCTGCAGCGGTCCACATGTCGGCAACGTACAGGTCCTCGGCGCCGTCATTGTCGTAATCGAACCAACAGACGCTCATACCCGCTCCAACATCGTCCACGCCCGCCTGCGGAGCGACGTCGGTAAAGGTGCCATCCCCGTTGTTGCGATAGAGATTCTTACGGCCAAAATCGTTTACCACGTAGAGGTCGGGCCAGCCGTCGCGGTTGTAGTCGCTCCACCCACAGCAAAAACTGAAGCGGGTGTTGTTCTTATCCAGACCACTCTGGGTGGTGACATCGCGGAAAGTGCCGTCGCGGTGGTTTCGCATCAGGAAGTTGGGAGGCCCATTTTGGGCGTCGTAAAAAGGCGAGGGATACTTGTACGGCTGAGTACCCCGGTAGTAAAGGTACAGGCAAAAGTAAATATCCAACCAGCCATCGCGATCGTAGTCCGCAATGGCTGCACCAGCAAAGGTGCCTTCCGGAGGGCGGTCAAAGTGAAATGCATCCAATTTCTGCTGGAATTTGCCGCCGCCCTGATTCAAAAACAACAGGGGGCCACTTTGGCAAACGACGATCAAATCCTGACGACCATCGTTGTCAATATCGGCAAAAAGGGCGCAAGCGGTGTCTTCGAGTACTCCTACTCCAGATGTTTCCGTGACGTCTTCGAAGGTGCCGTCCCCTCGATTTCGGTAGAGGCGGTTTGGAAGGCTGGCTGGTTGGCAGACGTACAGATCATCGAAACCGTCATTATCGATATCTCCCACCGAAACCCCATTGTCGCCGTAAATATCGATGCCGCTTGCGACGTCGAGGATTGTGCGCCAATAATCCGCACCGCGGAGGAGCTGAGAAGAATAAGAGGGATTGTTGCCGAGCGCCTCGGTAGCAACGTCGGCAAAAATGGGTTCGGCGGAGAAGCTTCGCTGTTCATCAAGCGCCCGCCAATTTCGCAGCCGAAAATCGCCCGCGGAAGCAGTTCCTTCCCACTCGAGGTCCCATTCCCCGACGCGCTGCTCACGGTGGAAGTCGTGCCCCGAGCCCACCAGTTCATACCGTACACGAGTCCGCAGCCGGTCCAAAATTGGGGCAGGGCTTAGGTCAATCGCCACTATTTGGAAGTCGGCGGTCACTATTTTTGAAAATGAACTCATCGCGGACCGCATGTTCTGGAGAAAAGCACTGGGGCCTAGAATGGTCTGGCTGGAGAATTTGACTCGTCGGACTTGTAGCGAGGGCCCGGGTCGGATCAATCGAGACTCAATGGCTTCGAGGGAACACCCCAAAAAACTACCGGAGAACACACTTTCGATCGCGGCTGTTTCTGTTGGATTTTTTGATAAGGCAGCGCTCCATTCATTCAGAATGGTCGCGATCTGGTCGGCATATTTTTCCGTGATGAATTCGTCGGAGCCCGCCCGGGCCTTGAGCAGCGTGGCCTCGATTGGCAATTCGGCTCGATAGTGGGGATGCAGATAGAATTCGGCGTCAGCTGAGAGCGGATTGGGAGACGCCAAAGGAAAAGCCGGAGAAGCCAAGCCCCGCAGTTTTGCAGGAACCAGTGCAGCTGAAAGTCCTTGGCAGCAGCGAATCAGGAAGTTACGCCGATCTCGGCGAATGTGGAGAGGGGGTCTTAGGTACGGTGGCTTGACTGGCTGATTCAGGTTTCGCTCCCGAAGATCTAGGCGCAGAGGAAACTAGCATCCAGACCGGCGTAGGGTCAACGTCGAGCAATTCGTCCGGGCCCAACCGCCAACCAGGGATGGTAGAGGAGGCGCCGAAGTCTAGCGTCGAGCGGAATCCTCATGCTTTCGAAAGCGCCACCTGCTTCCCAATTTCGACTTAATTGCCTAGACAAGCCCTTCGCTTCGGCTTTGTTCTAGTTCGCGGACGGCATCAACCTTTCGGGTCCGCAGCCGTTTCGCACTTCGGCCCCGGCGCATTCCCCTCAACTCGGCCAATTGCCGAGCAGCCGCGGCTCCGCCCTTACGGTATCTCGCAGGAGTTTGGCCGAAGGCCTTACGGAAAAGAGTCGTCATATGCTGGACGGACTTAAATCCGCTCTCGGCGGCGATCTGCTTAATGGCCAAAGTCGTATTGAACATCAAGCTTCGTGCTTGCTCGAGTTGTACCTGGCGAATTGTGGCGCGAATTGTACGCCCGGTTGCCCCTTTGAAGTGCGCTTCAAGACTGGACCGCGAGACCGCCAAGGAGTTAACAAGATTCCGAACACTAATCCCGTCGGGGGCGTCGGACTTGATCATGCCCATGGTTTTGGCGACCAGGCAGTCATCGGTGGCGAAAACGTCAGTCGAGCGGCGGGCTCTAACTCCGATCGGGGCGATCAGAAAATGCCGCTCTCCGTGTATCTCACCTGCCATCATCCGATCCAACAGACCAATGGCTTCGTAACCTATGCGATTAGCATTTTGTTCGACGCTGCTAAGCTGTGGATAGCTCAATTCACGGACGAACTCGTCGTTGTCCACGCCTATCACGCCAACGTCGTCCGGGACAGAAAGGTGATGAAGTTGGCAGGCATCCAGAATATCGCGGGCTCGTTGATCATTCGTTGCCAGGATGCCCACCGGCTTAGGTAGTGATTGCACCCACGAACCTACGGAATCCAACACGGAGTCCCAACGTCGAGGCATCTTACGTGAATCTCGATACACGTGGCAGAAAATTCCGCTTGATTGGATTCGGGTAACGAACGCGTTCTGGCGTTCGGTTGCCCAGCGGTGGCATGGATTCGTCGCAAATCCGCAAAACGCGAAATGTTGGAAGCCACGCTCAATCAGGTGATCGGCCGCTATACGCGCCACCGCCGATTGATCGCTGCAAAAATACGGAACCGCCAAATTCCTAGGACGCCAGGCGCAACCAAAACCGACAACCGGCACGCCAGGACGGCCCACCGCTGAGGCCACGCCCGGACAATCAAGGTCGGCCAGAATCCCGTCGCCATGCCACGAGTTCATATAAGACAGCTTCTGATTGCTGATGGGATTCTCCTCGATGTAAATGTTAAATTCCCTGCCCTCCCGCATGTATCTGGCTACGCCACTCATTACCTTACGATCAAATGGCTGCTTGCCGTCATAGATCAGCGCGATGCGGCGAATGCCTCGCGACGGAAACATGTAGGTTTGCGAACTACCGGGTGAGGGATCGGAGAGATTTGCGACGTTAAGCATCGGGAGTAGTCCTCTTTTATTCCATTACTAATACTGAAATCGATTACCAACCGGCTCTGGCTTGGCCGATGATGAAGGCGGCCGCAACCAAAATGACGCAGCCACCGATCATCTGGCGAAACCGGGCCCTCGGCCGGTCTTTCCATTCACCTAGGATCACGCCCCAACCGCTGGATGTGATGGCAATAAGGCCTATGAAAACAGGCCATCCGACACTAGTCCCCAAGCGTCCCAAGCCGGCCGCACTCGCTCCATACAGAAAAATGCTTACCGCCCACAGAACGCTCATCAGTAAGACAAGCGGCAAATCATGACCCGAGCCGGCACCGCGAAATAGCTGCCCCTGCCTGGAGACTATTACGCGGTAAAAGCAAGACCCCGCCTGCGACACAGCGGCGGCCGAAAGAAAAACGCTCCACACGACCCACTGTCCTGCGCTAGCTCCATCGGAGTTATGAGGAAGCAGAGATATGCCGTACTGAATGCCGAAGTTCAGGAGCGGCGAACCGATTCCCCCCAGCACGGCTATCACTAGGCCTTTTCTAAACCGTGTTCCACTTAGGGAAACGCTTTCTGTGCTCCTGCCGGCGTGGGCGCAAACAATGACACCGGCGACCATCAGTCCGACACCCGCCAGGAATGCTTCGTCGGAATGCGTGCGGACGGAGAAGCCCCGGATCATGGCAAAGGGAATCAACGAGCCCACTACGATCGACAAGCCAAGTTGGATCGCGAAGCCCAGCGCAATTCCAAGTAGATCGACAGCCAGGCCGTAGAGAAGAGAAGCTATGCCCCAAAGAAGTCCTAACAAGATCAGGTAGCACAGCGAAGGCCCGGGAACGCTTGCCAGATAGTTTCGCCATCCGGGTATTACCAGCAATACCGCGGACCATGGGATGACAACCATGGCAAGCAGCGAAAAGACACCCCAAATGTGGACGAACTTCCAGGCGTGCACCCTCTTCATGGGCACCGCGAAGCTGCCGTTCAAGATCCCGGCCAGAGCCACTCCCATCCAATTCATACTCAAGCGAGTACTCCAAAGCGCTCGATCGCGTCGGACCGCAATTCCGTTCCGGCCCCAGGAAGTTGAGGTGGTAGAAAGCGCCCGTCAGCAACGATTGCCGGCTCGACGAAACACTCTTGCGTCCACGGGATGTACTCAAGCGTGACGCAGTCGGGATGGGCCAAGGCCAGTTGCAAATGCACCTGGGACATGTCTCCCGCGTGCGGAGCTACGGGCAGCCGATGAGCGCGCGCAAGGTCGGCGACTTGCCAGTATTCGGTGATGCCCCCGAGCCGCGTGGCATCCGGCTGAAGGTAATGAACAGCCTTAGCATTCAAGAAAGCATTGAAGGCATCGAGGGAGTAGAGTTGCTCGCCTAGCGCTATCGGAACCCGTATCGACTCCGCCAGGCGTTGGTGCCCTTCGACATCGTCGTACCACAGCGGCTCCTCGAACCACGCTACTTCCAGATCCTCAAGCGCGCGCCCGAGCTCCATAGCGGCGGGTAAGTCATAACAACCGTTGGCATCCACCATCAACCGGATGTCCGGCCCGATCGCCTGCCGAACGGCCTGCACACGCTCTACGTCGTGTCGCGCGCAAGGCAGGCCAACTTTCACTTTCAGGCTACGGAATCCCTGCTCTTCAACAACGCGGCGGCAATTGTCCACCAGTTGTTGTTTGCTCAGGCTCAGCCATCCGCCGTCCGTGTTGTACGCGAGGATGCCGTCAGGCTTTGCTCCGCCTAACAGTCGCCATAGGGGCAGACCATGCGCCTTCGCCTTCAGGTCCCAGATCGCGATGTCCACAGCAGCCAGCGCGAGTTGTGTAATACCGGCACGACCTACCCACTGCGCCGGAGGAAAGCGATAAAGCTTTTGCCACAACCTCTGCACATCATGAATGGATTCGCCACGCAGCAAGGGTGAGTAAATATGTGTGATGCAATCAAGAATGAGCTGGTCGCACCCACGATGAGCGTGCGTGCCCGTGAAACCATATCCGCGGAGACCCGTATCGGTATGAAGCACCACACCACAGACGCCCCAATGGGTTACGCGATGCGTGCTGTCCGCGATCTCAGCTCCAGTTACCGGTACGTGCAGCAAAAACGGCTCGATCCTGGTGATCCGGCCATCTTGAGCAAACGATGCCACAGAGTTCGCGACGTTTTGATGGAGTGTCATGGCGTGCGCTCCGCTTTTTGCTTATCGCAGTGTTCGTAGAGTCTGAGCAACACATCGAGCGTCGCCAGTCCGTCTTCCGCAGTAACTCGAGATCTGGCGGTACCGTCGAGACAATCAAGAAAGTGGCTGAGGGCCCCTCGAAAGCTGAAGCCGTATGATTCCGTCGGCTGATGCGTCAGCCAGCCCTGCCAAGTCTCTGGCATTGCCTCGGCGACTTCAGAAAAATAACTGACTCGAGGTTCCGGGCTGATCACGTACTGGATTGACCCGCGGTCGCCAGAAATCTCGAGAGAATTCAGATATCCCTGCGGCCAGTCGTTTTGATATCCGGGTAGCTTGTGTCCGTAGCTGACAAAAAGCTGGGCAAGAGCGCCCGATCGGTAGCGGAGCGTCGCAGCTGCATGATCCTCTCCTTCCATCTCAGGACGGCTGAGGTGTGCGGTATATCCGGTGACCGAGTCGATCTCTCCGAAGATCTCGCGCAGGCAATAAACCAGGTGGCCTCCAGCATCCACCCAGCAGCCGCCTCCGGTTTGCTCACGGCTCAGTCGGAAATCCCAAGGCCGGAACGTTAACCAGCCAGCGGAGGTTCCTCTGGCGAAAAGGGGACGCCCAAGCCAGCCTTTGCGTACGAATTCCAGGATCTGCTCGAAAGCCGGATGGAACAGGCCGGTGTGAGTCACGAGAAAGGGAAGGCCGCTCTTGTCCACCACGTCGACGATTTGGCGCGCCTGCTCCCGAGTAGCCGCAATTGGTTTCTCAAGGAATACTGGCTTGCCGGCATTCATGGCCGCAGTTACATATTTGAGATGGAGGTGATGCGGAAGAAAAAGACACACCGCATCTGGATCGACGTCGCTTAGCATGCGTTCGAACGAACTGAACGCCGGGACCCCCCACTCAACCTCTCTCTTGGCACACGCTTCCGCACGGGAATCGCAAACCGCGACGAGCTGGGCGCGATCCGGCATCGTCTGGATGGAACCGTAGTGCACATCGGCAACACGACCCACGCCCACAAAAGCGAGACGATGCCGCGTCGTCATGAAGCCGTGGCCTTCCCGGCCCGCCTGCTAGCACGTCCAAGGTCGGCAGCCAGGTAAGCGGCCAGCCCGTCAAGATAAGACTTGCCGCGTTCGGCGCTGGCCTGCCGCTGGTCGCCTAGCACGCCGTTTCTCGAGATCGAGCCGATACCGTCGCGAAGGATGGCCGCCGCAATCGTTTCGAAAGGCTCCGAATTGCCCGCTTCAGCCGCTTCCATGCGTACAAGATCGGGGCGGGCTGCCAGCATCATGGAAGTCTCGAATTCGCCGGCGTGCGATCCGGAAATTTCAAGAGAGATCCCCTGTTCCAGCGGGATTCGGTCCCAAGTGCTGGCGACGTACTCGGCAAGATCTTTCAATCCTGTAACGTAGCAACCGGGCCACTTCCGTTCGAGGGCCGGCAAGGCCTCCTGCAACACGGGATTATTTCCGCCATGCGCGACCCAGAAGTACACCAGCCGAAATCCCGAGCGCGCGTGACTCTCTGCAATATCGTGAATGATTCCGGCCAATGTGGATTTGGCCAGGGAAATCGTGCCCGGAAATTCCGAGTGTTCGGGGGAATAACCCAAGGTCAAAACCGGGCCGACCAGTGTTTTCCCCAGTATGCGCGCAGCTCGTAGCGCGGTCTGCACGCCGTGCACGTTGTCAACCAGGAGAGGCAGCGCCGGCCCGTGTTGTTCCGTTGCGCCCAATGGAACGACAACCGTCCCCCAGCCTTCACCAAGCAGCTCCTGGATCTGGAAGGTGCTGAGCTCGTCCAGGAGCAGCGAGTGGTGCGGATCCTGCGACATCAGGGAACCACCGTGACCCTGCGACGGCTGACGACCGGACACCACGATTCACCGCACTTGGCTGTGGCTTTGAGTTCATACTCGCCGGGTTGCTGGGGCACGTTGACTTTGAGGTCGTATGTGTTTTGGCCCCCTGTAGCTACGTCGATCGTTGTATCGGCGTGTGCCCCGCTCGCATCAGCTTGTCCGGAAACGGGCCGGAGTGTCAGTTCTAGAGTTCCCGTCAGACCCTTGTCGGCATCATTGGTGAGAACAATAATGATGCTTTGCTTGGCTCCAGCATGTAAGTTGGGTTCCCAAAACTTTACATTCACGCCTAGTGGCTTGAACGCCTCACTCATGTAGTCCTCAAAGTAGGGCTGGAACTGCAGCGTGCGGACGTCTTGAAAGTTATCGGCGGTGTAGATCCGAGGGCCCTCCGCGTCGAGATAGGCCAGATACATCACTGCCGCGAATTGTCTCGTGGCGCGCCAGTGCTCCGTGAGACCGGCCAGTAGATATGCATTCATGAAATATCGCTGATCGGCCTTCGCGTTTGGACCAATCAAAGCATCGTAAACGGGTTTCGAAAGCACCGTGGGCCGACCATCGCGGTGAAGCCACAGCCAGTCATATTCGTTGATGATCACCGCGTGCCCTGGCCATTCGAACTTCTCCGGTGGCCCGTTGTCCAAATCCGACATCTTGAACAGAGAGTGTCGGTAGCCTGAAATCGTCGGCGACATCAGGAATTTGTACGGGTGGAGCTCATAAGGGTCGTTGGGGCCCTGAGGACCGTTGTATCCGTTCTCCCACGGGCGGTTGGAAAGATCGAGCGCACGGACGGCGGGAATCACGTTGTCGCCTAGGAAAGCCCAATGGGTCTCGTTTGAGGCGTCCCAGAGGACGACGCTTGCGTGATTCCAGTTGTCGCGGACGAACTCCTTGTACTCCGTCATGATTTCGTCTTTGCTCCAGTTTTTGGAACGCATCGGCTCTCTGTCATCCCAAACGGGAAATTCGTACTGCAGCAGCAATCCGGATTCGTCAGCCACATCGAGCCAATGCTGAGGAGGAGGGCCAATACATATACGGAAAGCGTTCCAATGCATTCTTTTCGGAATTTCCGTTAGAAACTTGCGCACCCACTCGTCATTCCAGGGCAATTGCGCAGAGTTCGGATCGGCAAAAAAGCGGTGCAGAGTAATGCTGGCCCCGCGCATCTCCACCGGCTTGCCGTTGAGAACTGCTGTCCCGTTGGCAAAGTGAAATTCGCGCATCCCAAAACGCGACTTCGCGCTGTCGCCTCCGCTGGAGGTCTCAACCACATACAAGAAAGGATTGTCTGGAGTCCAAAGGGTGGCGTTGGGAATTGGGACAGTCTGCTTCACGAACCTGTGTTCGCCCGCCTCCAGCGATACCCGCTGCTCGACGGCCTTCCCGATCAACTGCCCGTCTTTCCACGTCTTGACTTGCTGGGTCAGGTTGATCGAACAGGCCGGTCCGTGGTTCACCACTTCGGTCTGTACCAGAATGTCTGAGGATTCAATATGGGGAGCGACCTGCACACTCTCGATCTCAGGGTCATTCGACAAAAGAAGTGTTACGTCGTCGTAGATCCCAGGTGTCCAATACTCTTTTTCGCCATCGGTTCCCACCGGAACCCAATCCGGAACCGCGCCAGGATGGGCGCCGATTCGCACCACCAGCCGGTTTTCACCCTCCCAGTCCATGACTGGTGTCAAATCGAAGTGGCCGGCCGTCCACATCCCCATGTGCTCACCGATCTGCTTTCCGTTGAGCCACACCGCGGTGCCGAATTGCGCCTTCTCAATAATCAACCGGGCTCGCTGCATCCGCGAGGGCGCCCGGAAGGTTCGCTCGTACCAGAAATAGTTGCGCGGCTGGAGGTTGCGCCCCAGACCGTCCATCAAAATTGTTGGCGGCAAGACGTGATCCCGAACCGACAGTGTCCATGCCCACTCGTGAGTCTGGTATTCGTCGACCTTTGGGAAGGGAGGGGAGGCCGAATGCGCCAGCCCCGGCACGGGGGCGGTGTGCGAAAAAGACGTTGGCGCCGCATCGGGATCAACGCTTTCTTCGATAGACCACGTACCGTCTAGCGGCACCGTCGCCCGCTGCGCACTGGCTGGGCTTGACAACAGACAGAGTACGAGCCAACCAAAGACCAGCATTCCTCCAACCCGATTCGCGAAACTCCAATTTCTCAACCCAGCTTGTAAGGTCCGGTTCATGGCTGCTCCCCATCCACTTCCACTTGACGGCGAGTTTGGCCTCCCGGAACCGGCATGACAACTCGGAACAGCGCCGGCCAAAAATGTTCGCAAGGCGAACACTCCCTGCGAATGGAAAGCGCTATTTCATGAAGGATTATTGACTTGTCGCGGAACGGTAGCCTAACGTGACCCAATCGGTCACATTCGCTCAGGTTTGCATTGCAAACTCAAGGACCATATTTTAGAATGCTCAGAATTGGTTCTTCAAATCTTGTGCGCGACCCTTACCTAATCAAGTCAGTCGGCCATGCTGCTCAGTTGCTGGCTGCTTTTGAATCGCCTGGGGAGGTTCTTACCCAAAAAGAGATCGGAAAACGCACCGGCTTGAGCCGTGGCATCGTAATGCGCCTGCTCTACACCCTGGGCCAGCATCACGTTGTCGAAAAGATGGCGAGCAATCGGTACCGGATCCTGTACCGTAGATTGGCAAAGAGCCGGTGGAGGATTGGTTATGGCATGCCCGGCATCGATAATCTCTTTACGCGTCTGGTGACTGAGAGCCTACATGTGGCGGCGGATCGTTCCGGAGAAGTCGAGATCTTGACGCTTGACCATCGTTGCAAGACAGCAGTTACCCTGCGGAACGCCAAACAGTTTATCCGCGAACATGTCGATCTGGTGATCGAGTACCAGGTGGATGAGCACGCAGGAGCCATGATCTCCAACTCCTATCGTGAGGCGCACATTCCGGTGGTGGCGGTGAACAATCCGCATGCGGGAGCCACGTATTTCGGTGCGAATAATTATGAAGCTGGACTCATAGGCGGCCGGCACCTTGGTAAATGGGCTCGCTCCCAGTGGCAGGGACAGGTGGATGAGATCCTGATGCTGGCGTTAACTCGCGCTGGTGCGATTCCAAAGACGCGTCTTAGCGGCATGGTGCAGGGAATTCGCGAAGTGCTCGGCGCCGGCTCTGAAAGAATTCCGGTCGTCTACCTGGACGGGAGAAGTGATTTTGAAGCAAGTTGGAATGTCGTGCGCGGATACTTGCGCAAGGGTGGAAGTAGCAGGACTCTGGTCGGCGCGATGAATGACAACTCCGCTCTTGGCGCGCTTCGGGCCTACGAAGAAGCCGGTCGTCACGAATGTTGCGCGATCATGGGCCAGAACGGATCTCCTGAGGCGCGTCACGAGTTGCGCAAGGAGCGGAGCCGCTTTATTGGCTCGGTCGCCTATTTTCCCGAAAAGTATGGCGACGGTCTTCTACGCCTGGCTTTGGATCTGTTGAACTCCCGCTTTGTGGCACCCGCCATTTTCACCAAACACCAATTGCTTACCAGCCGGAACGTTGACCACATCTACCCGAATGATTCGATCATGGATTACTGTGCGGAGCCTATGTAAGGCTTGACCCTTTGCCTGCGCTGCAAGGCCCAGGAGGGAAATGTGGCAATGCCCTGGGGCAAATCCGCGCTGAATCAGGCGTTAACATGGGTAGAGTTATGGAAAGATGTACCATTTAGTTAGTGGTTGATTCCCGCTGCAATTATAATAGCTGGCTGTAAGCCTACGGTCGATTTCAAAAGCGAGTCCCGGTTCACAATTCGCTGTTTTTCCCTGTTCGGCCAACAAGCTCCACCCCACATTTTTCTAGTAACTCTTCATTGTGTCGACGCTTACCGCACGAATCTGTTACGGACTTTATCCGGGACGGACGCCAAGGTCCACGTGACTAATTTGGCGGACGGCACGGTGTCAGTGATTGATGACGGCGGCTGGCTTGGAAATGACAGATGTCCTGGGTAAACCCTTCGCGGAAACTTACTGGTGGTTTCTAAAGCGAACTACGGCGTTCACCCGATTAGATTGGTGAATGAGAAACTACTTCTGAAAAGGCGCTTCTATACGCCCTATCCGTCCGGAAGTGCGCGACGCGACCAGGCTCTTGGACGCGGTGACGGCGCGAGGAATATGCCATCCTGCTCGCCGACAGCCTGAATTTTCGGAGTGCGTTCATCGAGGCCGAGTTCAAGCTCGCGTGCTGTCTCATCTGGGTAAAGGATTGTAACAAGAAATTCAACGCTGTGATCGTTTCGCAGGGTCCACGAGCCATATGCTGCGCACCTTGAAGACATTCCAGAAACTGGGGATCGACTTCATCTCTCAGCGGGGAAATTTGCACACCGCGACAACTGCCGGTCGCATGATGTTCACGATGATCGCAGCGATGGCGGAAATGGAAAGAGATCATCGGTGAACGCGATCTCTAAGTAGGATTACCTGACATGTGTCACACCACGATTTCACTTGTACGTTTAGTAGGGTGCATTCGACAGGTCGATGCAACACCATCTGATGTAAGTCAGTTCGCGAAAGGTGGTGTTGGTATGAGACCTGGGATGCGCTTTGGGCTTTCCGAGGTGGAGAAGCGTGATGTCTGGAGTCGCTGGAAGGCCGGACAGACGCTGCATGAGATTGGCCGTGATTACGATAAGCCACATACTTCGATCCGCGCTGTGTTACTGCCCCGCGGCGGTATCCCTCCTATTGCTCGTCGCCGCTCGCGGCTAGCACTCGCTCTGGCTGAGCGAGAAGACATCTCGCGAGGGATCGCTTCCGGCTCATCGATTCGTGAGATCGCTCGATGTATGGGTCGTGCCGCCTCCACAGTGAGCCGGGAAGTCGCTCGGCATGGTGGCCGTCCTGCCTATCGCGCCCATGACGCAGATCGACAAGCTTGGGTTTCGGCCTTGCGTCCGAAGAGATGTCTGCTAGCCGTGAACCACAAGTTGCGGGACATCGTTGCGAGTAAACTGATTCTGGACTGGTCGCCCGAGCAGATTTCCGGGTGGCTGAAGACTGAGTACCCCGACAACGAGAGCATGCGTGTGTCCCACGAGACCATTTACCGCAGCCTGTTCATTCAAGCGCGTGGAGCGCTGAAAAAAGAGCTCATGGACCACCTGCGGTCGAAGCGGCGCATGCGCCGCTCGCGACACTCGAGCGAACACGGACAGTCACGCGGGAAGATCGTCGATGCCATTTCCATCCGCGAACGACCTGCGGAGGCGGAAGACCGAGCGATTCCTGGCCATTGGGAAGGCGATCTGCTGAGCGGTGGAAAGAACAGCTACATTGCGACGCTGGTGGAGCGGCATTCACGTTTTCTCATGCTGATCAAAGTGCCGAGCAAAGAAACGAAAGTGGTGGTTGCTGCCTTGAGTCAGCGTGTTGGCAAGCTCCCGGCTACGCTGAAACGCTCGCTGACGTGGGACCGCGGACTGGAGATGGCCAAGCACAAGGACTTTACGGTAGCTACGGATGTGCAGGTCTACTTTTGCGATCCGCAAAGCCCCTGGCAGCGCGGCACGAACGAAAATACAAATTTGCTGTTGCGACAATACTTCCCGCGAGGAACCGACCTGTCTCCCATCTC
>Ga0302325_10005163_pt1 | contig 29850 bp, 27 predicted proteins | sample Palsa_T0_2_FD_201948 | JGI IMG/M metagenome (GOLD analysis project Ga0302325, IMG submission 201948) | Peat permafrost microbial communities from Stordalen Mire near Abisko, Sweden - Palsa_T0_2 | ecosystem: Environmental > Terrestrial > Soil > Palsa > Peat permafrost | place: Sweden: Abisko...
GGGCCTGGGCGCTGGAAGCGCGCCTGCGGACGCTGTCGCCGCTGGCCGGGGACCTGGCCGGCCGTCCGGCAAGCCGGCTCAAGGTCGCCTGGCTAGACCGCCGCGCTGCCGGGGTGGGCAACGAGGTACTCGCCGCTTACCTGGCCGTCGCCCTCACCGCCGTCCTGCGGCAGGCTCCCCCCGCCAGGCGCTGGCAGCACACCATCATCCTGCTGGGCGGGGAACGGCTGCCTGGTGACGTGCTCGACCGGCTGTGCCACGCGGCGGAGATCGCCGGGGCCGGACTCGTGCTCGGATACCGCACGATCCCGCAGCACGCCCGTGAGCGGCTTGGCCGCGGAGATGCCGCGGTCGGGTTTATGCGCCTGGGCAACGCTGAGGATGCCCGGCTTGCGGCCGAGCAGATCGGCACTGAGCACCGGTTCGTGGTCAGCCAGCTCACCGACTCGGTCGGCGCGACGGTGACTGACACGATCGGCCTGTCCTACAGCAGCTCGGCCGGCACCTCCGAAACGGGATCGGACTCGGTCACGCGGAGCTCGGGCCGCGGCAGCGGCCGCAGCAGGCACGGCGCGGCCGCGCCGCTGGGCGGTCTCCTCGGCGGCCCGGCCGGCCGGGAGGCCAGCACGTCGGCGGGCATCTCTGACTCGCAGTCGATCAGCGAGGGCATCAGCACCGGCACGTCCTGGGGCTGGAGTACAGCCAGGGCGATCGGTGCCAGCGACTCGCTGGCCAGCACGGCGCAGCGGTCCCGCGAGTCGCTGGTCGAGCAGCATGAGCTGCAGCAGCTGCCGCAGAGCGCCGTGCTGCTGTGTTATCCGGCACCCGGCGGCCGCCGGGTCGTGCTCGCGGACGCGAACCCGGCGATCCTGACGCTGCCGACTGCCACTCTCGCCAGCCTGCCGGCTGACGCACCAGGATGACGCGCCCGGCCCGTCTGGCAGGATGCTGGCCATGCTGAGGCAGTTCTGTCAGGTGGACGTCTTCACGGCCACGCCGTATCACGGGAACCCGCTGGCCGTGGTGCTCGGCGCCGACGGGCTCACGACCGAGCAGATGAGCAGGTTCGCGAACTGGACGAATCTGTCCGAGACCACGTTCGTGCTTGAGCCCGATGATGAGCTCGCCGACTACCAGGTACGCATCTTCACGCCGTCGCGGGAGCTGCCGTTCGCCGGGCATCCCACCCTCGGCACCTGTCACGCCTGGCTGGAGGGCGGCGGTGAGCCGCGGAACCCGGGCACGGTGATCCAGCAGTGCGGAGCGGGCCTGATCACCATTGCCAGGGACGAGGCGGGCCTGAGTTTCGCCGCCCCGCCGGTGCTGCGGTCCGGCCCGGTTGACGAGCCGACGGCCGGCCACATCGCCGGCATCCTCCGGATCAGCCGCGCGCAGATCGTCGATCTTCAGTGGGCCGATAACGGCCCTGGCTGGATCGCTGTCCTGCTGGCCACCGCGGACGAGGTGCTCGCGCTTCGCCCCGGCCCGACCGACCTGGACCTTGGCGTGGCCGGCCCGCATCCGCCGGGCGGTCCGGCTGCGTTCGAGGTGCGCGCGTTCGTGCCGAAGAACGGCGCGACGGACGAGGATCCGGTGACTGGCAGCCTGAACGCCTCGCTGGCGCAGTGGCTGCTGGCCTCCGGCCGCGCCAGAGCTCCCTACGTTGCCCGCCAGGGCACCGCACTCGGCCGGGACGGGCGAGTCCGGATCACCGACGATGCTGACGGCGTGGTCTGGGTCGGCGGTGACGTGGTCACCTGCGTGTCCGGCCGGGTCAGACTGTGACGCCAGCCAGCCGGGCGGTAGCCACAGGAGTACCATCTGCCCCGGTGTCATAATTCGGACCAATCAGGTAGCACACACCGGTTCTGACTGGTAAGCACGCAGCATGGGTGAGTCGTCAGGCATCGGCGGTGGCTCAGCCGGGCTGTGGTACCGGGTAGTCGCCGTCAACGCCGGCGGTCTGGGCGGCACTGCCGCCGGAGACTACGCCTCGGTCCTGCCCGCCGCGCTGAACGCCGCCCGCCATCGCCGCCCGTTTATCGCCGGCTGGCTGTCGCGCGGCGGCGGGGCACCGCTCGAGCTGATCACGACAGCCGGGCCGCTGCCGCCGGCAGGCCGCCCGGCCAGGTCCGGAGCCGAGCCAGCAGATCCGCGTCTCCCGGCCGCCGCTGATGCCGCGGCAGCCGGGCCGGCCGCAGCACTCGCTGCGACGGCTGACCTGCTCTTTCCGTGGGGCGCGCGCGGAGTCGCGATCGACGGCAACATGCTCGCCGACCTCGATCAGCTTGTCTGGGCGCCGTGCCCGGGCCGCCAGGTGCCGCTCGCCGCCCCGGCAGCGGCGGCAGCCGCCACGGCGGGGGAGATGCCGCCGACCCTGTTCGAGGCGGCACTGCAGACCCTGATGGGCCGCCCGTTCGGCTGGCTGATCGTGGCCGACCCGACTGGCCTGCTCGAGACCGAGACCGCCGAGCTGCGCAATCAGCTGACCGTGCTGCGGCAGTATGACGACGAGCACACCCGGTTCGACGCGGGCAGGGCCGAGCGGCGGCTGGCCGAGCTTGATGCGTTCCGGGAGGCAGGCCTGTGGAACGTGCGGGTGCTGGCCGGCGCGGCGACCGAGCAGGACCTGCGGCTCATCGCCCCCGTGCTGGTGGGATCAGCCGATCTGAGCGCGCATCCGTACCGGCTGCGCTGCCCCGAGGGGGCGCAGGAATTCGCGGACGTACTCGCGACGAAGCTAAGCGACCCGGCAGACGGCTCGGCGGTGCCGTTCGCCGCGACGGCCGGCGCGCTGGCGGCGCTGACCGGACTGCCGCGGCGGGAAGTTCCGGGCGTGCGCATCATGCGGCCCGGCTACTTCGACGTCACCAGCGAAACGGCCGGCGACGGGCCGGCAATCGAGCTTGGTGCCATCCTCGACGGCCAGGACCGCCCAGTCGGAGCGTTCCGCGTGCCGCTGGCGACGCTGAACCGGCACGCCCTGATCGCCGGCGCCACTGGGTCCGGCAAATCGCAGACCGTCCGGCACTTGCTGGAGCAGCTGACCGGCGCCGGAGTCGGATGGCTGGCCATCGAGCCCGTCAAGTCCGAGTACGGGGCGATGGCAGTGCGGCTGGCCGGCCGCGATGACGTCACGGTGATCAACCCGGCCGATCCCGAGTCAGTGCCGCTGTCGGTGAATCCGCTGGCCCCCGAGCCCGGTTTCCCGGTCCAGGCGCACATCGACATGGTCCGCGCGCTGTTCCTTGCGGCATTCGACGCCAGCGAGCCGTTCCCGCAGATCATGTCCCAGGCCCTGCAGCGGGTGTACGCGGACTGCGGCTGGGATCCCCTCACCGGCGGCGGCCGGGCCGACGCCGACGTGCCGCCCGCCGTGCCGACGCTGGCGCGGCTGCAGGCGGCCGCCCTGGCCGTCATCGAGGACGTCGGCTACGGCCCGGAACTGCAGGCCGATATGCGCGGCTTCGTCGACGTGCGGCTGCGGTCGCTGCGCACCGGCTCAGCCGGGCGGTTCTTCGAGGGCGGTCATCCGGCCGATATCGGCGGTCTCCTGAGCCGGAACGTCGTGCTCGCGCTCGAGGACGTGGCCAACGACGAGGACAAGGCGTTCGTCATCGGCACCCTGGTCATCCGGATCGCCCAGCACCTCCGGCTCCGGTCGAAGGGAGTGCCGTCAGGCGGGCTGCGGCACGTCATCGTGCTGGAGGAGGCGCACCGACTGCTGCGGTCCGGGCGCCAGGGGCCGGGCGCGCACGCAGTCGAGCTGTTCGCCGGCCTGCTTGCCGAGATCCGGGCCTACGGCGAGGGCGTCGTGATCGCCGAGCAGATCCCGGCCAAGCTGGCCCCGGACGCGGTGAAGAACACCGCGCTGAAGGTGCTGCACCGGCTCCCGGCCGCCGACGACCGGCAGCTAGTCGGCGCCACCATGAACCTCGATGACGATCAGTCCCGGCAGGTGGTGTCGCTGCATCCGGGCGAGGCGGCGGCGTTTGCCGACGGCATGGACCGGCCGATGCGCATCCGCGTGCCGTTCGGCGGCGACCGCGAGCAGGCTGCCGCTTCCGTTCCTGACGGCGCAGACGATGGCAAGGCCGCCGGCGACACCAGCGCGCCGCCGGCACCCTCGGTACTGCCGCCGCTGGCGGGCCGCCGGTCGGCCGCCTGCGGTCACGCCTGCACCGCGGACCGGCCCTGCACGCTGGTCGAGATCCGGGCCGCCGACCTGGTGGCCCGGTCACCGCAGGACCCGTGGCTGCGCGTCTGGGCTGAGGTCTACGTGCTTGCCTACCTGGTCAACCGGCCGCGGCCGCGGGTGCCCGTGCCGCTGCGGCAGCGCTGGCGCAGCCTGGACGACCGGCTGCGGACCTGCGCGCTGGCGACCGCGATCGACGGCGCCGTGCTCGGCCGGGGGCAGGCGCTGCGCGAGAGCTACGACCCGGCGGACCTCGCCGCGGCCTGCGCGACCTCGGCTGCCGCCATTCTCGACGGTGGCAAGGGCGCGGGAACCATGCCGGGGACTACCTGGGTCCTCCCGCAGCTGCGGTGGCTGCACGAGCTTGAGCGGGTCTGCCCGCTGGACGGGCCGGTGCCGGACCCGTTCGCGGCGGCACCGCGCCTTGACTACGCGCTGCCGGACCTCGCGGACCGGCCGGACGTCAAGATCGGCCAGCGGGTCAGCGGCCTGCGGCGCCATCAGCTGTCGATGGAGGTCACCCGGAACAGGCTCATCGCCTGGACGGCGCTGCTGGGCGAGGACGACCAGGCCGGCTTCATCGAGGACCTGGCGGCGGTCGCGATCGGCGTGAGCCACCGCGGTCAGCTCGGGAAGGCGGCCGGCGAGATGGGGGTGACCGGCTGGCTGGAGGCGGTCCTGTCCTGGCCGCGCCGGTTCATTGTGGGCGCTGACGACCTGTCGACCAGCCTGGCAGCACGCGAGCCAGACCCGGTCGCCGGATAACATCGGCCGACATGAGCAAGCTTCCGCTGCGCGCGCGGCTGGCCACGTCCATCGGGGGCGCGGCGGGCCGGGTGTCCCGGCTCACCGGCCGCGGCGACGGCTCGGTCATCGGCGGCGTGCTCGGCCTGCGGGTTGAGCCTGAATTGCTCCGCCTGCTCGCTGCCGACCGCCAGGTGGTCCTGGTGACCGGAACGAACGGCAAGACGACGACGACCCGGCTGATCACCGCTGGGCTGGGCGCGCTGGGTCAGGATGTCGCGAGCAACGCCTTCGGCGCCAACATGGAAGCGGGCCTGGCGTCGGCACTCGGGCGGGCGCAGGACGCGCCCTACGCCGTGCTGGAGACCGACGAGCGCTACCTCCCGGCCGTCATCGAGGCGACGAACCCGCGGGTCGTCGTGCTGCTCAACCTCAGCCGCGACCAGATGGACCGGGCCGCGGAGATCTGGCTGACCGCGCGGCGATGGCGGGAGGCCCTGGCGAAAGCTGACGGCTGCATGGTCATCGCGAATGCCGACGACCCGCTCATTGCCTGGGCGGCGTCGGCGGCGCCGCGCGTTACCTGGGTCGCTGCGGGCCAGCGGTGGCACGAGGACTCCTACTGCTGCCCGGAGTGCGGCTCGCACCTGCGGCGGGACGAGCTTGGCTGGCGCTGCGGCGAGTGCGGCTTCGCCCGCCCGGCGACTCGCTGGGTGCTGAGCGAGGACTCGGTCATTGACGAGTCAGGTCAGGTGCGGGAGCTGCGCCTGGCGCTTCCCGGCAGGGCCAACCGGTCCAACGCGGTGGTGGCGCTCGCCGTCGCGGCCCATTTCGGCGCCCCGGTCGATCAGGCGCTGCCGCGGCTGCGCGAGGTCAGGTCGGTCGCCGGGCGGTACACGCAGGTGCAGCGGCACGGCCGCCTGGTCCGGCTGCTGCTGGCCAAGAACCCGGCAGGCTGGCTGGAGGCCTTCGACGTGCTCGCGCCCAGTCCGGTGCCCGTGCTGCTGGCCGTGAACGCGCAGACACCGGACGGCAAGGACACCTCGTGGCTCTGGGACGTCGACTACCGGGTCGTCCGGGACCGGCCGGTGTACGTGGCCGGCGAGCGCCGGCTGGACCTCGCCGTCAGGCTGGAGGCCGACCAGGTTCCGTTCGAGCTGGTCGACGGCATCGATGCCGCGGTGAGCCGGGTCAGCGGCGCCGAGCTGGACGTGATCGCGAACTACACCGCCTTCCAGCAGATCCGGTCGACTCTGGGCCGGACGGAATGATGCAGGAGACACCACGATGACCGACAGCGTCGGACGGCATGCGGCCGCTCGCGAGCTGCCCGAGACCATGATCATTCCGCCGCAGGCGGCGTCGCCGGAGACGGCGCAGCCGGGCCCGGTGGGCACCGGCGGGAGCGGTGCTGGCTCTGCGGGGCCTGGCCCTGCCGGGGCTGGCCCTGCGGGCGCTGGCACTCGCGGCTCCGGCAGCAAGGGCCCCGGCGGCCAGGGCCCGGGCGGCCAGGGCCCGGGCACGGGCGGGCAGGACAGCCGGCCGGCCGGGCGGCATGCATCCGGGCGCACGAAGCGCACCGGGGCGCCTGCGAAGGCGCCGGCTACCGCGCCGGCCCGGCCGCCGGCCCCGGCTGGCCGCGACAGCAGGCTGCGGATCGTCTGGGTGTACCCGGACCTGCTCAGCACCTACGGCGACCGGGGGAATCTGCTGGTGCTGTCCAGGCGCGCGGGCCTGCGTGGCATCGACGTGGAAGCCGTCGAGGTCAACTCGGATCAGCCGGTGCCCGCGGGCGGCGACATCTACCTCCTGGGCGGCGGTGAGGACCTGCCGCAGATCCTCGCGGCGAACCGGCTGCGCGCTGACGCCGGGCTAGCCAGGGCCGCCAGCGGCGGCGCGGTGGTATTCGCGGTCTGCGCCGGCTATCAGCTGCTGGGGGATTCCTTCGGCGGAGTGGAGGGCGAGCCCGTTCCCGGCCTGGGAATCCTGGACATCAGCAGCGGCCGCGGTCAGCGGCGCGGTGTCGGCGAGCTCGTCGCGGACGCCGACCCCGAGCTCAGCGTTCCGCGGCTCACCGGATTCGAGAATCATCAGGGCGTCACGAGGATCGGCTCCTCCGCGCGGCCGCTCGGGCGGGTCTCGCTGGGCGTTGGCAACGGCGACGGCACTGAGGGCGCGTATGCCGGCAAGGTGCTGGGCACCTACATGCACGGCCCGGCGCTCGCGCGCAATCCCGGGCTCGCTGACCTGCTGATCAGCTGGGTCGCCGGGCGCCTGCCGCCGCTCGCCTCGGCTGACGAGGACTGGGCCGGCCAGCTGCGGGCGGAGCGGCTCACAGCGGTGGGCCACTAGTAGACGAGCGCCTGCGCGCCTTCCGCCAGGACCTCAGCGACAAAGGTCGTCGCCCCGGCGATCCGCACGCCATCGGCGACGTCGTCCTCGGTGATCTCGCGCCGGGCAGCGCACTGCGTGCACAGCGTCACCATCCCGCCGCGCAGCACCGTCGCGAACAGGTCGGGGAGCGGGGTGGCGTGCGGCAGGCTCAGGTCGGGACAGCCGTCCGGCAGCGCAAACCAGGACGCCTCGCCGGTCAGCCAGACCGATACCGGTACGCCGCTCGCGACCGCCGCCGCCGCGACGGTGAACACCTGATTGCAGCGCTCCGGGTCTTCCTTGCCGACGGTTACCTTCAGCACCAGGGAGCGGGCCATGCCTCCGACCCTAGCGCTCCCGTTACCGCTATCCGCGTCAGACTGGCCGGCACCGGGCCGGTCGCGGCGAACCGGGCGGATCCCGGCGAGACGGATCCCGGCGTGGCGGCTGCCGGCCGGGAGCGGCACTGCCTACACTCCGCAGCATGTCCGCATTGCTGAGCGGCGTTATCCTGATCGCTGCCTTCGGCCTGCTGGCCGCGCTTGGCCTGGTGCTGGTCGTGGCGCTGTTCCGGGTGACCAGCAGCCCGGCCGCCGACTCATCCCGCGGGAGCCAGAGTGGAGAATGATCAGCCTGCTTCGGGCCCGGACGGCCCCTCGGGCCCGGAGGGTGCTCTGCCCGGGCAGTACGAGCTGCACCCGACCCTGGCCCCGCTGCGCTTCCTGATCGGCCGGTGGGAGGGCGCCGGTGTCGTCGGCTACCCGACCATCGAGAGTGCCAACTTCGGCCAGGAGATCACTTTCGGCCACAATGGCAAGCCGTTCCTGATTTACACCAGCCGTACCTGGCTGCTGGAGGAGGACGGCACGATCGGGCGGCCGCTGGCGATGGAGGCCGGATTCTGGCGCCCGCAGGAGGGCGGCGGCCTGGAGGTCGTGCTCGCTCACCCGACTGGCATTACCGAGATCTACCTCGGCCAGATCAGCGGCACCAGGATCGAGATGGCCACTGACGCGGTGGCGCGCACCGCGACCGCCAAGGAGGTCACCGCAGGCACGCGGCTCTACGGGCTTATCGGCACCGATCTCGGCTGGGCCTACGACATGGCCGCCGTCGGCCAGCCGCTGCAGTCGCACGTCTCCGCGCAGCTGAAGCGCGTCGGCTAGCCGCGGCTGCCGCCCCTCAGGCCGCCGCCGCGTCAGTCCTCACGCAGCCAGTAGACGTCGAACATCGTCGCTGCCGCGACTGGCGTCGGCTGCGCGAGCACTGGCCCCCCGGAGGCGCGCAGCTGGATGATCCTGAGCGCATTCCAGTGCCGCGACAGGATGCCGCCCTGCTGGCCGGCGCTGTCGGTGATCGAGATCCCGGCGAAGCTGATCGCGCCGTAGTCCGACAGCGGCGCGATCACCAGATGCTGGCTGGAGCCCGTGGCCGGAGCCTCGGCGATGATCTCGGCCGAGCTGCGCGGGCACTGGACGAGCTTGCCGCTGACCTTGACGTGCGGGCACTTGCGGTCCCTGGTGAAATGCTCGTGCCGGGTGCTGTCGGTGAGCGTCAGCACGAACTCCCTGCGGGCGGCGGAGTAGGAGACCGACGCGATCACCGAGTCCCCCGGATGGATCTTCATCGAGATCTTCGTCTCGGAGTACGGGAACATCTCGAACCAGGCGAAGTAGCTCGCCTTCCCGGTCGCGCTGCAGTTCGCGGCGATGCCGGTCTGCTCGACCGAGTCGGCGTGCGCGCTGAGGCCGTCCAGGCCAGCCCAGGCCGAGGAGAGCGTCGCGCCGGGCGAGGCCGCGCAGTTCAGGTACGGAACGAAGAAGACGGCCCGGACGGCACGGAAGGTCACCGCGTGCCTGCTCACCCCGTACCCGGCCCAGTTCAGTGATCCGGCTGACGTGACGTTGCCGGCTGCGGAGTGCGCTGACTCCGCCGGTCCCGGCAGAGCCGCCGGCTGGTCCGGGTAGCTCACCCAGGAGCGGGTCGCGGTGCCGGTCGCGGTCGCGGCCGGTACGGCGGCGGGCCGCGGGCCGGCCGGGCCGAGTGCGAAGGCGAGAGCTCCGAGCACGGCGGCGCAGGCGCAGGCGGCTAACTTCCTCACGGCTTCTCCCCCTCAGCAGACCGGTGACGGCAGCCGACACTACCGGCATCGGGCGGCGGCGGGCCGGAGCATTGGCCCGGGCTTTGCCCGGACTCGGGGGCGCTGACGTGCGGAAATGCGGCCCAACACGGAGAAACCCCCGGGCCTCTCCCGCGCCGGGTTAGCTGCGGTGCGCGAGCACCACAAATAACCCCGACACGGGGACCGGCTGGACAGGCCGGTCAGCCCGGGGGGCCGGTGTCTGCCGTGAATTCGCCGACCTCCGCCTCAACAGCGTCAGCCGCGGCCGGGGGCAGGCTGGGCCAGCGCCCGGAGCAGGCTGAGAAGCGGCCGGTGATGCACTTGTCGCGGCTAGCCGCGAGTCGGTGCTTCACGCAGGCGGCGGCTAGCGGACAGCCACCTCGCAAGTCCGACATCTATGCATACTGTTGGACCACCTCCTTTCCTGCGTTAGCAGGAACGCTACGTCACGCGTGGCGTCGCAGGCAAGCGTGTTACTGCCAGGTCGTCACTAGACTGGGACCGTGGTGCAGACGTGGGATGACACGCTCAGGGCAAGCGGCTACCGGGTCACCCCGCAGCGTCAGCTCGTCCTGGAGGCAGTGGCGCGCCTGGAGCACGCCACGCCCGAGGACATTTACGCCGAGGTGCGGCAGACGGCCCGCGGGGTCAACGTCTCCACCGTCTACCGCACGCTTGAGCTGCTGGAGCAGCTTGGCCTGGTGAAGCACAGCCACATTCATCACGGTGCGCCGACGTATCACCTCGCCGAGCACGCGGAGCACGTCCATCTGGTCTGCCGCCAGTGCGAGCGGGTGACGGAGGCGGACCAGTCCGCGGTCCGGCCGCTCGTGGTCGAGCTCGAGCAGCGCCAGGGATTCCAGACCGATGTGGCGCACCTGACCGTCTTCGGGCTGTGCGCTGACTGCCGCCCCGGCGGCCGCGACGATCCCGGCGCATAGCCTGCTAGCAGACACTGCGACGCCCGTAAGGAGGGAAGGGAACGTGGCCGCTTCCGCCTCATGCCTTCCGCCAGGCCGATGACCAGCCCGCTACTCACCGAGCCCGGAGCCGTCGCCGCCGACGGCCCGGACGCCGGAGTTGCCGCGCATTACGGCGATCCTTATGCCGAGCAGCGTGCGCTGGCCATCCGTTCCGGTGTCGTCGATCGCTCGCACCGCGGCGTACTGCGGATCTCCGGGCCGGACCGGCTGAGCTGGCTGCACAGTCTGACAACCCAGCACCTGGACCACCTGGCACCGGGTACGAGCGCCGATGCCCTCGTCCTCAGCCCGCAGGGACACGTTGAGCACCAGCTGAGCCTGACTGACGACGGCACCGCGATCTGGGCGCACGTGGAGCCTGGCACGATCCGGCCGCTCCTGGACTTCCTGACCTCCATGCGGTTCATGCTGCGGGTGGAGCCGGAGGACGTCACGGCCGAGTATGCGGTGCTCAGCGTGCTCGGCCCGGACGCGCCGGCGGAGCTGCCGCCGGCCGGGATCAGGATCGACACTGGCTTCGGTACCGATCTCATCGTGCCGCGAGCCGAGCTGGAGGCACAGGTTGCGGGGCTCCGCTCGGCAGGTGCGGGACTCGGGGGCATGTGGGCTTACGAGGCGCTGCGCATCGCGGCCGGCCGCCCCCGGCTGGGACTGGACACCGACCACCGGACGCTTCCGCACGAGGTGGGCTGGATCGAGACCGCCGTGCACCTGAACAAGGGCTGCTACCGGGGCCAGGAGACAGTCGCGCGGGTGCACAACCTCGGCCATCCGCCGCGGCGGATGGTGCTGCTGCACCTGGATGGCAGCGAGGACAAGCTGCCGTCGCACGGCGACCCGGTGCTGCTCGGCGCAACCGCGGTCGGATTCACCGGCTCGGCTGCCAGGCACTATGAGCTTGGTCCCATCGCGCTTGCCCTGGTCAAGCGGACCACGCCGGTCGACGCGACCTTCCAGGTCGACGGGATCGCCGCCGCCCAGGAGGTGCTCGTTTCACCCGATGCGGGCGCTAACATCCAGATTGAGCTCAAGCGCCAGCGCGGTGGCCTGACCGGCCGCGCTCGCGACTAGCCTGAGCGGCCGCGAACAACGTCGTTCCTGGAGGTCCACCGCAGTGCTGCGCCAAGCGCTCCTGGCCCTGTCTGCCAGCAGTCAGGCCCGTGACCTGATCATGGCCACCCCGCTGACCCGTGACGTCGTCGCCAGGTTCGTGGCCGGCGAGACGGCTGACGACGCCCTGGCGGCCACCGGGCGCCTGATTACCAGCGGCAGGCTGGTCACCATCGACTTCCTTGGCGAGGACACCGCGGACCGGGAGCAGGCCGCCGCCGTGGCCGACGAGTACATCCGGCTGCTCGGCCAGCTCTCCGCCGCGGAACTGTCCGCGCAGGGGCGGGCCGAGGTGTCGGTAAAGCCGACGGCCGTCGGCCTCGGCCTGGCCGAGCACGGCGAGAAGACGGCGCTGGAGAACATCACCAGGATTGCCAGCGCCGCCCGCAATGCCGGCACGACGGTCACCCTCGACATGGAGGATCACTCGCGGGTCGACGCGACGCTGCGGCTCGTGCAGGAGCTGCGGTCCGACTTTCCCGATCTGGGCTGCGTGATCCAGTCCTACCTGCACCGCAGCGCCGCGGACTGCCAGGCGCTGGCCGCGGCCGGATCGCGGGTCCGGCTGTGCAAGGGCGCTTACCAGGCGCCCGGCGGCATCGGCATGGCTAGCAGAGCCGAGGTGGCCCGCAGCTACGCGCGCTGCATGCGGATCCTGCTGGAGGGGCCCGGCTATCCGATGCTGGCCACCCACGACCCGCGGCTGATCAGGATTGCCGGGACCAAGGCGGGAGTGCTCGGGCGGCAGCCGGGCAGCTTCGAGTACCAGATGCTGTACGGCATCCGCCCGGCGGAGCAGGCGCGGCTGGCCGCCGCCGGAGCGCAGATGCGGGTCTACCTGCCGTACGGCAGCGACTGGTACGGCTACCTGGTCCGGCGGCTCGCCGAGCGGCCGGCCAACCTGGCGTTCTTCCTCCGCGCGCTCACCTCGCAGCGCTAGCAAGGGCTCTTTTCCGCTCGTCCGTGCGCGTCTGCTATCGCCAGGGCAGTAGTAACCGCGCACGGATCTGGTCTCGGCAGCGGTCTGTAGGCTGCCAGGATGATCGCCATACTGGGCGCCGGGAAGATGGGCGAGGCGCTGGCCTCCGGGCTGCTGCGCGCGGGCGTTGTGGCGCCGGCCGGGATCGTCGCCGCGGCCCGCCGGTCAGAACGAGTGCTGCAGCTGCGCGAGGCCTACGGCATCGAGGTCATGTCGGCCGCGGCCGCCGCCGCGAAGGCGGACACGCTCGTGATTGCCGTGAAGCCGCAGGACATGGACGCGCTGCTGAGCGAGATCAGCCCGGTCGTCGGGCCGGACAAGCTCGTGATCTCGGTGGCCGCTGGCATCACGACGGCCTACATCGCGCAGCGGCTGCCCGACGACGTCCCGGTCGTGCGGGTGATGTCAAACACCCCGGTGCTGGTCGACGAGGCGATGAGCGTCATCTCGGCCGGCCCGCACGCGACTGAGGAGCACCTGCGCAGGGCCGAGCACCTCCTCCAGCCGGTCGGCAAGGTGCTGCGCATCCCGGAGTCGCAGCAGGACGCCGCCACCGCGCTGTCGGGCAGCGGGCCGGCCTACGTCTATTTCCTGGTCGAGGCCATGGTCGACGCCGGCATCCTGCTCGGCGTGCCGAGGGCGAACGCGCTGGAAATGGTGAAGCAGGCGGTCTACGGCGCCGCGACCATGCTCAGGGACTCTGGCGAGCACCCGGTCCTGCTCCGCGAGGCTGTGACCTCACCGGGCGGCACCACGATCAACGCGATCAGGGAGCTTGAGCGGCACGGCGTCCGCGCTGCCGTGCTGGCAGCCATCGAGGCGGCCAGGGACAGGGGCCGCGAGCTCGGCGCTGGCTAGCGCGTGCTCGCGAGGACTTCGGTGCTATCCGCACGCCAAGTCTCCGCGATGACGGTTCGCATCTCCGGGCCAATGCCCGCGGATTGGCGTCCTGGCTGGTCAGGATAGGCGGCTGAACGGCGGCGATGCCGATCGTGTCCGGTGCCGGATCCCGGGGTCGGCGCCGCCAGCCGAAATGGCAGGGCTCGCACGGGGTTGCCCTTTTCCATACAGGACTTACGCTGGATACGGGCGTGACTGATGCGCCAGATCTCGTCAGGCGTAGCAGTTCGGTCGAAAGAGGGCTACCAATGGCAGCAGAAGTGACTCCGCTTAGTGACGTCAGGTTCCTGACCGTGGCCGAGGTGGCCGCGATCATGCGCGTTTCCAAGATGACCGTTTACCGTCTTGTGCACTCCGGTGAACTGGAGGCCATCAGGGTCGGCCGCTCGTTTCGGGTTCCCGAGCAGGCCGTGACTGGTTACCTCCGAGAGGCGTTCGTCGGCACGGAGTGAGTCCGGCGCCATGACCAGGAGCGCGCCGGTCCCGTGACCTAGCCGGGACCCGCACGGCTGCGGAAATGCCGGGCGATGCCGGGCAATGCGGCTGTGCGGAGGTACGCTGTGGCGTTGGCATGTTGCCCGGCCGCCCGATGTGGCGAGCATGTGCGTGGGCATGCCCGTCAGCCAGGAAAGAAATTGAGGGTGGTCTCGTGGGTTCAGTCATCAAGAAGCGGCGCAAGCGGATGGCGAAGAAGAAGCACCGCAAGCTGCTGCGCAAGACGCGCGTCCAGCGCAGGAACAAGAAGTAACGCCGCCGCCGCCCCGGCCGCCGGCGGCCCGGCTACGAGTTGCATGCCATGACTGATCAGGACACGTCCGGTCAGCCCGGATGGCGCCGCAAACTCGCCGGCGCCGCCGAGTTCGCCCGGCGGCGGCTGGCGGGGGACTACGAGGTCGACCAGTTCGGCTTTGACCCGGATCTCAACTCGGCGCTGCTGATGCCGGCCGCGCTCGCGGTGTACCGGAACTGGTTCCGGGTGCAGGCGCGCGGTCTGGAGAACGTGCCCGCCGCCGGCGCAGCGCTGCTCGTCGCCAATCACTCCGGCGTGCTGCCGATCGACGCGATCATGCTGCAGGCCGGGATCTTCGCTGAGCATCCGGCCGCCAGGAATCTGCGCCTGCTCAGCGCTGACCTGGTCTACAGCTTGCCGGTCCTGTCATCGCTGGCCCGGCGCAGCGGTCACACCAGGGCCGATCCAGCCGAGGCGCTGCGGCTGCTGGCCGCCGGTGAGCTTGTCGGCGTGTTCCCTGAAGGGTTCAAGGGCATCGGCAAGCCGTTCAGCGAGCGGTACCGGCTGCAGCGATTCGGCCGCGGCGGGTTCGCCAGGACCGCGCTGCGCGCAGGCGTGCCGATCATTCCGTGCGCCATCGTCGGGGCCGAGGAGATCTACCCGATGCTCGGGAATTCCGAGCCGCTCGCCCGTGCCCTGCGGCTGCCGTACTTCCCGCTGACGCCGCTGTTCCCGTGGCTCGGGCCGGTCGGTGCCGTGCCGCTGCCGTCGAACTGGCTGATCGAGTTCTGCGAGCCGGTGCCGACCTGCGGGCTTGCGGCCGCCGGGCAGCCAGACGACGAAATGGTTGCCGAGCTGGCCGGGCGCGTCCGCGGAACGATCCAGGCCAAGCTCGATGAGCTGGTGGTCGAGCGCGGTCCTGCCTTCGGCTAGCTGCCCGCCCGGCGGCGGCGGAGTGCGACGCCGGCCGCCATGCCACCAGCTACCGCTCCGGCGCCGGCGGCGACTGGCAGCGCCAGCATCGTTGCCCTGCGGCCGGAGCGGAACTCGTGCACCGGCCAGTTCCTGCTGCGTGCCAGCCGGAGCAGGCAGCCGTCAGGATTGACCACGTTCGGGTAGCCGACAAGTTCCAGCATCGGCAGGTCATTGGCCGAGTCGCTGTACGCGCTCGACCTCGCCAGGTCGAGCCCCTCCCGCTCGGCCAGAGCCGCGATGGCGGCCGCCTTGGCCTGGCCGTGCAGCAGGCCGCCGACAAGCCGCCCGGTGTAGACGCCGTCGCGGGTCTCGGCAACCGTCCCGAGCGCGCCGGTGAGGCCGAGCCTGTGGGCGAGGATGTTCGCCAGCTCGACCGGGGTGGCGGTGACCAGCCAGACGCGCTGCCCGGCCTGCAGATGCTCCTGGGTCAGCTCCCTGGCGCCTTCCCAGATCCGGCTGGCCATGGACTCGTCGTAGATTTCCTCGCCGAGCCTGACGATGTCGTCGACGCGGTGGCCGGCCACGAACGCCAGCGCGGCTTCCCTGGCAGCGTCGATATGGTCGGCGTTCTCGGTGCCGCGCGTCCGGAACGCGAGCTGGCTCCAGGTGAGGCGGACAAGATCGCGGGGGCCGAACATCTTGCGAGCGGCCAGGCCGCGTGCGAAATGGTAAATAGAGGCCCCGCGCATCAGCGTGTTGTCCACATCGAAGAATGCTGCTGCGGCCGGGTCTGGCACCGGGGGCGCCAGATCGACCTCGGCGACCGCGGCAGAGGCTTCGCCCGCGATGGTCTCTGGACTTTTCCTGGTTCTGGACAGTCTCATGCCGGCGCCGGGCCGGATGGCGCCGGACGTGCCGTTGCGGCCGGATTCACCGCTCATACTCCCGAGCCTACCGGCGGCCGGCGGCGCGGCGGCCGTACTGGCGCGCCATTATCAGATGGTCAGCGAACTGTCATTGTCCTGCCGCCGTGCCGGACCCCGGAGGTCGCCCGGCGGCCGCCTGGCAGTCACCCTCCGGCCGGCTGCTGCCCGCGGGCCCGGCGACCGCCCGGACCGCTGGCCGCCCGGGGTTTGGTCACATCACCCCCGCGAGTCGGGCACCATAGGCAGCAAATGATTTCTCTGGTCGTCTCCGGCATCGGTGCTGTCGTGGCCGCGGTGGGCAGCGGAGTGCTGCTCGCGCGCTGTTTCCGCGCGCCCCGCGGTGATCTCATTGCCTGGTCCGTCGCGCTGCTCGGGCTGCTGGTGAGCCTGGGCTCGCAGGCGCTCGGTCATCTGACCGGGTTCGACGCGGCGATGTTCCGTGCCGTGGAGATCGGCGGGCAGGTCATCGCGCCGCTGGCGCTGATTCTCGCGCTCTCCGAGGTGGCCGCGCGCAGCGTGGCCGTCCGGTTCTGCGCCCGCCTGTACATCCCGGCGCTGGCCATCGTTGCCGTCGTCATCCTGGCCCTGGATCAGCTGTCACAGGCGGCCTTCACGAAGGCGTGGCCGGATCCGGCGGTGCATTACCAGGTACCGCCCGACTACATGCTGATGTACGCCATCGGCCCTGTCACCGTGCTGATCACTGTCATCGCGGTGGGTGTCGTGGCCGCCCGCTCCGGTCGCCCTGGCTGGAATGCGGTGCTGCCTGCTCAGCTCATGGGCGGCGTGGCGGCACTGGCGCTGGCGTATCCGTGCGTAGCTCAGCTCGCCGCCGCCGAGGCCAAGATTCATCTGCCAGTTAGCTCAGCCTTCGCCGTGCTGTGCACGGTCGCCGCGGCCCTTGCCTGGATGGCCGGCCTGCGGACCGGGCAGCTTGACCTCTCGGCCCTGCATGCCGGATCGGGGCCCGCGGCAGCCGGCGCGGGCGCAGGCCGGGACAGTGCCAGTGCCAGCCGGAGGAGCGCCAGCCGGAGCACCGCAAGCCCGGCCGTGGCGGGCCGGCGTGCCCGCGCGCAGGACGACGACTTCGGTGACCTGTACCGCGATGACGAGCCGTACCGGCCGGATACGGGCAGGGAACGCCTGGATGAGGCCGGTTACGGCTGGCAGGAGGACGGGCGCGGCCAGCACGGGCCCGGCCAGTACGAGGCTGCCGGCGACTGGCGCGATACATCCGGCGGCGGTGGCTACGCCAACGGCTACCACGAGCCTGACTTTGCCACCGGGGATTACGCGACCGGAGACTTCGCGCCGGGCGAGTTCGCGACCGGGGACCTGGCCCCCGGCAGCGGCGGGCCTGGCTATCCGCCCGGCGGCTGGCAGGGGGGCGCAGGCGATGCCGGCCGTCGCGGCCCCGCCCCGGAGGCGGACCGGTTCTCCGGTGAGCCGCCGCGGGCGCCGGCAGAGCCGGAGCGCGCACAGCTGTTCGGGCAGATCGCGATCTACACGCTGCTCGAGGAGCGGGTGGCCGAGTTCGACAAGCTGACCGAGCGCGTAGTGGAGCAGGTCAGGAGCCGGGAACCGGACACGCTGGTGTTCATCGTGCACGCGGTGCCGTCGGCGCCCATGCAGCGCATCCTGTACGAGGTTTACCGCGACCGCTCGGCCTATGAGCGGCATAACGAGCAGCCGTATGTGGAGCAGTTCGCGATTGACCGGCGGCCCTACGTGCTCGCGACCAACGTCATCGAGCTGGGCCTGCAGCAGGCCAAGGTCTCACCGTTCCCGTCAGTGACAGAGCTGTTCGGCGAGCCCGGCTACGACACCTCCGGCTTCCAGCGGCCTGACTACCTGCGGGACTTCGGGCGGACCTCGGCGCAGCCGGGCGGCAGGGACGTCCGGTGAGTCCGGCTGACCACCGGATTACGCTGCTCTCGCGGCCGGGCTGCCACCTGTGCGACGAGGCACGGGCAGTCATCGAGCGCGTAGCCGCCGACCTCGGCTCCCGCTTCGAGGAGCGCGACATCACGCAGTCGACTGAGGATCTGGCGCAGTACTCCGAGATGATTCCGGTCACGTTCATCGATGGCGTTCAGCACGATTTCTGGCGGGTCAGCGAGGACCGGCTGCGGGCTGCCCTCCGTAGCTGATCACGACTCCAGGCCCGGTGCCCGGCGTCACGGCCCAGGTCAGACCCGGTCCGGTCCGGCGCGACCGGGCTGTCAGTTCCGGCGAGCCGGGCAATATCGCCGACTTTGTGCAAACGTTCACAAGGGCGTACCGTGGATCACGCGGGCCCCGGCCCGCATCTGCAGCCTCGTCGAGTCCTTCAGGAGTACCGGCGCATGTCCCGCCGCCCCTCGCCGGCCAGCCGCACGGCTGCCAGGTCCGGGCAAGCCGCTTCCGGATCCGCCAGTTCCGGACACGGAATCCCGGATGCGACCGTAGCCCGGCTTCCGATCTACCTCAGGGCGCTCTACGCCCTGGCGGATCACGGCGTCGCGACGGTGTCCAGCGAGGAACTGGCCGCCGCGGCCGGAGTCAACTCAGCCAAGCTCCGCAAGGACCTTTCGCACCTGGGGTCCTACGGCACCCGCGGCGTCGGCTACGACGTGGACTACCTGGTCTACCAGGTGTCCAGGGAACTGGGCCTGACCCAGGACTGGCCGGTGCTGATCGTGGGCGCCGGCAACCTCGGCCACGCACTGGCTAACTACGGCGGCTTCGCTTCCCGCGGCTTCCGGATCGCCGCCCTGGTCGATGCTGACCCCGCCGTGGTGGGCACGGTCATCGCCCGCCACACTGTGCGCAGCACAGCCGAGATCGAGGACGTGATCGACCGGTTCGACGTGTCGATCGGGGTAATCGCCACGCCCGCCGCTGTCGCCCAGAATGTCTGCGATCGCCTGGTAGCAGCCGGTGTTACGAGCATTCTCAACTTCGCGCCAGTCGTACTCAGCGTGCCAGCGGGCGTCGATGTGCGTAAGGTCGACCTGTCAATCGAGTTGCAGATCCTCGCCTTCCACGCCCAGCGCCGCGGCGCGGCGTCCCGGGACAGTGATCGCGCCGGCGTCGTGGCCGGCCGCCGGCTGGAGAGCGTCACGAGTAGTGACGATGCCGGTGACGTCGCCGCGGAGCCGGGCAATGGCACGAGAACGGACATCGCCGCCGGCCTGGCGGCCGCGTCACCTGTCGCCGTGAGCGCGCAGACGACGGATTACCCGGAGTCCGGCTACACGGCGAGACCCACATACCGAACAGGGGCGCAGGCGGTAGGCACATGAGTGTTCTGGTCGTCGGACTGAACCATAAGGGCGCGCCGCTGGCGACGCTCGAGCAGGTCGCACTTGCCGGCGACGCCCTGGATAAGCTGCTGCACGACGTGTCCCGCGCCGATGACGTGGCTGGTGCCCTGGTCCTGAGTACCTGCAACCGGGTCGAGATCTACGCCGAGGTCGGCAAGTTTCATGGCGCTGTCGCCGCTATCTGCGAGCTGCTGTCCCGCCACTCGCACGTGCCCCAGGCTGAGCTCACGCCGTACCTGTACGTGCACTACGAGGACCGGGCACTGCAGCATCTGCTGACCGTCGCCTGCGGGCTGGACTCGATGGTGGTCGGCGAGAGCCAGATTCTCGGCCAGCTGCGCCAGGCCCTGCGCACCGCCAGGGAGCAGGGCACGCTCGGCCGGACGCTGTCGGCCCTCGGCACGATGGCACTGCGGGCCGGCAAGCGCGCCCAGTCGGAGACAGCCGTCGGTCAGGCGGGCGCGAACCTGGTGACGGTGGGCCTGGAAGCGGCGGCACAGCATCTGTCACCTGCCGGTACCGGACCGCTGTCCCTGGCCGGCCAGGACGTGCTGGTCATCGGGGCCGGCGCGATGAGCGGGCTGGCAGTCGCCAAGGTCGCCAGGGCAGGCGCGGACAGCCTGGTGGTGGCCAGCCGGACCCGCGCGCGAGCCGAGCGGCTGGCGGCGTCAGCCGGCGGCCGCGCTGCCGACATGGCTAGCCTTCCGGCCCTCATCGCGGCCGCTGACCTGGTGGTGACCTGCACTGGCGCGGCCGGTCACGTCATCACGGCGGACATCATCCGGAGCGCGCTGGCTGCCAGGGCAGAGCTCGGGACGGGGCCGTCCGCCAGCATCCCGCCGATCGTGGTGCTTGACCTGGCAATGCCGCGGGACGTCGAGCCGGCGGTCGCGGCCCTGCCCGGCGTGGCGGTCACTGACCTGGAAACGCTCGCCGCCGACGCGCAGGCTGGTCTCGGCCCCGATGACGGGGATGTCGGCGAGGTCCGCCGGATCATGGCCGAGGAACTTGCCGCCCATCTATCGGCCAGCCGCGCCGCCACTGTCTCGCCGACTGTTGTCGCGCTGCGCGCCAAGGCCGCGAGGGTGGTGGAGGCTGAGCTGGCCAGGCTGGCGGGCCGGCTCGACCGGCTGGACGCCGCGGCGATGAGCGAGGTCTCCAAGTCCATGCGGCGCATTACTGACAAGCTCCTGCATGAGCCCACTGTGCGGGTGAAAGAGCTGGCGGGCGCTCCCGGGGCCGATACATATGAGGACGCGCTGCGCGTGCTATTTGATCTCGATCCGGCAACAGTGCAGGCTGTGGCACAGGCAGATGCCCAGTTCGCGGGCTGGCCCCAGATCACCAGTGACGAGGAGGACGCGTGATGAGCCGGTCTGTGCTGCGCCTCGGCACTCGTCGCAGCCCCATGGCCGTCACGCAGTCCACGCTGGTGGCACGAGCGCTGACCAGGGCAACCGGCCAGGAAATCGAGATCGTCGGCATCGACTCGGCAGGCGATGCCAGCCGCGAGCTGCTGACCCAGATCGGCGGCACCGGCGTCTTCGTGAGCTCCCTGCGGGCCAGCCTGCTGGCGGGCGACGTCGACTTCGCCGTCCACTCGCTGAAGGATCTGCCGACCGGCCCGGCCGCCGGTATCGTGCTCGCGGCAGTGCCCGGCCGGGACGACCCGCGCGACGCGCTGGCGGCCAGGGACGGCGCGAAGCTAGCCGACCTCCCGCCGGGCGCGAAGATCGGCACGGGCTCACCGCGCCGGGCTGCGCAGCTGCTGATCCTGCGGCCCGACATCCGGCCGGTGCCCGTCCGCGGCAACGCTGGCACCAGGCTCGCCAAGGTCGAGACCGGCGAGCTGGACGCTGTCGTGCTCGCCAACGCCGGCCTGGCGAGGATCGGCCGGCTGGACGCTGTCTCGCAGGTCTTCGACCCGGACGAGATGGTCCCGGCTGCCGGCCAGGGCGCGCTGGCGGTTGAGTGCCCCGAGGTCAGGGAAGATCTCGTTGCGCTGCTCGGCACCATTGACGACCCAGTCAGCCGGGCGGCGGTGACCGCAGAGCGCGCACTGCTCGGCGGCCTCGAGGCAGGCTGCTCGGCGCCGGTCGGCGCGTATGCTGCCGGCACGGATGTACTTCGGCTCCGCGGCGTCGTCGTGGCGGCCGACGGGGGGATGGCGCTTCGCGGCAGCGCGAGCGGCTCACTGGCGGAGGCTGAACAGATGGGCTGCCAGCTGGCCGCCGAGCTGCTCAGCCGAGGCGCGGCAGGTTACATGGCAGTGTCCGGCGGACACCTCAGCAGCGGGGACGATGACAAGTGAACCCCACACCCACGGCCTCGAAGGCCGGCAAGGCCAAGTCGGCGCCGCAGAAGCCGGGCACCGACAAGGCCCGCACTGACAAGGCGTCCGGCCGGTCGGCCAGCCACTCGGCGGACACGCAGATATCCGGCTGGGTGGCCTTTATCGGCGCCGGGCCAGGTGATGAGAGCCTCCTGACGGTCAGGGCGGCCGCGCTGATCGGGCGGGCCGACCTGGTGGTCGCGCCGCAGTGGCTGGGCGAGCAGCTCGGTCACCTGCTGAAGCCCGGCGCCACGCTCGCTGACTCCGACGCTCAGCTCGCCGACCCGAAGCTGCTGATCAAGGCGGCCAGGGCCGGGCAGCTGGCGGTCCGGCTGTTCGCCGGCGACCCGTTCATGTTCTGCAATGCCGCCGCCGATGCGGCAGCCTGCGCCAAGGCACGGGTACCGTTCGAGGTTGTTCCCGGCGTGTCCGCTGCCACCGCCGTGCCCGAGTACGCGGGCATCCCGCTTACCACCGACGCGACCGGCGACGTCCGCATCATCCACGCGGCCGAGGTCAGCCGGGTTTCGGCCAGCGAGGGCACGCTGGTCATCCTGGGTGCCGAGTCCGGGCCGGTCGACCTCGGCAAGATGCTCATCGCGGCCGGGTGGACCGAGACCGCGCCGTTCGCTATCACCTGGAACGGAACCACCACCGATCAGCACACCGTGGTCGGCACGCTCGGCACGATCGCGGCTGATCTCAAGGCAGCTGGCGTGAGTCTCCTGACCGCGCACGGCCCGGCCGTGGCCGTGGTCGGCGAGGGCGTGACCGCCCAGGCTGCCCTGTCCTGGTTCGAGACCAAGCCGCTGTTCGGCTGGCGCGTTCTGGTGCCGCGCACCAAGGAGCAGGCCGACGAGGTATCAGACCTGCTGCGCGCGCGGGGCGCCGTGCCCGAGCAGGTGCCGACCATCGCGGTCGAGCCGCCGCGCACACCGCAGCAGATGGAGCGGGCCGTCAAGGGCCTGGTCACCGGGCGGTACCAGTGGATCGGCTTCACGTCGGTCAACGCGGTCCGTGCAATCAGGGAGAAGTTCGAGGAGTACGGCCTGGACGCCCGCGCGTTCGCCGGGGTCAAGGTGGCCGCAGTCGGGGAGCAGACCGCGAAGGCGCTGCGCGAGTTCGGCATCATGCCGGACCTGGTGCCCGAGGGTGAGCAGTCGGCGGAGGGCCTGGCCGACGCCTGGCCTGCCTACGACGACATCCTCGACCCGATCAACCGGGTGCTGCTGCCGCGAGCCGACATCGCGACCGAGGGCCTGCTTGGCCGGCTTACCGAGCTCGGCTGGGAAGCCGAGGACGTAACCGCTTACCGGACCGTCCGGGCGGCACCGCCGCCCGCTCCGATCCGGGAGGCGATCAAGGGCGGCGGCTTCGACGCGGTGCTGTTTACCTCGTCCTCGACTGTGCGGAACCTGATCGGCATCGCCGGCAAGCCGCATGCTGTCACCGTGATCGCGGTCATCGGCCCGCAGACGGCCAAGACCGCCGCCGAGTTCGGGCTGCGGGTCGACGTAGTCGCCGAGAAGCCGTCAGTGGCGGCCCTGGTCGAGGCGCTGGCGGCGCACGGCGCCGGCCTGCGGGATGCCGCGATCGAGGCCGGCGAGCCGGTCCGCAAGCCAAGCGAGCGCCGCCGCGGGGCCCGGCGCCGCATCAGGTAAGACGTCCACGGCCGCACGTCAGGAGCAGCATTGGCCGCAAGCTACCCCGTTTCCAGGCCCAGGAGGCTCCGCCGCAGCATGCCGCTGCGCCGGCTCGTCGCGCAGGTGGACATCCGGCCATCGAGTCTGGTGCTGCCGATGTTCGTGAAGGAGGGCATCGGTGAGCCGCAGCCGGTGTCGTCGATGCCGGGCGTGCTCCAGCACACCAGGGAAAGCCTGCGCAAGGCGGCCGCGGAGGCGGTGACCGCCGGGGTGGGCGGCCTGATCCTGTTCGGCGTGCCGGCGGTCAAGGACGGCCGCGGGTCGGCGGCTGACGATCCTGATGGCATCGTTCAGCTGGCGCTGCGCGATCTGGCCGCAGAGGTCGGCGGCGACACCGTTCTGATGGCCGACCTGTGCCTGGACGAGTACACCGACCACGGTCACTGCGGGCTGCTGACCGCGGCCGGCGAGGTGGACAACGACGCGACGCTGGAGCGGTACGCGTCGATCGCGGTCGCGCAGGCGGCGGCGGGAGCGCAGGTCGTCGCCCCGAGCGGGATGATGGACGGCCAGGTCGCGGCCATCAGGACGGCGCTGGACGGCGCTGGCTATCAGGACGTCGCGATCTGCGCCTATTCCGCTAAGTACGCCTCGGCGTTCTACGGGCCCTTCCGGGAGGCAGCCGAGTGCGCGCCGCAGTTCGGCGACCGTGCCTCCTACCAGCAGGATCCGGCCGCCGCGAAAGACGCTCTGCGGGAGGCGATGCTGGACGCGGAGGAGGGCGCGGACATCATCATGGTCAAGCCAGCGCTCGCCTACCTGGATGTCATCAGTCAGGTCGCGGCCGCCGTGCCGCTCCCGGTGGCCGCTTACCAGGTCAGCGGCGAGTACGCGATGGTCGAGGCCGCGGCGGCGAACGGCTGGCTCGACCGGGACCGGACGATCATGGAGACGCTCACGGCGATCCGCCGGGCGGGCGCCGACATCATCCTGACCTACTGGGCCGCCGAGGTCGCGCGCCGGCTCCGCTGAGTCGCGGTCAGGACGCGAGCCTGGCGAAGCATTCCCTGATGACGTGCGCGGCCGGCCGGCCGACGAAGGTCAGGCGGTCCGACAGGAAGGGCGCCGGGCTGGCCGGGTCGGCGTCGAAGCTGATGTCCCACCAGTACACGCCCCCGCCCACCTGCTCGTTCGAGATCGCGTCACACACCGCGCGGAACCAGTTGGCCTGAACCCTGGTGTCGACGGGCGAGTTCGACGTGCCGATCCAGGCGCCGGGATCGGAGTAGGCGCCGGGGACCGCATCGATCCCGACCTCGCTCAGAGTGAGCTGCTGCCGGACGGACAGCGAGTGAGTGCCGAGCCAGGTATCCCAGGCACTGGTCAGCTCGGCGACCGATGCGCTGTCAGAAAGATCGAATCGCGGGTAGGCGTCGATGTCGTACGTCTCCAGCGGCAGCGTCGCGGGGCCGGCGGCAAACTCATCGAAGTTCTCGTCGTAGGCGAGCTGGCCGGTGTAGACAGCCCGGACCGAGCTGATCAGGTGCTGCCAGTCCGGGCTGGCCTCCAGCGACTCCAGTTCCGTCCCGATCACGAAGGTCGCCGCATGGCCGGCCTGCGCGACCCTGGCATAGGGCATCAGCAGCCGGCGATAGCTCTGGAACCAGGCAGCTGGGTCGGCCGGCTCAATCGAACCGCGCCACGCCAGGGCGTTCTGCGCCACCAGCACGTCCTCGTTGAGGATCGGGCGCAGCGTGACGCGCAGGTGACTCTGCGCCGCCTCGGCCAGGAAGATCGCGACGTGGGCGGGCGTGGGAGTCACGCCGCTCTCGGCGTAGACCCGGTCAGAGGTGATGCCATCGGTGTAGAAGGGGAAGCTGATGGCGATCGAGTTCGCGTTGAGGCTGATCGCGTAGTTGATGAGGCGCCGCGCCTTGGCTGCGACCACAGCATCGGACTCGTCGTTCGGGTTGGCCGTCCAGTAGACCTGGATCCCCAGCTGGCGCATGCCGCTGTGCCAGGGCGCGGCAACCACCGGCACCGGTGAAGGACTCGGGCTCGGGCTCGCGCCTGCCCGGCCACTGCGCGCGGCCTCATGGGCCGTGGTGTGCCGGGGCTTGGGCCACCAGGCCGGGCGAGCGGGAATCGAGCAGGCGGAGACCAGGGTGACCAGTGCCGCCAGCCCGGCGAGCATGGCGACGGCGGAGCGGCGCGGCCGGGTCATGACGGCTTCGCGATGACGATGAACTTGTTCTCGGCCCGCCGTGCGAACTTGACGAAACCGCGCAGGCCGCCGATGCCCTCCAGCATGGCGAACAGCGGGATCAGCCCGATGACAACAACGGGCTCCCACCACTTGCGCCGGCCGCGAGCGGAGACGCCGGCGTTCAGCCGCAGGCCCTCCCAGTACATCCAGATCGTGTAGGCGAGATTCAGCACCCAGAGCGGGACGATCCACAGCGCGACCGGCGAGGTGTTGGGATCAGCAAGCAGGTAGCCGATGGCCAGCACGACAGCGACATTCTGGAACGGCCCGAGTACCCAGGACACGACTGAGTAGCCGAGCAGCAGCCGGTCGCGCAGTCGCAGCGACCGGTTGCACACCAGCCCGACCAGGCCCCAGGACCAGCGCTCGCGCTGGCGGATGAAGTCCCGGACCGTGGCCGGGGATGCTCCGTAACAGCGCCCGCCGAACCAGGCGCTACGCCCCTTGTAACGGTCGCAGAAGATCAGCGCGAACTGCGCGTCCTCGACGATGCTCCGCGGCCCGAAGTCCCAGCCGATGGATGCCTCGACTGAGGCCCGTACCAGCAGCAGCTCGCCGTGCAGCCCGGCACGGGGGGTGCCGCTGCCCGTCCAGGCGGAGAACCGGCCGGCGTCGTCGGCCGGCCGGACCGAGTCCGCCAGCCAGGTGAGCCTGTTGACGGCATGCTCACGGGGATAGGTGAGGATGCCCTGGGCCATGTGCCGGGCCTCGTCACCCGCCTGGAACTGCTCCTCGATGAACCTCGCCATGGCCAGCGCCGTGTCCGGCCCGACTCCGGTGTCGTCGTCCATGTGCAGGACCCAGACATCGTCGCGGTCCTCACGCTCGTAGATCCGCAGCTCGTGCGCGTAGTGATTGGCACGTGCCTTGAACTTGGTGCCCGCCGGGGTCTGGTAGCGGCGGGGCACGGCGATGAGCCGGATGAGGTCGCTCCGCGCGGCGAGCTTGGTGATCCGGCTGAGAGCCTCGCAGCCCTCCTCGATCACGATGTCGATGCGCAGCCGGGGGAAGCATCGCGGCAGGTACGCGATGAACGACAGGACGGAGCGCTCCAGCGCCGGGTAGGTGTCGTGACGGCCGATCGTCGGCACGACCAGGATCATGGAGTCCCGGCAGACGGTGAGGCCGCGTCCGCGCCACCGCGCATCGGATGCACGCAGCGTCTTGCGCGTACGGTGGATGCCCCGGATCCCGACGATGGTGCTGACGATCGGCCAGGTCCACAGCACGGTGAGCGGCCAGCCAAGCGGCCCGGCGTAGGCCTCGGTGAACCAGCCCACCACCACCAGGATGATGACGAACGGCACCGCCAGCGGCCAGTACCGGGGCTTCCAGCGCAGCAGCCGCCGGTGCAGCTTGCGAGACCGGCGCGGGCCGAACGCGCTGAGGCCGACCCGGAACTGCGCCGTGCTGTCAGACCAGTCGGGGGTGCGGGACCAGTCCTGGCGCTCCGGCCAGTCAGGCTGCTGCAGCCAGCCGGGCTTGTCGCGCAGCCAGTCCGCCGGCGGCGCATGCTCAGGAGCCCGCGCGATCACCGCGTCGCCGGCCACCGCGTCCGCGGCCACGCGCGCCTGCCGGGGGCCCGGGTACGGGCCGTCACCCGGGTACGGGCCGTCCTCGCGCCAGTGTCCGGCGCCTGCCAGCGCCTCCAGCCCGGCCAGCTGGGTCTCCCTGTCAGCTGGCACAGCGAGGCTCCCCCCTGGTGCTGGCGACGTGGCCGAGGTACCTTCCGATTCAGTACTAAACAGACTAACGGCCGACAATATGCTAGCCGGTGTCGCGCGACGCGGACGTTGTTACGCCCCAGATAGCAGCTGAAATCTCAGCAGCAGCCGAATCGGGCCGATACGCCCCGGCCCGGCCCGCCGGCCTGGCCCCGATGACCGGGTGACAACCCGGGAGGGCAAGGCCGCGCGGGCGGCCCGGCGAATGCGGCGTTGCGGCACTCGGGCAGTCTGCCTGCTCTGCTAGCGTGCAAGTGGTGGCCGTTGCATGGGACACGTTGCAGTCGTTGTCGTGCATCAAGTGGATCTCTCAGCCGGGCTTGCGCGAGATGAGATCCCGCAGCCCGCGGCCGGCCTAGTCGACGGCGGTAGCCGGGCGGGAGTGAAGCCAATTGGCCGATACTGTGCTTCGCGGCAGGAGCCGCCGGACGGCCGGACGTCTGGCTGATGCCGCGATCCGGTACGCGGCGATGGGCTGGCCGGTATGCCCGGGCGCATTCGCCCCTGGCCGCGCGCAGCGCTCCCCGTCCGTGAGCCGGTCCTGCTCATGTGACCGGATCGGGTGCCCGGCACCTGGCGCCCATCCGATGTCCCCCGCCTGGCAGATCACCGCCAGCACCGATCCCGAGCTGGTAGCCAGGTGGTGGGCGGCGTCGCCGGAAGCCAGCATCGTCCTGGTGACCGGCCGCATATTTGACGTTCTCGACGTGCCCCGGGCGGTCGGGATGACGGCGCTCAGCCGGATTGAGCGAGCGGGCACGCGTCCCGGCCCGGTGGCGATCACTGCCGCGGACCGGGCCTATTTCTTTGTCCGCACCAGGGGTGCACCGGCCGACGAGGACGAGTGGTGGTCGTGCCACCTTGACTGCGAGCCGGAGGAGGTAGCCGACATCACCGGGCTACGGTGGCACTGCCGGGACAGTTACGTCATGGCGCCGCCGTCGCGGCACGGGGGCGCGGGCTCCGGGCGCTGGCTCCGCGAGCCGGCCAGCTTTCAGCTGCCTGACGGGGTCCCGGTGCTGGAGATGCTGGCTGACGTGTGTGAGGAGATCGGGCAATGACGTCAGGTCGCGGGCGCACCCAGTCCGCCAGGCTGTTCGCGCGCGCTAGCGCGGTCCTGCCGGGCGGGGTGAACTCCCCGGTCCGCGCGTTCGGCTCGGTCGGCGGCACACCGGTCTTCATGGCGTCCGGCAGCGGACCGTATCTTACCGATGTCGACGGCAACACCTACGTTGACCTGGTGTGCTCCTGGGGGCCGATGGTCCTCGGCCACGCGCATCCGGCCGTGGTCTCGGCCGTGCAGGAGGCGGTCACCCGCGGCACCTCGTTCGGCACGGTTACCGCGGCAGAGGCTGAGCTGGCTCTGGAGATCGCGCAGCGGGCGCCGGTCGAGCGGGTCCGGCTGGTCAACTCCGGGACTGAGGCCACCATGTCGGCGCTGCGGCTGGCGCGGGGCTTTACCGGCCGGCGGCTGGTGGTCAAGTTCGCTGGCTGCTACCACGGCCACGTCGATGCGCTGCTGGCCGCGGCAGGCTCGGGTGTCGCGACCTTCGGGCTCCCTGACTCGCCGGGCGTGACGGGCGCCGTGGCGGCCGACACGATCGTGCTGCCGTACAACGACCCCGAGGCCGTCCGTCAGGTATTTGCCGGGCACGGCGACGAGATCGCGTGCCTGATCACCGAGGCGTGCCCGGCCAACATGGGTGTCGTTCCGCCCGCGGCGGGCTTCAACGACCTGCTCGCGGCACTGTGCGCCGAGTACGGCGCGCTGCTCATCATGGACGAGGTGCTGACCGGCTTCCGCGTGACCAGGTCCGGCTGGTACGGCCGGGAGGGCGTGCCGGGGGACCTCATGACCTTCGGCAAGGTGATGGGCGGCGGGCTCCCGGCTGCGGCCTTCGGCGGCCGGGCCGACATCATGGAGCGGCTGGCCCCGTCCGGTCCGGTGTATCAGGCGGGCACCCTGTCCGGTAATCCGCTGGCCACGGCTGCGGGCCTGGCTACGCTGCGGGAGTGCTCAGCAGAGGTCTACCGGCAGATTGACGGTGCCGCCGCCGCGGTCGCGAAGCTCACCGCAGACGCGCTGACCGAGGCCGGGGTGCCGTTCCGGCTGCAGCAGGCAGGCAGCCTGTTCTCGTTCTTCCTCGGACTGACCGAGCCCGTCCGTGACTTCGGGGCGGCTCGCGGCCAGTCCGCGCCCGCGTACGCCGCCTTCTTCCACGCCATGCTGGACGGCGGCGTGTACCTGCCGCCATCGCCGTTCGAGGCCTGGTTCCTGTCGGCCGCCCACGACGACAGTGCCGTGAACAAGATCGCCGATGCTCTGCCCGCCGCTGCCGCGGCGGCCGCCGCGGCGCTTGGCTAGCTGCCGATCCTGACTCCCGCCTCGCCGCCCCGGCAGGTCGCAGGCCGACCGGGACGCAGCCGCGTCCCGGTCTTCGCTGCCGAGTTGTCATGATCTGCGACTAGATGGCGCGCGCGATCTGACGAGATGTCATAGGATTACCTAAATCACAGGGGCATCCGGGCTAACAGCCGCCCAGTCCGCTCATTCGATGGTATATGTCTCTGAGGGTTACGTCTGTCGCAGCTGACGCGAAGCC
>Ga0302325_10005164_pt1 | contig 29848 bp, 26 predicted proteins | sample Palsa_T0_2_FD_201948 | JGI IMG/M metagenome (GOLD analysis project Ga0302325, IMG submission 201948) | Peat permafrost microbial communities from Stordalen Mire near Abisko, Sweden - Palsa_T0_2 | ecosystem: Environmental > Terrestrial > Soil > Palsa > Peat permafrost | place: Sweden: Abisko...
TTTGCGACAGGAATCCGCAATTGCGTCGGCATGGCGATCGACCCGTCGAACGCCACGCTATGGTGCTCGACCAACGAGCGCGACGGGCTCGGCGACAATCTCGTTCCGGACTACATTACGCGGGTGCGTGAAGGCGCCTTCTACGGCTGGCCTTGGTATTACATCGGCCGAAACGAGGATCCGCGTCACACGGGCGAACGGCCGGACCTCAAGGACAAGATCACCATCCCGGACGTGCTGCTCCAGGCCCATTCGGCTTCGCTCGAGATGACATTTTATGAGGCGTCGCAATTCCCGGCGGAGTACCACGGCGACATCTTCGCCGCCGAACACGGTTCATGGAACCGCTCCAAGCGGACAGGCTACAAAGTCATCCGCGTGATCGTCAAAAACGGCGCTCCGACCAGCGAGTACGAAGATTTCGCCACCGGTTTCGTGGTCAACGATTCCGAAGTCTGGGGCAGGCCGGTCGGCGTCACCGTCGACAAAGATGGAGCGTTGCTGGTCTCCGAGGACGCTAGCGGCACCGTCTGGCGGATTACCTATTCGGGTAAAGCCGCGCAACGCTAACCCATGCTCAGGCGCCTACCGTGCCGCAAAATGGTACCGGAACTGTTGATCGCACAAACGCGTTAGCACATGAGACTGCGCTTGGGGGCGATCTTTCATGGCTCAAATTGCACCCCACGCAGGCGGCATGGATTCCGCGCGGCCGGTCCCCGCCCCTGGCCTGAGCCAATCGCAGCGCCCGGCCCTACCGGTCCGCTCCCGAACCGGCATGGTGGTCGAAACGGACATTCCGAACCGGCTCGATTCATTGCCGTTTGGCCGTTTCCACCTCCTGCTAGTCGTCGCGTTGGGGGTTACCTGGATTCTCGACGGCCTCGAGGTGACGCTCGCCGGCTCGCTGTCCGGCGAGTTGATGCAACACTCGGGCTTGGGCTTGAGCAATTCGCAGATTGGCCTCGCTGGCAGCGTTTATCTCTGTGGGGCGGTGCTCGGCGCTTTTGTATTCGGCTGGCTGACCGATCGTTTGGGACGCAAGAAGCTCTTCTCGATCACGCTCTGCGTCTACCTTCTGGCAACCGCGGCCACCGGACTGTCCTGGAATGTCTGGAGTTTCGTCCTGTTCCGGTTCCTCACCGGGGCCGGCATCGGTGGTGAATATTCCGCCATCAATTCGACAATCCAGGAGCTTATCCCTGCCCGCCTGCGCGGTTGGACCGACCTTCTCATCAACGGCAGCTTTTGGGTCGGCGCCGCCATGGGCGCGGGCGGCTCAATCGTTCTGCTCAATCCCGAGTTTATTGACCCGGCGCTCGGATGGCGTTTGGCCTTCCTGATCGGCACCACAATAGGACTTGTTATTCTCATTATGCGACGCTGGATTCCGGAAAGCGCCCGTTGGCTCATGACCCACGGCTTCATCGAGGAGGCCGACGCGGTCGTGCGCGGGATCGAAGCGCGTTTCGCCGGCGCGCCGCGCAAAGCGGCGCAAGAACTACCGCGAGCGCGGCTGAAAATGCGGGATCACACGCCGTTACCCGAGGTCGCACGCGTGCTGTTCAAGACTTACCGCCAGCGCACGCTGGTCGGCCTTTCGCTCATGGCCGCCCAAGCGTTCTTCTACAACGCGATCTTTTTCACCTACGCACTGATCCTGACCAACTTTTACGGCATTCCGGCCGGCGAGATCGGTTGGTACATCCTGCCCTTCGCGGCCGGCAACGTCCTCGGGCCGATCCTGCTTGGTCGTTTGTTCGACACCGTCGGCCGCAGGATCATGATCGCGGCGACCTACGCTATTTCGGGTGTCCTTCTGGCCGGCACCAGTTATTTGTTCAGCCAAAATCTCCTCTCCGCGCAGGGCCTGACGGTGGCATGGATGGTTGTCTTCTTCTTCGCCTCGGCGGCCGCAAGTTCCGCCTACCTTACGGTGAGCGAGATTTTCCCGCTTGAAATTCGCGCGCTCGCTATCGCGTTCTTCTACGCAACCGGCACCGGGATTGCTGGCGTTGCGGGTCCCCTGCTATTGGGCGAGCTGATCAGCACCGGTTCGCGCGACCGCGTCGCCATCGGTTATCTCATCGGCGCGCTTCTTATGATTGCCGCGGCTGCCGTCGAAGCGCTCTGGGGCGTCGCCGCCGAGTGCAGGTCGCTCGAAGAAGTAGCCCGGCCACTGTCGTTTATTGACTCATGATGGGATATGAACGTGCAAAACCAAGCGCACGCCGCCGACATCGACATGGAAATCGCAAAGACTTCGCTCACTTCCGATTTGCGGGAATGCGCGATGCTGCTCGATATCGACGGCACTATTCTCGATATCGCGCCGACGCCACGGGAGGTCTGGGTGCCCCCGGCACTGCGGCAAACCCTTGCCCAGCTGCAGAAACTCACTGGTGGGGCGTTGGCCCTGGTGAGCGGCCGCCTGCTCAACGACATCGACCTAATCTTCGCGCCGCTGCAGCTTGCTGCGATCGGTGGCCACGGCGCGGAAATACGTCCGGTCCCGGGAACCGAGCCGCAGACCCGGGCCGGAGCGCTCAGCCCCGACCTGAAGCGCGACCTTGCGGCGTTGACCGAGCTTGGGCCGGGCATCCTCGTTGAAGACAAGGGCTATTCGCTCGCCTTGCACTATCGCCTGGCGCCCAATCTCGGCGGGGCTTTGTGCGCGGCGGTCGCGGCGGTTTGCGCCACGGCGCCGGCGAATACCGTTGAAGTCCTGCCCGGAAAGGCGGTCGTCGAGGTCAAACCGGCGCGTGTCAGCAAAGCAGCTGCGGTGCGCGAATTGATGAAGTATCCGCCATTCAGCAACCGGCATCCGATTTTCATCGGCGACGACATCACCGACGAGCCGGTATTCGGCGTCATTCCAGATTTCGGCGGCTTGGGTTTTTCCGTCGGTCGAGTCGTTCCCGGCGCTGACGGGCACTTCGACAGGCCGGAGGACGTGCGCTCGTGGCTGGCGCGGATCGTGGCCGACCGCGGGGACACGGCGGAATGAAGGATCACGGGCTTGATCTGGCCGTCATTGGTAACGGGCGGACGGCCGCATTGGTCGATCCCTGTGCGCGGATCGTTTGGTGGTGCTACCCACGTTTCGACGGCGATCCGATCTTCTGCCGATTACTGGCAGGCAAGGAGGAAAAGGGATTTTCCGACGTCGTGCTCGACGACATGGCAGATTTTCAATCTGAATATGTGCGCAATACCGCGATCGTCTCTACCGTCTTGACCGACCGCCTGGGCGGTAAGGTCAAGATCACCGATTTCGTCCCCCGCTTCCGCCAGTTTGGCCGCGTCTTTCGCCCGCCGCAGATCTTTCGCATCGTTGAGCCGGTCGCCGGCCTGCCCCGCGTCACCATCCGAATGCGACCAACCAGCGGCTACGGAAAACCGTTGCCGCAGCGCTCGCTCGGCAGCAACCACATCCGTTATTCCAGCGAAGGCACCGTGATCCGCCTGACGACGGATGCGCCGCTGTCGCTGATCGACGGCGAGGCACCCTTCGTTCTGACACGCCCGCTGCATCTGGTGTTCGGCCCGGACGAACCGTTTCCCGGCGATTTGCAGACGACATGCCGCGAATTTGCCGATCGCACACATGATTACTGGATGGAATGGGTTCGCCGGCTGTCGATCTCCTACGATTGGCAGGAAGCCATCATCCGCGCCGCGATTACGCTGAAACTGAGCAATTTCGACGAGACCGGCGCCGTGGTCGCCGCCCACACCACTTCGATTCCGGAGGCGCCTGGCTCCGGCCGCACCTGGGATTATCGCTATTGCTGGCTGCGTGACGCTTATTTCGTGGTCCAGGCGCTCAATCGCATCGGCGCAACGCGCACGATGGAGGAGTTTATCTCGTTCACGATCTCGATCGCCTCAAAACCGGACCAGGAGCTGCACCCCCTTTACAGCGTCGTGCCGACCACATCCGTCGAGGAGCGGATTGCGCCAGACCTTGAAGGCTACCGCGGCGACGGCCCGGTGCGGATCGGAAACGCCGCGGTCGATCAGATTCAGCACGATGCCTATGGCAGCGTCATTCTCGCCGCCATGCCGATGTTCTTCGATCGCCGTCTGCCGCGGCCGGGCGACGAAGGCCTTTTTCGCCTCCTGGAAACGCTCGGCCATCGTGCGGCGGAAAAGGCGCTGGAGCCGGATGCCGGCATTTGGGAATACCGCGGACGGCAGCGGGTCCACACGCATTCGGCGGCCATGTGCTGGGCGGGCTGCCAGCGGCTCTCGGCGATCGCCAGGCGCCTCGGGCTGGACGATCGTGCGGCATACTGGAACTCGGTGGCCGAGCCGATTCATGCGGCGTTGCTGGAGCGCGCCTGGAACGAGAAACGCGGCGCCTTCACCGCTGCGTTCGGTTCGGATGATCTCGACGCCAGCGTACTGCTGCTTCCCGATCTCGGCATCGTCGAAGTGGACGACCCGCGCTTCGTTTCCACCGTAGCCGCCATGGAACGGGAGCTGGTGCGCGAAAAGCACGTCATGCGCTATGCCAGCGCCGACGACTTCGGCCTGCCGGTGACCGCTTTCCTGATCTGCCGGTTCTGGCTGATCGACGCCCAATGGTCGCTCGGCCGGCGCGAAGCCGCGCGCGACCTTTTCATCGATGCGCTCAGTCACCGCAACCGCTACGGCCTTCTCTCCGAAGACGTCGATCCGCAGAGCGGCGAGCTGTGGGGCAATTTTCCCCAGACCTATTCGATGGCCGGACTTATTCTCTCCGCGATGCGGCTGTCGCGAAGCTGGGAAGACCGCTACTGGCGCGGCTGAGCGCGCGTGCCGAGACGCGCATCTTTAGTCAACCGGCAGCGATGGTTTCGCGCCTCCGGCCCGGCGACCCGCACCCGCGCGATGGCCGGTCAGCGCCTTGCGCACCGCTTGCCGCAGCCAGCGATGGCCGGCGTCTTTATCAAAACGCGGATGCCAAGCCTGAGCAATGGCGATCTCCGGCGTCGAAACCGGCAGCTCGAGATAGCGGATTCTCAATCCCAGCCTCATAGCGGTGGTGGCAACGGCCAGCGGAACGGCGGCCACCACATCGGACGCGGCCGCCGTCAGCATTGCCGCATGGAAGCCGGGGACAACAAATCTTACCCGGCGCGACAATCCTTGAGCGGCGAGCGCATCGTCGATCGGGCCATGGCTCAAGCCGCGCCTGGAGGTGCTCACGTGCGTCGCTGCCGCAAAGCGGCGCGCGGTCATGCCGCCTTTCACGAACTGATGGCCTGAGCGCACCACGGCGACGAAACGGTCACGCAATAGCGTCTGCATCCGAATTTCCGGTCCAATGCGGCCGAGAACGCCGATGTCCAAGTCGATGCGTCCCTCCCGCAGGGCTGCAACATCCTCCTTACCCTGATCGGCAAATCGCAGCGTGATTTGCGGCGCCTCTTGCGCTGCGATCGCTTGCAACGAAGCGCCGAAGACTCCGGCGACATAGTCGCTGGCGCGAACAGTAAATCCGCGTATGAGTGTCGAGGGATCGGCAATGCCTTCCGGCCGCATCATCAAGCGGGCTTCTTCGAGCAGACCACGGACACGGCCGTGAAGTTCGAGCGCCCGCGGGGTCGGCACCATGCGCCGGCCGGCGCGCACCAAAATCTCATCGCCGAGCGCCTGACGAATCCGTCCAAGCGTGCGGCTCATGGCCGGCGTCGAAAGGTTCATGCGCCTCGCGGCGCCAAAAACGCTGCCTTCGTTGAGCAGAGCCTCGAGCGCGGTCAAAAGATTGAGGTCCATCGAATGCATGCAACGCAACTATATACTTTGATGATTGCATTGGAAATCATGAGAAATCTTCGTCAGGTTGAGACAGCGCGACGTGTCGAGAGCCCTCATGAACCAATCCACCACCAACGCAGCGCCTCGGGGCAGCGGTTTGTCGCGCATCGCGCCTTTCGTTCTCATCATCTTTGCCACCTATCTGACGGTGGGAATGCCGCTCGCGGCAATTCCCTTGCAAGTGCATGACATGCTCGGTTTCGGCAACCTGACGGTTGGCATGGCCGTTGGCGGCCAATCGTTCGTCTCGCTGATGACACGCCAATTTGCCGGCAGTTTGTGCGATCGCAGAGGAGCGAAATTCGCCGTCTTGATCGGCGGCTGCGTGTCGATAGCGGCTGGCGCGATCTATCTGCTGTCGACATTCTTGTCGCTCGGGGCCCACGGCTCGCTCGGCATGCTGCTCGTCGCTCGGGCGGCCTCAGGACTGGCCGAAAGCCTTTTAATGACCGGCTCCCTGGCTTGGGCGATCGGCGCCGCCGGCGCGCAAAACACCGGAAAGGTCATGGTGTGGGTCGGTATCGGCATGTACGCCGCAATCGCCGCCGGCGCTCCGATTGGCATCCAGCTCATGACTCATCGGGGTATCGTCGGCGGCTTCGCCGCCGTTTCGGTCGGAACAATTGTCTTTTCGGTGCTGGCCACTTCGTTCGCGATCCTGGTTCCCCCCGTGGCGCCGCATGGCGGGCAGCGCTTGCCGTTCTTGAACGTGGCCAGGCGGGTCGCTCCGTCCGGCGCGGGTCTCGCCTTGGCGACATTGGGCTTTGGCGCAATCGGCGCCTTCGCCGCGCTCGACTTTCAGCACAAAGGCTGGAGCGGCGCCGGCTTCGTCCTGACCGGCTTCGGCGCGGCGTATATTTTTACCCGCGTGGCTTTCGGTGGCTGGCCGGACCGATTAGGCGGAGCACGCGTCGCCGCGTGGTCATTGCTGATTGAATGCGCCGGTCAGGTTCTGCTGTGGCTGGCGACAGCACCGACTGTCGCGTTTGGCGGTGCGATCCTGACCGGGATCGGATTTTCTCTGGTCTTTCCTTCGTTCGGCATCGAGGCAGTGAAGCGCGTTCCCCCCGCCAGCCGCGGCGCAGCGCTCGGGGCTTATGCCGCTTTCTTCGATGTTGGCCTTGGCCTCGCCGGGCCGATAACCGGCGTCATCGCTGGCAATTTTGGTTATCCGTCGGTCTTCGCGGCCGGCGCGCTTGGCGCAATCGCGGCTCTCTTCGCCACCCGACGCACGCCGGGCAATGCGTCCGGTTGATCGCCGGCGTCGCCGTCCAGTCTTCGCTCTCTGTTGGTGCACGACCTCGCGAGCGCGACCGGTTTGCCGACTCCGGGCAGTAACAATCGTTTAACGATTCACGGTCGCGGCACGAAAAATCTTCGTCGCAACAAAAAAACTCTTGCATCGTGTGGCCAACGCGCTTATGTCGCAGCCGCCCAATTTCGCACGTGCCTGTGGCCGCGTGTCGGTTGGTGGGCATCCGGACAAGAGGCCGGACAGCCGCCCGGAGCGAACGCCAAGAGTTCTCACGAGAGCTTTTGGTACCTGAGCTTCGAACCACTTAACCGGCAGCCGGAGGCGAAACCGGCGCACCCCGCGCTCAACGGGGGACGCGGCTTAAAGCAACGACGGAGCGGGCTTCTCTGGTCTCGTCGGCCCTCCAAAGGTCGGCACCGCAGAGGCTTGTCCATCCTTGCCGGCCGTGCGGAACGGGTCATCCCGCTCCAAGCCAAGGCAGCATCTCGGGTGTAGAGCCCGTCGCTTCGACCGTGTCTCCACCGCACGCCGAAGCGCCGACCCTCACCCGCTGACGCCGGGCGATTTCTTATGTCGCCTGAATTTCAATCCGAGCCGAGAGGCTCATTGAACCTGGGTAAGGAGAGCGCCAATGACCGCGCGCGTCCGTGACTTCCTGCGCAACCGCGAAGACGACGGGCCCTGCCTCGTCGTCGATCTCGATGTCGTCCGGGAGAACTACCTCGGCTTCGCCAAGGCGTTGCCCGACACGCGCGTGTTCTACGCCGTGAAGGCCAACCCGGCGCCCGAGGTACTCTCGCTCCTGACCGGCCTCGGCTCCTGCTTCGACACCGCCTCGGTCCCCGAGATCGAGATGGCGCTCGCCGCGGGCGCCACGGCCGACCGCATCTCCTATGGCAACACCATCAAGAAGGAGCGCGACATCGCGCGAGCCTACGGGCTCGGCGTGCGCCTTTACGCGGTCGATTGCCAGGCCGAGGTGGAGAAAATCGCGCGCGCAGCACCGGGAAGCCGCGTGTTCTGTCGCATCCTCTCCGACTGTGTCGGGGCGGAGTGGCCGCTGTCGCGCAAATTCGGCTGCGAGCCCGCCATGGCTGCCGACGTGCTCGAACATGCCTACCGCCTTGGCCTCGAGGCCTACGGCATCTCGTTCCATGTCGGGTCGCAACAGCGCAACCCGCATGCGTGGGACCGCGCGCTTGCGTCGGCGGCCGCCGTGTTCCGCGACTGCGGCGACCGCGGCATGACGCTGTCGATGGTCAATCTCGGCGGCGGCTTCCCGACCAGATATCTGAAGAACGTGCCCACGGTGAAAGCCTACGGCTCGGCGATCTTCCGCGCGCTGCGCCGCCACTTCGGCAACCGCATCCCGGAAACCATCGTCGAGCCCGGCCGCGGCATGGTCGGCAGTGCCGGCGTGATCGAGGCCGAGGTCGTTCTGGTTTCCAAAAAGAGCGAGAACGACGCCGTGCGGTGGGTCTATCTCGACATCGGCAAATTCGGCGGCCTGGCCGAAACGATGGACGAGTCGATCCGCTATCCGATCCGCACGACGCGCGACGGTGAGGTCGGCCTCTGCGTCCTCGCCGGGCCGACTTGCGACTCGGCGGACGTATTGTACGAGAAGCTGCCGTATCCGCTGCCGGTGAGCCTGGAGATCGGCGACAAGGTGCTGATCGAGGGGACCGGCGCCTACACGGCGACCTACTCGTCGGTGGCGTTCAACGGCTTTGCGCCGCTGAAGACGTTTCACATCTGACCTCGCCGGGAGCCGGCCACCGCCGGCTCCCACCACATCCCCTTCTAGACCGATATCGCCCCTTTCGAGGGCGGGAAGGAGTGGCCATGGTGACGATCCGCAACGAAACCTCCGGCGATATCCAAGCGCGCGAGGATTTGCTCAATCACGTCTGGGGGTCCTCGCGCTTCGGCAAGATCGCCGAGCGACTGCGCGAAGGCCGTATCCCCGCCGAGGGGCTTTCGCTCGTGGCCGAAGATGACCGCTGCCTCGTCGGCACCGTGCGACTTTGGCATGTCTGCGCCGGACCGGACTGCCCGGCTCTGCTGCTCGGTCCGCTTGCGGTCGACGAGGCGCACCGGTGCCGCGGCATTGGCGGCACCTTGATGCGGCGCACGATCGCGGCCGCGCGACGGCGCAAGCATCGCGCCATCCTGCTGGTCGGCGACGAAGCCTATTACGGGCGCTTCGGCTTCTCGGTGGAGAGAACCCGCGCACTCTGGCTGCCGGGACCGTATGAGCGGCACCGCTTGCTTGCCTGTGAGCTTGTTGCGGGCGCACTCGACGGCGCGCGCGGGCTCATCGGGGCAACCGGACGCGCCGCGCCGACGCCAAGTCTGGATCTCCTCATCGCGGATCTCGCCCATAATGGTGAATCTCCGCGCCACGCAGCCTGATCGTCATTGCGAATGGCGGAAGGAACGACGAACATGAATGCGATGATCCAAACCAGCGCCGCCTGGCCGCTACATACGCGGTTCGACGGCCCTATCGTGATGATCGGGTTCGGCTCGATCGGCCGAGGAACTCTGCCGCTGATCGAGCGGCACATCGGCTTCGACCGGAAAAAGTTCGTCGTGGTCGCGCCGGACGACGAGGATCGCCGTCTGCTGGACGATCGCCACCTGCGCTTCATCCACGCGGCGATCACCAAGGAAAACTACCGCGACGTGCTCACGCCGCTTGTCACCGGCGGGCCGGGACGCGGCATGATCATCAACCTTTCGGTCGACACCTCCTCGGTCGATCTCATCGCGTTCGCCAAGGATCTCGACGTCTTTTACATCGATACCGTGGTTGAACCCTGGCCGGGACTTTATACGGACAGCAAACTGTCGATCTCGGCGCGTTCGAACTACGCGCTCCGCGAGAGCCTGCTGGATCTGCGCCGCCGCCGGCCGGGCGGCGTCACCGCTGTGAGCTGCTGCGGCGCCAATCCGGGGATGGTGTCCTGGTTCGTCAAGCAGGCGCTCCTCGACGTCGTCACCGAGATGGGCCTTACGCTCGAAGAGCCCAAGACGCGCGATGATTGGGCGCGGCTGATGCAGCGTGCCGGCGTCAAGGGCATCCATATTGCCGAACGCGACACCCAACGGGCCCGCGAACCAAAGCCGCGCGGCATGTTCGTCAACACCTGGTCGGTCGAGGGCTTTTGTTCCGAAGGCCTGCAACCGTCGGAACTTGGCTGGGGCACGCACGAGAAGAAAATGCCGGCGAACGGGCGCCGGCATGAGTTCGGCTGCGATGCCGCCATCTATCTGACCCAGCCGGGCGCCGCGACCCGCGTGCGCTCCTGGACACCGACGGCGCAGGCACAGCACGCTTTCATGATCACCCACAACGAGTCGATCTCGATCGCGGATTACTTCACGCTGCGCGAGGGCGGCAACGTGGTCTATCGGCCAACCTGCCATTACGCCTATCACCCGTGCGACGACGCCGTGCTGTCGCTGCACGAGATGGCAGGCGCGGCATGGCAACCGCAGCCCGAGTGGAAGATTCTGGAGGAACAAGACATCGTCGATGGCGTTGATGAGCTCGGCGTCCTGCTCTACGGCCACGCCAAGAACGCTTATTGGTACGGGTCGCAGCTCTCCATCGAGGAGACACGCCGGTTGGCGCCGTATCAGAACGCAACCGGATTGCAGGTCACCTCGGCCGTGCTCGCCGGTGTGGTCTGGATGCTGGAGAATCCCGATCGCGGGATCGTCGAGGCCGACGAGATGGATTTCAGGCGCTGTCTCGAAATCCAGCGGCCCTATCTCGGACCGGTGATCGGACGCTATACCGAATGGACGCCCGCCGACCGCCGGGGCGGATTGTTTCCGGAGGACGTCGATCGCGACGACCCCTGGCAGTTCAGCAACGTTCTGGTGCGGTGATCAAAAGCGGGTGGGCCAGTGTGCCCGTTCCAGCTAACGGGCGGTTTACACCCGACGACATTAAGATCGCGGCCTGCCTGACGTCTGGTGTCCGGTACCGGCGCGAGACGATTTGGACATCCGCGCCGCCAGCGGATCGTGCTTCGGAGCTCTTGAACTCCAGGCCGTCATTGTTGGCCGGCCGCGTTCCGGCCCGGAAGAAATCCGGATGATCGATCATGTACCATATCGCTCGTTGCGATACGTGCGCCAGTCATCTGCGCCGGCAGTGCCAGTGACATGGAAAAGGGCTATGGACAGTCAAGCCGACCGAAACGAAGAGCAAACTGCGGCGCACAGACGATCCTCGATAGCACCGTCATAATCCAGGGAGACGACAATGTGCGAACGTTGTGCCGACATGACGAACGGAATGACAGAGCTGGCGCGGCGAAGCGTCCTCAAAATTGCGGCCGTCGCCGCCGCGGGACTGGCGCTCGCGCCGCATGCGTTTGCCGCGAACGCCAAGGCGCCGGCAAAGCCGCAAAACGTGCTTTCGCCCGACGCCGCGCTTCAACGCCTGATTCGCGGCAACGGTCGCTACATCGAGGGCGTCAGCAAACGGCATGACTTCAAGCACGAGCGCGAAGCATTGAGCGCCGGTCAGAACCCTTTCGCCGGCATCCTCAGTTGCGCCGATTCACGGATCAGCCCCGAATATTGCTTTGACGTTGCTCGCGGCGATATCTTCGTCTGCCGTGTTGCCGGCAATTTCGCCAGCGACGACATGATCGCAAGCTTCGAATATGCCGTCGAAGTGCTCAGCACGCCGCTCATCGTGGTGCTCGGCCACGATGCCTGCGGCGCGGTTGATGCGACCATAAAATCGATCAAGGACAACACCACGCTTCCCGGTCACTTGCCGGCGCTGGTCGCCGCGCTCACGCCTGCAGTAACCGCCGTACAAAGCGAGCCCGGCGACATACTCGCAAACGCAATCCGGCGGAATGTTGTATTGAATGTCGAGAAGCTGAAGTCCGCGACGCCGATCCTAAAAAGGGCGGTCGACGACAAGAGAATCCGCATCGTCGGCGGTATCTACAAGCTCGCAACCGGGCAGGTGGAATTTATGGCCTGAGTTTATTCGCGGCCCGTGACCTTCTCGATGCGCCGGTCCGGAACGAGCCACATGACCGCGACCAGCGCGTAGAGCGCGATCGACAACCAGGTGCTGACAAACGCCAGCGCGATTCCTGCGACGTAGAGGACCGGCGAGAGCTTGCCTTTGACATCGCTGCCGAGCGCTTTAGCCAGCACCGAATGGCTTCCCTGTTGGCGGATGATCGTTTTCTGCAAGATGTAATAGGCGATGGCCGGCATCAGCAGCGCGGCGCCGTAGACCGCGGCCGGCAACGACGCCGAAAGATTTTGCCCCATCCAGGCGGTCGCAGCGGGAATAATCGAAAGCCAGAACAACAAGTGAGAATTTGCCCAGAGGATGAGCCCATCGACCCGCCCTACCGTATGCAGGAGATGGTGATGGTTGTTCCAGTAGATCGCCACGTAGACGAAGCTCAGGACGTAGGTCAGAAAACTTGGGGCCACGCCGACAAGCGCCTCCCAATCGGTGCCGTGCGGCACGTGCAACTCCAGCACCATGATGGTGATGATGATGGCAATGACGCCATCGCTGAATGCGGCGAGACGATCACTTCCCATAATCAGCTCGCATGACTGAAGTAATCGATTCGAACCGGCTGATCGAACTCGCCGCCGTGCGCGGCGCAGGTCTCGTCGAAGCGGCGGCGCACTGCCGGCGCCAGGACCGCTTCCCGGGTGTAGCCGTTGAACCGCATGTTGGCGATCATACGCTCGGAAAAGGAATCGAAATCGGCATAGCTTCGCCGGTCGGTGTAAGTCGAGATTTGGTCCGTCGCGAAGTGTGGCCGAGCAAACCGGGCGAGCGCGTCGGCGGCCGCTCTTCGCACGGCCGTTTCATCGTGGAACAATTCGATCGCGTATTGATGCGGACCTTGCGCCAGAGGCTCCGCCACATAGAGGCGGCCGGTCGGCCGCAACAGCCGGCGCGCTTCGGCGAGAGCACCTTCCAGCTTTGCGCCGGGCACGTGGTGGAGCGAGAAGACAAACAGGACAAGGTCGGCTTCGTGAGCGGGTTCGGGAATGGCGTCGGCGGCTGCCCTTGCGAGACGAAAGCTCCCCGTGCCGTGCGCGGTCAACTCGGTCGGCGCGATGAACGGATCGTAGCCCGTGACCTGCGCGCCAAGCAAAGCAAGGGCGCGCGTCAACTGACCCTCGCCGCAACCAATATCGACGACGTGCAGCCCCTTGACCGGGCCGGCCGTTGCCAGCAACGCCTCGAGATGCGATTTCGCACCGAGATCGCTCAGGGAAGCCTCCGCACGATTCATGCTCCCTGATTTCTAGCCCGAGATGGTCGCGGCTGCCATCTACGGTTCGCCGGGCTTGAACGGCAATTCCTTACCCGGCGGAACGGTGCCCTCGCTCATCGCCAGGACCATGGCGATGCCGATATAGGTGCCGGCGACCGCCGTTAAGTCGACAACCTGCTGCTCGCCGAGCAGCGCCTTCGCACGATTGAAAGTTTCGTCGGACACCTCATGTTTGATCGTCAGCTCCGTGACGAAGTCATAGACGACGGTTTCTTCCGGCGGCATGCTCGACGGCCGTTTGTTGGCTTTGAGTTCGCTGACGATATCCGGCGATAGTCCTGCCTTGATGGCGAGCGGCGCGTGGGCGAGCCACTCGACCTGCGAGCGCCATTGCCGCCCGATGATCAGGATCGCAAACTCATTCAGCTTCAATGGCACCGACGTTTCCCAGCGCAGATAATGAAGAAGGTCGAACATTTTTTGTCCGAGCACCGGGCTGCGAAGCAGCGGATTGTACGGCCCGCCCAGACCGACGCTCGATACCTTCATGATCTGCTCGCCCAGCGGCTTTTGCCTGTCGTCGAGTTGATCCAGCGTCAGCTGCGGAAAGCGAGGCTCTTTGCTCATTGCTTTGGGTCCAATCGTTATCACTGCAAGCCAACCGGCGGCCGCCAACAGGATCGCCAAGGCAGTCAAGACCGAATGTCTCATAGGGTTTCTCCGAGCTCTACTTCAAGCGGCACCGGGGCACCAAATTGCAATTTACGTGCGGCGGGATATCCTATTCGCGGCGCCGGCGCGCAAGCATGAATTGTCTTGCCGTTGTCGGCACGACCACCACAGGCGGAGGCCAGCGTGGCAAAATCAAAAACGGGTCTTGATCGCCGCCATCGCGACAAAAGCGGAAAAATTGAACGCAAGCACGGGAATACCAAAGTGGCCGCCCTGCGAAAAGAATATGGACCAGGTTTCGCGAAGGGCCGCCGCAAAGACATGATGCTCAAGACGCTCCTGAAGGAAGCCGGTTCGGCGTCGTTGCACGACTATTTGAAGCATCATCACAGATAGCGCACTGTCCGCCGTCCGCAAAAAATTCGAAGCAACGAGCCGGCATGGGAGCCGGCGCCTAGCAGCGCGAAGTCGCCTGCGGCTTCGGTGGCTAGAGCGACCGAGACAAATCCTCTTCCGTCGGCACCCGCCCGTTGGGCGTCAGATGATCGACGGCCTGCGGCAGATACTGGCTGAGACCGGCCAGCAAATCCTCTCGCGACAATCCGGAATGCGTCGCGAGCGTATCGATCTTATCGGCGCCGAGAGCCTTGGCCAGATCGTCGGACGAAATCGACTTGTTCGGCCCGCTACCGACCCAGGATTTCGTGACATCGCCCTGGCCGGTTTGCTGGAATTGCTTGAGAAGGTCGTTGAGGCCGCCGCTGAGGACGCTTCCGGCGGCTCCGCCGGCAAGCAAGCCGCCCAATCCGCCCTTGAGGATATCGCCGAGACCGCCGCCGGTGCTGTTGCCCGGCGCCGGAGCGGGCGCACCGGGAGCCGCCGGCGCCGTACCGGCTTGGCTGGTAAAGCTTTTCAGCGCCTTGTAGGCCAGAAGGCCGAGTATCGCCATGGTCATCGGCGACATGCCTCCACCGCTGCCACTCGCGGAAGGACCTCTCGGTCCGTGAGGTCCATTCTGCATTCCGTTGAGAACATCGATCAAACCCATGACTTTGCCTCCCTCAGGCTGTGGATTGCAGCTGATTGATTTGCCCACGACTATGCCACTGGAAAATGTCAAAATTTATCCGGGTCAAGGCGGCACCGATTTGACTAAACGGCCATGAAGCTGGGGGCCGCTCCGCGAAAACTCCGTAGACTTGCGCCCGCTCGGACGTCCGCGCGGCCGTCTATTCAGGCTCCGATCCCAACGCCCGTAGCCCGGCACTGACGAAGGGAACCAGTTCGCGCAATGCGCCCGGGATGTCGTCCGACCGGCACAACCCCCGCGACAATCGCTCGATGCGGCCGGTCGCCGAAACGACCTGCACCATCGATCCGAGGAGAAACATGTAACCCCAATAAATCGATCGCTGCGGCGCCTTGGGCAACGCGAGCCGCAGTGCGTTGATGAAATGCAGCGCAGTGGGATCGAGCACGTCGCTCGCCAGCGCGACGAATTTCGGCAGCACATCGAGCTGCGATATAAGACTGCCGTAGTGACGCCAGCCCTCGTCACCGCCGACCAGGCGCTGCAGCAGTGGCGCGAGAAAAGCGGTCACAATCGCTTCGATCGAAGGCGACCGGTTGCCGGCCTCATGGCGAGCCATTTCCAGCGCTCCTATGCGCTCCTCATGAACGATGCGCGCCCGTCGCGCGATCACCTCGCGCAGCAGATTCTCCTTGCTGCCGAAATGATAATTGACGAGCGCGAGATCCACGCCGGCGATCTCGGTAATCGTGCGTAGCGATACGCCGTCAAATCCGCCCTCGCCGAAGCAACGCTCGGCAGCATCAAGGATCGCGAGCCGTGTCGTGTCGCCACGCTTGGCGGCGACGCGGTCGCCGGATGGCGCCGGCTTGTGTTTTGGAGCAACGGCGCGTGTGGGCTTGGGGGCCAATGCGTTCTTCGTTTTCATCGTCGGCGTGGAACTCCGCGGCAGGTTGAGTGAGAAAAAAAGCCACCCGCCGGCCGCTTGACACTATCTGAATTTCAACGTTCAATGAAATACAATAATACGAATGATCAAGATCGCGGCAAGCGATTGAGGTCGGGAGGATAGCATGAGGCTTGTCACATTCGCTGCCTCCGGCGCCGAGCGCATCGGTGCCCTGGTAGACGGCGACAGCCGGATCGTCGATTTCGCCGCGGCGCAAAACGGCGAGAATCCCGTGTTCACCAGTATGCAGGCGCTGATTGAAGCCGGCGAAGCAGGTCTCTATCGCGCCCACGAGACTGTGTCGGATGCACAGCGGAGTGGCCGCGGCGTGATCGACAGCGCCTCTGTCAGGTTGCTGGCGCCGTTACCAAAGCCGCCGCAAATGCGCGACTTCCTCTGCTTCGAGAAACATCTGATCCAAGCCTTCACGCGCATCCAGCAGATGCGCGCCGCCGCCGCGCCGGATCCTGAGAAAGCGCTGCGCGAGTTGGAAAAGCAGGGCGCGTTTAAGCCGCCGAAAATCTGGTATGAGCGCCCGAGCTTCTACAAACCGAGCCGCTTCGCCGTCTGCAGCACCGATCAAGACGTGGTCTGGCCGGCCTACTCGAAAACGATCGACTACGAACTGGAATTCGCCTGCGTTATCGGCAAGCCGGGCCGGGATATCCCCACGGACAAGGCCCGCGCGCATATCTTCGGCTACACCATCTTCAACGATCTTTCCGCCCGCGACGAGCAAAGCCTGGAAATGCTCAGCAATCTCGGCCCAGGCAAGGGCAAGGATTTCGATAATTCGAATCCGGTCGGCCCCTGCATCGTCACTGCCGATGAAATCCCCGATCCCTACGCGCTTGACATGACCGTGCGCGTCAACGGCGAAGAGCGCGGGCGCGGCAATTCGCGCGAGATGCACTGGAAATACGAGGATTGTATCGCCTTCGTCTCGCGCGACGAGACAATTTATCCTGGCGAGTTGTTTTGCTCCGGGACGGTCGGCAATGGCTCCGGCCTCGAGACCGGGATTTACGTTGCGCCGGGCGAAGTGGTCGAACTCGAGGTCGAAAAAATCGGCGTGCTGCGCAATCGCATCTTGCGCCGCTGAAACACACAGATCGGGAGGAAAACATGATTCAAAAGGTCCGCCGCGTCGTCACCGGCCACAACGCCGCCGGCAAAGCCGTCATCCTGTTCGACGATCACGCACCAAACGCGACCCCGCTCAAAGGCTGGCCGGGCGCCGGCGTTACCGAAGTCTGGGTCACCGACGAAATGCCGGTCAGCAACGACGGCTCGAAAGACCGGTCGCTGCGGCCGATGCGGCACGATCCGACACCGTCAGGCACAATCTTCCGGGTCGTTGAAATTCCGCCCGAGAGCGCCGGGGCCAAGATCGACGCGGGCGCCACCTTCGGCCAACTCGGCAGCACCCATAAGCCGAGCGCCGCGGATTCCGCCAAACACCCGACCATGCACAAGACCGACTCGATCGATTACCTGGTGGTGATCTCCGGCTCGATGCACATGCTGATGGAAGAGGGCGAGGTCGAACTTCGTACCGGCGACTGCATCGTCCAGCGCGGCACCAACCACGCCTGGGTCAATCGCAGCGGCAAGCCCTGTCTCATCGCCGCGGTGCTGATCGACGCCAATTCGGCGCCTTGAACGAATCCGGCGACGCCGATGAACCTCGCGGGCTGGGTCGAGAAATGGGGACACGCCGCTCCCGACCGCCCCGCAATCGCTTACGGCGCCGCAACCTACGCAAACTATCGGCAATGGGCGTCGCGCTCGCGCGCGCTCGCCGGCAATCTGCGCGCGTTGTGCCGCCCGGACGACCGGGTTGCGATCGCCATGACCAACCGACCCGAATTTCTTGAGGCGCTGTTTGCGATCTGGCATGCAGGGCTCGTCGCAGTGCCGATGAACGCCAAGCTTCATAGCGAAGAGTTCGGTTACATCATTGGCAACACTGAAACGTCACTCACTCTGGCGAGTCCCGATTGTGCCGACGATGTCGCGCCGCATGGCCGCACGATCGCAACCGACAGCGCCGAATGGCGGCAGCTCTATCAGGGCGACGGCATCGACGTCGTACCGCGCCAGCCCGACGATCTTGCGTGGCTGTTTTATACCAGCGGCACCACCGGCCGCCCCAAAGGCGCGATGCTGACGCACGGCATCATGATGGCGCAGACCCTGGCCTATTTCGCCGAGATCGAACCGGTCGGCTATGGCGATTGTGTTCTTCACGCCGCACCCATGTCGCACGGCTCCGGCTGCTACGGACTGCCCTACGTTGCCATGGGCGCCAACACCGTAATTCCCGAAAGCGCGGGCTTCGATCCGGAGGAAATCGCGGCTCTCCTTTCGGCGCACGGCAACGTCAGCTTCTTCGCCGCGCCGACGATGGTCAGCCGGCTGATCAATCACTCCGGCTTCGCCGCCGCCGACCACCGCAACCTGCGCACCATCATCTATGGCGGCGCGCCAATGCATTTTGAAACGCTGCTCCGCGCCATGGATCTGTTCGGCCCGAAATTGGCGCAAATCTACGGCCAAGGCGAAGTGCCTATGACGATCACCGCGCTGTCGAAGGATATCCATGCCGATCGCGCGCGCCCGCGCTGGCGCGAGATCATGGGCTCGGTCGGATTGCCCCGCGCCAATGTCGAAGTGCGCGTGACTGACGAAGATGACCGCGACCTGCCGGTCGGCGACGTCGGCGAGGTGCTTGTTCGTGGCAAGGTGGTGATGGCGGGCTACTGGAAAAACCCGGATGCAACAGCGGAAACCCTGCGCGGCGGCTGGCTGCATACCGGCGACATGGGCGCATTTGACGACGAAGGTTTCCTCACGCTGAAAGACCGATCCAAGGATCTGATCATCAGCGGCGGCAGCAACATCTATCCGCGCGAGGTCGAAGAGGTGTTGCTGCGCCATCCCGGCGTATTCGAAGTTTCGGTCATCGGCCGTCCGCATCCGGATTGGGGCGAGGAAGTTGTCGCCTGCATCGTGCCGCGCCCGGAGCAGAAGATTTCCGCCGAAGAACTGGACGCATTGTGCCTTTCCGCGATCGCGCGGTTCAAGCGGCCGCGCGGCTACGTTTTTCTCAAGACGCTGCCCAAGAACAATTACGGCAAAGTGCTGAAAACCGAGTTGCGCAAGCAGCACGGTCAGGCCGCAAACAAATTGGATCAGGAACCAGGGAGAATACAACAATGACAACGTTATCAAGGCGCGTCATGGGCGCGGCAACACTGGGCGCGCTCGCGGCGCTGAGCGCGGCGGCATTCAGCTTGCCCGCCGCGGCAGAGGAGCCGCTGAAGATCGGCTTCAGCATGGCCGAGACCGGACCGCTTGCCGGCACCGGCAAATCCGCCCTTCTGGCAATGACCATGTGGGCCGAAGATATCAATGCCAAAGGCGGCCTACTGGGCCGGCAGGTCAAGCTGGTTCACTACGACGATCAGAGCAATCCCGCGAACGTGCCGGCGATCTACGCCAAGCTCCTCGACATCGATAAAGTCGATCTCATCAACAGCGGATACGGCACGCCGATCATCGCCTCCACGATACCGATCGCCATGCAGCACGACATGGTGCTGATTGGCCTGTTCGGCCTCGCCAACAACGCCAAGTTCAAATACGACAAGTTTTTCGGCATTTTTCCGGCCGGCGAAAAACCGGCCTTGACGATCATGCAGCCATTCTTCGATGCGGCGATGACGATGAATCCAAAACCAAAAACGGTCGCAGCCGTCTATCCCGAGATGGAATTCGGTCACGCCATCATGAACGGTATCAAGGCCGTCGCTTCCGCCGCCGGGTTGCAAATCGTTTATGACCAGGGATTTCCGCCGAGCATGACAGACCTGACCACCGTCGTGCGTCAGATTCAGGCGACGAACCCGGATATCGTCGCGATCGGCACGCAGCCGGGACAATCGATCGCCATCGTGCGCGCCATCAGCGAGGTCGGTCTGAAAGCGATGATCGTTGGCGGCGGCATGACCGGATTGCAGACTCCGGACGCCGAGGGCTTGCTGGGCGAGCAGCTAAACGGCTTCGTCAATTTCAATATCTGGCTGCCCGCGCCCAAGATGCAGTATCCCGGTGTGATGGATTTCCTCAAACGCTATCAGGAGCGGGCCAAGGCCGCGGGCGTCGATCCGATCGGTTATTACATGGCCCCGTGGGCTTATGCCGATCTGCAAATTCTCAGTCAGGCGGTCGAGGCCACCAAAAGTACCGCCGGCGACAAGCTCGGTCCCTACATGCATGAGACCACCTTTAAAACGCTGATCGGCGACGTGAAGCTCGGCGAAAGCGGTGAATGGGCCAATCCCCGCATGCTCGCTGCGCAATTCCAGCACGTCACAGGCAACGACATCGAGCAGTTCAAGGGCACGGATAAATTGATCGTGCTCTCGCCGGCTGAGTACAAAAGTGGCGACCTGATTTATCCCTTCCAAGACGCCCGTCATTAACACGGCGCGGTGTACAAGACCGGCTCGCTCCGCCAGCGCGCGGTGCGGGCCGGTTCGTCATCAAGCTTTGATGAGCCAAGGCGCAGCGCCATGACGGTGACCTATCCCCTCCTTATCAACGCCGTCATCACCGGTCTGTTGATGGGCGGCTTTTATGCCGCGCTCAGCGTCGGCGCGACCGTCGCCTTTGGCCTTCTTGATATCGTCAATATCGCGCATCCGACCTTCGCGGTGATCGGGGCTTACGCGGTTCTCGTGCTCAATCGCACATTCAACATTGACCCGATCCTGGCCGGGCTTCTGTTGACGCCGGTGTTCTATGGCGCCGGGACGCTGCTCTATCGCGTCTACTATCACTTCTTCGAGCGCCGCGGCGACGACGCGATGCGAGGATTGGCGTTCTTCTTCGGCCTGATGTTCCTCGCCGAGGTGGTTCTGATCATCCTGTTCGGCGTCGATTTCCGTTACGTCCAGGCGCCCTACATCACCACAACGTTAAACTACGGCCCGATCGCGCTCCCGCTGCGATTGGCGGTGCCGTTCGCCGGCTCGCTGGTCATGCTCGTCGCGCTCGAACTGTTCCTGAAAAAGACTTTCATCGGTCACGCTATCGTCGCCGTCGCGCAGGATCCGTTCGCACTGCGGCTGGTCGCGGCATCGCCGGTACGGATCAAGCGTATAGCCTTCGGCGTCGCCTGCGCCAGTGCGGCGCTCGCCGGCGCCTTCATCATCGTCATCGAACCTTTGCAGCCCGCCGTCGGGCGGGATTTCATCGGCCGGGTGTTTGCGATCTGCGTTTTCGGTGGCCTCGGCAGTCTTCCCGGCACCGTCGTCGCGGCAATTTCGCTCGGGCTTGTCGAAAACCTGACCACCGTCTTCATCGGACCGTCATGGTCGCCGGCGGTCGCCTTCGGCGCGCTCCTGGCGACGCTGGCATGGCGGCCCTCCGGCCTGTTCGGGCGGAGCTGAAACGTCATGGGGAATTGGCGCTTCCTCGCCATTGCCGTCGGCGTCGCTGCCGCCACATTCGGTGTCGCGGTCTGGATCAATCTCGATTATCTGTTCTTCGCCGGTTACGTCATCCTGCAATATGTCGTGTTGGCGACCGCCTGGAACATCCTCGGCGGCTATGCCGGCTATATGAATCTCGGCGTGTCGGCATTTTTCGCACTCGGCGCCTATACAACGGTCGCGCTCGAGACCGCGCTGAAACTGCCCCTGCCGCTCACAATCCCTGCGGCCGGCATTGTGGCCGGCGTGGTCGGATTCGGCATGGGCTATCTGACGCTCCGCCTCAAGGGCATTTATTTTGCCATTGCAACGCTCGCGCTCGCCGTTGTGGCGGAGACCTTTGTCACCAACTGGGATTATGTGGGCGGCTCGGCCGGAGCGTACCTTTTGCATCCGCGGCGCGGTCCCTGGTTCGGCAGCTATACCGAATATCTATTTCTGCTGATGCTGATCCTGGCGACGCTGGCCGTTATCTTGGCCCGCATGGTTGAGCGGTCGTGGGTCGGCTATGGCTTGACGGCGATCCGCGACGACGAGGTCGCAGCCGAGGCGACCGGCGTGCCGACACTGCGCCTCAAGCTTTTCGCAACTGCCCTAAGCGGGGCGCTCATGGGAATGGCTGGCGCACCGCTGCCCTATTACGTCAGCTTTCTCGAGCCCGCTTCCGCGTTCAATCTCGGCTACGCCGTCACTACCATTGCCATGCCGATGATCGGCGGCACCAAAACCTGGCTCGGGCCGCTCATCGGATCACTCCTGCTCGCAACCACGCAACAGGTGGCGACAGTGACGATCTCGTCTGAGGTCAATCTCCTGGTCGTCGGTGTATTGTTGGTCGGCTTCGTCATGCTGGCCCCCAACGGCATCGTCGGCTGGTTCCAGCGGCGCTGATCGCAGCTTATCGTTGCGGCTATTTAATTTTTATGACAACGGCACAAAACCAGCATCGAATTCCTATGCGGTGCCGGCCATATTTGAACTGGCACATAAGCGTTCCGTGGGCGAGCGCCGGGAGCCAGTTCAATGTGCGGCGAACATCTAAAATCGATCGTTGCTTTTACGTCAGCAGCCATTGCAATCGGCGCTGTTGTGAATTGCCCGGCTCAGGCTGAAAATGCCGATGTAAGTGCTCGCCGCGCCGCCGAGCGAACGAGCTTTAGCGACCCCGAGATCAAGGACGGTTTCTTTAAGACCGCGTTCCATGCCGAGCTGCAATTCGATCGGCGGGCCGAACGCATACGTAAATTCGACGAGCCGGTTCGGGTTTTCGTGATCGATCGCGGCGCATCCGACCGCCACGCCCAAGTCGCCGCGATCGTCGCGGACATTAGCGCTCGCGTGGGCCATCTCGATCTAGCGATAACGGACAATCGCCGAACCGCGAATTTCGTCGTGACACTTGTGCCGAAGCGCGACCTCGCGCGGACCGTCCGTTCCAACTTCGGCACGGCCAAAGCGAAGAAAATTCAGCGTTTGCTCGACCCGCAATGTTTGTCCGGCATCGGCAAGGATCAAAGCTATCGCATCCGCCGCGCAGAAGTGATCCTGCCGGCCGACGCTGAGGATTTTTCCTTTTACGATTGCGCCTACGAAGAATTGCTGCAAGCGCTGGGGATCATCAATGACGACAATTCGGTGCCGTGGACAATGTTCAACGACGACGTGCAAATGGGTTTCTTCGACGTATACGATCAGTACCTTGTCAATATTCTCTACGACCCCCGTGTTCGGCCTGGAATGACCAAATCCGAAGTCGACAAGCTGTTGCCGCAAGTGTTACCGGCGGTTCGAACCTGGGTAGCCAATGGCAATCCGCAAAGAGGCGCAGATAACCGCGACGACCGCCCCGAAAAATAGCGGGACCGCGCAGCCTTCGGGTTGGCAGTGCAGTCGGCGGCTTTGAGATACGCACACTGAAAATCTCGCGCCGGTGCGGCATTTCGCGTCAAACGGGCGCCAGTTCGTTGCCGTTCAGCTCACCTCAGCGCTTTGACGCAGTGTGTTTCGCCGACGAAGAAGAGAATTCCGTAATTCCGAAATAGGCTGTTTGGACCTGCCGACGACGCTGGCCTTGATCCAGGGTCGCGGTGTGGGTCGCATTGCTATACTTCGACGGAGCGCTCGTGGCTCCTCCAGCTTGCGCCGATACGAACGATCCGAGCGACAAAAGTACGACGGCAGCGACAATCGTAACCAGACCTTTGCACATCATATCCTCCTTGGGTTTCAAGCAAATTTCCTCTTCGATGTCTTGGCGACTCTTGGAAACAAATATGATCCGTGCTTTTCCGCTGCGCAATAAACAAATAGGTTAATGCTCGCAAAACCGGCAAAAATGATTTTGATCGAAAAACGACCATTTTTAAATTATGACGCGATGCAACAAAGGAATAGTGCGCCCGCGAAGTGGTCGGCGAGTAGTCAGTCGCTACGAAACGATGCGCCCATGGCCAGGCCGCGAACAAGCGCCCAAATTGACAAAGCGGGGCGAATAGATCGACCTTACCAAAGGACAAGGCGCCTTTGCGCAGTCCCCGGGGAGGACTTGGTCATGGCGCTCACCGAAACCGCCGCACGCACGCCACGCGTACCCAATCTACAAGATATGTCGGCGCGCGAAATCGCGGGCCACATTGCTGCCCGCGATGTTTCATCCGCCGAAGTGGTCGATCACTTCATAGCCCGGCTCAACGCGGTCAACGGCAAACTCAATGCCGTCACGGCCGACTTGTCCGACAGCGCGCGCCAAGCGGCCGCGATCGTCGACAGGGCGCTGTCGCGTGGTGAGAAACTTCCGCCACTTGCCGGCCTGCCGGTCACGATCAAGGAATGCTTTGATCTTGCCGGCACGGCATCGACATTCGGGCTGACATCGCGCCGCGACGCGATCGAAAGCAAAGACGACCCCTATGTCGGGGCGCTGCGCGCCGCGGGCGCGATCCCGATTGCCAAGACCAATCTGCCGCAGTTGATGATCTTCACCGAAACCGATAATCCGCTTTACGGACGCACCAACAATCCGTGGGATCTGGAAAGGTCCAGTGGCGGCAGCAGCGGGGGCGAGGCGGCCCTTATTGCCGCCGGCGCCTCGCCGCTCGGACTTGGCAACGACATCGGCGGCTCGCTCCGCATTCCCGCGGCGTTTTGCGGAATTACATCGATCCGGCCGACCGCCGGCCGCACGCCCGATCACTGCGGCCACGGTTTGCCGGTCGGCCAGACGGGAATCGTCAGCCAAGTCGGCCCAATGGCGAGGCACGTCGAAGACCTGATTGTGGGATTGGGCGTGCTCGACCGCGCCCGCGATCCGTTTGTCGTTCCCGGACCGGAATTGGGCGACCCCGCTGGTGTCGACATCAGCGGCTTGCGCTTCGCGACATTCACCGATGACGGCGAGTTCCCCGTCGCGCCCGCGGCACGGCGCGCGGTTGTCGAAGCCGCACAGATGCTGACCGCGGCCGGGGCGCAGCGAGTGGAATGGCAGCCGCCGGTGCTGAGCCGCGCCATCGATCTTCTTTTCGCCAGCCTTTCCGCCGATCGGACGCAGACCTTTAAGCGCCTGTTGCGTGGCAACCGCGTTGATCGGCGCGTGCGCCCCCTGCTTTTGACGGCGGCCATGCCGCTTTGGCTGCGCGGCATTGCCGGAGCCACCCTCGACGTCCTTGGTCAGCGGCGCCTTGCTGCGAATCTGCGGCGTTTCGCTACCGGCAGTGTCGACGAATACTGGCGGACAATCGAGGCGATCGCCGATTTCCGGCAGGCCCTGCTCCGCGCATTTGAAAAGGCCGAGGGCGGTCCGATCGATGTTGTTCTTTGTCCCGCCTACGCGGTGCCGGCCGTACGACATGGCGCGACCGAACTGATGCCCATGCCCGGCGCTTATGCCCCGATCGCCAATGTCAGCGGCTTTCCCGCCGGCATCGTGCCGGTCACACGCGTCCGGCCGGACGAAGAGAGCGATCGCCCCGCGAGCCGCGATTTGATGGATCGCGTGGCGCGTGAAAGCGAAAGAGGCAGCGCCGGTTTGCCGATCGCCGTGCAGGTGATCGCCCGGCCGTGGCGCGATCACGTCGCGCTCGCCGCCATGGCGAAGATCGAAGCGGCGGCGAGGAAGCGGCCGGACTATCCGGCGCAGCCGCCGTTGTGAACGAAACACGACCCACCGCTGCCGCAACGATGCGCGCGATCTTCGATGCGCAACGGGCGGCGTTTCTGCGCACGGGCGCGCCATCGCTGCAAGAGCGGCGCGCTGATCTGAAAACGCTCGGTGCGGCGATCGGCAACAACGTCGATCGTCTCGCAGCGGCAATTTCGGCGGATTTCGGCAATCGCTCGCGATACGAAACCGAACTCGCCGAGATATTTCCCGCCCAGTCGGCCATCCGCCATACTCTACGCCATCTTTCCGGCTGGATGCAGCCAAAGCGGGTCTCGGTTGGCCTCGAACTAATGCCGGCGACGGCGCGTATCCTCTATCAGCCGGTCGGTGTGGTCGGAATCATCAGTCCATGGAACTACGCGTTCCAGCTGGCGATCGTGCCGGTCATCGCGGCACTCGCGGCCGGCAACCGCGTGATGTTGAAACCGTCGGAGCTTACGCCTCGCACCTCGGATTTTCTAGCCGAGCTGCTTGCCGGCCTGTTTTCTTCCGACAAGGTTGCGACCATCACCGGCGGACCGGACACAGGTCAGGCTTTTGCGCGGCTGCCGTTCGACCACTTGTTCTACACCGGGTCCACGGCCGTCGGGCGGCTGGTCATGGCGGCGGCCGCCGAGAACTTGACGCCGGTAACGCTTGAACTCGGCGGCAAATCGCCGTGCATCGTGGGAGCAGACGCGGCACTGCCGAGCGCGGTCGAGAGCATCGTCTACGGCAAGCTCCTGAACGCCGGTCAGACGTGCATCGCGCCGGATTATGTCCTCTTGCCCGAGGGCAAGCTTGAACAGTTTTTAGGACTAACCGCTCAAGCCGTGCAAAAATTCTATCCCACGCTTGCCGGCAATCCGGACTATACCTCGATCATCAACGACCGGCACTATCGCCGCCTCGCGGAATATGTGGCCGAAGCCAAAGCTAGCGGCACGCGCATCGTCGAGATCAATCCCGACCGTGGAACGTCGCAGTTGGCAACGCGCAAGCTAGCGCCGACCCTGGTCATCGACCCCGGCGATGACCTCGCCATCATGCGCGAGGAAATTTTCGGGCCGGTGCTGCCGATCAAGACTTATCGCGGGCTCGAACAAGCAATCGACTACGTCAACAGTCACCCGCGACCGTTGGCGCTTTATTATTTCGGCGCCGATCCAGGCAAGCGCGACGAGGTTTTGCGTCGGACGATCTCCGGAGGCGCCGCGATCAATACGACGCTCTTTCATTTCGTCGCAGAGAATCTTCCGTTCGGCGGCGTCGGCGCATCTGGGATCGGCGCCTATCATGGCGAGTTCGGATTCCAGACCTTCTCGCATCGCAAAGGCGTATTCCTGCAAAGCCGTCTAAACGGCTCGCGCTTCCTGCATCCGCCATTCGGGCGTCTCACCGATCTGATGCTGAAATTTCTCAGACGCGGCTGACGCCTCGCCCGGCGAAAACCGAGGCGGGAGCAATTCGCCGCGGGGCTAGGCCTGAGCGGCCCGTCGCCACTGGCGCGGCGTCATGCCGAAACGGGCACGGAAAACTTTGTCGAAATGCGACAGGTCGTTGAAGCCCCAGCGATAGGCGATTTCGGAGATGCTGCACGTCGCCTGACGCGGATCGCGCAATGCTTCGCGACAACGGTCCAGGCGACTTTCCAGCACCCAGCGGCAAAAACTTCGGCCGACTTTACCGAAGCGCAAATGCAGCGTGCGGACCGAGATGCCGAACCGACCGGCGACCGTCCGCGGCGATAATTCCGGGTCACCCAAATGCCGCCGGCAGAATGTCAGCACCGCCTCGAGCTGCACGTCGGGCCGCAAGGCGGCGACCGCAATATCCGGTGCGCTCGCCAGCGTCAATAAATTGCAAAGGTTTTCGGTCAGGAGGCGCGCCTCACTTTCAGTCATGATGCCGCAGCCGGCTGCAAGTTCAAGCAAATGGCGGCGGGCGAGATTGGCGTAGGGGGCGCTCAATGCGATCTTGCGCTGCGGTACCTTGCGCAGCCAGGGCGCACGCATGTCGAGCGTCTGGCGCGAGACAATCGCAAGCACGCGGCTGACCGGCTTTGCGAATGAGATGCGAAATGGCTTCTGCCCATCGACAATGGCGATTTCGCCGGGATCGAGCGCAAAGGCCGCGCCAGCCTGCTGAATTTGGCTCTGCCCGCTCTGCTGCAGGCTGATCAGATAATTGTCTTCGGGAAAGCGGGCCAGATTGCCGGAGCTTCGCACAATCTCATGGCTGGTCGAGGCAAAGGCCGCAAACCGCAGATCGCCGAAGCTGCGCCCGGCGATGCGGGCGTGGAATCCATCCCGCGGCGCCTCGGTCGAGACATTGAGGACGGTCTGGCAGACGATCTCGCGCCAGAACGAGAACCGCTCTGCGGGTCTTATCGCGTCGGTCGACCATGCCGCCACTTCACGGTGTCCTTGAGTGCTGGATCAAGACGTTACCAGCCTTTGACGATACACCGCATTTCACTCCTGACCAAAACGTTTGCGCTGTGTGCCAAGACGAACCAGGTCCGATTTGCCAGAATGGATTGCGTCGGGTCACCGCTTGCAAACCGGCGCGAAACATCGCTTCGGCCGAACGACGATAAGCAATGCGCACCAACTTCTCGCCCGCGCAATTGGCTATTCCCGAGATCGCCGAAGCGAACGGGATTCTCGAAACCTGCGTTCATTACGGCTTTTGCACCAATACCTGTCCGACCTATGTCGTTACCCGCGACGAAAATGACTCGCCGCGCGGACGTATCGATCTCATCCGGGCGATGCTGGAGAGCGGCGGCGCGCCGGCACCCAAAACCGTGCATCACCTCGACCGGTGCCTGTCATGTCTTTCCTGCATGACCACCTGCGCCGTGAAGGTCGACTACGTGCATCTCATCGACCGCGCCCGCGCTCATATCGAGCGCCACTACGCGCGGACTTGGCCGGACCGCCTGCTCCGCCGGCTGTTGGCCGCGATGCTCTCGCGGCCGCGTCTGTTCCTGCCGGCCATCCGCCTCGGACATATGGCGAAGCCGCTGGGGCCCCTATTGCCGGGCCGGCTGCGCGGTATGCTCGATCTCATCCCCGCCGCTCCTCGCCCCGACATCCTGCACCCACAAGTGTTCAGGGCGGAGGGTCCGGCAAAAACCCGACTTGCGCTCCTCGCCGGCTGCGCCCAACAGGCGCTCGAAGGCAGTATCAACGCCGCGACGATCCGTATCCTTCAACGGCACGGCTGCGATGTCGTCGTCGCGCCCGGCTCACGCTGTTGCGGGTCGCTCGCGCTGCACATGGGGCGCGAGGCGGACGCAATCGCGATGGCCCGCGCCAATGTCGAGGCCTGGTGGCGAGAAGCCGAGACCGACGGCCTCGACGGTATCGTGGTCAATGCGTCCGGATGCGGAAGCACCGTCAAGGACTATGGACACCTGCTTGCTCGCCAAACCGGGGTCGCCGAAAACGCGCGACGCATCGCTGCGCTCGCCTACGATGTCAGCGAAGTGCTGAGCCGGATCGGACTACGGACACCCATTATCCCGACCGGCTATCGCGTTGCCTACCACGATCCGTGTTCGATGCAGCACGTACAGCACGTCACCCGCGAGCCGCGCGAGCTTCTGCGCTCGGCCGGGTTTGAGGTGCTCAACATTCCCGAAAACCATTTTTGCTGCGGATCGGCCGGCACCTACAATCTGTTGCAACCCGAGATGGCCGAGGCGCTCGGCCGACGTAAGGCCGACCACATTTCTGGCACCCAGCCGGACATTATCCCCACCGGAAACATCGGCTGCATCACACAACTGCGCCGCTATCTGCCGATCCCGATCGTTCATACCGTCGAGCTTCTGGACTGGGCCACCGGCGGGCCGCTGCCGCCTGCGCTCGACGGCGTCTCGCTCCGCAACCCGTCGGTGCGCGAGACGGTCAAACCCGCCGCTCTATCCGGCGACAACGCCATCTGGTGAACCCGACCAACGACATGCTCCGGAGGATTGAAGTCATGAATCAGCACGCACCATTCGAAGCATTTTTCGCCGCGATCGAAACGGCGCTCGGCGCGGGCGCGGTCAATCGCAGCGCGGAAACGCTTCCACGCTATGGCGAGAACACCATGCCGGGGGGCGACCGCAGACCGGCCGGCGTGGTCTATCCGGCATCTACTGCTGACGTGCAGACCATCGTTCGCGCCGCCAACAAACACGCCGTGCCGCTTTATCC
>Ga0302325_10005165_pt1 | contig 29845 bp, 22 predicted proteins | sample Palsa_T0_2_FD_201948 | JGI IMG/M metagenome (GOLD analysis project Ga0302325, IMG submission 201948) | Peat permafrost microbial communities from Stordalen Mire near Abisko, Sweden - Palsa_T0_2 | ecosystem: Environmental > Terrestrial > Soil > Palsa > Peat permafrost | place: Sweden: Abisko...
GATGTCCGGGTTGTCCGCCGCCACCTTCTCGAAGACGGGGGCGAACGAGCGACAGGGCCCGCACCACGGCGCCCAGAAGTCGAGAAGCACGATGCCGCCTTGCTCGACGGTCTCCCGAAAGTTGTTGCCGGTGACTTGGAGGGCGCTTCCCATGGTGACCTCGCCCGGGGAGACCCCGACGTCCGACAATTCTAGTCAGGCCGCTGGCTGAGCGGCGCACCTTCCTCGCCGCAGTGCGTTCTGGGCAGTCACCATGACTCACTGCGTAAGCAACTGCGATGGCTGCTATTCGCTTGGCCCGTGCCATGAAAGGGCCTAGAAGACGCGGACCGATTTTCGAATCAGTGGCCTGGCGCTTTCCCCAGGCGAGCTGAGGGGGTCTCAATGCAGCGTTCACTGTGGGTTGTCTCTGCCGTCGGTCTTGCCGCGTTCCTGGTTGCGTGCACCCCCGACATTGCCCAAGTCACCAACCCAGCCCTCGTCACCATCGAGTTCGACCCAGCAGCGTCGCCCGCCGTGGTGCCGCAGCCCAACAATCTGGCCCTCGATCCGACCACGGGCCTCGTCAAAGTGCCGGTCAATCCCGGCGACACGGCGACGCAGACGGCCTTCAACCAAACCTACCTCGACACGCTGGATGGCTTCCCGATGGAGTCAGGGGCGAGCGTCACGACCTCGGGCGACTTGAACCCCAGCACCCTTGGCACTGGCGTGCTGGTGCTGGACATCACGAATCCCGCCGCCCCCTCCGAGGTGGCCGTCACGCCGAACTACGTTTCCAACGGGGCGGATGCGGGCGGAACGCTGAACATCCCCGGACCCCTGGCAGGCGGGCAGTGGCAGCGCGGACACACCTTTGCGGTGGTCGTCATCGGCGGCAACCAGCCTGGAGCGGTGAGCGGCTCGAACGGACAAGAGGTGACCGGCTCGAGTACGTGGGCGCTCGTCTCCAGCGCGGCGAATTGCACCGCCGTCGCCACTTGCAATGCGCCCGTGCCCCTGTGCGCCTTGCCGGACGGCGGTCCGGGTGGCCCGGGCTCCGCGTGTCTGCCCACCACCGATTTGATTCCGACCCAGCCCGATGCAGTTCAGCTCCAGGAGCTGCAGTCCGGTTACGCGCCCCTGCTCGGGGCGCTGGCAGCCGCCCCCTTCAACATTCCGCGGTCCAACGTCGCCATCCTCTGGACGTTCAGCATCACCACCCAGGCCGAGGTGACGTTCGACCCGGCCAACACCGTCATCCCCTTTCCCAATGACGTGGTGCGCACCGGCGCCGGGGGCCTGGTCACCCTGCCCACTCCGCCCGGCACGCCAGCGGTGCTGGCGGAGCTGATTGGGGGGTTGAATACCCTCAACGGCTTCTCCACCACCGCCACCATCGTCAGCGCGGTGGACTTCAGCCTCCCGAACGACGGCGTCAGCGCGCTGATGCAGGGTAGCCTCGACCCGGCCAGCATCACGCCCCCGCTGGCCATCGGCTTTACGGCCGAAGGCGCAAGTCTCGGAGCAGCTGCCAGCCAAGGCGCCACCAACGTCACCTTCTGCTTGAGCGACGTCGCTCCGGGATGTCCCAGTGTCACCGCCACCCTGCCCGACGGCGGCGTCAAGCCGCAGATTCTCGGCATCGTGCCGCAGACGCCGCTCGACGAGCTGACGACTTACGCCGCCTACATGACGAATGCCCTGCGGGACACCACCGGCAAGCCGGTCATCCCCAGCGCCGTCTTCGCCCTGGTGCGACTGCCCGCGGCGACCGCCCCGCTGGCCGACCAGAACGGCAAGAGCCAGGTTTCCCTGCTGACCGATGCCCAGGCCCAGCAGCTCGTCCAGCTGCAGAAGGGACTGGCCCCCCTCTTCGACGGTCTTACGCAACAGGGCATCCCCTTCACCAAGGTGGTCCAGGCCTGGGCCTTCCGGACGCAGAGCGAAGTTTCGGACCTGCAATCGCTCGCCTCTGCGCCGTATGGGGCGCCGGGCCTGCCTTCAACTCCCATTTCCTTCAGAGACGTCACCGCGACGTTCGGGCCCGCCATCCCGGGCTTTCCTGCCGGTGCCAAGGTCTACATCGGCGAGACCATTGACCTCTTCGCCTTGACCGCAGCCACCGGAACGTTTGCACCAGGGCTCACGGGCGCACAGGGGGAGCCCATCCCCTTCATCATGGTGACGCCAAATCCAGCCACTGTCCCGACGGACGGCTTCCCCTCCACCATCTTCGGACACGGCCTCGGTGGAAACCGGACGAACATGCTGGCGATTGCGACCGCGTTCGCCTCGGCCGGCCGGGTGGGCATCGCGATTGACGAGCCCTGGCACGGTGCACGCAATACCTGCCTGGGCTTCGGAGCTGCCTCCGGGCTCACCGATGCGGCCCTCTGCGTGTTGCCGGGAGCCGGAACCGCCAGCTGTGGCACGTCGGTGATTGGGACGGTGACCGAAACGGGACGGTGCCATGCCGACACCGGCCACCGCGCGGCCTGTACGCCGTCCGCCGCGGACCCGCTGGGCGACATTGCCTGCACGTTGATTGGGCAGGGCGATTGCGACCAGTCCACCGTGACCTGCGAGGGGGCAAGCTTCGCCGGCGACGGTACGACGCCCAGCCCCATCCCGGGAGCCTCGGGCTGGAATCTGCTCAACCTGGTCAACCTCTTTGCGACGCGTGACAACTTTCGTCAGCAAGTCATCAGCCACGCTCAGCTGGCGCGTGTCATCGCCGACCAGACTGCCGCCGTCAGCCTGAGCGCCCTGACTGTCAAGCTCAACCCCACCCGCATCGACTACGCAGGTCAGAGCCTGGGCGGCATCCTCGGAACGCTCTACACGTCGGTGGCCTTCAACGTGAACAACGCCGGCCTCAACGTGCCCGGTGCCGACCCGGTGAACATCCTGCTCACCTCGCCGGCCTTCAGCTCGCTGTTGACCGCCTTCCAGGGGGGCCTGGCCGAGGCCGGCATCATCACCAACACGCCGACCTACGACCTCTTCATCGACATCGCCCGATGGATATTGGACCCAGCGGACCCGGCCAACGCCGCCTACTACACCATCCACAAGACTGGGCTCCCGTCGGTCATCGGGGGAGACAGCATTCCGGCCGCACGGCGCACCTTCGCGCAGTGGATTGTCGGCGACCAGGTCGTTCCGAATCCGACCGCCCTGCAGCTGATTCAGGCTGCGCTCCATGACCCGACGACGAATGGCCTGAAGGTGCCAGGCACCGGACCCTTCTTTGCCTACCAATTCAATGACACCTCAACGCCCTACAGCTTTGTCTTGGCTGACATTCCGGCCTGCAATCGTCACCCCTTCCTTCTGGAACCTCCCGGTGCGACGTGCGGGACGGTTGGCGCCAACCCGAGCCCGGGATTCACGCTGACCGAAGACGCCCAGACGCAGCTCATCACCTTCCTCGCCGGCGTCGCGCCCTACTAGCGCTCCCCCATGAAAAGGCACACGCACATGAAGACGCTGAAGACGCTCATGTCAGCAGTCGCGGTCCTCACCGTGGCAGCAGCTGGCGAGGCGAGGGCGGCCGGCACCCAGCTCGACCTCCAGTCTGCCCGGGCGGTGGCCATGGCTGGCTCGGTGACCGGCTTCATCGACGACGCCTCGGGCATCTATTTCAATCCGGCGGGTATCGCCCAGGGCCAGGGCATCGACGTGATGGTCGGCATGACCGGCATCGTGCCGTTTTTCAATGTGACCTCGGCCGACGGCGTCACGACCAACGGCCAGCACACCCTCATCCCGCCGCCGCACCTCTACGCCACCTACGGCATCTCCGACGCGGTGACCGTCGGGGTGGGCGTCTTCACGCCTTACGGGTTGTCGATTGGCTGGCCAGATGGCTACCCGGGCCGCTTCATCGCCACCAACGTGAGCGAGAAGCTCTACGACATCAACCCCACGGTGGCCCTGCACTTCGGGCCCGTCCGCTTTGGCGCCGGCGCGCAAATCGTCCGCGCCACCGTCGAGCTCCAGCGCAACATCAACCTCGGCACCACTCCCAGCGTCTACACCCCACCGGAGCCCTCGGTGGACCTTGGCGCCTCGGCCTGGGGCTTTGGCGGCAACGCCGGCATTCAAGTCGACGTCATCGAGAAGGTGTTTCAAATCGGCGTCAACTACCGGAGCCGGGTGACCTACAACTTCAACAACGGCACGGCCCACTTCAGCAACATCCCGCCCCAGTTTCAGGGCCAGATTTTCGACCAGGCGGGGAGTACCACCACCACCACCCCGGACTCGGTGGCGGTGGGCTTCGCCTACCGTCCATTCGCCTGCCTCACCCTCGACGCCGACATCACCTATTTCGACTGGCAGGTCTTCCAGTCCATCGTCATCACCTTCCCAGCCTCCCCGTTGCTCAGCTCGAACGAGCAGAAGAACTGGCATCACACCTGGAACTACCGCATCGGCGCGGAGTGGCTCATCGACGAACACTGGGCCCTTCGCGGCGGGTTGATGTACGACAAAACCCCCGGCCCGACCGCCACCCTGCAGCCCGACGTCCCGGACTCCACCCGGTGGAACTTCGCCGGCGGCTTTGGCTGGCGCGCGGGTGCCTTCCACGTCGACGTCGGCGCGCAGTGGATTTATTTCCGACCCATCACCAGCGGAGAGCAGAGCACGACCTATCCGCTCTACAACCCGGCCACCTACAACTCCAACGCGCTGGTGGGCACGGTCTCCTTCGAAGTTAAGATTTAGAGCCGCCTCCAGGTCCGGCGTTTAGAAAGGGTGCCGTGGGCACTCTGCCTCCGGCTCCCTTGCCGTTTCCGGAAAGCCTCTGCCACCGGTGCGCCGCACCGCCGCGCTACGTGCGTACCAAGAGCAGCGTCTTCGTCCTCTGCCCATTGGTGCCGGAGCGGTACCCAAGACAACCCGTCCTCAGCTGTCCCTTCTTCCTCCCGCGCGACGCGGATAGCGGCACCCCTGCCTGAGGGCTCACGGCGTCCCGGCGTCGAGCACCCTCACCGGGAGCCCGTGGGACTCGCGCAACATCTCGCCCACCGTCACCAGCTGGTAGCCCCTGGCGCGCAGGCCCTGGACGATGCCCGGGAGGGCCTCCGAGGTGTGGAAGCGCCGGTGGTTGATGTGCATCACCACGATGCTTCCCGGCTGCACCTTCTTCAGCACCCACTCCACCAGCTTCTCCTTGGTCGCGTGCTGGTCGGGGTCCCCGGAGGCGAGGTCATATTCGATGGTGATGAGCCCCAGCTCGGCGGCAATCCTCACCACCCGGGCGTCGTACTCGCCGTAGGGTGGCCGCCAGAGCAGCGGGATGCGTCCGGTGAGCGCCTGGACCTCGGCTTGCGTCCGCAGCAGCTCCTGCCGGACCCGGGCATCGTCCTTCACCGCCGGCATGTGCGGATGGGTATAGGTGTGGTTTTCCAGCTCGAACAGCTCCGGATGTCTGGCCAGCTCGCGCACATGGACTGCCTCCTCCCGGGCCCAGCTGCCGCCGAGAAAGATGGTGGCCGGCGTCTTCTCGGCGATGAGCTCCTGGGTGATGCGCTCGTCGTACTTGCTGACGTCGCGGGTGCTGCAGGCGTCGAAGGTGAGGGCCACCGTACGGACGCTACGCGCCCCATGGGCCACCACCTCCGGGGCCACCGGCGTCAGCACCGGTGGCTCGACCGGAGGCGGACGTGCCAGGTCCGTCTCGGCCTTGGCGGCGGCCTCCGGCGTCTCGTGGCCGGTCGGACCCGGCGCAGGCGCCCTGCGGGCACACCCTTGCAGGACCGCGAGCAAGCCAACCAGGAGGAGAGAACGGTGCATGGCGCCTCTTCTTGTGCGTCGGCTGGCTAGCCCTTGGCAAACATGAAGCGCAGCGCGGCGGGCAGCCGGCGCCGCCAGGCCTTCTCGTTGTGTTGCGCCCGTGCATCGGGACGGAACCTGAGCTGTTTGGCCGAGTAGTGTTTGGCCTTGAGCAGCGCTGCCATCTCCCGCACCAGCGGCAGCATGCGTCCGGAAGCTTCGCGACCGCCGCAGTCGAGGTAGATGCGCGACACCACCGGACGCTGAAAGGCGCGCGCCTCCTTGAAGATGGACCGGCCCGCCACCCACAGCGACGGCGAGAGGCAGAGGGCGCCGCCGAAGGCTTCTGAATGGTGCAGATGGCCCGAGAGCGCGGCCAGCCCCCCGAGTGACGAGCCGCCCAGCACCGCCCCCAGCGGCCCGGGGACGGTGCCGTAACGCCGCTGGACTTCGGGGATGACGGTGGAGATGACCCACTGGAGAAACAACGGCAGCTGACCGCCGCCCTGGGCCGTCTTCCACAGCACCAGCTCGTCGATGCGCCGTTCGCCCCCGTGGGGGATGCCCACCACCACCGGGACGTTGCACGTCCCGCGCGGCAGGGCATCGACGGCGTGGTGAGCGTACCAGCCGCCAGCGAAGCTGTAGGTGTCGTCGAAGACGTTCTGCCCGTCGAAGAGGAAGAGGGCCGGACGCGTCCCGTTCGCGACGTGGTCTCCTGGGAGGTAGGCCGTCACCACGCGCCTGGCGAAACCGGGCGGCTCCCAGTCGCCAACGGTTTCGAAACGGCCCGTCGGAGGTGTTCGCTTCATCCGCTGGCGGTGCGTTCCGTGGTGCGGCTGGTCCTGGCACTCACCGGCGACATTGCAGCGCCCCTCCGCCGGGCGAACTCACTGCTGGAGGGTACCCCAGGACTTGGTTTAGAGAGCACGGAATGCGAACGGCCCTCCTCTTGTGCCTCATCTTCCCCGCCGTCGCCTGCGCGCAGGAGACACCGGCTCCCGTCCAGCGAGCGGCGGAGACCTACCTCAAGGCGCTCAGCGTCACCGGGGATGATGCCGGCCGGGAGCTCCTCCTCGGCGGGGTGACGCTGGATGCGCGCCTCAGCGGCGTGGACAGCTGGCGCATCGTCAGCCGGGACTACGTGCAGAAGGAAAATGGCAGCCTGAAGACGGCCACCACCTTGATGGCCGACCTGGACAAGGCCGGGCGGCGCTCGCTGACCGAGCTCTTGAAGAAGGGCGGCGGCGGTGACGACATGGGCGTCGTCGAGCTGACGCGCGAGGAGGCGGGCCGCCTGCTCGCCCCCACCAAGGAGCGAAACCAAGCCTTCCTCAACACGCTTCCCGTGCTCGCTCACGTCGCCCGGGTGGGCCGGGAAGTCTACTGGCACCCGAAGAACCCGGTGCGTCCGCTGTTGCAGCAGGCTGGCACCAACGGTACCTATGACTTGGAGCTCTACCACTTCACCGTCGAGAGTACCGAGGGCCCGCGCAGGGAAACACGCCGCTGGCCGTTGCGCATCGTCCGCTTCACCACCAGCGGCGGCCTAGACACCGGCTGGAAGGTGCTCCCAGCCTCGGACTGGAGCCCGGACTGAGCGTGTCCCGGGTGGGAGGGTTCCCGCCGCTGGCCAGGAATCGGTGCTCGTCTTCGCCCTGTCCAGGCGCCCGGGGCGGGCCGTCGAGAGGGCCTTCTGCATGAGAACGACCAGGCTGTGGCCCTGGGTGGTGGCCTTGCGCCCGCTGGGGTGTGGAGGAAGGCTCCGGCGAGCGCCGGCGCAACCCGGCGGTTTTTATGGAGGCCCGCGAAGCAAGGACGGGGTCGGCCCCGGCAAACGCAGCCCAGCCACCGCGGGCTGGTGAGGCCTTGTTGACTTCCAAGTCAATCGCATAGGGTGCGCCGGCGGGCTGTCTCCGGCCACATGCCCCGGGGGCGCCCTGGGGCCTTTACTTCCCGGTGGGAGTGCACATGAGCGTCGGAATCAGGAAAGTGGCGGTCCTCGGCTCGGGTGTCATGGGCAGCGGGATTGCCGCGCACGTGGCCAACGCCGGGCTTCCGGTGTTGATGCTGGACATCGTCCCCCCCAAGCCGGGGCCGGGCGAGGACACCAAGGCCAAGGCCTTCCGGAACAAGTTTGCCCTGGCCGCCCTGGCCAACCTGCGCAAGCAGCGGCCCGCGCCCCTCTTCACCCCCGCCGTCCTGGACCTCATCGAGGTCGGCAACTTCGAGGACGACCTGGGCCGCATCGCCGAGTGCGACTGGGTGGTGGAAGTGGTGAAGGAAGAAATGGGCGTGAAGCAGGCGCTCTTCGCCAAGGTGGAGCCCTTTCTCCGGCCGGGCACCGTCATCAGCTCCAACACCTCCGGGCTGTCCATCGTCGGGATGCTCGAGGGCCGAGGTCCTGATTTTCGGAAGAATTTCCTCGTGACCCACTTCTTCAACCCGGTCCGGTACATGAAGCTGCTGGAGCTGGTGCCTGGGAAGGAGACCGACCCGGCGGTCCTGGAGCGACTGGCTCGCTTCGGTGAGGAAGTCCTCGGCAAGGGCATCGTCTACGCCAAGGACTCCACCAACTTCATCGCCAACCGCGTCGGCACCTACGGGATGCTCCGCGTCCTGGCCGAGTTGCAGAAGGCCGAGCTCACCGTCGAGGAGGTAGACAAAATCTTCGGGCCCGCGCTGGGGCGGCCGAAGAGCGCGGTGTTCCGCACCACCGACATCGTCGGCCTCGACACCTTCGTCCACGTGTCGAAGAATTGCTACGACACGCTCGTCCACGACGAGGAGCGCGAGACGTTCCGGGTGCCGGCCTTCGTCGAGCAGATGGTGCAGAAAGGCATGCTCGGCGACAAGACCGGTCAGGGCTTCTATAAACTGGTGCGCAAGCCTGACGGCGAGAAGGAGATTCTCGCCCTGGACCTGGCCACCCTCACCTACCGGCCACAGGCCAAGGTGCGCTTCGAGTCACTCGGTGCGGCTCGCAACATCGAGGACGTTGGCGAGCGCATCCGCACCGTGCTCACCGGCACGGACAAGGCCGCTCGGTTTGCCGAGCGGGTGAGCCTCGACACGCTGGCCTATGCCAGCCGGCGCATTCCCGAGATTTCCGATGACCTGGTGAATATCGACCGGGCGCTGCGCTGGGGATTCGCCTGGGACCTTGGACCGTTCCAGGTGTGGGACGTCTACGGCGTGCGCAAGGGCGTGGCGCGCATGAAGGAGCTGGGCCTCAAGCCTGCGGCTTGGGTGGAGGAGATGCTCGCCTCGGGCCGGGAGAGCTTCTACGCCGTGGAAGGCGGCAAGGACACGGCCTGGGACATCCCGTCCAAGACGGCGAAGGTGGTACCCGAGAATCCGCGGATTGTTCGCCTGGAATACCTGCGTCGTGGCAACAAGCGGGTGGAAACCAACGATTCGAGCTCGTTGTGGGACGCCGGCGACGGCGTCTTTCTCCTGGAGTTCCATTCGAAGATGAATGCGCTCGATGACGCGATGATTGGGATGATGAACACCGCGCTCGACCGCACCGAGCGCGAGGGCCGCGGGCTGGTCATCGGCAACGACGGGGCCAATTTCTCCGTCGGCGCCAACCTGATGGGCCTGCTGATGGCCATCCAGAGCGACGACCTGCCCTCGGTGGCGAAACTGGTGGAGACCTTCCAGAGAGCGAACCAGCGGATGCGCTACAGCCAGGTGCCGGTGGTCGCGGCGCCCTTTGGCCTTACCCTGGGCGGAGGCGCCGAGGTCAGCATGGGGGCCAACGCCATCCAGGCTGCGGCCGAGCTCTACATGGGCCTGGTCGAGGTGGGCGCCGGGCTCATTCCTGGCGGCGGCGGCAACCTCCAGCTGCTCCGGAACCTCTACGGGCCCTTCGCCACGGACAAGGACTTTGACCCCCTGCCCTTCCTGAAGAAGGCCTTTCTCGCCATCGGGACGGCCAAGGTGGCCACCAGCGCCGAGGAGGCGCGAGAGGCAGGCTTCCTCGCGTCCCGGGACGGCATCTCCCTCAACCGGGACTTCCTCCTCGCCGACGCCAAGGCGCGGGTGCTGGGCATGGCCAATGCCGGCTTCCGGCCCCCGCGCCCGAGCCACTTCCGGCTCTCGGGGCGGAGCGGAGCGGCGACCATCGACATGATGCTGTACGACATGGAGTCCAACAACCAAATCTCCGCCTACGACAGGCACGTCGGCCAGAAGCTGGCCACGGTGCTCACCGGTGGCGACGTCTCGAGCACCATGCCAGTGACGGAGGAGCATCTGCTCGAACTTGAGCGCGAGGCCTTCCTCTCTCTGTGCGGCGAGGAGAAGACGAAGGCCCGGATGGCTCATCTTCTGGAGACCGGAAAGCCCCTGCGGAACTGACGGGCGGACGTTAAAAACACTTTTTCGAGGGAGACTTTTATGGCCGGCAAAGTCGTCATCGCCAGCGCAGTGCGCACCCCCTTCACCCGGGCGCTGAAGGGTGAATTCAAGGACACCCGACCGGACACGCTTGCTGCGGTGGCCATCGCCGAGGCGGTGAAGCGCGTCAGCGGGTTGAAGCTTTCCGACATCGACGACGTCATCCTCGGTTGTGCCATGCCCGAGGGTGAGCAGGGCATGAACGTGGCCCGTCTGGCGGCGCTGCTGGCTGGACTCCCGGACAGCGTCCCGGCGATGACCATCAACCGCTTCTGCTCCTCGGGGGTGCAGTCCATCGCCCAGGCCGCGCAGAGCATCATCGCCGGGATGTACGAGGTCGCGGTCGCGGGCGGCACCGAGTCGATGAGCATGGTGCCGATGGGCGGCAACAAGGTGTCCGCGAACCCGGAATTGATGGAGAAATACCCGGAGGTTTACATCTCGATGGGCGCCACGGCCGAGAATGTCGCCAAGCGCTTCGAGGTGACCCGCGAGCAGCAGGACAAGTTTGCGTACGAGAGCCAGCGCCGAGCCGCCACGGCCCGGGAAAAGGGCCTCTTCCGGGACGAGATTGTCCCGGTCACCACCGAGGTCTTCGACGAGGCGGGGGTGCCACACACCGCAACCATCAGCGTGGACACCATCCTCCGGCCGGACACCACGCTCGAGGGACTGACGAAGCTGAAGCCGGCCTTCAACCTCAAGGGCACGGTGACGGCCGGCAATGCCTCACCGCTCACCGACGGCGCAGCGGCGGTGGTGCTGATGAGCGAGGGCCGGGCCCAGGCGCTGGGCGTCAAGCCCCTGGGCACCTTCGTCGACTTCCAGGTGGCGGGTGTCCCGCCGGAGATTATGGGCATCGGCCCGGTGCCGGCCGTCCGCAAGCTTTTGGCGAAGAACAAGCTGGCGGTGAAGGACATCGACGTCTTCGAGCTCAACGAGGCCTTCGCCGCGCAAGCCGTCTACTGCATCCGCGAGCTGGGGATTGCCCCCGACAAGGTCAACCCCAACGGCGGTGCCATCGCGCTCGGTCATCCCTTGGGCGTCTCCGGGACGCGGATGACGGGCACCCTCCTGCGAGAGCTGAAGCGGCGTGGCGGCCGCTACGGGGTGGTCACCATGTGCATCGGTGGCGGCATGGGGGCTGCAGCCCTCTTCGAAGTGGCCTAAGCCAAGAACCACTCTCCCCGCCTCGGAGTTCAGCTGTTTTCCGGGGCAGCGTCCGGCGCTCAGGCGGCCTCGGTCGACGACTTGCCGCCGGCGGAGGTGAGTGCCGGCATTTCCATCTGCCGCACGAGGTTCTCCACCGGCTCCAGCCGCGGCACCTCCTCACTCGCGCCGCCCGCGCCGAGGTCTCGCAGCTTCCGTGCCCCAGGCAACACCCGGCTCTCCAGAGAGCCGACCGCCTTGTTGTAGGAGTCCACGCTCTTTCCGAGCTGAGCACCGAGCGACTGGAGATGGCCGGCCACGGTGCGAATTCGGTCGTGCAGGTCCCGCCCCAGGCGCTGGATGGTGCGGACATTCTGAGTCGCCTGCTCTTGCTGCCAGCCGTAGGCCACGGCCCGGAGCAAGGCGATGAGGGTGGTGGGTGAGGCGACGATGACATTCTGCAGGGCGCCAAATTCGATGAGCTCCGGGTCCCGCTCCAGCGCCGCCGAGAAGAAGGCCTCCCCCGGCAGAAACATCACCACGAATTCCGGAGCCGATGCGAACTGGGCGGCGTAGCCCTTCTCGGCCAGCGCGCGCATGTGCCGTCGCGTTTGGGCTGCATGCTCATCGAGCTTCAGCTTGCGAAGCGTGTCATCCTGAAGCTCGTGGGCCTCGAGGTAGGCCTCGAGCGGCGCCTTGCTGTCCACCACCACCTGCTTTCCCCCGGGAAGCTGGACCACCAGGTCCGGGCGCAGCCAGCCCGACTCGCCATTCACCTGCGCCTGCTCGACGAAGTCGCAGTGGGCAAGCATCCCGGCCAGCTCCACCACCCGTTTGAGCTGAATCTCTCCCCAGCGGCCGCGCACCGAAGAGGAGCGAAGCGCCCCCACCAGTCGTTCGGTCTGCGCCTTGAGCTCGGTGTTGGCATCGGCCATGCCGCGCAGCTGCTGGCTGAGGGCCCCGTAGGCCTGGGCGCGGCCCTTCTCCAGCTCCAGGACCTGGCCGCCCATCTTCTCCAGCTGTTCCTTGAGCGGGGCCACCAGCTCGCCGACGGCCGTGCTGCGGGCTTCCAAGTCCGACTTCGCACCCTCCTGGTACTTCTCCAGCGTCGTCTTGGCGAGGTCGAGGAAGGCCTGGTTGTTCGACTGGAGCGCATCCGAGGACAGCGCTTTGAATTGCTGGACCAGCTGTTCCTGGGCCTGGCCGAGCAGCTGCAGCTTCTCCTCAGCGGCACGCAGCTCCTCGAAGCGCCGGGCCTCGAGGCCAGCCAGCGACGACTCCAGGGACGCGCGAGCCTCGGCGAGCCTGGCGCTCTCGGCGCGGGCAGCGGCCAGCTCTGCCTCGAGGCGCTCGCAACGCTCGTCCCGGGACTGGAGGCGCTCGGCCGCTGCGGCGAGCTCGGCCTGGAGGCGGGCGCGCTCCTCGCCCACCCTCTGGGCGAGACGCGCCCGGCCCAGCACCCAGGCAAACAGCCCCACGGCCATCGCCGCGAGCGCGGCAACAGCGCCAAAAAGCCAACTCTCCATACCGTGAGACGGTAACCGGCCGATCCGACACCCCGCCGCAGCAAACGCGCCTGGGGCTGGCGTCGCGGACACTGAAATCATATGCCCCCGGCGCGCGTTGGCCTCCGTGGCCCAAACCGCGCGCCCATTCGAAAGAGGAGCCCAGCCCCCGCATGCGAGCTACAGCCCTTGCCCTGTCCACCCTTCTCTTCGCGCTGCCAGCCTTCGGCCAGCCCGCCGCCCATGCGTCGGCCAAGCCAGTTTCGCTGCGCAGGCGGCCCGTGCCGGCTCCGGAGAAAGTCACCTCGGTGGAGGGCATCACCGAGTACCGCCTCGGCAACGGACTCCGGGTGCTGCTCTTTCCCGACGGCTCCAAGCCGACGATGACAGTGAACATCACCTACCTCGTCGGCTCGCGGCAGGAGAACTACGGCGAGACGGGGATGGCTCACCTCCTCGAACACCTGCTTTTCAAAGGGACGCCGACCCACCCCGACCCGACGAAGACGTTGACGTCGCTCGGCGGCCGAGCAAACGGCAGCACCTGGTACGACCGCACCAACTACTTCGTCAGCTTTCCGGCGAGCGAGGGAAACCTCGAGGTGGCCCTGAGACTGGAAGCCGACCGCATGGTGCACAGCTTCATCGCCCGGAAGGACCTCGACTCGGAGATGACGGTGGTGCGCAACGAGTTCGAGTCCGGAGAGAACGACCCGGAAGGCGTGACGCTTCAGCGTGTGCAGTCGGTGGCGTTCGACTGGCACAACTATGGAAAAGACACCATCGGGGCCAAGAGCGACATCGAGCACGTCGACATCCCCCGGCTGCAGGCCTTCTACCGGCAGTACTATCAACCGGACAACGCGGTCCTCCTGGTCGCCGGCCGCATCGACGCTGCCCAGACGCTCGCCTTGGTCAACCAGCTCTTCGGTTCCATCCCGCGGCCCAAGCGGACGCTGGAGCGGACATACACCGCCGAGCCAATCCAGGACGGGGAACGCAGCGTCACCGTCCGCCGGGTGGGTGGCACGCCGCTGCTGGTGGCCGGCTACCACATCCCGGCGAGCTCTGACCCCGACGCGCCGAGTGTTGGGCTGGCCATTCGGATTCTGGCCAATACGCCGAGTGGTCGGTTGCACAGGGCGCTGGTGGACACCAAGCTCGCCTCGGCCGTCTTCGAGCAGCAGGTGAGCACGCTGGAGCCGAGCTTCGTCACGTTCGGGGCGAACCTCCCGGCTTCTGCCAAGGTCGGCGGCCCGCTCGACGTCCTCCTCAACGCCATCGAGCACACCAGCACGGCGCCCTTCACCGCCGTCGAGCTGGACCGGGCCAAGAGCGAGGCCCTCTCGCAGTTCGACCTCATCTCCAACGAGACGGCCTCCCTGGCGATTGCGCTGAGCGAGGCCATGGCGGCGGGCGACTGGCGGCTCTTCTTCCTAGACCGTGACCGACGCGAAAAGGCCACCTTGGCCGACGTGCAGCGGGTGGCAGAGCGCTACTTCAAGTTGAGCAACCGCACCGTCGGCATCTACCTGCCCACCGAGAATCCTGACCGCTCCGAGGTGCCGCTCGCCGGCGACGTGATGGCCATGGTGCAGGATTACCGGGGACGCCCGCCAGTGGAGCAGGGTGAGGCCTTCGACGCCTCCCCGGCCAACATCGACGCCCGCACCACGCGCTTCACCGCCCCCAACGGCTTGAAGGGCGCCCTCTTGCCGAAAAAGACGAAGGGGACGCTGGTCTCTGCGGAGCTCACGCTTCGCTTTGGAACCGAGGCGGCGCTCAGCAATCTCGGCCAGGCCCCGAGTCTCGCCGGAGGCATGCTCAGCCGCGGCACCGCGACGCATACCCGCGAGCAACTCACGGACGAGTCGGACAGGCTGAAAGCGCAAATCAGCATCGGCGGGAACGCCGAGGGCGCCCATGTGAGCATCACCACGGTCCGGGAAAACCTCCCAGCGGTGCTGACCCTGGTGGCCGAGATGCTGCGCCAGCCCTCCTTCCCGGCCAAGGAGTTCGAGCTTCTGGTCGGCGAGCGCATCACCCAGAACGAGGAGGCGAAGACCGAGCCCCAGACGGTGGCCACCGTCGCCATGGACAAGTACGTCAGCCCCTACCTTTCGGGCAGCCCGAGAGAGGTGAAGAGTCCGGACGAGACCATTTCGGGTCTCAAGGCGGCCAAGCTGGAACAGCTGCAGGCCTTTCACCACGCCTTCTACGGCGCGGACCACGCCACCTTTGCGGCGGTGGGGGACTTCGACGCTGCCGAAGTGCAGGCGCTGGTGAGCCGCCTCTTCGGTGACTGGAAGAGTGCCCAGCCTTACGTGCGCATCCCCGGACGGTTGAAGAGCGTGAAGCCGCTGGACCAGCAGCTCCTGACGCCGGACAAGGCCAACGCCTACTTCTACAGCGTGTACCCCATTGCCATGCAGGACACCGACGCCGACTACGCGGCCTTCAGCCTCTCCAACTGGCTGCTGGGGGGCGGCTTTCTCAAGAGCCGGCTCGCGGACCGCGTCCGGAAGACGGATGGGCTCAGCTACGGTGTCGGCTCTGGCTTCTTCGCCAGCAGCCGCGAGCCGGTGGCGCGCTGGCTCGGCTATGCCATCTACAACCCGACCAACGTCGGCAAGCTGGAGGCCGCATTTCGGGAGGTGCTGGCGTCTGCCAACACCGGTGGCTTCGGCAAAGAGGAGCTCGAGGACGGCCGGAAGGCGTGGCTTCAGAACCGCGAAATCTCCCGCACCCAGGATGGGGCACTCGCCGGGAAGCTTTCCAACTACCTGGACCTCGGCCGCACCATGGCCTTCGACGCCGACATCGACCGGCGCGTGCAGGCCCTCAGCGTCGAGCAGGTGAATGCCGCCTTCCGCAAGTACTTGGACCCGGCGCAGCTGAGCGTGGTGAAGGCCGGCGACTTCGCCGCGAAGAAGCCCGGGACGTGAGAATCCTGGCGGCGGAAGCTGTGCCGCCGCCGCTCGGGGTCAGCGGAGCCCGTTGTGCGGGCGGGCCGCCGTAAGCTTCATCAAGACGGGCTCTCCGTGGAGGAGCACGACTCGGTGAGAGTGCCGCAGGAGCTTCTGGATTTCGCTCAGCCGGCTTCCCTTCGCCCGGCCGACTCTCAGGTAGGCCGCGTCATCCTGGTCGGGCATGGCCATGGACCCGGCGGAATTGAAGTCTTCCCTTCCCGTTGCCCTATTAGGGCACCACCGGGTTGTGCCAGCCACCGAGCTCCACGGTGAGGAGCTCGGCCTCGGGCGGCCCCCAGCTGCCCGCGGGGTAGACGTGGACTGGCCGGGCGTCATCGAGGATGGGGGCCACCACTGCCCAGGCTGCTTCCACGGCGTCCTCCCGCACGAAGAGGATGGCGTCGCCGTGCAGCGCATCGGTCAGCAGCCGCTCGTAGGCCTCTTCCTCGTCTCCGACGGCGGACTTCACCGCCTCCAGCTCGACATTCATCCCCACAATGGCCGGCCCGGGCCTCTTCACCCGGGCACCGAGGCTGAGCTGCGTATCTGGCCCAAGGCGAAAGCGGAAGTAGTTGGCGTCGTTCCGGCGGCTCACTTTCCGCAGTGGTGGCCGTCGCAGCCGGACCAGCACTTCGGTGGCAGTCACCGGGAGTTGCTTTCCGGCGCGGATGTAGAAGGGCACGCCGTCCCATCGCCACGTCGCCACCTCCAGCTGCATGGCGGCAAACGTCTCCACGTGCGAGCCCTTGGCGACGCCCGGCTCGTCCAGGTAGCCCTGAAATTGCCCGCGCACCAGGTTCTCCGGCAAGAGCGGCGGGATGGCCCGAAAGACGTCGGCCAGCTCGTTGCGCACCGACTCCGCGTAGAGGTCGGACGGCGGCTCCATGGCCAAGAAACCAACCACCTGCAGCATGTGGTTCTGCACCACGTCCCTGATGCAGCCGGTCTCGTCGTAGAACTTCCCGCGGCCCTGGACGCCGAAGGACTCGGCCATGGTGATTTGGACACTCTCCACGTAGTTCCGGTTCCAGAGCGGCTCGAGGAAGGTGTTGGCGAAGCGGAAGACGAGGAGGTTCTCCACCGCCTCCTTGCCCAGGTAGTGGTCGATGCGGAAGATGCTCGGCTCGGGAAAGACGGTATGCAGCGTCGCGTTCAGCGCCCGGGCCGAGGCGAGGTTGTGACCAAAGGGCTTTTCGAGAATGACGCGCGCCCCGGCCGAGCAGCCCGACTTTCCGAGCGCCTCGACGACGGTCGGGAAGAGGCTGGGGGGGATGGCCAGGTAGTGGGTAGCGCATTTCGAAGCGCCGAGGAGCTGGCGGAGCTGAGCAAACGTCTTCGGGTCGGCGTAGTCCCCGTCGATGTACCTCAGCTGGCTCACCAGGCTTGGAAACGCCACCGGGTCCGCGCCACCGCCGTACTGGGTGAGGCTGTCATGGGCACGGGCAATGAATTGTTCGAGGCTGAAGCCAGACTTGGCCACGCCCACCACCGGACAGGGAAGCGTTCCCCGGCGCACCATCTTCTGCAGGGCGGGAAATATCTTCTTGAAGGCCAGGTCCCCGGTGGCGCCGAAGAAGACGAGCGCGTCCGAAACGGGAGCCGTGGCCGGTGGCTTGAGGGAAGCACTCGGGGGAGGTGTGGACATAGGGCGCGAGAGCTTCGCCGACCAGGCAGTGGCCCTTCAACGCTTGGCGTGGCCGCGAATGCCCCAGGCCGCCACCGCGCCGCCGGCCATGGCCAGCGCGGCGCAGAGGCCCATCGCCCGGTGGAAGCCCGAAAGCAACGTCTCCGGCGCGAGCGAGCCACCGAGGCCGGCGAGGCCCGCCGCCCAGGGGACGGCTGCCACGCCCAGAAGACTCGCCAGCCGTGCCACGGCATTGTTCACGCCCGACGCGATGCCGGCATACGAGGTGTCCACTGCCTGGAGGACTGCCCCCGTCAGCGGAGCGACGGTGATGGCCAGCCCCACCGCGAAGACGAGCGCCCCGGGGAGCACGTCGGCCAGGTAACTCCCGTTCAAGCGCACCCGGAGGAAGAGCAGGAGCCCGAGCCCCACCACCACCGGGCCGATGCTGAGCGGAAGCCGGGATCCAAAGCGCTGGGAGAGGCGTCCGGCGCTCGATGAGAGGAGGAGCAGCAGCACCGTAACCGGAAGCAGCGCCGCCCCGGCGCCGAGCGGCGAATAGCCGAGCGCCTGCTGCAGCGTGAGGGCCACCAGAAACATGGCGCTTCCCAGCGCCGCGTAGACGGCAAGCGTCGTCAGGTTGGCCGCGGTGAAGGTGCGCGAGCGGAAAAGAGACAACGGAAGCATGGCCGAAGGGCGACGCTCGAGGGGGACGAATGCCAGGAGTGCGGCCACCCCCACCCCGGCCGCCGCCACCGCCGGCAGAGACCAGCCCCGCGCCGGCCCCTCGATGAGGGCAAAGGTGACACCGCCGATGCCCACCGCTGCCGCCGACGCGCCGGCGATGTCGAGACGGATGCCGCTCCGCCCGGGCGTTGGCGGAAGGTAGCGAAGGGCTGCCCAGATGGCAGCCCCGGCCAGGGGAAGGTTGAGGAAGAAGATGGCGCGCCAGGACACGCTCTGCACCAGCCACCCCCCGAGGAGGGGGCCGACGGCCGTCGTCACCCCGGATAGCCCGGCCCAGGCGCCAATGGCCGCGCCCTGGTCCTCTTCTGCAATGCTGGTCCGCAGCAGGGCCAGGCTTCCCGGCACCAAGATGGCGGCGCCGACGCCCTGGACGGCGCGCGCCAGGACCAGCGCCAGCGTGCTCGAGACGAGGCCGCAGGCTGCCGAGGCCACTGCAAACCACACCACGCCGACGACGAAGATGCGGCGCTGGCCGAAGACGTCGCCGAGGCTGCCCCCGAGAAGAAGAAAGGCGCTCAGGGTGAGGAGGAAGGCATCCACCGTCCACTGGAGCCCGGCCAGCCCCGACCCCAGCTCGCGCTGCAGCGCTGGCAAGGCAACGTTGATGGCCGTTCCGTCGAGAAAGGCCATCCCCGAGCCGAGCACGGCGGCGAGCACCACCCCTCTGCCCTGGGAAGTCGCGAGCCGCGCTGGCGTCATGCCACGTCCGTCCGGGCCAGCCGCAAGCCCCGCGGGATGACGAGGCGGCCGAGCAGCTCGAAGCTTCCCTGGACCACGAGCGCCAAGAGCGCCGCCGGCACCGCCCCCTCGAGGAGAAGGCCGACGTTGTCCAGGCGAATTCCGGTGAGGATGGGCTGGCCGAATCCCCCGGCACCGACCAGCGCCCCGAGCGTCGCCGTCCCCACGCAGATGACGGCCGACGTCTGAATGCCGGCCAGGATGGAGGGCGAGGCGAGCGGCAGCTCGATGTGGAGAAGCCGCGCCATGGGCGACAGACCGAGCGCCTCGGCGGCCTCCCGAAGCTCGCCGGGAATGCCCGTCAACCCGGCATGGGTGTTACGCACCACCGGCAACAGCCCATAGAGAAAGAGGGCGGCGATGGCAGGCTTGGCGCCGATGCCCAGGAGCGGAATCATCAGCACCAAGAGGGCCAAGGACGGCAGCGTCTGGAGGACGCCCACCGCGCCCAGCACCACCTGCCCCAGACGCGGGCGGCGCGCGGCAAACACGCCGAGTGGAAGGCCGAACAGGACCGCGCCCGCCAGGGAAACGGCCACCAGCACCAGATGGTCACGCAGGTACCCGAGCAGCCGCCGGGCACGTCCGGGCAGCTGGGGCGCTGCCGAGTCGATGCCTTTGCTCCTGAGGAAGTCGGCAGCCACGGTGGCCTCGGGCACCCGACCCACCTTGGCCCGGGCATTCATGGCCACCATGTCCTGGACACTGATGCGCCCCTGCAGGGCCGACAGCGCGGCAAGCACCGGCGGGGTGGCCGCACCCTGGCGGAGAAGGAGGAGTGCCTGGTAGTCCGGGAAATGGCGCCGGTCATCCTCCAGTACGCGCAAGCCCAGCTGCTGGACCTCGGCGTCGGTGGAGTAGAGGTCCGTCACCTCGAAGGCGCCACTCGACAGGCCGCGGTAGGCCAGGTCGTGGTCCATGCCCCGGACGTTTCTTTGCCGCAAGGCGTAGCTCTGCTGCAGCGCGCGCCAGCCGTCGCCGCGGTCGAGGAACTCGTTGCTGAAGGCGAAGCGCAGCTCGGGGTGCCGGGCGAGGTCGGAGATGCTGCGAATGCCCAACCGCTCCGCCGTCGCCTCCTTCATTCCGAGGGCATAGCTGTCCGCGAAGCCCAGCACCGCAGCAACGCGCACCCCGCGCGCCGCCAGCGCCGCGCCGACTGCTTCCAGCGTCACCGGCACCTGGCCAGCAAAAATCTCCTCGGCCAGGGTGCCGGTGTACTCCGGGTACACGTCCAGGTCGCCACGCTGCAAGGCGTCCCAGAGGATGCGCGTGCCCCCCAGCTCACGGCGGTGCACCGCCGGAATGCCCGAAGCCAGCAGGGCTCGCGTCGCCACCTCACCCAGGACGACGGACTCGGTGAAGACCTTGCTGCCCACCTTGATGGGCGAGGCGAGCAAGAAGCCCAGGGCCAGGACAGGAAGGCCGGTCATCCTCGGGGCTCCGCAGGCAGGGCTCGCTGCGCACGGACGAAACGCTGCACGAATTCATCCGCTGGCCGCTGTACGAAGTCCTCGGCTGTCCCCGTCTGGACCACCCTCCCGTCGCGCAAGAGAACCAGGATGTCCCCGAGGTAGGCCGCTTCGCCCAAGTCGTGGGTCACCAGCACCACCGTCGTCCCCACCGCACGAAACGTCGCGCGCAAGTCCTCCTGCAACTCGGACCGAGTGATGGGGTCCAGCGCGCCGAGCGGCTCATCGAGGAGGACGAGCGCCGGCTCGAGCATCAGCGCTCGCAGCAGGCTGACGCGCTGGCGCTGCCCCCCCGAGAGCTCGGCCGGGTAGCGCCCAAGGACATCCGCCGGCAGCTGCACCCGTTCGAGCAACGCCCGGAGGCGTGCCCGGATGCGCCCCTCGTCCCAGCCGAGGTAGCGCGCCACCAGGGCGGCATTACCCTCCACGTCCAGGTGGGGAAAGAGTCCCCCACCCTGGAGGACGAGGCCCATCCGCCTCCGCTCGTCCGGCGCGCTCGCCGGGCTGAGCAGCCTTCCTTCGAAGAGGACGCGGCCGGTGTCGGGCCTCACCAGGCCCACCATCATCCGCAGCAGCGTCGACTTGCCAGAGCCACTCGGGCCGACGAGGACGGTCGTCTTTCCCGAAGGGACGGCGAGCGTCAAAGGGTGCACCGCCGGAACCCCACCGAAGGAGCGCGACACTCCATCCAGAAGGAGCAGCGCCGTCATGCCGCCTCGGGCAGACGCCGCCCGCGAGCGCTGAGCGCCCGGGCCACCAGCTCGCGGTGCCAGGTGTCCAGAACCAGAGCCAGCGCTTCGCTCTCGAGGGCGGCGACGGCGCCGGAGATGGCCTCCAGCGTGGAGAGGTGACTGGGAGACGGAGCCGCCCTGAGGCCTACCCGGCCGGGGCGAGGCGCGACGCTGAGACGGGGTAGCCCCTGAAGGACGGGCAGCGCGCGCAGCATCCGCCTCACCTGCCGCCAGGTGCCATCCAGCACCACCACTCGCGCCGGCGAGGGACCGCGCAGACTCGCGGTGCGACGTGGAGACTCGCCTGGGAAAAGAAGCCAGTCGCCTTGGCCACCGAGGCCCTCGAGCTGCGCCGCGTCCGTCCGCCCGGACCAGCGTAGAAGCTCACAGCCGGGCAGAAGCAGGGCTGCCCAGCGCGCGGTGTTGCTGCTCTTGGCTGCCTCGCGCGCGTGCCGCAGCACGACGAAGCGCGTCCGGACGGGGAGTCGCGGTAGCAAAGGACAGGCGCACGCAAGCAGCTGGAGTGCGCAGCGTGGACAGCGGCCACCGCCGTCGGGCGCGGTGCGTGACCTCACAGACACCTCTCCTTTTTCCCCATGTCCTGGAGGAGGACTCTACCGACTCTTGGCGCGTGCTTCGCCCCCCTTGAAGCGGGGGCTGCCGCCCGCAGCGACGGGAGGGCTTTCGCCCGGGGGGGAGACGCTACCGCCGGCCTGCTGCCGCCTGGAGGAAGGCCTGGACAAAGTTCTTCTCGGAGTCCGGCAGCGTCACCAGGCGCACGCCGAAGCCCACCGGCGCCCGGGGGTCACCGCCTGCATTCTCCAGGATGACTCGGCCGCGGGCCTTGATTTCCCGCGCCGGCTCGTCGAAGCGGAAGACGACTTCCACCGGGGTGCCGAGCGGGAGCGAGGTGTGACAGGCGAGAAACACTCCACCGCTCTGGAGATTCACCAGGGGGTGCTGGGTGAACATGGCGCTGTTGCGCGCATTCACCTTCACCGTCACCTCCACCCGGTCGTCGCGCCGTTCGAGACCGACGAACTCACCCGGCTCGTAGGTGGGCCGCCCTGGTGCGCCTCGCAATGCAGGCCGCCGCGCGGTCTTCGGTTGCTCGGGCTTCGTCTCGAAGCTCGCTGGCTTCGGTAGCTTCGGAGCCAGAATGGGAAGGGGCGTATCGCGCAGCGCGGGCATCACGCCCACTGCCCGCCCAGCCGCGAGCTCGTTCTCGATGTGCACCATTAGCCGGCTGAGGAAGTGGAAGGCATCCGAGTACGCCCGGCGCAGGTCGGGGTGGGCCTGGACGCGGACGCGGTCTGGGTAGAACCGCTTGACCAGCTTGAAGAAGGCGTTGCGGTAAGCGTCCACCGAAGCGTCCTGCTCGAGGCGGAAGAGCTCCTGCGGCGTCTTGCCCTGCATGGCGCGGAGCTGTTCCCAGACCCGCCCGGCCTCCTGCCGCTCCAGCTCGAGGAGCACCTCGGGCTTGGGGGCGTGCAAGAGCAGAGCGAGGATTTCGGGGAACTGCTCGGGTGCTCCCCAGCGCTGGCCGTCGGTACTGGCTCGGGTCACGTCCTGAAGGCGCCCTGTCCTCACCAACTCCTGGACGACGTCCAGGGCCACCGGGCCGAGGACCCGTCCCTCTGCATCGCCAATCCAGTAGGCAGAGGCCATCGGTCAGTTCGCCAGCGCGCGGTCGACGGCGGAAGTGATTTCCACCGGGTGGAAGGGCTTGGTGATGTAGCCGGACGCGCCTGCCTCCATGGCCTGGGCGACCAGCCGCTCGCTGTCGAGCGAGCTGATGACAAGCACCCGGGCCGACGGCCACCGCTCTCGCATCATGGCCAGGGCCTCCATGCCGCTCAGCCGGGGCATGAAGAGGTCGAGCAGCACCAGCTGAGGAACCCGTTCACCGAGCAGCTCCAGCGCCTCGCGCCCGTCCTCCGCCTCGAGCAGCGCGTGGCCCCGACCCTCGAGTACGTCTTTCAGCAGGCTGCGGACGAAGGCGTCGTCATCGACGATGAGGATGGTGGCCACAATGTTACGACGCTGCACGGTGTGGCTGAACCCGTCAACCCCAGGTTCACCTACTTGGTCCGACCTAGACGTTTGTCCTTCCGTTCCGACCCAGGCCGGGGGGCGGGTGCGGCACGCCCGGGGAGGCGGCCGACCCGTCCAGCCCACCCATGGGGAGCATCCGTTGACCCCGGAAAAAGGACAGTGGGTACGGTCTGGAAGGCCCCAGGATGGCCTGCCGGCGCTCAGCGGAGTCGGTCCGGCCTGACCCAAGCGCACGCCCACGCTGCGCGCCGCCGGCTGCCCGGAAGACGCCACGGGCCTACGGCTCCAGTTCGCCGTGCCAGTACGCGACGTCGCGCAAGAATTTGCGCCAGGCATGGGGCATCCCCGGCTCATACCCAAACGAGAGCCGAAACGTCTCGGGCAACTTCTTCGGCTTGACTGGCTCGGAGAGCAAAGTCATTCCCGCCTGGCCTGGTGTTCGACCACCCTTGTGCTGGTTACAGGGGAAACAGCAGATGACGACGTTTTCCCAGGTGGTGTGGCCACCGTGGGCCCGCGGGACGACGTGGTCATAGGTGGCGTCCTGACGCGAGACGCGCTGGCGGCAGTACTGGCACCGGCCCGTGTCGCGCGCGTAGACGTTTTCGCGGCTGAATTTGATGGCCCGCTTGCGGCCGCGAATGACACGCAGGAAGCGGATGACGGAAGGCATCTTCAACGAAAACGTCACCGAGCGGACCAGCCGGTCGTCGTACTCCTCGACGATTTCCACCTTCCCTAGAAACAGCAGCTGGATGGCCCGCTGCCAGGGGACACGGGCAAGCGGCTCGAACCCCGTGCTCAGCACCAGCGTTTCCATGGGCGGCGGATACTACATGCTTGTCCGGCGGTGGTGGTGTGAACAGTCTGCCCCCCCAAGGCATCACGCGTCCCGGCACTGCTCATTGCGGCCGAAGGGCCACCAGCGTCACGCCCCACCCTCCTCGAGCTTCGTCGGCGGTGCGCACCGAGACGACGTCGTCCCGGCGGGAGAGAAGCGCCCGGACGCGTCGGCCGAGGACACCGATGCCCTTGCCATGCACTACCTCGACATCGAGCACGCCTCCTGCACGACACTCGCCAAGGTAGGCATCGAGCAAAGCCGGGACGTCCTCCGGACGGAAGAGGTGCAGGTCGAGGCGGCCGTCCAGGGGCACACGGACTGGCGGCGCGTCGTCTTGCGTTTCGTCGTCCGCCACACTCAATCCGGAAGGGGTGACCCGGGCCGTTTCAACCATCCGCGCGTGCAGCGAGGAAGCGGGCCAGCGCCTGGGCCTTGGGGACAAGGGTCGTCACCTCGATGTGCTCCTCGACGGTGTGAAACCCCTTGCCGCGGGGCCCCAGCCCGTCGATGGACGGAATCCCGCTCGCGCTGGTGGTGCTGGCATCCGAGCCACCGCCGATGAGGGCCGCCTCGCCCCCACCCAGGCCCGATGCTCGAGCACAGGCGGCATACGCCTCGAGCAGCGCGGCGCTGGCCGCCGAGCGCTCCAGCGGCTCCCGCGAAATGCCTCCCGAAAGCTCGAGCGACGTGCCGGGAACCGAGCTCGCCGCCCTGTCCGCGGCCGCTCGCAGATGCTCCACGAGCGCCTCGCCGTCGGCGTGGGTGCAGAAGCGAAGGTCGACGTGCGCCTCGGCATAGTCCGGAACGGTGTTTTTTCCCTGCCCGCCCAGGACCTTGCCCACGTTGACGGTGATGCCGCGCGGGTAGTCGGTGAGCTGCTGCGCCAGGTCCACGAAGCGCGCCACGGCCCACAGGGCATTGGCCCCCTCGGCGTGGTGATTGCCGGCGTGCGCAGCCTTCCCGTGCGCCACCGCCTCCATGCCGCCCGTTCCTTTGCGCCGGGTGATGATGGCGTCCTCGGCACGACCCGACTCCAGGACGAGCGCCGCCCCGCTTCCGGCGCAGGCGCTTCGGATGACGCCTTGCCCCTCCGGAGAACCCACCTCCTCGTCGGACACCACCACAATGCGCAACGGCGGCAGGCGCGAGAGGCCGCCAGTCTCGGACAGGGCACGAAGCGCCGCGCCAATCACCACCAGCCCACCCTTCATGTCCAGCGTGCCCGGTCCGCGGCGGAGCGCCCCGTCGACGCGGTAGCCCTCGAATTTTCCCGGCGGGAAGACGGTGTCCAGGTGGCCCACCAGGGCAATGGGCTTTAGACGGGCGTTTCCGACCGAACGAAAGACGAGGTGGTCAGCGTAGCGCGCGCTCTTCACCACCTCGGCCAAAAGACCGGGCAGCTTCCACTGCTCGCGCAGGAGGCGGCCAACCTCGCGCCCGCCCTCGGCGTTCTCGGTGAAGGAATTGACCTCCACCAGGGGCTGGAGCGCGGCCTCCAGCGCCGGCGTCTTGCCCTGCAGCCACTGCGCGGCCTCGTCTCCGCCCTTCGCCATAGGCTGCCTCATACCAGAAACAGCCAGGTCCCCCAGCCGAGCAGCAGCACTCCGGCCACAAAGCGGACTGGCCAGCGTTCCGGTGCGACGTTTTCGAGGAGGAGCAAGGTGGTGAGGAGCGCCATTGCCAAAGGGCTCATCACGCCGGTGACGAAGAGCACCAGCATCAAGAGTCCGCAGGAGGTGATGGACACCGCCCCCTGGCTGGCACCGCGGAGGAAGGACGCCGCGCGAGTCTCACCCACCGGCCCGGCGACCGCGGCGCGGAAGCGGCACCGCTCCAGGCAGGCGCCTTTGAGAGGGGAGAGCTGCATGGCGCCGGCGGCGACGAGCAGCGCGCCTCCCAGAGTCCGGCTGCCAATGGCCATCTCCGCCGTCATCAACCCCGCCGCTCCCAGCCGGGCCTGAAGCAGCGCGGCGCCAAAGCTGGCCAGCATCCACGGCGAGAGGTAGCCGCCGAGAAACGCGAGCGCATGCAGCAACGGGTCGCGCCGTTGCGCATGGTGAGCCCGCACCAGCCACAGGAGCTGCGGGACTTCCGGCGGCACCATCATCGCCACCATCATCGCCCCCCACATGACGGCCAGAGGCCAGAGGCCACCGTGTTGGTGGGCCGGGCTCCCCTGCTCCAGGTGCGCCGCCATGCGGAAAGACCAGCCCCACGACGCTGTACAGACCACCGTCAGGAGCCACAGGGCACGCCGCTGGTCGCGCCGCACCAACAAGACCTGCGCCAGGACGGCGGTCGTCTCCACGGTCGGCCTGGGGATAACTACAGGGCCACGCCCTTTTCCTTGAGAATCCGCCACACCTTCTCGGGCGTCATGGGGATTTCGACGTGCTTCACTCCGAGGTGGGACAGTGCGTCCACCACCGCGTTGACGATGGCCGGGGGTGCCCCGACTGTCGACGACTCGCCGACGCCCTTGGCACCGAAGGGGTGATGGGGGCAAGGCGTCACCGTCTTGTCGGTTTCCCAGGCCGGCGTCTCCATCGAGGTGGGCACGAGGTAGTCCATGAAGCTGCCGCCCTGGACGTTGCCGCTCTCGTCGTAGGTGATTTCTTCCATCAGTGCCGGAGCCATGCCCATCGACAGGCCGCCATGAATCTGTCCATCGACAATCATCGGATTGATGATGTTCCCGCAGTCATCCACGGCGAAGAAGCGACGGATTTTCACCGCCCCGGTGCCACGGTCGATGTCCACCACGCAGATGTAGCTTCCAAAGGGGAAGGTGAGGTTCGGCGGGTCGTAGTAGGAAACGGCCTCCAGCCCGGCCTCCATGCCTTGGGGGTGGTTGGTGTAGGCGGCGAAGGCAATTTCCGCGATGGTCTTCGACCGCTGCGGCGACCCCTTCACGGAGAACTTGCCGACCTCCCATTCCAAGTCGTCGGGCGAGACCTCGAGAAGGTGCGCGGCAATCTTCCTCGCCTTTTCTCGAATTTTCCGCGCCGCCATCGCTCCTGCTGCCCCGGCGGTGGGCGTCGAGCGGCTGGCATACGTCCCCAAACCGTACGGTGCGGTGTCGGTGTCTCCCTCCTCCACCTGAACCGCTGATGCCGGGATGCCGAGCTCCTCGGCCACAATCTGAGCGTAGGTCGTCTCATGGCCCTGCCCCTGGGACTTGGTGCCGAAGCGGGCGATGGCCTTCCCGGTGGGATGAATGCGGATTTCGCAGGAGTCGAACATCTTGATGCCGAGGATGTCGAAGTGCTTGGAGGGACCGGCGCCGACAATCTCGGTGAAGCTACTGATGCCGATGCCCATCAGCTCGCCCTTGGCGCGCTTCTCGAGCTGCTCCTTGCGCAGGCCAACGTAGTCGATGCGCTCCATCGCCAGCTTCAGGGCTCCGGCGTAATCCCCGCTGTCGTATTCCCACCCCAGGATGGACTTGTACGGGAACTTCTCCTTGGGAATGAAGTTCTTCATCCGCAACGCGGCGGGGTCCATCTTCAGCTCTTGCGCCAGCATGTCGGTGATGCGCTCAATCATGTGCACCGCTTCGGTCACACGGAACGAGCAGCGGTAGGCCACGCCTCCGGGCGGCTTGTTGGTGTAGACGCCATCAATCTCGCAAAAGGCCTGTTTCAAGTCGTAGGAACCGGTGCAGATGCTGAACAGGCCCGCCGGAAACTTGGACGGATTGGCCGCCGCGTCGGCGTAGCCGTGGTCCGCCAGCGTCTTGCACCGCATGGCGACCATCGTGCCGTCCTTCTTGGCCGCCATCTCGACGTGGATGTGGTAGTCGCGCGCGAAGGAGTCGGCCTGGAGGTTTTCCATCCGGTCCTCAATCCACTTCACCGGCTTGCCGATGACCACCGAGGCTGCGACGGCGATGACGTAGCCCGGGTAGACCGGTACCTTGCCGCCGAAGCCGCCGCCGAGGTCCGGCGCGATGATGCGGATGCGCTCCTCGGACAGTCCGACATGGCCTGCCACCAGAGCGAAGACCGTCCGGATGGCGTGCGGGGCCTGGGTGGTCATGTAGACGGTGAGCTTGCCGTTCACCCGGTCGAAGTCGGCGATGCAGCCACAGGTCTCGATGGACGCGACGTGGATACGAGGGATGTGCATGTCCTGCTTCACCACGACCTCTGCATCGGCGAACGCCTTGTCCGTGGCAGCGCGGTCGCCCACTTCCCAGTGGAAGATGCGGTTGTCCTTCTTGTCCTTCTTGTCGGTGCGCAGGATGGGGGCGTCGGGGAGGATGGCCTTGAAGGGGTCGACGACGACCGGCAGCGGCTCGTAGTCCACCTCCACCGCCTCCACGCCGTCGGCGGCGACGTAGCGGCTGGTGGCAATCACCGCTGCCACTTCCTGCGCCTGGTACATCACCTTTTCGACAGGAAGCACCATCTGGGTGTCCGACATCAGCGTCGGCATCCAATGCAGGTTGTACTTGGCCAGCGTCTCTCCGGTAATCACCGCCAGCACGCCCGGGATTTTGAGCGCCTTCTCGGTGTTGATGGACTTGATTTTCGCGTGCGCGAAGGGGCTCCGGACAATGTCCATGTAGAGCATCCCGGGAAGCTGGATGTCGTCGACGTAGTTGCCCTTGCCACGGATGAAGCGCGGGTCCTCCTTGCGCTTCATGGAATGGCCCATGCCACTCACTTCGGCGGTCGTCTTGAGTTTTTCCATGAGTTTTCTCCTAAGCCTTCTGCTCGGCCGCCGACTGAATCGCCTTGATGATGTTGACGTATCCCGTGCACCGGCAGAGGTTTCCGGAGATGGCCTCGCGGATTTCCAGCTCGGTGGGATGCTTGTTGCGCTCGAGCAGAGCGCAGCTGGTCATCAGCATCCCCGGAGTGCAGAAGCCGCACTGCAGCCCGTGTTTGTCCCAGAAGCCCTGCTGCAGGGCGTGAAGCTTTCCGTCCTTCTCCAGCCCCTCGACGGTGGTGAGTTGATGACCGTCGGCCTGCACGGCGAGCACGGTGCAGGATTTCACCGGTTGTCCATCGAGGAGGATGGTACACGCTCCGCAGTGTGTGGTGTCACATCCGATGTGCGTTCCGGTCAGGCGGAGGTTTTCGCGAAGCAGGTGCACCAGGAGCAGACGCGATTCCACGGTGGCCTGATGCTCTTCGCCGTTGACCGTCACTTTGATTGTGTGTGTCGCCATGGTTAGTGACCTCCTGCCCGCTGGGTCGCCTTGGTGAGCGCGCGCGTTGCCAGCACACGCCCCATCTCTTTCTTGTAGTCCGTCTCGCCGCGCCGGTCGGCGTTGGGCGATGTGGCCGCGGCGGCGATGCGCGCCGTCTCTCCAAGCGCCGCGGCGTCCGGCTTCTTGCCGATGAGGTACTTCTCGGCCGCCGTGGCCCTGACCGCGGTCGGACCGACGTTGGTGAGCGCTAGGCCGACCTGCTCCACGGTGCCCGAGGCACCGAGCGTGACGTAGGCCGCAGCGGCGGCGGTGGCGTAGTCGCCCACCTTGCGCTCGAACTTGACGTAGGCGCCTCCGGTCCGGGCGGCTGGCAGCGGAATGCGAATCTCAGTGACAATCTCATCCGGCTTGAGCGCCGTGGAGAACAGCCCAAGGAAGAACTTGTCGATGGGGATGACGCGCTCGCCTTTCGGGCCGGTGGCCACCACCTGCGCCCCGAGGACCAACATCGTAGCCGGGTGGTCATTTCCTGGGTCACCGTGAGCGAGGTTGCCGCCCACCGTGGCCATGTTGCGGACGAGGGGATCGGCAATCACCAGGACGGTGTCGAGGAGGATGGGGTAGCGCGCGCGGATGAGCTCGGAGCGCTCGAGCGCCGACTCGCGGGTCCGCCCGCCAATGCGCAGCAT
>Ga0302325_10005166_pt1 | contig 29843 bp, 26 predicted proteins | sample Palsa_T0_2_FD_201948 | JGI IMG/M metagenome (GOLD analysis project Ga0302325, IMG submission 201948) | Peat permafrost microbial communities from Stordalen Mire near Abisko, Sweden - Palsa_T0_2 | ecosystem: Environmental > Terrestrial > Soil > Palsa > Peat permafrost | place: Sweden: Abisko...
CAGGTGACTAGCGCTGGGGAGAGCCCGCCGGCAGGCGAGCCCCGGGGCGATTCAAAGTGCCGGCTACGTACGTAGAAGCGTGGGTGATGCGTTTTCGGACCCGGGTTCGATTCCCGGCGCCTCCACCATGAACCGGCTGAAAAACAGGCGGTTCATCAGTTTTGTGGACCCGTTGCCCCGCCATTGCCCCGGTCTGTGGTACCGTCGCGCGCTGGAGGCTGGGGTCCGGTGACTGTCCGCACAGTTTCATGGCAGGGCGACAACCGACGCTGGATGGTCGATGTCCGCGCGCGTCAGCCGGATGGCTCGAAGGCCCGGGACCGGAAGGTCGTAGAAGGCACCGAGCGCCAGGCACGAGCGTGGGGAGAGCGCCGGCAGGCGGAGCTACTGCTCGGTGAGGGACGCCGGGCGAAGGAAGCCGGTCCAGGTGGAGAGAAGCTACCGGGGCGGACCCCCTGCATGACAGTCGCGGCGTTCGCCAAGGAGTGGCTGGAAAAGCACTGCGAAGCGAACCTGCACAAGCAGAGCGGAACGGACACCTCCGAGATGCTTCTCCGCTGCCACATCCTGCCGTTCATCGGGGAGGTGCGGCTCGACGAGGTGAGCGACGACGTGGTGGCCGACCTCAAAGGGCGGTGGGTCAGGGGCGGGTACACCGCGCCCGCGTTCGACGGCAAGGGCGTCGAGAAGATCCGGGCGACCAAGAACAGGAAGACGATGAACAACCGGGCGAGCGTCCTCTCGTCGCTCTTGTCCGTCGCGGTCAAGTGGCGCAAGCGAACGGGGTTGATGTCACTCCCCTGCACGATCGAGATGGACAAGATCGACGCACAGAAGACGCCGCGCTTCTACGAGCACGAGACCTACGAGCGCCTCGTCGAGGGAGCGCGCGAGGTTGATCCGCGCGTTCACCTCGCCGTCCTTCTCGCTGGCGACGGCGGCCTGCGACGCGGAGAGATCATCGGCCTGGATCTCGCGGATGTCGATTACAAGAACCGCCGCTTCACGCCGGTTCGCTCCATCTACTGGAAGAAGAAGGTGAAGTTCGAGGACGTGGTGAAAGGCGAACTTGCCAAGCCCATCCCGTGTACGCCTCGTCTCCTCGAAGCGTTCAAGGTCGTGCGCCACCTACGGGGGCCCAGGGCGCTCTACACGGACGATGCGGCGGAGCTGACGCCGAAGATCCTCAGGCTCTGGATCATGAAGGCCGAGCGGCGTGCTGGGCTCCCCGTGACGGGGCGGGCCCACATCTACCGCCACACGTTCTGCTCGCACCTTGCGATGGCCGGAGTGCCCGCGAAGACCATCCAGGAGTTGGCTCGGCATCAGTCGCTAGCGGTCACTATGCGGTACATGCACCTCTCGCCATCGGCGAAGGATGAGGGGATCTCGATGCTCGCTGCCAGCCGCGCGCTTGGCGGGAAGCCTGTCGCCCTGTCGCGTTGACGACGTTCCTCCAGCGCGATAAATCCCGCCCATTACCCAGCTCGTCCTCGTCGAGGGTCCCGCCGCGCGACGTGATCATCGCCGAACACGCCGGCAAGCGCTCCGAGACGTGGCCCGGCGACGAACTGCTCGTTGGGCTGCGCATCCAGGAGCGCGTCGAGGGGACGAGAGGACCGGCATCGTCTCGGGGCCGCGAGAGCGCGTGCTTGCCGACCTGACCAGCGCCGGGACCTGAGCCAAACGCCGGGCGCGGTTCGAGGCCGCGATCGGCTCGGTGAACGGGCCGCGTGCGTCGGGGATGTCGCGCTGGTCGTGGCGGGCTGGGCCGGTCTGCTTCCTGGAGGGCGAAGACCTGCGGACGGGAAGACGTGGCGGGGCGGAGCGCGTGAGCCGAGTCGCGCACCTCTACATCGACCTCTAGATGGACCGTCGCGATCGATTGGGTAGGCGACGGCATTGGGCCGGCCTTCTGCTGACCATCCTTGTGCTGCCTCGCCCTGCTGACGAAGATGCCAGCGATGACGAACGCACGCGCTCTTCTCGGATGGACGCAGGGGTACCACACGATCTGCCGTGAGGAGCGCAACGTCGCGGCGATGCTCTACCACCTGTTGATGCACGGCCCGAACCTCAAGGCCTTCCTCGACCTTGCGGGCTGCAAACTTCCGGTGGTTGACGATCAGGTGGGCGTGTACTTCGAGTACGCCTTCCTCCGCGACCTGTGGAACGAGCGTGTTCGCGACAGGCCCGAGGTTGGAAGGAGCCTGATCCTCGACATGCTGCGCCCCAACAACGCCGACGACCTCGCGCGCATGTCCGTCGTCGAGTTCAACAGGTTCTTCGGGGCCGTGCCGCAACCGTCGCGCGACTTCATCCAGAGCCCTGGCAACTGGAGCATCGATCGGTTCGCCGCGCACGTCGCCAACCACGCCGAGTTTCTTCGCATCTGCCGCTTCAAGTGGGCATTCAACGCAAAGCCTGACCTTGTGATCCACGTGAGCAACGACGCCGCACTTTGCGTCGAGGCGAAGTTCAAGTCTGGCGAGGGTCACTATCCGTCCAAGCAGACCGAGAAGACGGAGTTCGTGCGGCGAGGTCTATCGTTACAAGGGCAGACGGACGTGCAGACGTACATTCTGCGCGACCTGCTCGGGCTCTCGGCCGAGTTCATCTTCCTTGTCGAAGATGCGCAGGCGACCTCGGTTACGCATCGAACGCTCACGTGGCGCGAGGTGTTCGCCACGTTGGATACCTCCACGTGCCCGGCATTCATGCAGCGGTGGTTCACACGGTTCGCGTAGGCTGCCGACCGCCGCGCCTCGTCAAGGGGCTGCACAGCTACGACGTGGCGTTCTTCATCTCCTGCCGCTTCTGGGCCTCCCGAACGCTCGCAGCGATCTCGGGCGGGAGTGCGACGACGTGGACCTCGACGTCCATTGCGGCGAGGGCAGCCTTCCGCCAACCACTGCGTAGGCCACGAGCCGCGTCGTCGTCGGTGAGCACGAGCAGGACGCGGGCGTGGTCGCAGGGAAACGCCAGCTTCCGGGCGGCGACGAGCTTGAAGGCGTCGGCGAGGAGCTTGTGGAACTGGCCACCCTTAAGGCGTCCCTGGTGGGCGTAGACCTCGGCGAGGACGGGCGGAGGGCCCTCGGTGCCGCCGTCGATCTCGACGCAGGAACCGTCCGGGAGCTGGAGGGTCCGGGGAACCAGCTCGACGCCGAGTTTCTTGCCTACGGCTTGGAGCGCGTAGGTTTCCGCGGTCCGTTGCTCGGCGCTGTCGGATAGGTGTGGCGTGGTCATTGTTACACTCGCGGCTGGACCGCCTGTCCGACGGTCGCAGCCATGCGTAACGCCAGCGCCTTCGTGAGCGCAGCGGTCACTTCTTCCGCGCCCTTCGTTGGCTGCCAGCCCTCTGGGGCACGCTTCTCTTGAGGAATGCCGGCGCGAACATCCTCGTGGGTCTTCGCGGCGAACTCCAGAACTCGCTGGTCAACGCCGGCCGACTGCAAGGTCCCGACCGCCCGCTTGAGGACGTTCCACGTGCCGACGCGAAGGTGATCGTGTGAGAGGCCGAGAAACTCGTAGCCGTAGAAGTCCACGGCTTCGCGTTGAGGAGGCAAGGGCGGGAGCTTCTCAAGTTCTGCCTCGATGGCGTGCAGGTTCCAGATCCCCTCCCAGATGGCGGCGCCCGACTGTTCGCGGCAGTACCACCGCCACATGATCTCCTGGAGGTGGCCCGCCGAGCTGATCACGATCCCGTCGAGCGAGGGCCCTTGCCTCACGCGCTCCTCGGCAGTCATTGCGGCCTTCCAGGCTGCGAGGATCTGCTCGAAGAGAGGCCTGGCTCGAAGGCACAGTTTCATCGCGACGCGCAAGGTCACGTTGTCGAGGTGACAAAGAGCGTTCACGACGTCGTGGGCGGACCAGTAGCCGATGTTCGCCAGCGCAAGCTCGTCTATGCAGCCCGGGATGTTCGTGACGTAGGAAGAGCACGGAACGATCACCCCGGCCTCGGCAAGGTCCACCGAGGCGTGGAGCGCCAGCACGCGGAAGATGTTGTGGGGGCGCCCGCGATAGCGCATCGCCAGCTCATCAACGAGGCGAGCCTGCTCGGGTGGGCCAGCTTGTACGACACGGCGGACAAACTCTCTGGCGGGATGCGGCCGTCCATCGGTGGGGAGGTCCATCTTCACAAACAAGACTTCGGTGGTGTCCTTGCGCAGCTCGGCCTCCTCGTCGCCGAAGTGCTTCTTCATCGACGCCATCCAAAGTTTCTTTGCGTTCTCCTCGACGACCTTGCGGCCGTCCGTCGCAAGCTTGCGGAGTTCGTTCGCCAGGTTATCGAGGGCGCCGACGTCAACCTCCGAGTCCAGGGTCGTGCGCATGATGTCGAGCAGACGTCTCCGCTGGTGGCCGAGCATGTTGGCGGCGCCCAGCATCTCGCGAAGCTCGACGAATGCCTCTACGGGGTCCGTCTGGTTCACGACGAGCAGGGGGTCGTCCCAGGACGCGAGGGTCAAGGCATCGTACACGCGGACCTTCCAGCCGTTCGTGAGTACAACCAGACGGGCCTGGACCTCGGGGTGCACGGCGTAGAGATGGACCTGAAGGAGGTCGCCCATCTTCATCTCCTTTGCCTTCCCCGGCTTTGCTTCGACGATCCAGAAGTACCGCTTCCGAATCGACGGCGCGTAGTCGATGTTCACTTTCTTGCGACCGATCCGGTGGAACGGCTCCGCGAGCGTCAGCGGTTTCTCCATCTCCAGGTCGTAGGTGGTGCCCTTGCGGTAACCGAGCGTGTGAAGGAGATCGATAATGAAGCCCTCCCGGATCTCGGTCTCGTTCCATTCGGTGAAGTCGATGCTCTTCCAGCGGCTCAAGAAGAGCTGCTCGGGGATCGTGGCGGGCATGGGCGTCCAAGCTACCGCTGAGGCATTGGGCTACCAAGGCCGGGCGCTCGGCCGGTGCAGTTCGACCGCCAAACCGTCCCCAGGCGTGGACCTCCATGCCGCGACCGGGAGTGCCCGTCACCACGTCGAGGGGGTCGGCGAGGTCGCCGTCGAGGCGGGGCGCCGGGGGCGTACGCGGCTACGGATGAGCCGCTGCCGATCCAACCTCCGCATCGTACGGAGGGTCGATCCAGCAACCACTCGCGTGACGCGCGTAGTCGGGCCCGGCGACGGGACGACCAAGAACATCTTAGGGATTCCCCGGGGGCGAGAGGACAGGACCGTCAAGGAGCAAGGCAACCGTCTGCATGACGCAGAAGGGGTCGGCGAGCGTGCGCCGGGGGCGTAGGGCGGGCGGTCCGGACGAGCCGTGCGCTTTTTTGTCGCCCGCCGCGACCGGACCCGAAGCTCCGAACTTCCAGTCGTCGAACATCCGAACTCGCCGAAGTTCGACAAGATGGGGTGGGCCCTAGATCAAAGTTTGATGGGGCACGAGGTCGAACTTCCCAACGTGCCCAGCGTGGCTTGTTTTCTGGAAGATCGTCAAGAGAGCACCCCCAACGAGCACCCCAAGTGGACCGTCAACTCGGTCCCCAACTGAACCGAGTTTCGCGGCCGTTCCCGCGCGGCGAACAAGTATCACCGGCGCTCGCGCTAGCTGCTTGAGGATCTACTTATCGCATGGGCGTGAGCGATGAAACCTCACGCCCCGCCGGCCCGGCCGGCCTCGAACCCCCGCCACGCCCGAACCATTCTTCCGGCCGAGGTACACGCGCGCCTCGGCCATCTCGCCCTCGACCTGGGTTGTTCCCAGGCCGAGCTGCTTGCCAACGGCGCCGTGCTCGTTTGCCGGTACCACGATCAGGGAGCCGACCTCCCTGAGCCCATCCCGCCTAGAGGGAAGACCGACGGGACCGGGACCGGAGGTGCGCGATGAGCGCGCGCGTCCGGCCGACGCGCGCCCAATGGGCGAAGACGGACGAGCAGGTAGCGCTCCGTCTCGCCGCGCTCGACGTTCAGCTTGAGCACCTGAAGCCGCCGAGCCTTGCGGACATCGACATGCACCTGGCCGCGCATCCACTGCCCGATGACGGTTACGTCCGCACGATTGATCGCGATCGATGGACCATCTGGATGCGCCTATCAGGACAATGCAGGGCGCGACGCGCGCGCCTCTGCAAGCAGCAGGCGCAGCTCGAACACGTCCGGTCGTGCCGAGCGTTGGAAGCACTCAACGACGCGTCGGCAAGCGTCCGGAACGAAACCTCTGAACAGGAAGTCGAGTTGAGCAGGCCGTGCTCGATGCGCTCTCAGCCGGATCCGCAGGCGACGCCACGACGGCCGCCTCATTGTGAGCTGCGCGGATCACCTCCCAACGGAAGTCGTGCGCCCTCCCGGGGCCGCAAGACACCCCGGCGCCCGATCCGAAGGGGCTTGGCCCACCGACGCCGCTCCGAACACTTCGGCCGGGGAACACAGATCAAAGGAGGCCTCGCCGGTGACCCCGGCGGACATGCAACGGCCCCGACCGCGCGGAACCTGTGGGAGGGCGAGCGCGCGGAAGGGGCCGATGGAGACGTTGGCAATGACCGAGCGGAAGCAATCTACACCGCCCCGTGAACCAGCGCCTCCGTGCCCGCCGGTCGGGGATGTTTCCCTCGACGACCGGCCAGTGGACATGGGCGGGAAGCGCAGGATCTCGAAGGAGGAATGGCTGGCGTTCACCGAGCAGGTGCGCGCGGCCAGTCCTCTGGAGGATGTTGTCGGCCAAGACGCTACCTTGCAGGGACGCGGCGACGAACTCGTATGCAGCTCCCCGCTGCGCTCAGACGACGGCACGCCCTCGTTCAGCGTAAACGGCGAGAAGCAGCTCTGGATCGACCGGGGGACCTGCAAGGGCGGCGACGTCTTCGCGTATGTCATGCAGAAGAATGGCGTGAACTTCGCCGAGGCGGTTCGCATGCTCGCCGAGCGGGCTGGCACTCCCACGCCGAAAGGTTCAGCCCGGACCCCAGAGGAACAACATCTTGCGGAAGAACGGCTCCGCGTCGAGCAGATCCTCACGGACGCTGCCAGCGTCTACCACGAAGCTCTGGACGATGAACGCCGCGGGTTCCTCCGCGCGCACTACGGTTTCAGCGACAGGACCATCAACGACGAGAAGCTCGGGTACGATCCGAGCGGCACCCACCTCTGGCATGCTCTCAAGGCCAAGGGCTATTCGGACGAGCACATCTTTCAGACGGGGCTCTTCATCGAGGGGGCGCCGACGCTCGGCTCGACGTACTTCCACCACCGGCTGACATTCCCGTACTGGCGGCGGAACCGGGCCGTGTACTTCTGCGCCCGCGCGATGAAGGACACGCCGAAGATCCCGGTGCGAGACAAAGACGGCCAAATCGCCAAGAACGCCGATGGGGTCGAGAGGTTCCGCGACCCCTCGAAGTACTTGAAGCTCACGACGCGACCGGACGACCCTGAGCCGAGCGACGACCTATCCAAGCTGTGCGTGCGCTCGTCCATCTCGGCGACGATCTCGAACGAGTGGTTCGCGGGCGAGGACGTGTGTGACCGCCCATGCGATGTGCTCGTCATCGCGGAGGGAATGCCCGATTACCTGTCGATGAAGCAGCTCGGCTACGCCGTCATCAGCCCGATCACGACGACGTTTCGGAAGGCGGACCAACCGAAGCTTCTCCGTCTGTGCAAACGGGCGAAGAAAGTCGTGCTCATCCCTGACCAGGAGCGCAGCGGCGCCGGGATGGTCGGCGGTATCGACACCGCCACGGTCCTTGCAGAGGCAGGTATCGACGCACGCATCGCGATCCTCCCCCACGAGGCCATCAAGAACACGGCGGAAGCGAAGCTCGCCGCCTGGGTCAGCGAGCAGGCGGCGGCCGGACGGCTGATCACCGAGGTGGAGAGGAAGGCCTCCAAACTCGGGGATTGGAAGATCGACGCGAACGAATTCGTCCGCGATCATCCCGGGGGTGACGACCTTCGGGCGGTCATCGGTTCGGCGCTCCCGTTCGTCGAGTACATGGTCGGGCAGATCCCCATAGAGACCGTGGGTCGCGATCTGGATGCGCGCCTACGCCCCATCCTTGAGCTTGTCGCCGAAGAGCCCGTCGCCCTGGAGCGCGAGCGCCTCCTGGGGGTGATCCGAGCGCGCTTCAAGATACGGAAGCCGGTTCTGGACGCGATGTTCGCGGAGATCGGCGGCAAGGGGGCGCAGGAGAAAGACGACGACACCAAAGGGGGCCTGCTCGTCGAGATCATGTCCTCGATCCGCTTCGTACAAGCAACCAACAGCCGCGTGTTCGCGGTCTTCGGCCCCGAGGCAATCCCGGCAGACTCTCCGAAGTTTCGCGCCCGAGTCGCCCACCTTTTCCAACAGAAGTCTGGCGGCTCCCTGGTGAGCGACACGGCGATCACCACCGCGCTCCTACCGATCCTTGGTGGTGACGTTCCGCATGGCGTCATCCCCATCCGGTACGCCCACGGCGAAGACGGCGCCATCCTCGTCGATCTCGGGGACCCAAGCCGCCGCGTCGTACGCATCGATGCCAGCACCTGCGAGGTGCTCGATAAGAGTCCCATCGCCTTCTTTCGACCGGACGGGCTGCGACCGCTCCCGGTACCCGTGTTCCCAACGAACGACGCGGCCAGCAAGGTCGTCTTCGACGAGACGCAGAAGTTCCTCGGGGTAACGCTCGCCCAGCTCGCGACTGTCTTCATCTGGATGCTCGGTGCCATGCGCCCGATGGAGCCCCCGTCATGCGCCGACGGTGAGGAGGAGGACGACCTCATCGAATACGTCGTCCTCAAAATCGTCGGCGGCGAAGGCAGCGGCAAGAGTGGCCTCGCCAAGTATGTCCGCGCTGCCGTCGATCCCCGACGCCCCGACCTTGTGGCGCTGCCCCGGGACCTGAAGGACATCTCGATCGCGGCGGAGAACACGCGGGTCCTCGGGTACGACAACATCTCCTGGATCGACCGCGATCACAGCGACGGGCTCTGCCGCGTCTCGACCGGCGACGGTACCGAGATTCGCGCGCTCTACACGCCGCGGGATCAGACCGTGTTCCGAGGGTCGAACCCAGTCGTCGTCACCAGCGTCACCGAGGTGATCACCGAGACCGACCTGCTGAGCCGATGCCTCTCCCTGTGGCTGCCGGTTCGCCAGACCCGGAAGACCAAGCAGGTGTTGCGGGCCGAGTTCCGAATGCTGCATCCGAAACTCTTCGGTGCCCTCTGCCATTCGGTGAGCCGTGTCCTTCGGGACCTCGACAAGACTGTCGTGCCCGATACGGTCCGCATGCAGGACGCGGCCCAGTGGGCCCTTGCCGGAGCATCGGCGGCGGGGATTGCTCCCGTGGAGATCCTGGCGGCGTTCGCGAAGTCGGTCGCGGATGCCGACGCGACGGTCGGTGAGGAGCCCTTGGTGCTCGCCTTGTGCGCGGTCATTCCTGTGGGAACAAGCTGGGAGGGGCGGACGACCGACCTCCTCGGGGTGCTCACGGCTGAGGCGGAACGCCGCGTACCCGAGACCGGCAAGGCCACGAAGAGGTTGCCCGACCACTGGCCGACCAAGGCGCGTGGTCTCACGAGCGCCTTGCGGCGGCTGGAACCAACGCTCAAGCGTCTGGACTTCGCGATCCGGTTTCCGGCTGGCAGCGATGGCGGTGAAGACGGCAAGCAACGCATTCTGCACATCGAGCGCGCTCCGGGGGCCGGCGGGGCAGCGAAGCCCTCCGACGGTATGGCGGTCGAGGAGCATGGCGCGGCCGAGGAACCGGAGGGCGATCGTCGGAAGCCATCGTCGGAAGTATCAGAGCCAAATTCCCCTGGCTCCGACGATCCGACGGTTCCGACGGTTGCCGACGCTACTCCCACTCTCCGCGAAGAAGAGACGACATCGGTACCACCTTCGCCCCCTCACTCCCCTCTTTCTTCTTCTTTCGAAGTCCAAAGAAGAGAATCGATCGTCGGAATCGACGAACCGTCGGAAGTGGCGGAAAACACGGCAGATCCTTTCCGACGATCGGCTCCGTCGATCGTCGGAACCGTCGGAGGGCGATCGTCGGAACCGGAGCCACCCCCGTCGTCCATCCAGGCGGTCCCCGCGCCGCACTCACCGGCCGCCAGAACCCTCCGCGCCCGGGTCACATCCGCGGCCGTCTACCCCTGGCCTCCGTCACGAGACAGCGACTGGCCGCCGGCCGACCCAGGCCCCGGCCCCCTCGTCGTTGCACTCCAGACCGAGGACGGCGGGACTGCGTACTACGTCGCCTACGGGAGCCCGATCTGGCCCGAGCGCATCTACGAGCCGCTGGGCTCGTTCGGCTGGCAGGGGGAGCGTGCCGCCGACGGCACCCCGATCCTCCACCAGCTCGACTTGCTCGTCACCATCGAGCCGCAGTTCCAGTTGGGCTTCGGGACCGTCCCCACCGTCGTGGCCGTGAGCGCCGTGCAGCAGGATGTCGCGCTCGACGCCGCGCCCTCCGTGCCGATCAACGTCGAATCTGCCACCGCGGATGCCCCTGTCCTCGACCCAACGCTGCTCCACGGCAGCTACCACGCACATGTGTCGCGCGGCTGGACCGACACGGGCCGGATCGAGCTGGACATCCGGTACGACGCGGAGGGACACGTGGCCCAGCTCGCCCACGACACCCCGTTCCGGGGGGCCGAGCTGGAGCCCTACGTCATGTCGCTCATCGACGAGTGGTCGGTGACGATCGTGACCTTCCAGCAGGTACGCGAGGAGGGCAACGTGATCGCCAAGATCGTCGGGCTCCGGCGCCCCACCCCCCAGGACTACGCCCCTGCGTCCGAGATGGCCTCGTGACGCGACCGCATCCTTCGCTCGGCCACCAGAAAGGAACTGTCCATGAGACCCACCCGCCCTCACGAAACACACCGCAGCACCACCACCAAGTTCCGAATCGACGCCTACGATGCGGTCGTCCGGCTCGCGAGGGAGAAGCGGATCGCCATCACGGACGTCATGAGGCGTGGCGCTGTACTCGCTCTGGAAGAGTACGGGGCGGAGATCCCGGCGTCGCTCTCCACATATGTCCGCGCCGACGCGGCCCCGCTCACCGCTCTGGATGCCGTCGATCGGATGATGGTGGCGGCGCCGCCTGCGCTGACGTCAAGGCAGCTCACTCGGCTCGTCATCGGCCTTGCCGGTCGGACCACCCTTGACGTTCAGGCCGTACGAAAGATTGCAGCCATCCTCCTTTCGTGGACGAGCGGCTTCGACTGCGAGCAGCCGGTCGCGACCCAGCTCTGGCCGTCTCGTCGAGACGACAGCAGCGTCGAGGGCAACAACGACGCGTACCGCCCCTTACGGCTCGTCGAGTCGTATTCAGACAGGGCGTCGTCGGACCTAGCGACATCGACCCCTCCCTCGATGCCGCGCCCCGTGGGCTCGCCGCCGTGGGGTGAGCCGTGAGCGACCTGCCGACGCTGAGCGCGCTCCTTCTTGTTCGGCCTCTGTGCTTGCTGGCAAGAGCGCACAACGGAGACTTTCATGACGCGTGATCAGGTCGCGGAGCGCATCCGACGATTGATGGCCCTTGCTGCGCGCGGCTCGGGCGCGGCGGAGGAGGAGGCGAGAACCGCCGCCCTGACCGCCGTGAGGACGATGCTGGAGCACGGGCTTTTCCCCGGAGAGAGTCGGACGTCGCCCATCGACCTCGACGAGGTCGCAGCCTTGGCCCTGCACGCCGCTCAGCTTGAGCAGACGCTTGCCAGCGAGCGGGCAGCCCACGCCGCCGAGATCCGGCGCCGTGACGAGTGGTGGCGGCAGAGGATCCAGGAGGTTTGCCAGAAGGCCCGGACGGAGCAGAGAAAGACGAGCAAGCTCGCGGCGAAGAGGGGCGCCCGCCAGGAGCGCGAGGCCCAGGGTCGGGCCGGAGGTCGCGCCCGGGATCGTGCTCTCACCCGCGAACGGAAGGCGGAGATCGGTCGGCAGGGTGCGCGGGAACGGTGGCGCCGATGGAGGGCGCAGCATGAGATCGAGCCACGGTGATCCGGTTGTGCGTCCACGCCATCTGCGCGCCCGACAACGAGACCCTCGGGGCGCTACGGACGAGCCGGCGCCCCGCACCATCCGTCCGGCTGCAAGGGGCCGGGACGAGCAGGGGGCGGCGCGTGTGGACCGCCGAGGAAGGTCGGGCGGCCAGTCGTCGAACATTGCGGTTGCGTGGACACTGGCGTGCGGAAAGAAGGCGCTCAATCCCCCGCTGACCAGTAGACCATCCCGAAGGATGACGTGTTGGCTTTGCCCGCGCCCTTCGCGAGGTTGCACGCCTCACACAGAAGCTGGAGGTTTGTTGGATCGTTCGTCCCTCCGAGATCCAACGGCACGATGTGATCGACGTGGTATCCGTCTTCGCCGATCGCAACGAGGCCAGAGATGTCTTTGAGGCAGATCGCACAGTGTCCCTTGTCGCGGAATACAAGGGCACGCCGCAACCAGGCTGGCCAGTACGGACAGCGTTTCACTACCCCGTCACGTTCGAGCAGGTCGGTGTGGTCCGCGAGCTTGAGCCCGATGACGAGCGTCACAAGCCGCTCGTTCAGAGCGACCAGGAAACGTCGGTCCGCAAAAAGCAGTGTGAAGACCTCGGTTGTGATCCTTGGGATGCACGCCTCTTGATACAGCTTGTGGGCAACACTGACGGCCTCAGCATCGTCCTCGTCGTCAGCATCGTCCTCGTCGTCGGTGGTGCTTCCATTCTTCGCGTCGTCGTCGTCGTCGTCGCCTTCATCGCTCTCACCCACGGCGAGTCCCATCCGCTTGCTGGCCGCTTGCACTTCGTCAGGTACAGCGACGCCGTGAGCGCGAAACGAAGACTCGAACTCGCGAAGGACGCTCTCGTGGTCACCCTTGTAACGCAGGTACTCGCTGGACTGATCGAGGTAGTTCTCGATTAGGGCGTGAAGAAACGTTTCCTTCTGCGGGGCGAGCGCCATCTGCTTGAAGTTCGCATCGATGGGGAACATATCGTCGAGGTAGTCAAAGAACCCGTCCTCGTCTCGTTCAACGAGCATGTACCGCACCGCGTCGGCCGCTCCGTACGCTTCCCGAAACCCAAACGCGCGAAACTGTGACATCCGGCGACCGAGCGTACCACCGCACCCGATCGCCACGATCTAGAGCCGCACCCGTCGGGTTCCTCCGCCCAGCGCCTTCCGATGCCCCCCGGGACGGGAGGTCTAGCCGTTAGACTTCGGCGCCATCGGCAGTCGCCAGGTCGCGAACGATCCGCAGCACCCTCCGCACCGCCGCGGCACCTTCGACGGTCTACAGAGCCAAGCACGGGAGCCGTCGGTGTCGTTCGCGTGGACGAAGCCGAACGACACCAGGAGGCCGAGCACGTCCACGACCGGGTCCCGGTCGGCGCCGATCTCCGCGGCATCAAAGGTTGATGACCACGCCGTTCCGGGTCGTCTCGGCGTACACGTCGTCGCGCGCATGGTCGTGGCCGCACGTGGCGATCGAGGTCGGGCATGTCGGGTGACGACCCCGCCGCTCATCCACGCCCCGGGGAGCCCGCGGTGCCGAAGTCCCGACTCCGAACGTCGAGTTCACGGCGCTGACACGTCCCTTCCCGACGAGCCGTCGCTCCGCGGTGACGAGGGGGGGATGATCGGCAGCGCTCCGCTTGTCTTCCTTGAGCCACCCCGCTGGCCGACTTCGAACGCAGATCCAGAGGCGTCCCCCCTTCTCGGACCGACGAAGACGACACGTCCAGCAGGGGTGGGCCATCTCATGCGTAGCGCCATCGTCCGCAGCCAATCGTTCACTTTCGCGCAGAAAGAAGGTCAAGATGTTTCAGGCGCAATTCGTGGTTATCCGAGAAGCCGTCGAAGTCGTTCTCCGCCATTTGGAGTCCGTGCCGCCCTCCGAGAGGACTACGCAGCTACAAGCGCGGCTCCGGGACTGCGTGCAAGAAACGGAAATGTGGAGCGTCGCGTGGCCGACACGGCGAGAGCTAGACGCGCTCATGAAGCGTGTCCTCGCGCTCCATACCGAGGTGACGAAGTTGGAGCGCCAAGCGTTCGCCGCGGAAGGCGAGCCCGTCACGGCGTGAATTGCGCATGCGGGCCGTAGATCACGAAGCCGGGCGGCTTACGCTCCGGCCGCAGCCCACAAGTTTTCGATGATCGTCACGACCCGCTCTCGCCGCACTACACTCTCGACCGTCGAGACGGGCCGGCGCGATCCGTCCCCCCCGACCATCGTGGCCGTCGCCCGCGCCCTCGGATGCCCACCCGGGGAACTTCTCGGCGGCGTGCGCGACCTCACGCACCAGGCCCCCTGCATGTCCGCGGCGCCCAGGCTTTCCCCGATCGTAAGGGTCAGGCGACAGCCTCGCGGCTCACGGCAGAGGCGATGGGCACCGTGCGCCCGCCTTGGCCCCCATCCGATTCCACTGATATCCATGCGCCTGATGGGTGCGCCGGTCAGTGGTCAGTGCCGCCTTTGCCTGCAAGCAGGCGTCGTGCTCCTCGACGGTCACATCGTGCCCGCGTGGGGCTACCGCAGGATCATGAGCGACATACCGAGGCCCGCGCAGCCGGTCCTGATCAACAAGAAAAACGCCGTTCTTACGGACAAGCAGTTGACGGAGCACATGATGTGCGCGCCATGCGAGCAACGGTTGTCCATCTGGGACAAGTACGCCTCTCAGATGCTCGTGCAAGAAGACCGAACGTTCCCTTGGCTGGATGGCTGCGAGCTGGTCGAGGCGACGGGAGCTGGTGGCGAGCTGGGCTGCTTCGACTCGTCAGCATTGGACACGAGCAAGTTAGCCTTGTTTGCAACGAGCGTCTGTTGGCGGGCCAGCGTGAGCCGAATCGCCATTCCGAAGGTCTCCTTCGGTCCGTACGAGGAGGGCTTTCGGCGACATCTGCTAGGAGAAGCGCCATTCCCGGAGCGCGCCAGCTTGATCGTGTACATCCAAACGGCACCGAAGGGCAACATGCCCTCCGCAGACAGAATGATCTCAATGCCCGTGCAAGGTCGCGCACAGGGGTGCGATCAACACTGGTTCTTGCTCTGCGGCGCCTCGTTTCACTTATTCGTTGGCAACCGCATTCCCGCGCTCTTCGCCAGGCACTGCTTCGTCCGCAGCCAACACGTTTTCACGAGCCCCGCTGATGACATTGTGCGGCGTCTTCGGCAATCCGTCCACGAGTCCAAGGCGAGAGGCAAGCTGAAGGGGCGGGTTGCCAGGTAGTCCGAGGGCTCTCGCGGCGCGACGCCCACGCCGACGAACACGATCCCGCCCCGGCAAGCGCAGCCTCGACAAGCTTCCTCGGGTCCCCGTCGTCACTGGCCAGGGCGATGTTGAGGAGGACCGTGCCGTCGCTCGCCACGGCCATCGGCGCCAACGAGACCTTCTGGCGGCGGCTCATCTCCCACCTCCAACCGCGAGGCTGGCCGTGACGTGGGGACCGCCGGCCGCGATCTCCCGTAGCGCCGCCACCGCCTCGGCGACCTGGGCGAGGGCTTCCTCGGCGGCGGCGAGCTTGTCCAGGAGGGCGGCATGACGGCGCTGGCGGCAGGCGACGAGCCGACATCGGCCGGAACATGACCTCTTTTCCGCCCGACCCCGGATGGGCTTGCCGCAGACCGCGCAGGTTCGGGTAGGAGCGACCGGCGACGGCGGGACGCAGGAGGGCTCGAAGGTCGAGAGGGATGGCGAGGTAGCCGGGGCGTTGGCCGGAGCCGTACGAAACGGGATCATGCGCGACGTACACACCGCGAGGACGGCGATCAAAAGCGGGGGTGGACGCCGCGCGCGTGGCCTGTTCTCATTGTGAGGGTTTCGCTCGTCCGCATGCCGGACGAGACAAGGAGCAACTCCCCGGTCTCCCACCAGGGCGCAGCGCTCGGCACTGCTTCCCGGTGGGAGGGTCCAGATGACGGCCTCGGTTCCGCAAGGAGTCGGGGCTCTGGGGTTTTGTGTTGCGAGCTAGAGCTTCGATCGCAACGCCGAGCTGGTCGCAAAGTGAATCTCGGCCAAAACTTCCAAAAGGATGCGCAAGTAGTTGGCGAATCGTGGACGGCTTCCGAAACCCCCATCGAGAGCGTTTCCGTGAACGGACCAGTTGCGGAAGGCGTAGAGCAGGCTGGGAAGATCCAGGGCGGTCAGATTCCCGGACGAGGCGGCAGCCGCAACCAGCCTCGCCGCTCCCCTCTGTTTCGCCGCCGCCGGGACATACTTCGCATCAAAGGCGAACAACGTGGACACGGGGGTTCCCGTCGGATGGCTAGGCAGACGTGGCGCGGTTGGTGCGGTCAGGATTGCGTGTAGGGCCGCCGTGCGGGCGGCAGAGTTGGCCAGGGCCGCCGCATCGAAAAGGACGCGAAAACGCTCGAACTCGCTGTTGGGATTGGAGGGCTGCCCGAAGAGGTGCATCAGCGAAGGACGAGAGAACACGGCGTTGAGCCCGAACCACGCGAACCCGTAGCGCAGAATGTCTACGAAAGGGGTCTTCCGCTGCGATTCATTCAGGCCCTCGCCGATGTATAGGATGGCCTCCATCTCGGACGCGCGCCGCAGCCAGTCGGCCGCCACCCCTACCCCGATGATCTGCTCCGACAGATCCGGCGTCAGGCCGCCGGTCGCAATCTTGACCTCAAGGGCAGCGGCGCAGCGCGAGTACTCCTTGCGCGCCGAGAGCAGCGTTCTTCGGGCGTCATTCATCAAAGAGCTAGCCTCCCTCCCAGTGCGCGCAGAGTTGCGCCCCGCCTCAGAAGCCGTACTTCTCCTTCCTCAAGTTGAAGGCCTCCTTCCCGCCCTCCATGACCGTCGCAATTTCGGAGCGCACGTCCTCAATGTCGATCGCCCCTTGGACTTTGATCATGCCGCCAGACTGGTCTCCGACCTTGCGGTAGTCGCAGCAGACTACGAGTTCGGCGTCACCGTTCACGACGAGGTTGGCGTTGTGGCTAGAGAAGATGAGTTGGCGCTTCGTCTTCGCAACCCAGACCTCCTTCACGATGTCCTTGATCACGTGATTGTCGAGGTCATCTTCGGGTTGGTCGATGATGAGGGGAGGCCCGTCCTGGTTCAGCAACACGAACATGAGCGCCGTCGCCTGTTGCCCGGCCGAGGCATCGCCGAACTCGATGTAGTCTCCCTCTCGCGCCCGGTACTCGAAGCGGGGCACGTCCTCTAGCTCTTGAACGGCGAAGTCTGCCCAACCTCGGCCCGCCAATCTGTCGGCCATCTTTCTCCGGTCGGCGTCCGCGATGCCGGCCGAACCCACTCGTGGTGTTGGAGGCAGGGACGCCGTGGCGGGCGGGTCAACCTCACTTAGCGCGCGCAACTCCGCGACGACTTCAAGCCACGCCGACACGGGATCCCCTTCCGATGCGACTGCCTGAAGAAGCTGGTCGAACCTTTCCGTGCGCATCTTCGTTCCCTTGACCAGCTCCTTGAGCTGCGAGGCGGCGGACTCCGTACCTGCACCCTTTCGGACGGTTGCCCGCAGCAAGCCCTTCGAGAGGTGGCCAAGGCGCTCGCACTGGGCTTCGAGCAGGGCGGTGCGTTCAGCGTGCAAGTCGCGCCAGTCCTTTTGGACCGCGGCAAAGTTCTCCTCGGGTGAACCCAGCTCGGCGAGCCGCTTGTCGCGCTGCGCGACGCCTTGGAGCAGCTCGCGCTGGCGCCGCTCAAGCTCCGCAATCTGCTTCAGGGTGGCCTCGCTGGCGGCCGCCCGGCCCTTCGCCGCCTCGTACCTCCTTCGGTTCTCGGCAATTGCGCCCTCCCATTGAGAGACGGCCTCCTTCAGCTTCTCTCCTGCGGGGGTCTTCCCCGACAGGCTCTTCTCTGTCTCCGCCAGACCCGCATCCGCCTCCTTGAACATTTGCCGAAGCAGCGTCTCTATGGATCGCATGCGGTCGGCGTCGTGAACCCGCGCCTGACCCAGGGCCGTGGGCAGCTTCCCGAACTGAGCGCGAACCTGACGCACCTCGGACAGCGCCTCCGTGGCTTCCTTCCGCCATGACCCAACGAGGCTTTCCTCCTCGGTCCATCCCGGTTGCTCGGCAATGACCTTGCGATCTTCTTCGCTCACACCCTTGAGACTCTCTCGGAGCGCGACCAACTGCTGCTCTATTGACTGAAGCTCCTTGCGGACGGCGGCGTTCTCTTTCGATAGGCGCCGATGCTCGCGCAGGCCATCGTGAACAGAGCGCATCTGCGCGGCGAGATCGGCCAGTTTCGAGCGAACACCTTCAAGCTGCCCTTGGATGGGGAGGTCTACGAACCGTCGTAGCTCCTCGGCCTTGGTGCCGACACTGCTAAGCTGCTTCTGGCTGTAGGCCTGAATGGGCAGAAGAGTCTGGATGTCGGCCAGGACGGCCGGGACAAACTCGGCCGTCCCGATTTTCAGCAGCAGCCTCCCGCCCACGTGCCGACGCACTACATGCTCCGTCCCGTTGACCAGCACCGCCACTTGGACGTTGGCATCGAGGGCGGTCAGCGTCTTCTCTATGAGAGACGAACGGCGTTTCTGGAAGTCGGGCAGCTCGTCATCCAGGATCGATGGGGGCTGATCGCACAAGGCCCACCGGAGATACTCAAGAATCGAAGACTTGCCCGTCCCGCGACCACCGATCAGCGCGTTGTACTGGGGGTTGATGTCGATGGTACAGGGACCGAGGAACTTGCTGTTCGAGACCTCGACCCGCAGGATGCGAACCGCAGGAAGTTGCGGCTCCGTCTGTGAGAGGCGAGAGTGCCGTGCGAGGCACGCTTGGCGCAGCGCTTCGGCTGTCGGACGAGCCCACTTCACCCACGTGTAATGCGCACCCAGCGCACTGAAAGCGCGATCACGATTGTCGGAGGTCTGGAAGACGCCGAGCGCCTTGTTCCCCCACTCTTTGTTCTTGCCGTCGATGATGCCCGCATTGCCCGTGCCGAGCTTGCTCATCGCGCCGTCCACGTACGCGCCGACGCAGGGCATGTCCTTGTAGTGGCTGGCGAAGCCCTTTCGCAACAGCGACGACTCGCCGTCGCTCACGTTGGGCAGGACGATGAATTTACCCCGCAACTGCGCCTGCTGCTCCAAGACCGCGTAAAGATCCTCGAAGCTCTTGATGTGTTCGAGGCGTACTACCTTCCCATGCTTGGCCTCGCCCGCGGGGCGCGAACCGTCAACCGCGAGTGCCGTCGCGATTGACTCCAGCAGGTTCTCGGGAAACTCGGCGTCGAGAATGAGCAGAGCTTGGCAGGGCACCCCGAGCGTAAGCTCCATGCCGGGGAACACGACGAGACGGCGCTCGTGCGTGAGCGGATGACCGTCCTCGTCGGTTTCTTCAAGGGCGGCCTGCTTGATGTGAGCGAAGAAGGCGGTGTCGTGGTGGTCGGTGATGGCTACGCCTGCGATGCCGCGCTCGCGACAGGCAGCGACAAACTCTCGCGCGTAGCCGCGGCGATCTTTGTCCGAGACTGCGCCCTGTCCCTTCCAGTTCAGGTCGCGTGGCGTGTGAACCTGAAGGTCGCACTTGTGGAAGTGTGCCCCCCGATCCATCGCCTACGCCGCCCGGCCCGACCAGATCCGGTCCCGCAGGCGAAGCACGTCGCGCTCAGCGTAGAGCCGGTAGCCGTTCATCGGGTGCCTGTGGGCCTTGAACTTACCGAGCGCATCCCATCGCCGTAGCGTGACCTCGGCGACACCGAGGATCTGGGCCGCCTGCTTGATCGTCAGAATCTTGGGTCGCATCCTCGGCACGGCGTTCATGTCTAGCCCACCTTGATCACCGGCTCAATCGCGGCGTAGCCTCAACGATCGGCGTCATGGCGGGCGAGAGCGAGTGGAAGACCCGGAAGCGGCGCATCGATCCCAAGCTCGATGCCGCGGGCTGGCGCCTTCGCGGATCGAGCGCTCACCGCTCGGAGGAGGAGGAGACCGCGAACGGTCCGGCTGATTACGCGCTTTGGCTCGACAAGGCCATCGTCGGCGTCGTCGAAGCGAAGAAGGTGACGGTCGGCCCGCAGAACGTCCTCACCCAGGCCGAACGGTACGCGCGCGGGATCGACGGCAGCCTCTTCAACTTCAACGGCCTGCGCTGCCCGTTCCTCTACTCGACCAACGGAGAGGTCGTCTGGTTCCACGACGTCCGGCATCCGCTAAACCGCTCGCGCCGCGTTTCGGGTTTCCACACGTCGTCGGCCCTCCGTGACTTGCTCGGGCGCGACTTCGACGCCGCCACGGAGAAGCTGAGCGCCCTCCCGAATGGTGGGAACTGGCTGCGCCCCTATCAGCGGGAGGCGAACAACGCCGTAGAGAAGGCCATCGCGGAGCGGAAGCGCCACCTGCTCGTCGCAATGGCCACCGGGACCGGCAAGACGTTCACCCTCGTGAACCAAATCTACCGGCTGATGAAGGCCGGCGTCGCCAAGCGGGTCCTCTTCCTCGTGGATCGACGAGCGCTGGCCGCCCAGGCCGTGCGCGCCTTCTCGTCGTTCGAGGCCGAGCCGGGGAAAAAGTTCGACCAGGTCTATGAGGTCTACAGCTCGCGCTTCCAAACCGACGACTTCGGCGAGGAGGACAAGTTCGACCCGAAGGTCTTGCCGCAGAAGTACCTCACGGACCCGCAGCCGGGACACGCGTTCGTCTTCGTCGCCACGATCCAGCGGATGGCGATGAACGTCCTGGGGCGTCAGGCGATCTTCGGCGCGGGTGACGAGACCATCGACGAGGACGCCGACAAGCTCGACATCCCGATCCACGCCTTCGACGTGATCGTCGCGGACGAGTGCCACCGTGGATACACCTCGCAAGAGGTCTCGACCTGGCGCTCGACGCTCGACCACTTCGACGCCATCAAGGTCGGCTTGACCGCTACCCCAGCGAGCCACACGACCGCCTACTTCACCAACAAGGTCTTCGACTACCCCTACGAGCAGGCGGTCCGCGACGGCCACCTCGTCGATTTTGACGTCGTGAACATCCGGTCAAACGTCCGCATGCAGGGGGTTTTCCTCAAGGAGGGCGAGAACGTCGAGGTCGTCGATCCCGAGACCGGCCTCTCGAAAATGGACAAACTCGAAGACGAGCGGCCGTACGATGCGACCGAGCTGGAGCGCACCGTCACGTCGCCCGAGTCGAACCGCAAGGTCGTCGAAGAGGTCAAGAAGTACGCGGACGAGCACGAGAAGCGCCACGGCCGGTTCCCCAAGACCCTCTTCTTCGCGGTGAACGACATGCCCCACACGTCCCACGCCGACCAGCTCGTGGACCTTGCCCGCGATGTGTTCGGACGTGGAGATGCGTTCGTCGAGAAGATCACGGGGCGTGTGGACCGCCCGCTCCAGAAGATCCGCGAGTTCCGCAACCGACCGAACCCCGGCATCGCTGTGACGGTGGATCTACTCGCCACGGGCGTGGACATCCCCGACCTGGAGTACATCGTGTTCATGCGGCCGGTGAAGAGCCGCATCCTTTTCGAGCAGATGGTCGGGCGAGGCACGCGCAAGGGGGAGAAGTTTACGGACAAGGACCACTTCACGGTGTTCGACTGCTTCGACGGCACATTGCTCGCCTACTTCAAGAACGCGACCGGGATCACGGCGGAGGAGCCCGCACCGCCGACGCGCACGATCGAGGAGATCGTCAAGAACGTCTGGGACAACCGGGACCGCGACTACAACGTCGGCTGCCTCGTGAAGCGGCTCCAGCGGATCGACAAGGCGATGGCGGGCGAGGCCCGAGACGACTTCAAGGTCTTCGTGCCCGACGGGGACCTCGCCCGGTTCGCACGGGAGCTTCCGCAGGCGCTCCGGAAGGATTTCGTCGGGGCGATGAAGCTCTTGCAGGACAGGACGTTCCAGGACTTGTTGGTCAGCTACAAGCGCCCACCACGGACCTTCATCCGCGCCTACGAGCAGCCCGACGAAGTGTCGTCGATGATGGTGCTCAGAGATGTCGCCGGGCGCGAGTACAGGCCCGAGGACTACCTCGTGGCCTTCGCGCGCTTCGTCCGGGAGAACCCCGAGCACGTCGAAGCGGTGCGCATCCTCCTCGAACGACCGCGTGACTGGTCGGCGTCCGCGCTCCGGGAGCTGCGCGACAAGCTGCGGACGAACCCGCTCCGCTTCACCGACGAGAACCTCCAGCGCGCCCATGCGATCCAGTACCGCAAACCGCTGGCCGACATCATCTCCATGGTCAAGCACGCGGCCAGCGAGAATGCCCCGCTCCTCACGGCGGCCGAAAGGGTCGAGAAGGCGTTCGCGAAGGTCACGCTGGGGCAGACCTTCACGCCAGACCAGACCAAGTGGCTCGACCGCATCCGCGATCATCTGCGGCAGAACCTCTCCATCGAGCAGGAAGACTTTGAGTTGATCGCCATCTTCGCCGACGCTGGCGGCTTGGGGGCGATCCGCCGGGTCTTCGGTGATACGAAGCTCGACGCGCTCATCAACGACCTGAACGAGGCCCTCGCTGCATGAAACGGTTCTTATGGCCCCTAGTCACAGCGTCTGCCGTCCGATTGATGCCGCCGGACCACCCCAACATCGTGCGAGTCGTTGGGCATATTCTCGACCACGCACGGGCGGGGCAGCACGCGTTCGCAAGCGGGAAGCTCATCGACGCCAAGTATCACCGAGACTGCTGCGGCTGGCTCATCTGGCGCCTGGCGGTGGATGGTCTCACGCAGGATGGGCAGGTGCGTTGGGACGGCGCAAAATACGAGACAAAGCTGCCTGGCAGGCTTTCGTCGGCGGCAGCTCGGAGCATCCGCGGGGCGGCTCGGTTCGCGAACAAGACGGCCGCCGCTCTTAAGAATCATGTCGCTTGCGACCATGTTGTGCCGCGCAACTGTGTCGCGGAGGTTCTGGTCCGCCCCGGTTGGTGGCAACCGAACGACGAAGACGCTGGCCGGCGCTTCATCTTATCGCACGCAGAGGTCGCGATTCTTTCCCCCGAGGAGAACGAGCGCCTCCACGCCGCTCGCCTCGACTCGAAGATGCCCGCCGTGTGGTGGGACGCGCCGCTGGGAGAGAAGGGCGAGTTTGCCCGCTCTCGGTACGAGGCGGTCGATCCCAAGATCGACGTGAGCAGATGGATCTCGACACCAGCACCAACGGGAACTTCATGAACACGGTGACCAACATCGATGTCGTCCAGAAGCTCTGGGGCTTCTGCCACACGCTCCGGCACGATGGCGTGGACTACGGCGACTACATCGAGCAGATCACCTACCTGCTGTTCCTCAAGATGGCCGACGAGAAGGGCATCGAGATCCCCAAGGGCTGCGCGTGGCCAACCATCCGCGACGCGAGCGGCACAGATCTCACGGATCACTACATCGACGTGCTCCGCAAGCTCGGCAGGACCGAGGGCATCCTCGGCGACATCTACTCCGGCGCGCAGTCGAGGTTCAACAACCCGGTCAATCTCAAGAAGCTCGTGTCGCTCATCGACGAGGTGCAGTGGACCGAGCTGGGCACCGACATCAAGGCAGCGGCCTACGAGGGCTTGCTGGAGAAGGCGGCGTCGGAAGGCAAGAAGGGGGCGGGGCAATACTTCACCCCGCGCGTGCTCATCAAGTCGATCGTCCGCTGCATGAAGCCCGATCCCCGCACGTCGCCGGGCTTCACGATCTGCGATCCCGCGCTAGGCACCGGGGGCTTCCTCGTTGCCGCCCATGAGTGGCTCGTCGAGCAGACCAAGGGGGCCTTCGACCGCGATGTGGCCCGGCGGCTCAAGTCCAAGACCTACTTCGGCGAAGAGCTGGTCCCACGTCCGCGGCGTCTTGCCCTGATGAACCTGTATCTACACGGCATCGAGCCCCACATCCGTCTTGGCGACTCCATCGCGGAACCGCCCGCGCCCGAGCGGTTCGATCTCATCTTGATGAACCCGCCGTTCGGCACGAAGGGGGCCAACCAGGCGCCGGACCGCGACGACTTCACGGTTGCGACCTCGAACAAGCAGCTCAACTTCATCCAGCACATCTTGACGATCCTCAAGCCTGGCGGGCGTGCGGCCGTGGTTTTACCCGACAACTGCCTCTTCGCCGACCAAGCGGGGGAGGTCATGAAGATTGTCGCCGAAGACTGCGACCTGCACACGGTGCTTCGGCTGCCCCGCGGGACGTTCACGCCGTACAGCCAGGGCGTGAAGGCGAACGTCATCTTCTTCACCAAGGGCTACGCGACCGAGAAGGTCTGGATCTACGACGCGCGCACGAACGTGCCGGGGATCACCAAGAAGGACCGACCGCTGACGCCCGAGCACTTCAAGGAGTTCGAGAAGTGCTTCGGCGCCGACCCCAACGGTAAGTCGAAGCGTAAAGCGAGCGACTCGAAGGAGGACCGCTGGCGGAGCTTCCACATCTCCGAGGTCAAGGAGCGCGAGTTCAAGCTCGACGGGTTCAAGTGGCTCAAGGAGGACTCGCTCGAAGACGCCGACGATCTGCCCGAGCCCGAGGAGCTGGCGACCGACGCCATCGCCGAGTTGGAGGCGGCGGTCGGCGAGTTGAACCAGGTGCTCGCGCTGCTCGAAGGGAACGGCGTCCAGTCAGAGCCAAAGGCGCGGGCCACGGCATGAGCGACGAGCTTCCCGAGGGGTGGGTGGAGGCGACTCTCGGCGACGTGATCACAGGCTTCGAGGCAGGACGGAACCTCCGCGCGAACGGCGGCCCTGCATCTCCCGGAGAGTATGGCGTCCTCAAGATCAGTGCCGTCACCTGGGGCTCGTTCAAGCCAGAGGAGAACAAGGGCCTGCTCCCCGGCGACGTACCCAAGCCGCACGAGCGGATCAGGAAGGGGGACTTGCTGATCACCCGCGCGAACACGAGCGACCTTGTAGGCGCCGTCGTCCTAGTCGAGCGGGACCACCCCGAGCTGATGTTGCCGGACAAGATCCTGCGGCTCCTTCCCCGCTATGGCGGGGTCGAGTCCCGGTACCTCCTTCAAGCGCTCCACACGCAAGCGGTCCGCGACCACTTCGAGCGGAACGCGACAGGCACGAGCGACTCGATGAGGAACCTGTCGCAGCCGAAGATGGCCGCAGCACCAATTTCGGTCGCCCCGATTCCCGAGCAGCGCCGCATCGTCGAGGCGGTGGAGGCCCTGCTCGAACAGGTGAACGGGGCGAAGGGGCGGATCGACCGAGTGCCGCTCATCCTCAAGAGGTTCCGACGGGCTGTGCTCGCGGCGGCCTGCTCGGGGAGGTTGACGGAGCGCTGGAGTCGCGTCGATAGGCTGCCACGCCGCGACGTTGACCTTGGTGAACTGCCCGACCTTCCCGAGTTCCCCGAGGAGTGGGGCTGCGGCCCGCTCGACGCGTTCACGGTGCGCTTTCAGTACGGTACCTCCGAGAAAGCCGACGCGGACGAGGCAACTGGGGTCCCCGTCTTGCGGATGGGCAACATCCAGGACGGAGCGCTCGATCTCGGCGACCTCAAGTACATCAAGCGTTCGCGGGAGCTTGACGCATTCCTAGTGAAGCCCGGCGACGTGCTCTTCAACCGCACCAACAGCCCCGAGCTGGTGGGAAAGACGGCGGTCGTCACGACAACAAGGCCGATGACGTTCGCGTCGTACATCGTGCGTGCACAGTTGAACGAGCAGTGGCTCCGACCTGAGTTCGCGTCGTGGTGGCTGAACTCCGGCTGGGGACGGGCGTGGGCCCGCCACGTCCGCACGGACGGCGTGAGCCAGTCGAATATTAACGCGACCAAGCTGGCCGCGATGCCGATCCCCCTCCCCTCTCTCACGGAACAGGACGAGGTGATACGGCGTGGCACCAAGCTCCTGGCGCTCGCGGATGCTATCGAGCGTCGCGTCCAGGCCGCTTCCGCCCGCGCCGACAGGCTCCCGCAGGCGATCCTCTCGAAGGCGTTCTCGGGCGAGCTGGTCCCCACCGAGGCCGACCTCGCGCGGGCCGAAGGCCGGGCGTACGAGACGGCAGAGGAGCTGTTGGCAAGGGTGGGGCGCGAGGTGGAGAACGGGGCGGGCAACGCGACCGGCTCGCATCGTCCTACTCGCGAGGTGGGGCAGAAGCATGGGCGACGAGCAGCCAGATGAAGTTCATCGCGGCGAGGGCGCATGGCCTCTAAGCGGGGTCGAAACATACTGTTCTTCCTGGGGGCGGGAGCGTCTCGCGGAGCAGGCGCCAGCGCGCCGGTACAGGCTGGCGGTGACATCCCGATCCCTGTGCAAACTGACTTTTGGCCCACGGTGCTTCGATTCGCCCCGCCAGCCGACCGCACGGAGATCGAGTCCTTTCTGTTCAGGTACTTCATGGGCTACCACCGACCGCCTGCGAGGATAGTCCACCTGCGTCGGACCAGAATGCTCTCGGACATCGACGTGGAGGAGGTCTTCACGTTTCTCAGCGAACGGGCGCGGGCGCCATCGACCACCGCACAGTTGAAGGCCTACGTGGAAAGGATCTGGCGCCTGTTGGTGGCCGCCATCGGCTCTGCCTTCCGCCGATTCCACCCAAACAATCGGACGCGACGAATCTACAGGAGGATGCGGAAAAACCACCTGCGTGCGCGGGATGCCGTCGTCTCGTTCAACTACGACACAATCTTCGAGGACTCGCTGTCTGGCAACTACCCTTGGCATTACGCGGGGTTCAGTGAGGTTGGTGGGCTACGGGTCCTCAAGCCCCACGGATCGGTGAATTGGGAGATCCGGGAAGGACGCCTCTGCCACGTCGAATACGCAGACGCGCCGGTTCTTGTAGCTCCGACACATCTCAAGTTCGTCGCGACCCGAAGCACACGCGCAGATGACGACGATGCGGATGACGACGGCGAGACCCCTGTCGGGTACCTCGACGTCTCCCCCGAGATCCAGGGCGTTTGGGGCACGATGGAGTACGAAATGCACCACGCAAAGGCCCTAGTGTTTATTGGCTATTCATTCCCCCTAGCAGACCTTTACTTCTCGTCCGTCCTTCGCTCGGTCATCGCCCGCAGGGACGCGCCACCGGGCGTCGTCCTCGTCAATCCCGATGCGGTCGCTATCGCGGCTCGCGTTCAGGAGAGGTTTAGGGTGGCGAGGCTCGCGCGCTACTTCGACATCGAGCAGTTCGTCGCCTCCTCACGAGCGGAGATGCTCGAACGCGTCGGGGCATAGTTCGGCGCAGCCGTTGAGGCGTCCGCCACCGCGCTCGGTGGTTGCTGGGCGGGCGTAATGACAGTGAAGCACGCGCGGCCTACGAGGCCAGCGCTGGCGTCGGTGTAGATCATGGATAAGCCCCATGCGCACCTTCGAGGACTCCCACCTCCTTCTGAGCGAGACCGCCGCCGCCGAAGTCATGCTTGCCCTCGCCGAGGTCGTCGGCGTGGACCTCGACGCCATGGAGCGTGCCCGCCGACGGCTCGCTCACCACGAGGCCCAGTACGACGCGTCGTTCGGAGCCCACAGGCGCAACGAGCTGGCGCAGCTCATGGCCATCCTCATCGACGAGCTGGCCGCCGCGTACAAGCTCCTCGCGGCGGGGGTCGAGCGCGGCGGGGAGGCCTGATTTTCGGCGTTTCGAGACTTTCGACCACCGTGGCACCCCGCGCCGGCCACGGCCGTGGGCGCCGGACGGGGCCCTTTCGACGCGGGCCATTTATGCACCCCTCACCTGCCAAAAAAGCCCCAAAAAATCTGGCCGGCTCCCCCCTTTTTCGCATTTTCAAAGTTCCTACCGTGAAGCGGCGTGCGCGTACTCGACGGGCAGGTTCGGCGGATTCGTGGGCCGGCGTGACCTTAATGCACGGGTTCTGCGTCGCTTGCTGGTCGCGCTCCCGTGAACACGCCGACGGAGCCGCGTCGAGGAAGCCGAAGACGCCGCGATCTCGGCTTCGCCCGCTTCCGCTGACACACCGACTAGCGCGCGTGCGAGCAGGTAGTCCAAGGTGCGGGAGCCGCGAGGGAAGAACCCGGGGGGGGTCGAGGAGACCCATCGCAGCGTTATCGGCGAGATCCTGTCCCCTTCGGTCCGTGCTGTTATAGTTGGCCGACCGGTGCTCGTCGGGGGGGACCAAGCGCGTGGTTCCACTCATCCAGGAAGGAAAGAAGGAAGTCCAATGTATCCATTCAAGTGTCCCAAGTGCGGATTCCAGCCAGCCTCTGTCGGCGGCCAATGTTCATCTTGCGGCGTCAAGGTTTGTACTCCCTGCAAAGCTACCTGCGGCGTAATCTGCCCGTTCTGCAAGAGGCCAGACGTTAAGCCTGCAAGCAAGTAGGTCTCCGGCCCTGACGAGGGCAGTCTAGCCACCGCGCTGGAGGTAAAATATGCATTATCGCGCGACACTGACGATCGACTTCACTCAACAAAATCCGAATGACTATCAGAAATTGATCGCAGCCCTGCTCGCTCTCGGCTGGAAGTATCAGGAGACATCAGCGTTAGCTCTTGAGGCGCCGACGCTGGAGCCGGTGTGGGGTGCATTCGATCTCATCGCGCGGCAGAGCCAGAGTGCGGGCCATTTGTCCGCCCTATCCATTCATGTTCAAGGGTCATCCAGCCAGTTCAATGGCATCCCGTACCAAGCGGCGGCCAATCACCCGAATGCTAAAGAGGATATCCAGAAGAAGCGATTCCCCAACTACTAAAGTCGAGTCAGGAAGGCGAGACTGTCCAACAAGGCGTTCTGACTCGCGTTTCGCCCTTCTGAAGGGGCTTTACCAGCGCGAGGAGGCAGCCGCAGCCGAGCCGCCGCGCGGCCGAGGACGCCGGATCCGGCGGAGGCGGTGGCGGACTCGGCCCGGGCGGAACTCCAACAGGTCTCTCCCAGGCGTCGTCCGGTTCGGGCACGAGGCGGATGGTATGGCACGCCGGACTCACGAAGGTGCACCGCGACCGGCGGGTCGTGGCCGAGCAGTCGGCCTTCTCTTCGGGCACGGGCGCGAAGAGAACGGCACGCGTAGCTACGTTTCGCCGGACCTTCTCCGACCCAGGATGGAGCATCTTCGTCGGCTCCCGTTGCAAGAGCGTGTGCAGCTCCAGGGGAAGCTCATCGAGGTCCCGGTGAGCGAGCAGGCGGCGAGGGTCATCTGGCTGCCGGTGGGGAGGACCCGCGCGTGACGCTCCTTGTCGCGCACAACAGGCACCAGGGGTCGCGCGTGGTGGACGCCAGAGGCATGAGTCGCGGTAGCCTGGCTGACGGCCATGACACTCAAGAGCGGCTCGTACACCCCCGGCACGATCGTCTTCATGGGCCCGAATGGCACGTTCGGCGGGGGCGCCCGCTGCGTCGAGTTCAAGTGGGTGGCGCCGCCGAACAGGGAGCCCCACGTCGTCGTGCGTTTCGACGCTCCCTTCCTGGAGCAGGCAAGGGATGGCTCGCAGCGTCCGATCCCGCCAGACACCGACCACCTCACGATCCACGCCGGGCTTCGAGTCCATCTCACCGGCGGTCAACGCTCGTCAGCTCGCCGAGTCCTACATGCTGACAGCAGCAATGGGCGAGTTCATCACCTGTTCGCGGCAGGGCTACCCCTTCCGACCTGCCCGATCGGGCAACAGGACGGGCAGCGGATCTTCCAAGGCGCAGCGTTCATCCCGTACGGCGATGCCTCGGTTCCAGGCCGAGTGGTGATCGACGTATGGGGGGCGAACTCTCATGCCGAGCTGCTTGCCTGGCGCTCGACGACCCCAGCGCACGCTCCGCTTAGCGGCGCGCGCCCAGCTAGCAGTGCCCACGGTGAGACAACACACGTCTTCGGCCAAGACGTGCCCCGGGCGATGTGGCTAGAGTTCACCGCCTGGGAACTGCCCATTCTTGCGGACGAGGACCCGCAGCCCGTGATCATTTGGGTGTCCTGCCCGCATCACTAGCTAGCCCCCCACCGGGCTGCGCCCGACGCGCAAATGCGGGAAACCGGCTGCGAGGTCGTGGCATGCTGGTCGGCGCGACGGCACAGAGGTCGGGGTTTCTATGGTGCTACGAGCCCGATAGCT
>Ga0302325_10005167_pt1 | contig 29842 bp, 26 predicted proteins | sample Palsa_T0_2_FD_201948 | JGI IMG/M metagenome (GOLD analysis project Ga0302325, IMG submission 201948) | Peat permafrost microbial communities from Stordalen Mire near Abisko, Sweden - Palsa_T0_2 | ecosystem: Environmental > Terrestrial > Soil > Palsa > Peat permafrost | place: Sweden: Abisko...
CGGAGAGCACATCATCGATGTAGCGAAAGTCGATCGCCGCGACGAGTTGCTCAGGCTCGAGGTCGACGAGCAGCCGGTAGAGCGGCTTGCCCTCGGTCTTGGCCCAAAGATCCCAAACCGCGTTGACAATCGCCCCCGCGGCGAGATGAATGACGCCCTTCTCCGGCCCGAGCCAGCGCAACTGGTCCTCGGAGGTGAGACTGCGCCAAAAGTCACGCATGCCGGCCTTGATTTCCTCGAGCGTCCGTCCCACGACAAGGTGCTCAAGGGCGCGCACGGCGGCAACCACGATCTCTGTGCCGCGACCGTTCGTGAACGTCAGGCCACAGCCCTCGAGCTCGTCGCTGGAGTCGGTTCGCAGCACCACGTAGGCGCAGGAATAATCGGGCTTCTGGTGCATCGCGTCCGAGCCGTCCAGCGAAAGCGAGGTGGGGAACCTGATGTCCCGCACCTCGAGCGAAACGATCCTCATCCGCCCCGCCCGGATTCCGCGACCGGTGGGGAGTCGGCGCGCGCGACACCGATGGTGGCGCCAGCAGTGATGATTGGCGCCGGCGCAGCGTGGAATCTGGTCGACGCCATGCGGTTCCCTGCGAGGCCCACAAGGCCACGAGCGGATCCCCCTCGACGACGATTCATCGGTACCTGCCTTCTCCTTATCGGTGATCCCTGCGCGGCTGCGCGTATCGGGACACACCGCGAGAGGACTCGATCCAGGATCGGACCGGGACACGATCACACTTTGATCGTCCCGCCGCACCGAAGTCCGCCGAACTGGCCGATGCGGCGTGGTGGCACCCTCGTCCCGCGACTAACTTCTACCTCAATGACCCGATGTTTGTCAAACCACAAGCCCGAAAATCTTGTACGATCGCGCTCGCGGGGGCTTTGGCCGACTGGTCCTTGGCGGTCGGGCGAAGCCGCAAAGTCGGCAAAGGAGCGAGAGAGATGGCGGAGTTCGTGGGGTTGCGCACGCGCCTCAAGCCGGGTATGGAGGAGGCCTACGACAACGCGCACGCGGCTGTCTGGCCTGAGTTGCTGGCCGCACAACGGGAGCTCGGAATCAGGCGGTGGCTGATCTTTCGCGATGGACTGGACCTCTTCCATTCGATCGAGTGCGATGACTACGATCACGCGATCGCCGAGCTCGCGAAGCTCCCGATCAACCAACGCTGGCAGGCGGAAATGGCCCACTTCACCGACGTCGCGCACGACTACAGCGGAGCCTCCGCTGATCGGCTGAAGCTGATCTTCAACGCCGGATGAACGTCCGCCTGCCAGATCTGGGGCTTGGCTGCGCACCGCTCGCGGGTCTGTTTGACGCCGTCGACGACGACACAGCGCGCGCTGTGGTCGACCACGCTTGGGAGCTCGGCGTGCGCTACTTCGATACCGCGCCGGCCTATGGTTCTGGGCTGTCGGAGCGACGTGTCGGCGCGGCGCTGGCAGAGCGGCCGCGCGAGGAATTCGTGCTGTCAACAAAGGTCGGACGTTTGCTCCGGCCCGGCGAGCCCGAGAGCACGTTCAAGGGAGCTCCGCCGCTGGCACCGATCGTTGACTTCAGCGCCAGCGGCGTCCGCCAGTCGGTGGAGGAGAGCCTCGAGCGTCTCCAGCTCGAGCGAATTGATGTCGCCCTGATCCACGATCCGGACGATCACCTCGATACCGCCCTGCCGGCAGTCGACGCGTTACGCGACCTCGTGGCGAGGGTCGGGGTCGGGACAAAGAGCGTGAGCACTGCGCTGGCGTTCGTGCGCCAGAGCGACATCGACTGCTTGTTGATCGCCGGTCGCTACACGTTGCTCGACCGTTCGGCAGAGCTCGAGTTGTTGCCGCTGTGCGCCGAGCGTGGCGTGCACGTGATCGCAGCGGGCGTTTTCAACAGCGGCCTCCTCTCCGGCGGTAGCACCTTTGACTACGAGGCGGCGCCCCAGGCGATGGTGGTCATGAAGGAGGCACTGGACGCGATCTGCGAGAGCTATGGCGTACCACTTGCCGCGGCCGCACTCCAGTTTCCGCTGCGCCATCCTGCGGTCTCGACGATCCTCGTCGGTGCCCGCTCGGCCGCCGAGATCACGGAGGACCTCGACTTGCTCGCGCTGCCCGTGCCCGACGAGTTCTGGGCCGAGGCGCAGATCGCGCATGGCCCAGCCACCCTTGCCAACAGCTCAGCCGAGTTAGCCTGACGCGGTATGCGAACTCCGCTTTCCTCGCGCTCGCGCCGGCGATCACCGCTCCGTCACACCGCCACAATCGGTGGCGTTGCGCTGCTGCTTGCCGCGTGCGGCGGCGGCTCGAAGACGCCCTCCTTTGCTGCCAGCGCCGAGGCGATCTGCGCGAGCGCGAGCAAATCGCTCGCAGCGGTCCCGGCTGTCGGCTTGACACTTGCCCAGCTCGCAACGGACGTCGCTGGCCAGCTTCCGATCTACGAAAAGCAGCTCAATGAGCTGAGCGCACTGCACCCGCCCGCGAGCGACGAGCACGCGTACGCGAAGGCGCTGAGCGGTGCCCGCACGGACGTCGCACTGCTCCACCAGCTATACACCGCGATGCGCGCTGGCAAGGGCAAGCAAGTGCACGACATCGGGGTGGAGGGAGGGCGTGCCTTCACCGTCGCCGGGACGGCGATGCGCACAATCGGCCTTGCGCGGTGCGCGACCAGCCTGTAGCAGTCCGAGTCCGTGCTGCCGAACTACACACTTCGCTCGTAAGCGGGCCTCAGTCGGCGGCCGCCTCGCCGCCGATGACGCGCGCCATGATCAGCGCGAACAGGATCACGGCGCCATCGATCGCGTCGATCCAGTAGTTGTTGACGTTGCCAAGGTCGAGGACGTTCTGCACGAGGGCCAGGAGAATGACGCCCAAGCCGGCGCCGAGCATGCCGCCGCGCCCGCCCCTCAAGCTCACGCCGCCGATGACGGAGGCTGCGAAGACGTTGAAGATGATTCCCTCTTCATAGCCCTGCGTGCTTGCCACCGCCAATACGCGACCGGCCTCCATCAGGCCGCCGATCGCGGCGAGCACGCTGCCGGCGACGTACACGCCGATGCGGATGCGGTCCACGCGAATACCTGCGGCGCGCGCTGCCGCGCGGTTACCGCCGACGGCATAGATGTCGCGCCCCCACCGGTGGTAGCGGAGGAACAGCCCCACCCCGACGAAGACGAGGACGGTAAAGACCAGCGACACGGGGATCTGGCCCCAGTACGCGGAGCCGAGGTAGCTCCACGCTGCCGGCTCGTCGGGCAGCGTCTGGCCGGTGGTGATGCCGTCCATAAAGCCATAGAGGATGATCGTCATCGCGAGCGTCCAGATGAAGCCGTTGAGGCGGAACTTGACGATGGCGACGCCGTTGATGAGCCCGACTGTGACGCCGACAGCGAGCAGCACGAGAATGCCGGGGATTGGGCCCCACAGTGTGCCGGCGCCGAAGGCCGCGACCGGCACCATCAGCCACGCCGAGATCATCGGCGCGAGGCCGAACGTTGACTCGAGCGACAGGTCCATGCCCCCGATCATGATGATCAGGGATTCGCCGATCACGACCATTCCGAGCGCCGAGGCCTGCTGGCCGACGCCGGCCAGGTTCGAGACCGAGAAGAAGACCGGGCTGGCGAGCGAGCCGATGATCAGGAGCACGCCAATCACGGGTAGGAGGGCCGCGCCGCGCACGAACGCCAACGCAGCCACGCGGCGACTTCGGTTCTCAGGCGGCAGGCCGAGGTCGCTGGTGCTCGCGGTCTCCGGTTCGCGGACTTCGGTCATCACTCTCTCCCCACGGCCACTAGGCCTTCGGTAGCTGAGATCAGTTCCTCGTTGTCGTACGGCGGCTCGGTGAACTCGGTGAACACCTGGCCACGCACGAGCACGATCACGCGATCGCAGATTTGCAGGTCGTCAAACTCATCGCTTGCCAGCAGCAGGCTGGCGCCGGTCGCGCGGGTGGTCTCGGCGAGTGCCGCCAGCAGCAACTCCTTCGAGGCAACGTCGACGCCGCGCGTCGGCGTGATCGCAACGATCAGCTTCGGCTCGCTCGCCAGTGCGCGGGCAACGGTGACCTTCTGCTGGTTGCCGCCCGACAGCTCATCGACCGCCTGATTCAGGCCCCGCGACACGAGTGAAAGCTCTTTGGCGAGCGGGCGTGCCGCGGCCGTCCGTCTGGATGGGGTGAGGAACCCAAGCCGTCCCGCCAGATGCGGCGCGATGCTCATCGTCATGTTCTCGGAGATCCCGAGCAGGCCGACGAAGCCCTCGAGCCAGCGGTCCTCGGGGATGTAGCCGATCCCGGCGGCGAGTGCCGCGTCCGGCCGGCCGGCCGGCAGCGGCTTACCGTCGAAGCGGATCGAACCGGACTGGTATTCGTGCGCCCCCACGATCACCCGCCCGAGCGTCGCCACGCCGGCACCCAGCAGTCCCGTGAGACCGACGCGCTCGCCGGCGTGCACGGTCAGAGAGGCGCCCAGCAGTGAGCCGCGCGTCGACTTCGCCACGATGTCACTCGCCACGAGTAGCTCCTCTGTGAGCGCCTTGCGCTTGTACCGCGAAGCAGAAGCCGCAGCCCGCGCCGCGGTCACCGGTGTCTCGATGTCACCGACCATCGCGCTGACGAGTTGATCCTCGGTCAGCGTCGGGGTCGGCGCGGTCAGGACGACCTCGCCGTCACGCAGCACGACGACGTCTTGACAGATCTCGAAGACTTCCTCGAGATGGTGCGAGATATAGAGGACCGCCACACCGCCCGCCACGAGGGCGCGCACACGTTCGAAGAGCCGGCGTACTCCGTCGCGCTCGAGTGCCGCGGTCGGCTCGTCGAGCAGGAGGATCCGCGTACCTCGCACAAGCGCGCCGGCGATCTCGACGATCTGGCGCTGCTCGACGGTGAGTGTGCCGCACTCCACACCGGGATCGACGTTGAAGTCCCACTCGCGCAGTACCTGTCGCGTTTGGGCGCGCATGGCACGCCAGTCGACGATGCCGCGGTGCCCTGGCCGGTCACCGAGGAAGATGTTCTCGGCGACCGTCAACTGGGGGACCACCATCGAGTGCTGGAAGACGGTCGAGATGCGACTTCGCCAGGCACCGACATCGCCGAGCGGCGGAGCGGGCTCGCCGTCGAAGCGAACCTCCCCGGCGTCGGCGGCGACCAGGCCCGACAGAATCGAGACGAGCGTAGATTTACCCGCACCGTTGCGGCCCACGAGGCCGAGGCAGTGGCCGGCCAGGAGCGCGGTGTCGACGCCCAGCAGCGCTTGCGTGCTGCCGAAGCGCTTGCTGACGCCGGTCGCCTCGACGACAGGCTGGCCTGCGCTCATCGAATGTGTGCCTTCCAAGTTCATCGGTTGTCGAATTGAGTCAACCAAACTCGCCGATCGAGTTGCTTCCCCTCAACGGCGAGCGAGGGCGGAGCCCTTCCTGCTACTCGCGTAACAGGAAGGACTCCACGCTCCTCTCATGCGTGCTACGGAGCCGTCAGGGTCACTCCGCTGGGTGCCTGAACGCCTGCGCAGTCGCCACCATGTGCCGCGCCGTAAACGTTGCCCCACAGCGCGCTGTTCGTGACCGGGATGCTCGTGAACGAGCCCGGTGCACCGGCGATCGACTTGACGTCGAACGACTCCGCCGTCTTCGTGACGAGCGGCCCAACGATCGGGTCACCGAGGTTGGTGTCGCCTAAGAAGCTCACGTCCTGGAGCTTCGGAGCGCCGATGGCCTTCTCTCCGACCTTGAGCTTGACGCCCTTGGCCGCGTCCACGGCGTATGCAATTGCGCCCTGGGCGTAGAGGTTGGCAGGCTGTGCCTGCGCGCCCGCCATGAGTCCGCTGTTGATGTAGCACATCTCATACGCGACACCGTCGTCGCCGATGATGGACACCTGACCGGTGAGGCCCTTGGCTGCGACAGCCTGGACCGCGGCCGGGTCGGGCCCGCTGTACTGGTCGTAGATTCCCTTGAGGTTCGACCCGTAGGCGTTTAGCGCCGTCTGCGTGTCGCTCGTCGCGGTTGCGGCCACCCATACGGTCGGATCCGACAGGACCGTGATGTTCGGGGCGTTCTCCTGCATGCACTGGTTGAAGCCGTTCGTGCGATCGGCGCCGTTGGACGACGTGAGGTCGCCCTCCAGGTCAATCACATAGCCCGACGTAATGTGCTTGGAGAAGTATGCGCACGCGTCCTCACCGTAGATGAGGTTCGACGCGCGGACCACCATGTAGACGTGGCCCTTACCGACGATCGTGTCGACCGAGATCAACTGCACGTGGTGCTTGGCGGCGTAGTTGATCGCCGGCACCAGGCTCGTCGCGGTCTCGGGGTTGATGATGACGGCCTTTGCGCCCTCGTTCACCAGCTCCTCGATCTGTGAGTTCTGCAGGCTGGCGTTCGCCTGCGCCAGCAGTGGCCCGAGCAGCTTGACGTGGTACTGCTTCGCATACTGCTGCTCGTAGCTGATGTACGCCGTCCAGAAGGCGGTGTTGTTGTACGTCAGATCGACGCCGATCTTGATTGTGCTTGCGGCCGACGCCGTGCCTGGCGCGCAGACCGCGGCCATCGCCGCAATGACTGCCATCGCGGCACCGAGCCGGCTCAGCCGGTTAGGAACTCGCATTGCTCTCCTCTCCATGTAATTTGCGGTCCCGCTCCGGACCGCTGGTAGTGGCTAACGGGCATTTCTATATCAATGACCCAATGTTTGTCAACCTAGAACCGCAAAACGCTGGTAGCATTCGCCCGAAGCGGGGCCTTTGACCCGATCTTTACCGTGTTTGAGGGGAAGTTCGCCCGGCGCAAAGGCGCGCGATCGAGAGCGAGATCTGGACTCGTCGGCCGCGCTGCCCGAGCGAAACCGGGAGTGACTGGGGCGTCTGCGCCGGTCCGGAGGCCGAGAACCCGCAGACCGCTAGGCACCAAGACTGTCAGCTACACGAGGGAGGAGCAACGTGCACGCAGCCTGTTACGTCGGCGACCAAACGCTGACGGTCATCGAGACGGATCCGCGACGCCCCGAACGCGGCGAGGTGCAGATCGACGTCGCCTACACCGGTATCTGCGGCACGGACCTCCACGTCCTGCATGGCGCGATGGACAGCCGCGTCACGATGCCGGCGGTGCTCGGCCACGAGATGTCGGGCACGATCACCGCTACCGGCGCGGACGTCACGGACTGGTCCGTTGGCGACCGCGTGACGGTGATGCCGCTCGCATGGTGCGGCCACTGCCCCGCCTGCCGCGCCGGCCACACCCACATCTGCCACAACCTCAACTTCCTCGGCATCGACTCGCCCGGCTCGATGCAGGCGAGCTGGACGGTGTCGCAGGACGTGCTCGTCGCGTTGCCGCCAACGCTGACACTCGAACACAGCGCGCTCGCGGAGCCCACCGCGGTGGCGGTTCACGACGTGCGCCGCGCTGGGCTGCGCGAGGGCGAACGCACGCTGGTCGTTGGCGGCGGTCCGATTGGCGTGCTGATCGCCTGCGTTGCGCGTGCCGCCGGTGCGGACGTGCTGACGCTCGAGTTGAGCGCGCAGCGGAGAGAGTTTGCAGCGACGCTCGGGCTGAGGACCGTCGATCCGAGCAACGCTGACGTTGCCGAGCTGGTGGCCGAGTGGACGGCCGGTGCTGGTGTGGAAGTCGCGTTCGAGGTTTCAGGAGCGGTTGCCGGGATCGAGACGGCGATCCAGTCGCTCGCGGTTCGCGGCCGCCTTGTCGTCGTGGCGATTCACTCGACGCCGCCACCCGTCAACCTCCACCGCGTGTTCTGGCGGGAGCTGACGCTGATCGGTGCGCGTGTCTACGAGCGCGCCGACTTCGAGGAGGCCGTTCGGCTACTCGCGGCCGGCGCGCTGCCCGCGGCGCAGCTGATCACGCGAGTCGATCCGCTCGGCGATGTAGCTGCGGCGTTCGCCGAGCTCGAGTCCGGTCGCGCAATGAAAGTGCTCATCGACTGTCAAGCTGGGAACTGAGGTGTCCGGTCCAGAGGGAGATCTGTTGGATCCCGCGAGGTTGTTCGACCTCCGCGGCAAGGTCGCGCTCGTGACTGGCTGTCGACGCGGCATCGGTCTCGCGATGACCGAAGCGCTCGCGCGCGCTGGTGCGGACATCGTCGGCGCGAGTGCGCAGCTCGAGGCGAGGGGCAGCGAGGCCCAGCAGCGCGTCGAGGCGGCAGGCCGCGACTTCAGCGGATTCCAGGTTGACCTCGCCGATCGCGCCGCGGTCGCAGAGTTCGCCGAGGAGATCGCAAAGCGCGAGCGACCGATAGACATCCTCGTCAACAATGCGGGCATAATCGCGCGTGCGCCGGCGGTCGATCACGATGATCAGACGTGGGACACAGTCCTCGAGGTCAACTTGACCGCACCGTTCGTGCTCGCGCGGGCGCTCGGTAGGGGAATGGTGCAGCGAGGCACAGGCAAGGTGATTTTCACGGCTTCATTGCTCAGCTTCCAGGGCGGCATCCTGGTGCCGAGCTACGCTGCCGCGAAATCTGGCATCTCGGGACTCGTCAAGGCGCTCGCGAACGAGTGGGCACCGCATGGCGTTAACGTCAACGCAATCGCACCCGGATACATCGCCACCGACAACACGCAGGCGCTCCGTGACGACAGCAATCGCAGCCGCGCGATCCTGGAGCGGATCCCCGCCGGTCGCTGGGGGCTCGCCTCAGACCTTGCCGGCGCGACGGTCTTCCTCGCCTCGTCGGCATCCGACTACGTCTGCGGGTCGATCATCGCCGTCGACGGAGGCTGGCTGGCACGTTGAGTGCTGAGCATGTTCTCGGGCTGGTCTGTGCCACGGGTGTAATTCCCGTCGTCGTACTGGATGATCCGGAGCTCGCGCGTCCGCTCGGCGATGCGCTGAAGGAGGGCGGCCTGCCGGTTGCCGAACTGACGTTTCGCACAGCCGCGGCGCCAGCGGCGCTCAGGCTGCTGGCAGCTGATCCAGACCTGATCGTCGGCGCGGGCACCGTTGTGTCAGCGGACCAGGTGGATCTCGCGCACGAGGCCGGTGCGCGGTTTATCGTCACGCCGGGTTTCAGCGGGCGCGTGATCGATCGTTGTCACAAGTTGGGTATGGCGGTGATTCCGGGGGTCGCGACCGCAACGGAGGTGATCGCAGCGCTCGACTATGGGATCGATCTGCTCAAGTTCTTTCCCGCGCACGCGAGCGGCGGCGTGACGATGCTGCGCGCTTTGCAGGGGCCTTTCCCCCAGGTTCGCTTCATACCGACCGGCGGCGTCAGCGCCGCCAACATGGCCGACTACCTCGCGCTGAGTTCGGTCGTCGCGGTCGGCGGCAGCTGGATGGTCTCGCCCGAGCGTGTGCGGGGAGGCGAGTTTGCCGCGGTGTCCCGGCTTGCGCGCGAGGCCGTGCAGATCGCGGCTGAGGCGCGCACATGAGCGGCCTCACGATCCGAAGCGCCGACGATTGCCGCTATGACCTCGTCGCGCTTGGCGAGGTGATGCTGCGCCTCGACCCCGGCGAGGACCGCGTTCGTACTGCTCGCGCTTTCCGCGTCTGGGAGGGCGGCGGGGAGTACAACGTCGCTCGCGGTCTACGGCGGTGCTTCAGTCTGCGCACGGCGATCGTCACGGCGCTGGTCGAAAACGACATCGGCCGGCTGATCGACGATCTGATGCTGCAGGGTGGCGTCGACACCTCGCTCGTTCGCTGGACCGCGGATGACGGGGTCGGTCGGACGGTGCGCAACGGACTCAACTTCACCGAACGAGGCTTCGGCGTGCGCGGTGCGCTCGGCGTTTCTGATCGTGGCAACACGGCGGCCTCACAGCTTGCGCCCGGGCAGATCGATTGGGACGAGCTGTTTGGCCAGCGCGGCGTGCGCTGGTTGCACACCGGCGGGATCTTTGCGGCCCTTTCCGAAACGACGCCGGCAGTGGTCGAAGAAGCCCTCTCCGCGGCCGCGCGCCACGGCACGGTCGTGTCCTACGACCTCAATTACCGGCCGAGTCTGTGGCAGGGGATCGGCGGCATCGAACGAGCACGCGAGATCAACCGCAGCCTCGCCCGACACGTAGATGTGATGATCGGCAACGAAGAGGACTTCACAGCGTGCCTCGGTCTCGAAGTCGCGGGCAGCAACGCCAACCTCACAGACCTCGACACCGCGTCGTTCCGCGTGATGATCGAACGGGCGGCAGACGAGTTCAAGAATTTCAAAGTCATCGCGACGACCCTGCGTGCGGTCCGCAGCGCAACGGTGAACGACTGGAGTGCTATCGCATGGTCGCGCGGCGGCGGCTTCGTCGAAGCGACGCCCCGCCCTGGGCTTGAGATCCTCGATCGGGTTGGTGGCGGTGACAGCTTCGCCTCAGGTCTTATCTATGGCCTGCTCGAGCACCACGACCTTCAACTCGCGACCGAGTACGGCGCGGCGCACGGCGCGCTCGCAATGACGACGCCGGGAGACACATCGACCGCGACGCTTGCCGAGGTCGAAGCGTTGGCGCGAGGTGCTGGCGCGCGGGTTAAGCGTTAACCGCTGCCGGCCATCGCCAGCGGCGCTGGGTGGCAGGCCGGGCCGATCGGCTCGAAGGACTTGTAGCCGAGCACGAACTCGCGGTGACCGAGCGACTCGGAGACGGTGGGGCTCCCGGATGCCACGGTGGCGACGAGACCGCAGATCTCCTCGGCAACACCTTCCAGCGTGCTATTGCCCAAGAGGATCCGACCGGCGTCGATGTCCATGTCCTCGCTCATGCGCGCGTAGGTCTCGGGGTTGGCGCAAACCTTGATCACGGGGGCGATCGCCGAGCCGACGACCGAGCCGCGCCCGGTGGTAAAGAGGATCAAGTGCGCACCGCAACTGATCAGCTCAGCGATCTCGGCGTTGTCGTTGATGTTTGGGAAGCCCCAGCGGACGTCTCCGTCGGGAACGACGTCGAGCAGATAGAGACCGCTTCGGTCGGGAATATCGCCGGGTTTGATTAGCCCCTGCACCGGTCCACGTCCGCTCTTGCTGTAAGCGCCGAGCGACTTCTCCTCGATCGTCGTCAGCCCGCCGGTGGCGTTGCCCGCCGCGAAGCTCGGGTAGCCCATCGCGACGCTGTAGCGCTCCGCTTTGAGCACCGACTCGCGTAGCTCGACGCCCAGCTCTGGCGTAATTGCCCGCTTGGCGAGATCGTCCTCGCACCCGATCATCTCGACGGTCTCCTCAAAGATGCAGGTCGCGCCATCCGCGACGAGCGCGTCAAACGCGCGACCCACAGCGGGATTCGCGGTCACGCCGCTGGTGCCGTCGCTGCCACCGCAAATCGTGCCTACCACCAGCTCGTTGATCGACATAGTCGTGCGCTCCGCTTCATCGAGCTCCGCGAGCTGCCGCTCAACCCAGCCGCGCCCAGCGGCAACGGTGCTACGGGTGCCGCCGCGGTCCTGGATCACCAACGTTTCCACCGGTCGCCCGCTCTCGGCAATGCGCGCGTGCAGCTCCTCGCGGGGCAGCGATTCGCAGCCAAGCGACACCAGCAGCACGCCACCGACATTCGGATGCGTACACAGTCGCGAGAGCATGCGCAATGCATAGTCGTTGGGATAGCAGCCAGGGAAGCCGATGACCTGCACGCCGCGCTCGCCGTACGGCGCAGCGATTTCACGGGCGACGTGATGGGCGCATTCGACCAGGTAAGCCACCGCGATCTGGTTGCGAATCCCCTTACGCCCGTCGGCGCGAGCATAGGCGGGCCACTCAATGGGCATTGGTACCGTGGGGTTCGGTGGGCTCGAGCTGGATGTAGTCGCTGCGCAGATTGTGGGTGTGAACGTGCGCGCCCGGCTCGATCGCCTGCGTCGCCCTACCAATCGGAACACCCAACTTGATCACACGCTCACCGATCGCGATCGGGACCGCGGCCAGCTTGTTGCCGGCTTCGAGATGCGCCGCCATCGTCCACGGCCCGCCGGCGAGCCCCGCGACGCGATCGCCGCTCTCGACGTGACGCACCAGGACGACAACATTGTCGCCGGGATCCAGCCGAACGTAGGGACGCGTGGCGTCGGCCACAGGTTCAGGTGTAATGGTCACGCTTCTTTCAGAGTACGCGGTGGCGAGTCCAGACGGACTGGAGCGTCGCTCCGTTGCGGAGCTCTTCGAGCACAGTCGTCTCGCGACTCGCTCGCTCGTTGGCGCGAGCGACCGCTTCCACCTCGATGTCCGCGGGCACGACGACAACGCCGTCATCGTCGGCGAGCACCAGATCGCCGGGGTTGACGAGCACGCCACCGCACACCACCGGACTGTCCGCGCGTGTGATTTCCATCCGCGCCCGGTAGTCGATCGGTCGACTGCCGATTGCGAACACCGGGAAGCCGAGCGCACGGATCTTGTCACTGTCGCGGGCATAGCCATCGCAGACCACACCCGCGGCGCCACGCCCGATAGCAGCCGCGGAGAACAGCTCGCCCCAGTAGGCGCTGCGGGTCGACTGCCCTGTTGCGATCACGACGATGGCGCCCTCTGGGAGGCCATCGATAAACGCGATTGCGTCGTCGTACGGATCATCGCTATCTTGCTCGACCGGCGCAAACTGCACCGTGGCAGCCCGCCCCACCGCGCGCATCCCGATTGCGAGCGGAACGATCGCCGCCTCCATCACCTGACGGCGACAGCCCACGGCATCGAGCGCGTCCGCCAGCTGGGCCGTCGAGACAGCCTGGTCGAGCGCTTCGCCGATGCGTGACATCGGACAGCTTGTAGCAGACGAGTACGGGCGCGCGGATCGTGGTCGGCCCGGTCTGTGACGCAGCAGGCGATCGTCCGCTTGATTACAGAATGCGGCCAAGGTCGGTCTCACCCACAAACCGCTCGACCGGTGCGGTGTGGTTCATGGCAAACCCGAATGCCCTCGCACCTCGCGATCGGCCGCCTCGTAGGCTCCCTCGGCGCCCGGTTTGAGGCGGGTGTGCAATGGGAGACGCGTCGCGTCACGAGACGCCGCGAGGCGCGACGCGCAGCCCGGCCGTGCCGCCATCAACCGGGAACGCGACGCCAGTTGTCGAGCCCGACGCTGGGCTTGCCAGGAATACGATCGCCGCAGCAACCTCGGCGGCGCTGACGAGGCGTCCGTGGGGCTGGCGGGCGACGAGCGCCGCCCGCTCCTTCGCGGGGTCGGCAGCCTCAGCGAGCAGCCGATCGACCCACGGAGTATCGGCAGTCCCGGGATTCACGCAGTTCACGCGGATGCCCTCGTGTAGGTGATCGGCCGCCATCGCCAGCGTCAACGACAGCACAGCCCCCTTTGTGGCGCTGTAGAGCGCGCGCTGGGGCATCCCCGTCGTCGCGACGATCGAGCACGTGTTGACGATCGCTGCGTGCTCGGAGCGGCGTAGCGCAGCGAGCGCCGCGCGCGACACCCGCACGATGCTGACAACGTTTATGTCGAACACGCGATGCCACTCCTCGTCGGCATTCGCCTCGATCGTGCCGACCGCGCTGGTACCGACGTTGTTGACGAGGATGTCGAGCCCGCCGAGCGCCCTTACCGCCTCCGCGACGGCGACAACAGTAGCGTCGTCGTCGCCGACGTCGGCTTGAAGGGAGATCACCGCCGGCGCTTCGCTCGGGTCGCGATCGATGACCGCCACGCGCGCGCCTTGCTCCGTCAAGGCCTCCACGGTTGCCAAGCCGATGCCTGAGGCGCCGCCGGTCACCAGCGCCGTAAGCCCGGACAGTTCGCCGTCGTCGGCCATTAAAGCGCCACCTTATCGCCCATCCACCGAGCGCATCGGGGAAGGGTTGGCGATAAACGCTGGCAGTGCGATAGACGACCTAGAACGCTCGGCGTGAGTGAGGCCGCGGTCCTCGCGAAGGTCCCGCCTGCCAGCCAGAACGTGGCTCATCGTTTGCAACCTTTGCAATTCTCGGGTTTTGCTTTACAGGATTTCTCGTGCTCCGAAACCATTGATCCCGGCGCTTCTGCGTGCAAGGCTCTCTCCAGGCGCGTGAGCAATATCGGGACAGCCTACCCACCTACCTTCGCATTATTCACGAGCATGAAACATCGCTACGCTCCCCACCCGCTTAGCCTGCAGCACGTTCTCGGGCCCGCACCCATACCTGAAGGCGCCACGCTGCTCGTGACCCGACCGTGGCGTCCTCTGCTGAGTATGACGGTGGAAAGGCCGGGCGCGTCGGGTCCCGCGCTTCATCGTATGCGGTTCGGGACGTGGTGATTCGATGAGTGGCTACGTCGGGTCCCGGCTCGTGAGCACACACGCGTGGGTGCTTCCCTTTGCGGACGGTTCGGCTGAGATGCGTGAATTGCTCGGCGGCAAGGGCGCGAATATCGCCGAGATGATTCGCATTCTTGGACCGGAGCGGGTACCGGCCGGGTTCACGATCACGACCGAGGCGTGCGTTGCGTATATGAAGCGCGGGCGGGTGTTTGCTGATGGCATGCTTGAGCAGGTGTCTCAAGCGCTTTCGGTGCTTGAGGCGCAGAGTGGCAAGCGCCTGGGCGCTGGCGACGATCCGTTGCTTGTCTCGGTGCGTTCTGGCGCGCGCACGTCGATGCCCGGGATGCTTGACACGGTCCTGAATCTCGGCCTTAATGACGAGAGCGTGGAGGGGCTTGCGTTGCGTACTGCCAACGCACGCTTCGCCTGGGATTCGTACCGCCGCTTCGTGCAGATGTACGGAACCGTCGTGGCCGGTATCGAGGGCGCGCGCTTCCAGGAGGTGATCGCGGCAGCCAAGCGCAGGCGCGGTGTGAGCTTGGACGTAGAGCTTGACCTTGACGCGTTGCGCGAGATCACCGAGGACTTCAAGCGCATGTTCGCGTTTCCGCTCGATCCGCGGGAGCAACTGGAGCGTTCGATTTGCGCGGTCTTTGACTCTTGGCTGGGTGAGCGTGCCGCGCAGTACCGACGCATCAATCAGATCCCTGACACCTGGGGTACTGCGGTCAACGTCCAGCAGATGGTTTTCGGCAACAAGGGGAGTACTTCTGGCTCGGGCGTGGCGTTCAGCCGTGATGAGTTGACGGGCGCGCCTGCCCCGTCCGGCGACTTCCTGATTGACGCCCAGGGCGAAGATGTCGTGAGTGGTACGCGCAACACACTCGACCTGAGCGAGATGAATGCGCGGATGCCAAAGGCATACGCCGAGTTGCTCGAAATCCTGCGAGCGCTTGAGGCTCATTTCGGCGACATGCAGGACACCGAGTTCACTGTTGAGGAAGGCCGCCTGTTCATGCTTCAGACACGCACCGCGCAGCGCCCCGCGCAGGCCGCCGTGCGTTTTGCCGTCGACGCCGTCGAGGAAGGACTGCTCACGCGCAAACAGGCGATGCTCACCATCGACGCCCACACTCTCGACACTCTGTTGCATCCCACCTTCGATCCGTACGCGCGATATTCGGTCCTGACGCGCGGCGTGGGCGCGTCGCCGGGCGCCGCGCGCGGTGCCATCGTTTTCACCGCAGCCGCGGCCGTGGCGGCTGCCGAGCTCGGCGATGACGTGATTCTCGTGCGCCCGTTCACTGAGGCCAACGACGTCGCCGGATTTCACGCCGCGCGAGGCATCGTTACGGCCGAGGGCGGCAAGGCCTCCCACGCCGCTCTGATCGCACGCGGGCTTGGACGCCCAGCGGTAACGGGTGCGAGCGAGTTGGAAATCAACCTGGTCGACGAGCAAGTCCGCATCAACGGGACCGTCTTGAACAACGGCGATTGGATCGCGATCAACGGATCGACCGGCGAGATCACCATCGACGAGGTCCCGCTTGTGCCGGCGCAAGTCTCCACACACTTCCAGACGGTGCTCGGATGGGCCGATCAGCAGCGCACTTTGGGTGTTCGGGCGAATGCCGATACGCCCGAGGACGCACGCAAGGCGCTCGAGCTTGGAGCGCAGGGAATCGGGCTCTGCCGTACCGAGCACATGTTCCTCGGCGAGCGCCAACCGCTGATGGCCGCCGTGATCCTTGCCGAGGACGACAGCGCTCGAGCTGCGGCAATCGACGCACTGGCCCCCTTGCAAGAGCGCGACTTCGAGGAGATCCTGCGCACGATGTCGGGATATCCCGTGACGGTGCGACTACTCGATCCACCCCTGCACGAGTTCCTCCCGCGCCCGGCAGACCTACCAGTCGGTTCGCCGGAACGCAGTCGCGTCGAAGCCCTACAAGAGACCAACCCGATGCTCGGCACCCGCGGCGTTCGGCTCGGCGTGCTCTTCCCAGAGCTCTACGAAATGCAGGTCCGCGCACTCTTCTCTGCAGCCGCCCGCGTGGCCGATGCCACCGTGGAGGTCATGGTGCCGCTGGTCGCATACGAAGGTGAGCTGGCGCTCGCGCGAGAGCTGATCGACCGCGTGGCACAGGAGCAAGGATTTAGTGCGTACACCGTCGGCACCATGATCGAGCTGCCACGAGCATGCTTCCTAGCGGACGTAATCGCCGGCGATGCTGACTTCTTCTCGTTCGGCACAAACGACCTCACACAGACAGGACTCGGCTTCTCTCGCGATGACATCGAGGGCCGCGTGCTCGCCCGCTACATCGAAGCCCACATCATCGACCGCTCACCATTCGAAACGATCGATGTGCCCGGCATCGGGCAGATGCTGCGGATGGGCGCCCGGCTCGGCCGCAGGACCAAGAATGACCTCAAGCTGGGAGTGTGCGGCGAACACGGCGGCGACCCGGACTCAATCGACTTTTTCCATAACTCGGGACTCGACTACGTCTCCTGCTCGCCCTACCGCGTGCCAGTAGCGCGGATTGCTGGCGCACAAGCAGCCCTCAGAGCCGTTAAGGATCCGGGGCCATGGACAATCGAGAGTGATCGGCCAGTACTCGCAGACGCGCGTGCGAACGGCGATCGACGACTAGCAGCATGACGCGCCCTCGGTGTGATCGTTGGTAGTGACCGGACGCCGACTAGGGAAGTCCGCCTAGCGCCTCGCGATACCGGTCACGTACTGGTCCGGCTTGCTGACGGCGTAAGGTGCAAAGGTGCTGCGGTTCTCATCGATTTCGAGTCGGTGGTCGATGGACGGGAAGGCGCGCTGCGGGCAGGCAGATCGCTCGCAGGTCTTACAGCCGATACCGATCGGGGTAGCGAGCGTCTTGTCGTCAAGGTTCAGACCGCGGGAATAGACGAGTCGGTGAGCGTGGCGTAGGTCACAGCCGAGGCCGATGGAAAAGTTCTTGGTCGGCGTGCCGAAGCCCCGACGCTTACGCGCGACAGTGCGCGCGATCCAGAAATAGTCGCGACCGTCGGGCATTTGCGCGACCTGGGTGAGGATCTGACCGGGCGTGGTGAAGGCCTCGTAGACGTTCCACAGCGGGCAGGTCCCGCCTCCGCTGGAGAAGTGAAAGCCGGTCGCTGACTGGCGCTTGGACATGTTGCCGGCACGGTCGACGCGCACAAACGAGAACGGGACTCCCCGCAGTCGCGGGCGCTGGAGCGTGCTGAGGCGCTGACAGATCACTTCGAAGCCGACGTGGAACCGGTCGGCGAGGCTCTCAACGTCGTAGTGAAGCTCCTCTGCCGCGGCGTGGAAGGGCTGGTAGGGCATCAACGTTGCAGCGGCGTAGTAGTGGGCCAGTCCTTTGCGCGTGAGCGCGTGGGCCTCGGGGCTCGAGAGCTGGCCGTCTGACGCGAGTTGGTCAAGCAGCTCGTCATGCGCGAGAAGGGCCAGCTGCGTAGCTAGCTGAAACGCCTGCTGGCCGGGTCGTAGCTGGTCCGACAGCCGCAGCACTCTGGTCGCGGGGTCGTAGCGGCGCAGCTCACCAGGGGAACCAGGGGAACCGTCTGGGGGTTGGATGACTACGCGGACGTCATGGTCATCCTTGAGGCGGCGCGCGAGCGCCAAACGCGCGTTGCCGGGTTGCAGATCGATGTCTGCTGCGAGCCGCTCGGCGGCCTCGTCCAGTGGTGCGATGTAGTTGTAGCGGTCGTAGAAAAAGGCTTGCACCTGCTCGTGGGGCATCGGAGTTACTGGCTCCCCGGCGCCCAGGACGCCCTGGCCGCCGATCAGCGCCGTCGTATGTTCGACCATGTCGCGATAGCGACGGCGCAGGCCGATCAATGCGTGCGCCACGGACGGCAGGTTCGTCGCCAGCTCGGAGACCTCGCTGGCCGAGACCGGAACCGAGATAGCGTCGTCGAGCAACGCCTCGCGCAACTCGGCGATCAGGCGCACCGTGTCCCGGGGCGAGAAGAAATCGGGATCAACACCGAAAGACTCCGTCAGCTTCAAAAGCACCGACACCGTCAGCGGGCGGTGATCGCGCTCGATCTGGTTCAAATAGCTCGGCGAGATCTCCAGCAGCCGCGCGAGCTCAGCCTGGCTGAGACCACGATCCTCGCGGAGGTGCCGCAGGCGCGCGCCAACGAGCACTTTCTTCACGGTTGGAAGCCTTCGCAAATCGTCGTGCTTGCCATCGCATGACCTTTCTTGCTTCTGTCCTTAACGTTAGCCGGCCCAGCGTGCGATCGTCATTTTGGGAAGGAGGCGTTCACGCCGGGAGGCTACCGCCCTTGGCCCTCCGAAGACTTCGCATTGTTCGCAGCGACGAACCCCGGAGCCGATATGACCGAGACGAAGACGCAGCCGCCGCCCAACTTGGCGATCGGTCCGCGGGCTCACGCTCCGCCTGCGCTGCAACACGCCCGCCCTCGGCGGTCGGCGTCCGCATACTCTCGTTTCCAGCGATGGCCATTAGATCAGCCGACTGCCTTCGAGCCCGTGAGCGCGGAGCACGCTGCCGCGCGCTGGCGGGCGGTGAGCAGCGGGCGTGACTGACGGTCTGTCGCTCGCTGCGGCACTCGTGGTGTTGGCGGCGACGCTCGCGGTCGCGGTGACCCGCCCGCCGTATGTGTCAGACGCGGTCGCCGCCGTTGGGGGCGCGGTGCTCCTCGTGGCCGTGGGTGCGATCGGATTGTCGGGAGCGGGCGACGCGCTGCGAGCTCTTGGACCCACCGTCGGCTTCCTGGCGGCAATGCTGTTGATCGCCGACGGCTGCCGGCGAGAGGGGCTGTTCGATGCGATGGGGGCGGTGATGGCCGGTGGGTCGCAGGGAAGCCCGCAGCGGCTGTTGGCGTTCGTGTTTCTCATCGCCGCGGGCATCACGGCCGCGCTCAGCCTCGACGCCACGATCGTGCTGCTCACCCCGGTGGTGTTCGCGACGGCGGCGCGGATACGCACCAGCGCCAAGCCGCAGGTGTACGCGTGCGCGCACCTGGCCAACTCGGCGTCACTGCTGTTGCCGGTGTCCAATCTCACCAACCTGCTGGCGTTCCACGCGAGCCACCTGTCGTTCCCGCGCTTCGCCGCGTTGATGGTGTTGCCGACGATCGCGGCGGTCGCGGTCGAGTGGGTGGTGTTCAAGCGATTTTTCGCAGCCGATCTCACCCGTCCTCGCCACGCGGCCGCGCAGCCGGCGCGCCCCGAACTGCCGCGGTTCGCGGTCTCGGTGCTGGTCTTCACATTGGCGGGGTTTGCGCTGAGCTCGTTGGTGGGTATCCAGCCGGTGTGGTTCGCTGCCGCGGGCGCTGCGGCGATCACCGTTCCCGCGCTCGCGCGCCGCACCGCGACCCCGGTTGCGCTGGCACGGGCCGCCGAGCCCGGGTTTCTGATCTTCGTCCTCGGGCTCGGGGTGATAGTCCAAGCCGCGAGCGCGAGCGGACTGGACACCGCGGTCCACGCCGTGCTCCCGACCGGCGATTCGCTGCCCGACCTGCTCGCCATCGCCGCGATAAGCGCCGTGTTTGCCAACCTCGTCAACAACCTGCCCGCGACGCTGATGCTGATCCCGGTGGCGGCGGCCGCCGGCGGTGCTGGACCGGTGCTGGCGGTGTTGATCGGCGTCAACATCGGCCCCAATCTCACCTATGTCGGATCGCTGGCCACGCTGCTGTGGCGCCGCGTCCTGCGAGCCGAGGACACCGATGTCGAGCTGGGCGAGTTCCTGCGCCTCGGCGCGCTCACCGTGCCGGCGTCGCTGGTCGCGGCGACCGTCCTCCTGTGGTTAGCTCTCAAGGTCTGACACCGTTATGCGCGCGCTCGTCTGGATCATCGAGGACACCTGGCAGGCCACGATCGACGAGGCCACACAGTTCCTGCCCGGCGACGCGGAAATCACGCTGCTGCACGTCGCCAGTACCGAGCCCGAAACGGTGGCCCGCGCGGCGCACCGTGGCCTGCTCGGCCGACGGCCACCCCCACCGCCAGCCCCACAGGAGCTGCAGTCGATCTCCGAACAGGCCGCTCACGAGCTGCTCACCGACGCCCAAACGCGGCTAGGGCGCCCAGCAAGCCTCAAGGCCCGACGCGGGCGAGTCGAGCGCGAGGTCGTCGCGGCCGCTGATGGCATCGACATCCTCATCCTGGCGCGAGACGGCGACCGCGACCGCCCTGGCCCACGCAGCCTCGGCCCCGCGACCCGATTCGTCATCGATCACGCGCCCTGCCGGGTCCTGCTCATCTGGCCCGACAACGCGCCCGAGCTGAGGACCATCCCACCGCCACCGCCCCCAGGGACCGCTGCGCCTCACCTCCCGCCGCGCAATTGACCACGCCGCCGGGTCGCGCACCACCAGGGCACCCACGACCGCGGCGGCACAACGTGCGCGGAACGATCGCTCGACACCAACCGAAACGCGGCACCGCGGTACGGCCACCCGAGCATCGTCCGCAAATGCGACAGAAACCCGACTGCACTGACGACGGGGGACCCAGGAATCGAACCTGGCGTTGCGGTTTTGGAGACCACCGTGTTACCGATACACCAGTCCCCCACGCGCACCGACGCCCGGCGCCGCGGACGTCAGCAGTGTAATCGCCGCGAGTCCGCGCTAGGGCGTCGAGACGGCGAGCGTCGGAAGCTTCGTTGCTGCGCCGGGGCCGGCGAGTGTCGAGCCGTGTGCCAGCCGACGCAGCGTCCTCGTCACGCTTTGTCGAGCGGTCGCGATCACCTGCTCGGCGCGGTCACGAGCCATCAGGTTTGCCCCCATCGCTTGCAGGTCTTCGATGCCCGGCTCCAGCACGACGAGCTCAACGCCGCGGACGCCCAGCTTTTGCGCCTCCGCTGCGAGAACGGCGGATGCGTGGCGACGACGCGACGCGACAACCCGTTCGAGCACGCCTGCGCTCGGTGGCGAGGCGCTGCTGGACATCGGGCTCAGGCAGATCACGAGGTCAAGGTCCTGGTCAGCGATCAGGTCGAGATTCGAGTGCGAATGGATGCCGCCATCGACATAGCTGCGCTCACCGATGCGAACCGGCTGGAAGAAGGCCGGTATTGCACACGACGCCGCGACGGCCTCGCCAATGCCCGACTGCGGCGCGCGCAGCGAGCCGAACGTGACGCGCTGCCCGCTCGCGTAGTCGCAGGCGACGATTCGCAGCGCGGGACTAGCTGGCCAGGTACCGCCGACCACGCGCTCGACGAGCCGGCGAATCGGATCCGTGTGCACGACCCCACGCGGCAGCAGCCCCATCAGCAGCGCGCCCAGGCTGCGGTCGCGCTGCTCGCGCAGCATCGCGAGCGCCATGCGCGCCGAGCCGAAACCGAGCGGTGGCGGCCACAGCGAGACGCGGTAGGGACCTGCGGCGCCCTGGGCGCCGCGGCTCGCCGTGCCGGTCGCATACTCGGCCATCGCCGCCGGTGAGATCCCTGCGGCGCCCATCGTTCCGACGAGCGCGCCGGCAGAGGTCCCGAGCACGCGCGTCGCCTGATCGGCACGAAATCCGAACTCGTCCTCAAGCGCCTGCAGCGCGCCGACCGTCCACGACGCCCCAACGACGCCTCCTCCACCTAAGACGAGTCCAACCCTCACGCTGACATCCTTTTCTCGACGGATCGGCACCGCCGTTGCGCTGACCAAGCACACAAAGTCTAACCGCCAGCTTCGATCACCTCGTAGGTTCGGTCGTCATAAACCACAAGGCCGCCGTGGCGCAGCCAGTCGCGAACCTGAACGGGTCCGGCGAGTAGCGCGGCCTTCGCCCGCCACTCAGCCTCGACCCCGCTCGGCGCGATCGCGGTGGTCTGCACGATGCCGGTGTAGGCCGGCCGACCGCTCGCGGGATCGAGCAGGTGATGCGCTGGATGACCCTCGCTATCGAGCCAGCTGCGGTTGCTGACACCACTCGTCGCGACCGCGCCGTCGCGCAGCCCAAAGACGTGCAGGTTCGATTCTTCGAACGGACTCGCAACCTGCACCGGGCGAGTCAGACCGCCGTTTCCGCCGAGTCGCAAGTCGCCGGCGCAATCGATGGCAAAGCTCTGATGTCCGTCAAGAACCGCCGCCAGGATGTCCCCGAACAGCCCCTTCGCGATGCCCCCGCTGTCAAAACGCGTACCGCGCGGTCGCGTCACGGTGCCGCGGGTCCGATCGATCTCAATCTCGCGCCAGCGTGCATGCACGCTCGGTCCAGCCGGGGCGCGTGGCGGCGCGAGCTCGAGTGCGAGCTCGAGCGGCACCGAGGCAGCCTCGAAATGGCGGCTGTAGCCGGCTCCCTCGATCTGGCCAAGGAGGGTCGCGTCGACGAGTCCGCCGCTGCTCTCGCCCGCCGCAACAATGGCCTCGATCAGGCGCGCCATGACTGGACTCACGGGCACCGTCTCGCGCGGGTCGGCGTTGAGTCGCGAGAGCTCGCTGTCGGGCTGAAAACGCGAGAACTGGGCGTGCCATTCGAGTAGCCGGCGCTTGACCATTCCAACCGCGGCCGGGGCCGTGCCGGCCGGGCCCGCGCCCATCACCAACACGCTGACAGTGCTGCCGAAGCATTCAAACGTTTCGATCGCCTCGCCGGCGCCCACAACCGGACATCATCGCGGCTGCTCGCGTCGCTCGAGCCCCGGTCGGCCCCGCGGCACGTCGCGCTAGGTGCTCCCCTCGGGCGACACGTTCTTCGTGCACTGCGTGACCCCGAGGGCGATGGCCTCGCTGTCGAGCTCGTTCGCCACCGGGGCCATGCGTTGACCGATCGCCGCGATCGCGCTGGTGTGGCTTTGGCGTGCATCCTTGATGATCTGCTGTACAGCGGCGAGCTCGGCGCCGAGATTGGATAGCACCTTTGCGTAGATCGCCTCCTTGCCCGACGGGGCCGTCAGTGTCTTGAGCTTTGTGAGCTCTGCTTGGGCGAGTGGCACCTCCGCGCTTACTGACGTCACGAGACCGTGAAGCGTGTCTGCCTGTTTCGGCAGGGCCTCGACCTGTCGGTTGGCCCCAGCGCAAATCGCGTTCGCCTTGGCCACGAAGTCCGGCGTGCCCTTGGGGGCGCCGCAGCCGACGAGCAGCAGTCCGAGTGCCGCCGTCGCCGCACAAATTCGCACACCCATCGATGACCCTCTCAGCATTGGTGGTCTCGCGTCGACCCGATCCGAAAGCCCGGGCAGCGTGCCGGCACCACACCGAACGGCGCCGATCCTAGCGCAGCCATCCGCGCACGGCCTTGGGTCTAGTCGAGGCGGAAGATCTCTTCCAGTGCCGGCGGCCCGCCGTCCGGGACGCGCTCAACCAGCAGCTCGGCCATGGCGTTCTGCCAGCGCGCGCTGACGTCCTGGCCTTCGAGGTGGCGCGCCGCGGCATCGAGGTCATCGGCCTCGAAGTAGCCGAAGACGCTCGTGTCGGCACGGAAGATCGTGTAGTTGCGGATCCCCGCGCCGCTGAGGGCGTCGAGCATCTCTGGCCAGACCTCGCGGTGAGCCGCGACATAGTCGTCGATGCGCTCCGGGCGTACGTGGAGGACAAAGCCGGCGCGTTGAGTCATGCGCTCTCCTCGATGAGGACGACCAGGTTGCGCGGCCCGTGCACGCCCTCGACTCGATTCAGCTCGATGTCGGAGGTCGCGGACGGTCCCGAGATGAAGGTGAGCGGGCGCCGCTGCGCGCCGAGCTCGGTGAGCAGCGTCATCGCCTCGGGCACGGTCTCGACGATCTGGCGCTCCTCGATGACGCAGACATGAAGGTCTGGGATCAGCGTGATCGCCCGGCGTCCCTCGCCCGCGCCGGCGCTGAGCACGATCGTGCCGGTCTCGGCGATCGCCAGCGTGCAGCCGGTCAGGACGCCGTCGATGTGGTCGAGCTCCTCCCAGCTGAGCTCCTCGTCATCGACGAAGTTCACCCCATCCACGCGCCACTCGCTGGCGATGTCGTTGGGTACGCATACACGCTGCGCGCCGCGCGCGGCGAACACCTCGGTGATCGCGACGGGCAGCTCTCCGGCGCGCACGCGGCGAGCCTCGGCACGGTAATCGCAGACGCGCTCGTAGAACAGCTCGGTCCGAGCCACCGGCGAAAGTGTCCCCGCCCTACGGTAGTCCCGCGGGGACTCGGGCGCGAGCGGGGCGTCGGCGAGCGCTCTGCGGACGCGCTCGAGGATCAGCTCGCGCGATCCGCTCATCCGCGCCGCTCCCACCACTCGCGAAAGCTCTCGCCGGCGAGCGGGCGAAGGTCGCGCGTACGCGTCCAGGCGTCCAGCGGTGGCGGCAGCCGGCGGATCTTTCCGGCGCGGATCAGCGGGCGCTGGGCGAGCCGTCCCAGCCGCTGCGCCGCCGCGAAGCGTCTGCGGCCGCCGAAAAGCCAGCCGGCGGCCGCCATCGTCAGGGATGGCTTGCCGGCAGACTCCACGGCCTTCGCCCGCAGATGCAGCAGCACGCTCGGGATGTCGATCTTGACCGGACAGACCTCGTAGCAGGCGCCGCATAAGCTCGAGGCGAACGGCAGCGTCGGCGCGTGCTCGACGCCGTACAGCAGCGGCGTGAGGATCGCGCCGATCGGACCGGGATAGATCGAGCCGTACGCTTGGCCACCGGTACGCGAATAGACCGGGCAGACATTCAGGCAGGCGCTGCAGCGGATGCAGTGCAGCGCCTGGCGACCAACCGTGTCGGCGAGCGCGTTAGTGCGGCCGGCGTCGAGCAGGACGACGTGAAACTCCTGCGGTCCGTCGGCGGCGTTGACGCCCGTCCACAGAGAGGTGTAGGGGTTCATCCGCTCGCCCGTCGAGGAGCGGGGCAGCAGCTGAAGAAACACCTCGAGGTCGGCAAAGCTCGGGATCAGCTTCTCGATCCCGAGGATTGTCACCAGTACGGGCGGCAGAGTGGTGCACATGCGCCCGTTACCCTCGGACTCGACGACGCAGACGGTGCCTGTCTCGGCGACGCCGAAGTTGGCGCCACTGACAGCCATCCGCGCGGTCAGGAAACGCTCGCGCAGATACGTGCGCGAGGCCTCGGCGAGCTCACCCGGGTCATCGCTGAGCGCGTCGTCGGCGATCGTCGCCCGAAAGATGTCACGGATCTCGGTGCGGTTGCGGTGGATCGCCGGGACCAGGATGTGCGAGGACCAGTCGCCACCAAGCTGCAGGATCAGCTCGGCCAGGTCGGTCTCGATCGCGCTCACCCCGCCCGCCTCAAGCGCGGCGTTCAGGCCGATCTCGTCAGTCGTCAGCGACTTGACCTTGACGAGCTCGGTGACGCCATGCGCGCGGGCGACATCGAGCACGACCTGGTTGGCTTCGCCCGCGTCCGCTGCCCAGTGCACCTGACCGCCGGCGTCGGCGACCGCCTGCTCGAACTGCAGCAGGTAACGGTCAAGGTTCGCGAGGACATCGGCCTTGATCGCCCGGCCGGCCTCGCGGAGCTCCTCCCAGTCGGAGAGCTCGCCAACGACCTGGTTGCGCTTGTCGCGGATCGTCTGGGTCGCGACAAACAGGTTTGAGCGCAGCTGGGCATCGCGCAGCGCGTCGTGCGCGGCCTCCGGGAACGGTCGCGCGGTCGCGCTCACGCCGCTGTCTGGTTGAGGATCTCGGCGAGGTGCATCGTCCGTACGGCGGCCCCTTCGCGGGAGAGGCGTCCGCCGATCTGCATCAGACACGAGCTGTCAACTGCCGTCACGACGCCCGCGCCGCTGGCGGCGATCTCGGCACACTTGTCGATCACCATCGCCGTCGAGGTGTCGGCGTTCTCAATCGCAAACGTGCCGCCGAAACCGCAGCACTCGCGCTCTTCGCTGAGCTCGACGCGCTCGAGACCCGCAACGGCGTCGAGCAGCCGCAGCGGAGCGTCTCCGATCGCCGTCAGCCGCAGCGAGTGGCACGTCGCGTGATAGGCCACGCGGTGGGGAAACGATGCGCCGACGTCGGTCACGCCGAGCCGCGTCACGAGCAGCTCAGAGAACTCGAACAACCGCCCGTGCAGCTCGGGGTGCAGCTCGCGCATCGTGCCGACGCACGACGAGGAGGGAGCCACGATCGTGTCAAAGCCATCGAAGATCCGCATGAAGCGCTCCCCCAGCCGGTCCGCCTCTTCGCGATAGCCACTGTTGAGATGCATCTGTCCGCAGCAGGTCTGCTCGGGTGGAAAGACCACCTCGTGACCGAGCCGCTCCAGGACCTCGACCGTCGAGCGCCCGACCTCCGGCGTGAGCGAGTCGCTGATGCAGGTGATGAAGAGGGCGACGCGCACGCAGCGTCAGCGCGGAAAGGCCAGGGCTACGCCGCCGTCGACGTTTAGGATGTTGCCCGTGCTCTTGCCGGCGCGCCGCGACGAGCAGAAGAACAGGATCGCAGCGACGATGTCGGCGGGCAGCACGTTGACCTTGAGCGTCGTGCGCTCGCGGTAGTAGCCCTCGAGCTCCTCGGGCCTGATGCCGTAGGTACGCGCACGCTCCTCGCGCCAGGCCGAGTCCCAGATCCGCGAGCCCTCGAGCACTGCGTCCGGATTGACGGTGTTGACGCGGATGCCCTGGCCGCCGAGCTCCTCGGCCAGGCAGCGCGCCAGGTGCAGCTCGGCCGCTTTCGCCGCCGAGTAGGCCGCGGCTCCCTTGCTCGGCGCCAAGGCGTTCTTTGAGCCGACGAACACGATGCTGCCGCCGGTGCCCTGCGCGAGCAGCGTTCGCGCAGCCTCGCGAGCAACGGTGAAATACCCGCGCGCGAGGATGTCGTGGTTGCGGTCCCACATCGCGAGTGTAGTCTCGGTGATCGGCGCGCTCGAGGCGATGCCGGCGTTGGAGACGACGATGTCGACCCCACCGAACGCGAGCACGGCGGCGCGAAAGGCAGCTATGACCGAGTTCTCGTCGGTCACGTCGGTGGTCACCGCCACGGCAGTGTCGCCGATCGCGGCGGCGTCTGCGAGCGCGCCCTCGCCGTCGATATCGCTGACGACGACACAGCCACCCTCGGCCACGAATGCGTGGGCGGCAGCGCTGCCAATACCCCCCGCGGCGCCGGTGATCAGCGCGACGGCACCCTGGAACTCGCGCGCCGGCGGCGCGAGCGAGAGCTTGTAGAGCTCGAGCGGCCAAAACTCGATCGCGTACGACTCCTCGTCGTTGAGTGAAACAAAGCCGCCGAGCCCACTCGCGCCGCGCATTACCGCGATCGCGCGCAGATAGAGGTCGCGCGAGAGCCTGGCTGCCTTCAGCGTGCGCCCGGCGCTGACCAGGCCGACGCCTTCGATCAGCACAACTCGCGGGCTCGGGTCGAGCAGCGTGTCACCCTCGGCGCTGTAGCGCTCGAAGTACTCCTGCTCGCGCTGCTGGAACGCTCGCACCTGCTCGACGAGCCGCTCCTGCAGCACCGTGGCGTCGTCTTGATCGGGGTCGAACTCAATCCAGACGGGGCGACGTTTGGTGTGCACGAGGTGGTCGGGACAGGCCGCGCCGACCTGCGAGAGCTCGTGCGCGTCACGCCCGCAGACGAACTCGATCACCTCAGGCGAGTTGTCGACCTGGAGCACGCGGGGACCGTCGACGCCGAGCGCGCCGCGCAACGCGGGTAGCACCGCGGCGAGCAGGTCCAGCCGCCGCTCGTCCTCGAGCGGTGCGCGCGCCGGTCCGCCGAACGGCTCCCCGTTGCTGCGTTCGGCGACGAACGCCGCGGCGCGGTTGATCGCGTCGAGCGTGGAGGCGTAGGACTCGACGGCCGTCGCTCCCCAAACCACGAGGCCATGCTTGGCCAGCAGCACCAGCTTGGCTTCGGGATGCTCGCTGACCGCGTCGGCAACCAGCTTGGAGAGGGCGAAGCCAGGCCGGATGTAGGGGACCCAGACCGCGTCATCACCGAAACACTCCTCGGCCAGTCGCTCACCGTCGACGGCGCCAACGATCGCGCCGATCGCATCGGGGTGGGTGTGGTCGACGTGCGGCGCCGGCGTGAAGGCGTGCAGTAGCGTCTCGATCGAGGGCCGCGGCATCGTCGGGTCGAGCTGGCAGCGTGCGAGGTAGGCCACCATCTGCTCGTCGCTCATCGCATCGCGCTCGAGCAACGGCAGGATCTCATCCAGTCGCAGGCCGGCGAAGCCGCTCGCCTCGATGCTCACCAGATCACTGCCAGAGCCCTTGACCCACATCACCGTCACTTCGCGACCGGTGTGATCGGGCTGGCGGACCTTGACCGACGTGTTGCCGCCCCCGAAGTTGACGACAGAACGGTCGGAGGCGAGCAGATTGGAGCGATAGACAAGCGCGCCGAGCTCGTCGGCGTCGGCGACGCGTGCTGGATCCCAACGGTTTTCGATCAAGTGGGGGGCGGTCAGCGCCATCAGTGGCTAACTCCAGTTCGAACACGGACGACGGTGCCCGGGCGAGCATCCGCGTCCACGATGTGGGCAGATTAAGTGCGCAATTGAGCGCTCCGTCGTGGCGTAGGGCGAGATGCAATCAGAATAGATCACGTAACCATCCCCTGTGTGGGCGGCGGGGTAGGACTCGAACTCTCGGGGCTCACGATGATTCCGCGAGCCGCTCGGCGTCGCATCAGCTCTCTCGCGCGCTCGGCGAACAGAGGAACGTTCGGGACGAGCACACTGAGGATGAGCAGGCCGCCAGAGACGATCTGGAAGTCGTTCTCGTTGAACGAGCTGCTGATCAGCAGCGCGCTGCGCAGGCCGCCATAGACGAACGCCGCCAAGACGACGCCGATGATCGTTCCGCGCCCGCCGAAGATCGACACCCCGCCGAGCAGCACGACCGTGATCACCATGAGCTCGAAGCCGATGCCGATGTTCTCGCCGACCGAGGAGAGCTCGAAGGCGTAGAGCATGCCGACCAGCGCGCAGACCACACCGGAGAGGATGAAGAGCCCCATCTTCACGCGCGGCACGCGAATGCCGGCGTGCGAGGCGGCCTCCTTGTTGAGGCCGATCGCGTAGAGCGAGCGCCCAAAAGGCGTGCCGTGTAGGACGACGCCGAAGATGACAGCCAGGACAAAAAAGATCGCAACCGACCAGGAAAGGAACGGTAGCCCCGGCACCCCGTTGACGCCGAGCTCATTGAAGGGCGCGGGAAAGTCCGACACCGTCAGCGGTCCTAGCACTACGTTGGCGAGGCCTCTGTAGAGCGTCAGCGTCCCGATCGTGACCGCGAGCGACGGCAGGCCCACCTTGGTGACGAGCAAGCCGTTGATCGCACCGAGCACGACTCCGAGTGCGATCACGACAACGAAGATGGCCGCCATGGGCCAGCCGTGGCTCCACAGATATCCAAGCGTCTCCGCCGAGAGCGCGAGCGTCGAGGCGACGGAGAGGTCGATCTCGCCAACCATGACGATCAGCGTCATCGGCAGCGCCATGATCGCCAGGTCGCCGATGTTGGTGCATAAGGTGAAGAGGTTGTAATTCGAGAGGAAATCGCCGGACGCGTCGACGCCGATCCCGAAGACGAACACCAGCGCGACGCACAGCGCGACCTCCCAGCGCACGAGCCGTCCGAACACGCCGCCCAGCCCGAACCGCGCTGCGGCGCTACCGCCTTCCGGCGGCGGCGCACCCGGCGGCTCGCCGGCAACTGACCCGGCTGGCACGGGTTGCGCGGCCTCAGTGGCTTCGATCGGTATCTCAGGCGCCAAGGCGGACCCTCCGTCGGCGCAGCGC